>Glacier_p2__coassemble_1202_pt1 | contig 29022 bp, 29 predicted proteins | sample Glacier_p2__metabat2_high_PE_021 | metagenome-assembled genome bin Glacier_p2 | reverse complement strand
GCCAAGGCGAGGGTCGCGAGTTCGAATCTCGTTTTCCGCTCTAAAAAATTGCGACTTAACCAGTCGCTTTTTTTATATTATTGAATAGTATTTGTGGTTCTTGCAGGATTATATGCTATGGATATGACTGTGAGATAACAATAAAAGGCTTATTCTTAGGAGGATCATTTATGAAGGTAGAAAAGAAACAACTCGATAAGGTTCAAGTGGAATTGACCATCGAAGTTCCTGAAGAAGATTTTAAGGAATATGTACAAAAGGCTTATCAAGAACGCAAGGGCAAAATCAATATCCCTGGGTTCCGTAAGGGCCATGCGCCACGTCAAATCATCGAACAATACTATGGCAAAGATTTCTTCTATTTTGACGCAGCTGAAATGTGTGTATTCCCTGAATATGTAGAAGCTGTAAAGGCTAACGAAGATATTAAGCCTATCGCTCAACCTAAGTTCGACGTTGTTACTCTCGAAGCAGGTAAGCCATTCGTATTTACCGCTGTTGTAGATACCAAGCAAGAAATTACCCTCGGTGAATACATGGGTATCGAATTAGAAAAGGTTGAAACCACTGTTAGCGAAGAAGACATCGATAAAGAAATCGAACAAACCCGTAGCAACACTGCATTAATCGAAGATGTTGAAGATGAAAACGCTACTGTTGAAGATGGCGATATCGTTCTTCTTAACTTCTGCGGGAAGAAAGATGGCGTTGCATTTGAAGGTGGCACCGCTGAAAACTATGAATTAACCATCGGTTCCCACAGCTTTATCCCTGGCTTCGAAGAAGGCATGGTTGGTATGAAGCTTGGCGAAGAAAAAGATCTCGATTTGACCTTCCCAGAAGAATACCATGCAGATGACTTGGCTGGCGCTGCAGTTGTATTTACCGTAAAGGTTAACGCTATTAAGCGTAAACAACTCGCTCCATTGGATGATGAATTTGCTAAAGATGTAAGCGAATTTGATACCCTTGATGAATACAAGGCAAATCTCCGCGAAGAAATGGAAAAGCAACGCGAAGAATCCGCACTCAACCACTACAAAGCAAGCATTGCAAACAAGGTTACCGAAGATTCCGATGTTGTAGCACCTGAATCCATGGTAGAAAAAGAAGTAGAAAACTACCTCAACGAAATGACCTACAACCTTCGCGCACAAGGTATTGAAATGGAACAATATTATCAATTGACCAACAGCAGCGAAGAAGATGTGAAGAAAGAATTTACCGGCCGTGCAGAAGCTTCTGTAAAGCAACAGCTCGTTCTTGCTGAAATTGCTGAACGTGAAGAAATCGACGTTACCGAAGAAGAAATGGATGCTGAATACGATAAGCTCTCCAAGTACTATCAAATGGAAAAAGACCAATTGAAGCAAATTTTCATGGTTCAAGGTCAAACTGAATCCCTCAGAAACAGCATCAAGTTCGAAAAGGTAATGGATAAGCTCTTCGAAAACGCTGTTATTAAGTAATTCAGTTGCTTCAGTAGACAGGAATATAGAAAGGAATTTGAACAATGAGCTATCTGGTACCTTATGTTATTGAACAAACTGGTCAAGGGGAACGCTCCTACGATATCTACTCAAGATTGTTGAAAGACAGAATCATTTTCCTTGGTGGTGAAGTCACTGATGACTCTGCCAATGCAATCATCGCCCAACTTCTCTTCCTGGAAGCTGATGATCCTAAAAAAGATATTTTCATGTACATCAATAGCCCTGGCGGTTCGGTAACCGCCGGGATGGCTATTTTTGATACCATGCAATACGTTAAACCAGACGTATGCACTTTCTGTGTAGGGATGGCAGCCAGTATGGGGGCATTTTTGCTCGCGGCTGGCGAAAAAGGCAAGCGTTTTGCATTGCCAAACAGTGAAATCATGATTCACCAACCATTGGGGGGTGCATCTGGTCAAGCCACAGATATCGAAATTCACGCAAGACGTATTATTGAAATCAAGGATAAAATGAACCGTATTTTATCCGAAAGAACGGGTCAAGACCTTGAAAAAGTTCGTCAAGATACCGAACGTGATTATTTCATGGAAGCGCAAGCTGCGATGGAATATGGTTTGATTGATAAAGTGATTCAACGTCATTAAAAGATTGGAGCTTGTTTAATGGATAAAAACAACAATCTGGAGAATGAACTTCGTTGTTCCTTTTGTGGGAAAGCGCAAAACGAAGTGAACAAGTTGATTGCTGGTCAAGGTGTCTTTATTTGCGATGAATGCGTAAAAATTTGTAATGAAATTCTGGCAGAAGAATTTGGTTCTGTTGCAAAAGAATTTTCTGAAGCAAATAATCTGAAACCAGCAGAAATTAAAGCTGTTCTTGATGAATATGTTATTGGTCAAAATGAAGCGAAAAAAGCGCTTTCTGTTGCGGTGTATAATCACTACAAACGCATCAATAATATTGACACAGACAGTGACAACGATGTAGAACTGCAAAAGACCAATATTTGCTTGATTGGGCCGACCGGTAGCGGTAAAACTTTATTGGCGCAAACTTTGGCGCGTGTGCTCAATGTACCGTTTGCCATTGCAGACGCGACTTCTTTGACCGAGGCTGGTTATGTTGGGGAGGACGTTGAAAACATTCTCTTGAAACTTATCCAAGCAGCAGATTTTGATTTGGATGCAGCTAGTCATGGGATTATCTACATCGACGAAATTGATAAAATTGCGCGTAAGAGTGATAATCCATCTATTACGCGAGATGTTTCCGGTGAAGGGGTACAGCAGGCCCTCCTAAAAATCATTGAAGGGACTGTTGCCAATATTCCACCACAAGGTGGAAGAAAGCACCCACATCAGGAATTTATTCAATTAGATACGACCAATGTGTTGTTTATCTTAGGTGGTGCCTTCGATGGTATTGAGAGTATCATTGAACGTCGTACCGGTAAGGGAAGCCTGGGGTTTGTGTTTGATGATGCGAATGAAGATGCGCAAGCAACACAAGAACAACCGCTTTTGAAGAAAGTAGAACCGGAAGATTTGCTGAAGTTTGGCTTAATTCCGGAATTTATCGGCCGAGTTCCGTATTTGGTAGCATTGGAAGAGCTGGACAAAGACGCATTGATTCGTGTTTTGGTTGAACCTAAGAACGCACTTGTTAAGCAATATCAAAAGTTGTTTGACATGGACCATGTTGACTTGGTCTTTGAAGATGATGCCTTGGATGCGATTGCGGAAGAGGCATTGAAGAGAAAGACCGGTGCTCGTGGTTTGCGTGCAATTCTTGAAACCGTTATGATGGATATCATGTTTGATATCCCAAGTAGAGAAGATATTGTGCGTGTGCGTATCAATAGAGATGCGATTCTTGGAGTTGGGGAACCGGTCCTCGAGTACAAATAAGATTAAGTCAAAGGCTTTGCAAGGCGTTTCTTTGCAAAGCCTTTTTTAAATAAAGGAAGTGATTAAATGGCTGAATCAAAAAACAAACCATCTTGGTGTGCCTTGATTCCGTTAAGACAGCTCGTTGCGTTACCGGGAACGAGTATTGTTTTGGATATTGGCAGGGAACTTTCTAAAACAGCGGTAAATAAAGCCGAAGAAGATGATGGTCGCGTATTGTTGTTTACACAGATTCGTGCAGATGATGAGCAACCAACTATGGATGACTTGTATCCGGTCGGGGTGTTTGGTCGTGTGATTAAAGTTGAAGAGAATCCTTCCATTCGTGGCTATAAAATCACCGTTGAGGTGGAGAGTCGTGTGCAGCTGACACAGCTCGACACTGAGCTAGACTATATGCGCGGACAGTATTATGTGCTTGTTGATGAGTACAGCAGCGAAGTGGCGAAAGATTTGGTGCCGGCGCTTGAAAGTAAGGTGACCGGTGAGCTTAATAAATTCAATCGCTTAACGAAAAAACTGAATGCGAACCAATTGACAGCAATTCACAATGAAAAGGATATTGCAAAGAAAATTGATTTAACCATCCATATGATTGCACCTCATTTTGAGGACCGTTATGAAATTTTGTCTAATGCGTATATTGATCAACGTTTAGAAAAACTGTTGACATATCTTGTGCATGAAAATGAGATGGTTACTTTAGAGTTTGAAATCAATCAACGTGTTAAAGCGGCTATTGATAAATCTCAAAAAGAATATTATCTTCGTGAAAAAATTAAGGCCATTCGTACTGAACTCGGTGAAGGCGAAGACCGTGAGGCTGAGTTTGATGAATTGGCGGAAAAAATTGAAGCCTCTCTCATGCCGGAAACGGTTAAAGAACGTGCACGTAAAGAATTAAAGCGTATGAGAAATTCTATGCCGATGTCTCCAGAATATGGTAATACGCAAAATTATTTGGAATTTTTGGTAGGCTTGCCTTGGGGCATCTACAAAGAAAATAAGAAAGATTTGAAGTATGCCAAAAACATCCTCGAAGCAGATCATTACGGTTTAGATAAAATTAAATCTCGTATTTTAGAATTTTTAGCGGTACAGTTTTTACGTAACGATAATGCCGGTTCTATTTTGTGCTTTGTTGGGCCTCCGGGAATTGGGAAGACTTCTTTGGCGCAATCCATTGCTCGTGCGCTCAATCGCGATTTTATTCGAGTGGCATTGGGCGGTGTACAGGATGTGGCAGAAATTCGTGGTCACCGCCGTACCTATGTGGGCGCCATTCCGGGACGTATTATTCAAGGGATTTCTGATGTTGGTACAAGCAATCCGGTATTTTTGTTGGATGAAATTGATAAACTTACCCGTGATTTCAAGGGCGATCCATCTGCAGCCTTGCTTGAAGCCTTGGACCCTGAACAAAATGACACTTTTAGCGACCATTACTTAGAAGTGCCGTTTGATCTTTCAAAGGTGTTTTTCATCACTACAGCCAATGATATTGGTGCCATTCCGGGCCCACTCCGTGACCGTATGGAAATCATTGAAATGACCAGCTATACCGAATATGAAAAGGTGCAGATTGCAAAAAAATATTTGGTGAAGAAGGCCATGGATGCCAACGGTTTGAAAAAGGGTGACCTTTCCTTTACCGAAGGCGCTATCAAGGAAATCATTGTGCACTATACCCGTGAAGCCGGGGTACGTGAATTGCAACGAAAGATTGAAACTGTTTGCCGAAAGTATGCGAAAGAACAATTTTTACAGGAAAATAAGCTGCCGGCGCGCGTAACCAAGGCGAATGTTAAGCAGTTCCTCGGCAAGCCATTGGTAGATCATTTAGTGACCGAAGCCAAGGATGAAATTGGTGTGGCTGTTGGGATGGCTTGGACACCGGTTGGCGGTGAAATTCTTCAAATTGAAACCCAATCCATGCCGGGCAAAGGGGCTTTGATTTTAACTGGGCAACTTGGTGAGGTGATGCGTGAATCCGCACAGATTGCACTGAGTTATTTGCGCAGCATTGGTGACAAGATTGATTTGCCGGAAAAATTCATTGAATCCAACGATATTCATATTCACGTTCCATCCGGTGCGGTGCCAAAGGAAGGTCCTTCCGCAGGGGTTACACTCACCACTTCGTTGCTTTCCATGATGACCAAAAAGCCAATTCGTCAGGATGTGGCGATGACTGGGGAAATTACCTTGCGTGGCAAGGTCTTAGCTGTTGGTGGCATTCGCGAGAAAGTGACCGCAGCGCATCGTGCGGGAAGTAAGATTATCATTATTCCGGCAGATTGCCAAAAAGATTTGGAAGAAATTCCTCAGGAAATTTTAGATGAGTTGGAAATTCATGCTGTTGAACGTATTGAAGATGTGTGGAAGATTGCGTTCCGAGAAGAGGTGTTGAAATGATTGTCAAAAATAGTAAATTTTTGATTGGTGCTGTATCGGAAAAACAATATCCGGACACTCAGTATCCGGAATTTGCACTTTGCGGACGTTCTAATGTGGGAAAATCTTCATTGATCAATAAAATCATTAAGCGCAAAAACTTGGCACGTACCAGCTCTCAGCCTGGGAAAACGCGTCAGTTGAATTATTATTTTATTGAGGCTGACCCATCTCCGTTTTATTTTGTGGATTTACCGGGTTACGGTTTTGCCAAAGCCAGTCAAAAGGAACGTGAGCAATGGGGTGTGTTTATCGAAAACTACTTGTTGAATCGCGATGAATGTCGTCTGATTTTACAAGTTATTGACTTGCGTCATCCCCCAACGAAAGACGATATTGATATGTATCGTTGGTTAAAGTTTTATGATAAGAATGTACAAGTGATTGCGACAAAGGCCGATAAAATTTCAAGAGGTCAATATTTGAAACATGAGAAGGCTATTCGCAAGGCATTGGAAATGCCGGATGAAGATCAGATTATTTTGTTTTCTTCCGAGATTGGCTTAGGGGTCGATGTTCTCACTGAGCTTCTCGAATCCTATATGTAAGTGATTGAGTAAACCGCTGCACTTTATGGGCAGCGGTTTTTCAATGCTCGACGATTGGTTTAGACCTTTGCAAAGGAACTTTTTCTTTGCTATACTTGAAAAAGATTACTTCAGGGAGGGTGGTTCGATGCAGATTGTAATTATTGGTGCGGGCAAGGTTGGTTATAGCTTGGCTCGGATGCTTTCGGCAGAGAGCCATGATGTCATTGTTGTTGAACCGGATGTGGAACGAGGCAATATCATCAATGACAAGATGGACGTGCAAGTGGTAAATGGAAATGGGGCCAGTCCGATTCTTCAAAGAGCCATCAATATCGGTCAATCAGATTTGGTGATTGCGGTGACAGACCAGGACGAAATTAACATGTTGGCCTGTGTGTTTGCAAAACAATCCGGTGCCAAGCGTACGGTGGCACGTCTGCGCAATATCGAATATGCGAATAACATTAAGGAACTGAAAGAAAAGTTACCTGGAGTTGATGTGTTTATCAATCCGGAGCAGGTTACAGCAGAAGCAATTTCAAATTATATTTATATTCCGGAAGCGAAAAATATCAATTATTTTGACCGCCGTAAGCTCATGATGGTGGAATTGCTCGTTGGTGAGAATAATGTATTGGTCGGTAAAGCACTGAAAGATTTACCAAAGCATGTGCCGTACTTAATTACAGCCATTATTCGCAAAGGAAATTTTATCATCCCGAATGGGAGTGAGGTCATTCGAGAAAAGGACTATATTTACTTGATGACCAAAACAGAGCACATGGAGTTGGTCGAAAGAATGTTGGGCTTTAAGCGCAAAGTCATCGAAAATGTTATGATTTTGGGTGGCGGTCGCTTGGGATATTATATTGCCAAACTTCTAGAGCCAATGACTGTCAAGGTGAAAATTATTGAACAAAATCTTAAGCGTTGTGAGTTTCTTTCCGCAGCCTTGGATACCACCATTATTTTAAACGGTGATGTAAGTGATGCAGATATTTTAAGTGAAGAAGGCATAAGTGACGTAGATATTTTGGTTGCTGCGACAGACAATGACAAGCTGAATATTCTAGCATGTTTGTTGGGCTCTCGCTTGGGTGCTAAGCAAACCGTTACACAAATTCGACGCACCGACTATATGCCGTTAATTGAATCGGTTGGGATTGATGTTGCGGTTAATCCACAAATCTTGACTCGTGAAGCTATTCTTAAAATGGTACGAAAAGGAAAATTAGAATCTCTTACCTTGATTGAATCGGGCAGCGCAGAAGTGATTGATATTATTGTTGAAAAAGCGCATCGTAAGTTGTGCGGCATCAAAGTCAAAGACTTAGACTTTCCTTCTGGGGCGATTATTTCCTCTATTGATAGAGCTGGTGAAGTTATCATTCCAACTGGGGAAGATATGATTTTAGCAGGAGATCGTATTACAATTTTTGTGGGAAGTAAAAGTGTAAGAAAGATCGAACGATTAATTAATGTGTAGAGGCGAATCGAATGACGGTAAATAGAACCATTGTCGGTTTTTTGGGAAAACTCATCATTTTAGTAGGGCTGTCAATGTGTGTCCCCTTGGGCATGAGTATTTATGACCATGAACATCTTCAAAAGGTGTATCTGATTGCAATTGCGATTACCCTTTTATCTGGCGCGAGCTGTGTATTGGTTGGATATAGGCATCGGAGTTTGATGCGTATTAGAGATGGTTTTCTGTTGGTGACTTTGGCGTGGCTATGTGCATCATTTTTTGGGTCATTGCCAATGCAGATGAGTGGTTATTTTCCTTCTTATACAGATGCATTTTTTGAAACCCTTTCTGGCTTTACTGCTACTGGGATAACGGTGTTGCCTGAGGTGGAATCATTGCCTCGTAGTATTTTGTTATGGCGAAGTATGACCCAATGGCTAGGCGGTTTAGGGATTGTTGTATTGTTTGTTGCGATGCTCTCTAATGTCGGTGCAGGTACCAATTTGCTTTTAAACGCAGAAGTGACGGGACCAGTAAAAGAAAAACTCAGCCCACGAAGTACGGATACGGCTAAAATCCTTTGGGTTATATATGTAATTTTAACGGTGTTAAATGCAGTATGTCTTTTAGCGTGTGGAATGGATGGGTTTGATGCTGTAAATCATGCGTTGTCCACAGTATCGACTGGTGGGTATTCAACGCGCAATGCTGGATTATTGGCCTTTCATGAAAGTGTGCAGTGGGTGACACTGATTTTTATGTTTCTGGCAAGCTGCAGCTTTGCGTTGTATTATCGCTTTTTTAGACGGCGTGACATTAAAATTTTATTGAACAACGGAGAATGGCGTTTCTATGTAGAAATGGTGATTTTCTTTACTGCGATTATGTGCTTTGTGCTCTACCGTGAAGATCTTTATTCATTAGCCGATGCATTTCGCGTGTCCTTATTTAATGTCATTACACTATTTTCTTCAACTGCGTTTATGATCGTAGACTATGATACGTGGCCACCTTTTTTACATATTTTGATTTTTATGATTATGTTTATGGGCGGCTGCGCCGGTTCAACTGCCGGTGGGGTTAAAATTGAACGCGTGATGATTCTTTTGCGTCAGACAAAAAATGAATTGAGAAACATTTTGCATCCACGTATGATTACCAGCTTAAAAATCAATGGCAGTGTGGTTCCTAGTCGTGTGATTGTCAATGTCGCCATTTATGTTTTTTTGTTTATAGTTATTATTTGTGTATCAACCTTATTTGGTACTGCCTTAGGACTGCCTATTTTAGAAGCGTGGACCACCTCAATGAGTTGCGTATGTAATAGTGGTCCATCCTTAGGTGCCTATGGGCCGACCGAATGTTTTGCAACCTTACCGGGGATTATTAAGTGGTATTATTGTATCTTAATGTTGATTGGACGTCTTGAGTTGTATAGTATTTTGGCACTGTTTGTACCAAACAATGTAAAACATTGATGGTGCTTGACGGAGGTAAGGGATGATTATATTGGGATTAGACCCCGGCACAGCCATTACCGGCTACGGGGTTATTCGTGTGGTTAATTTTAAAATTTCATGTATTGCCTACGGTGTCATTCGTACACCGGCGGAGATGCCAATGCCGAAGCGTTTGCAAATGATTTATGAGGACTTAGGGCAAGTGATTTCACAGTATCATCCCGACGAAGTTGCTATAGAAAAATTGTACTTTGGACGCAATGTGACAACTGGCATTTCCGTTGGTCAAGCGAGAGGGGTGCTCTTGTTACGCTTGGCGCAGGCGAATTTGCCTATTGGAGAGTATACGCCGCCTCAGATTAAGCGTGCCCTTTCCGGATATGGCGGCGCCGAAAAACAGCAGATGCAATACATGGTGCAAAATTTTTTGAAGTTGCCGGAAATCCCGCAACCAGATGATGCGGCGGATGCACTGGCGATTGCCATTTGTCATGCACATAGTCGTTCGGGATTGCGATGATGGAGGATATAGATGATAGGCTATTTAAATGGAAAAATCATTGATGCCGACGGTCCAATGATTACCTTATTGGTAGGCGGTATTGGCTTTAATGTAATGATGCCAAATAATGGGGCGATGAATCTAACTGTTGGTGATGAAATCGGCATCTACACATATATGCATGTGCGTGAAAATGATATTGGACTATATGGTTTTACGGATACCATGGAAAAAGAAGTGTTTAATTTGTTGATTGGCGTGTCCGGTGTTGGTCCGAAAAGTGCCATGCAAATGTTGGGCGTTGCCGATGCCAAAAGTATTGTGTCAGCAATTGTCCATGAGGATGAAAAAATGCTATCCTCGTTACCGGGGATTGGCAAGAAAACATCTGCGCGGTTGATTTTAGAATTGAAGGAAAAAGTTGAAAAGCAATTCCCGCATTTGCTTTCGAACAGTCCTGTACAAAAGCTGGGAACAGCGAAGAAAAAAGAAAGTGCCATTGAAAAAGATTTAACCGATGCGCTGGTGGCACTTGGGTATCACTCCAGTGAAATAAAAAATATGGTGGAGGAAACGGACGTTTTAGAAGAAAGCGATATGAATGTGGCATTAAAGAAAGCGTTGCAGTATCTATCAAGGAGTTAATCTATGCTTGAAGAGAGAATAGTGTCTTCCAATGAAATTATGGAGGATGTTACGGCACAACGTGCATTGCGTCCGAAACGTTTTAGCGATTACATTGGACAAGAACAGGTAAAAAATAAACTAAAGGTCTATGTGGAAGCGGCACGGGTACGTGGTGAGGCCTTGGATCATTGTTTGTTTTATGGTCCACCCGGACTGGGTAAAACAACATTGGCTCAGATTATCGCCAATGAGCTTGAGGTGAGCATTCACATTACCTCGGGGCCGAGCATCGACCGTCCGGGGGACTTGGTGGCACTTTTAACCAATTTGCAACCTCATGATTTATTGTTTATCGATGAAATTCATCGGTTGAATCGTCATGTCGAAGAAGTGCTTTATTCCGCAATGGAAGATTATGTACTCGATATTATTATTGGTAAAGGGCCGAGTGCCCGTAGCTTGCGAATGGATTTGCCGCCATTTACTTTAATTGGCGCAACCACTAGAGCAGGCAGTTTATCCTCTCCGTTGCGAGACCGTTTTGGGATTATTGAGCGTTTACAATTTTATGGTATTGATGAATTGAAGCGTATTATTGAAGTCAATGCTGCCTATATGCATGTGCCGATTGAAGAAGACGGCGCCAGACTGATTGCCAGCCGCTCTCGTGGTACGCCGCGTATCGCGAATCGTCTTTTGAATCGTGTGCGAGATTTCGCCCAAGTTGAAGGTCAAGGGCAGATTGATGAATCCATTAGTCGTTATGCCCTTGACCGTTTAGAGGTCGATAAAGCCGGCTTGGATCAATTAGACCGTGCATTATTGCTAACTATTATTGAACAGTACAAAGGTGGTCCGGTTGGATTAGATACCTTGGCTGCTAGCATTGGCGAAGAGCGCGTGACACTTGAAGATGTTTGCGAGCCGTTCTTATTGCAAGAAGGGTTTTTGGCGCGTACACCGCGTGGTCGTGTGGCTACGGAAAAAGCGTATCGTCATTTTGATATGCGTATGCCACAACTTGAAAATAATGACGCGATGACTGAGATTGACTAGAATTGAGGGATATTTAATTAAATGAAGACCAGCGATTTTGATTATGAATTACCGGAACGACTGATTGCTCAGCATCCGGCAGAAAAGCGTGACCATTCTCGTTTGTTGGTGATGGATAAATACACCGGTGAGGTGGAGCACCGCATTTTTAAAGATATTGTAGACTACCTTCATGAGGGCGATGTCTTGGTTGTAAATAAAACCAAGGTGCTTCCGGCACGTATTTTTGGTGTTAAAGAAGGCGGGTCTGCAAAAATTGAAGTCTTGCTATTGAAGCGCGATGAAGACTTGCCAAATACATGGGAAGTACTGGTGCGCCCAGGTAAACGTGCAAAAGTTGGTACGATGATCAATTTCGGTGAAGGTTTGTTGCGTGGCGAAGTGATTGAAAACACTAGTGCAGGGCGTAAGGTGACCTTTTATTTTGACGGGATTTTTGAAGAAATCTTGGACCAGCTCGGCATGATGCCGTTGCCACCGTATATTCACGAACAGCTCGAAGATAAAAATCGGTATCAAACAGTGTATGCGAAGGTTGAAGGTTCTGCCGCTGCGCCAACAGCGGGTTTGCATTTTACCGAAGAATTGATGGATCAATTACGAGCAAAGGGTGTGCAAATTGAAGAGGTGTTGCTTCATGTGGGCTTAGGAACATTTAAACCGGTAGATGAAGAAAACATCGAAGACCATGAAATGCACACAGAGTTTTATGACATCAGTGAGGACACCGCTGCACGCATCAATCAGGCAAAGGATGAAGGCCGTCGGATTATCTCGGTGGGGACGACCTCGACACGAGCAATGGAAAGCGCCGCAAAGGACGGGCGATTAGTTGCTGGAAACGGTTGGACTAATATTTTCATTTTTCCAGGCTATGAGTGGCAAATTATTGATGGACTTATTACCAATTTCCATTTGCCAAAATCTACCCTGATGATGTTGGTGAGTGCACTATCTAAGCGTGAATATATTTTGAATGCGTATCATGAAGCGGTGAAGGAAGAATATCGTTTCTTTTCCTTCGGTGATGCAATGTTTATTAATCCAGGAGAGAAAAAATGAGTTTTGAATTTACAATAGAAAAAACATGTAGCCATACCGGTGCCCGCTTGGGGCGTTTACAAACCCCTCATGGCGACATCCAAACGCCAACCTTCATGCCGGTGGGAACCCAAGCAACTGTAAAAACCTTGACTCCAGATGAATTAAAAGCGGCAAAATCTCAAATTATTTTGTCCAATACCTATCATCTTTATTTAAGACCGGGCCATGAATTGGTAAAAGAACTTGGTGGTTTACATCAGTTTATGAACTGGGACAAGCCGATTCTCACAGATAGCGGTGGCTATCAAGTTTTTAGCTTGGGTGATTTGCGCAAGATTACAGAAGAAGGGGTCATGTTCCGTTCCCATTTGGACGGGTCTAAGCATATGTTTACGCCGGAATCTGTTATGGGCATCGAAAACGCATTGGGTGCAGATATTATTATGGCATTTGACGAATGTATTCCGCACACTGCCGACCGTACCTATACTAAAAATTCTTTGGAACGTACTACCAGATGGCTGGAACGATGCATCAAGGCGCATGAAAATCCGGAGCGTCAGGCATTGTTCGGGATTGTGCAAGGTGGGATGTATACCGATTTGCGTCTGCAAAGTATTAAGGAAATCACTCAGTTCGATTTGCCGGGCTATGGGATTGGCGGTTTGAGTGTAGGGGAGTCCAACGATATGATGTACAAGCTGTTAGATGAGACCGTGTCCTACATGCCACAGCATAAACCGCATTATTTAATGGGTGTGGGTAATCCGGATAATCTGGTGCAAGCAGTGGGGTATGGGGTAGATATGTTTGACTGCGTACAAGCCACTCGTATTGCGCGTCATGGTGCGTTCTGGACAAGACAAGGAAGACTTTCCATCAAGAACCAACAATATATGAAGGACACCACGCCACTTGAAGAAGGGTGCCAATGTTATGCGTGTCGTCACTTTACAAAGGCCTATATTCGCCATCTCTTTAAAGCCAATGAAATGTTGGCCTATCGCTTGATTTCAATTCATAATATTCATTTCCTCAATCAATTGATGGAAGACTTGCGTGCATCCTTACGCGAAGACCGTTATGTTGATTTCCGCGATGAATTCTTTGACTCTTATAAAATGTAAGGCGCAAAATATTGAGAGAAAATCTTTTTTGCGAGAGGCGCTGTTACTTTTTCAATATAATGAAATAGTAATGATTGCTACACATTCCTCTTAAAATGTAGTATTATAGTAATATTCTAATTGTGTAAGGAGGGAAGTAGTGTGAACCAATTGATTCTTGGTGCCGGAAATGCCGGTTTCATGATTATTTACGTTGTAGCGCTTTTTGCGTTGTTGTATTTCTTGATGATTCGTCCTCAGAAAAAACAACAAAATGCTCGTAATGAAATGCTCCGCAACTTAAAGTACAACGATCGTATTTTGAGCGTTGGCGGGATCACCGGTTACATTCGTCAAATGAATGATAACTACATTTATGTAGAAATTGCAGACGGCTTGGTTGTTGAAATGTCCAGACAATATGTAGCTTCTGTATTAAAGGATGATGATGAACCTGCTCACGAAGCTATTGCTGAAGCAGCAGAAGAAGAAACATCTGATGACGAAGAAAAATAAGATCCTGTAAAAACAAAGTGCTGAACAACGATTAATTTTTCTTAAAAATGAGTCGCGCAGTGCGCGACTCATTTTTTGCTGTTATTATTTGTGCGTCTGATTTATAATAATAATCGTGTTTCAGACAAAATATATTTCATAGGAGGGAATTTGTCATGCAACGAAGCAGAGTTGCAGTGGTGGTCGCTACTTTTTTGGCGATTATCGTGGCTGCATTTGCGCTCGTTCCTGTGTATCAGAGTCATGCCAATCTAGGGCTCGATTTACAGGGCGGTGTATTGATTCGTTTAGAAGCGCCTGAAGGTACAAGTGACGAAGATATGATGGGTGCAATATCCATTATCAACAATCGTATCAATGGTCTTGGGGTTTCTGAACCAGATGTGCGATTGGAAGGGTCTAATCGTATTGCAGTAGAACTTCCAGGGGTAGAGGATCCGGAGGAAGCGGTACGTATTATCGGTACCACTGCAAAAATGGAATTTATTCGTATGGATACCGGCGAAGTGGTTGTTGATGGGTCTCATTTAAAGGATGCTCAACCAGGTAAAAACGATCAGGCAACGACAGCCAATGATCAGTATTATGTAAGCCTTGCTTTTGATGAAGAAGGGGCAAAAGCATTTGGTGAAGCCACCTCAGATTTGGTAAGCAAATATAGTGAAGGTGATCAAAAACGTAGCATTGCCATTGTATTAGACGGTCAGCCAATTTCTGTACCGGGCATTAAAACTGCGATCACCGATGGTCATGCTCAAATTTCCGGTGGCTTTGCAACTATGCAGGATGCATCGAACCTTGCTGTTCAGTTGAATTCCGGGGCATTGCCTATTGATTTAGAAATCGTTGAACAAAATACCGTTGGTGCTCAACTTGGTCCGGATGCTATTGCGAAGAGCTTGAATGCAGCTATCATCGGTTGTATTGCATTGGCATTGTTCCTTTTAGTGATTTACAGAGGACCAGGGGCTATTGCTGTAATGTCTTTGGTGCTTTATGCATTGCTTTTGGCTGGGGCGTTGATTGTGATTCGTTCTACCATCACTTTGCAGGTTATTGCGGCGTTCCTCTTGTCTATTGGGATGGCAGTCGATGCGAACATTCTTATTTACGAACGTATCAAAGAAGAGTTGCGTTCCGGTAAGACGGTACGTGTAGCGACTGACAGCGGCTTTAAGAAGGCGTTTACCACTATTCTTGACGCGAATGTCACCACATTGATTGCGACTCTTGTATTGATGGTTCTTGGGACCGGTGCTATTCGAGGTTTTGCTATTACCTTAGCAATCGGTATCGTTTTGAGTTTGTTCACTGCAATTACCTTTACAAAGTTCATTCTTAAGAACCTTGTAATGGGTGGCGTGATTAAATCTCCAGCGTTTTATGGTGTAAGGAGGGATTAACATGGATTTTATTGGGAAAAGAAAATTCGCCTATATCCTTTCTTGCTTAGTGATTATTGCCGGCATTGTTTCCATGTGCTTCCAAGGGTTAAACTTTGGGATTGACTTTACCGGTGGTACTGTGATGCAGGTGAAATTTGAGAAGTCTGTCGACATTGCTGACCTTCGTGACGACTTGAAGGAAATTGGTCAAGATAATGCGCAAATTCAGGAATTGAATGACGGCGTATTCCAAATCAAGGCAGACTATATGGATCAAACCGCTCAAGATAAATTTACTGAGGATTTAAGTGCATTGACCGGCAAAATGGATGTGCTTCAAGCCAATGCGGTAGGACCATCTATTGGTCAAGAAATTTTGAGAACTGGGATTTTGGCGTTAATTGTTTCATTGGTGTTGATGATTGCGTACATTTCTTTCCGCTTTGAATGGCGCTTTGCGCTTGCGGGGAATATCGCATTGTTCCATGATATTTTGGTGACCTTGTCCATCTTCTCTATTTTCCAATTGGAGGTTAATTCCAATTTCATTGCGGCGATTTTGACTATTTTCGGGTATTCTATTAACGACACCTTGGTGGTGTTTGACCGTATTCGTGAACGTATTGGTTCCGTTAAACGTGAAAACCTTGCCGATACCGTCAATGAAGGGATTATGGCAACAATGAAGCGTTCCATGTTCACTTCCATCAGTACCTTGATTCCACTTTTGGCAGTATTCTTCTTTGGTGGTGCAACAACCAAGTTGTTTGTACTTGCCATTATTGTCGGGATTGTATCTGGGACCTATTCTTCCATCTTTGTAGCATCCCCATTGTGGTATGATTTCTCTATGAAGAGTAAGAAAAAACGTTTCTAATTTGTTCGTACAAAAAAGCTACAAATCTGCACAAGCGGATTTGTAGCTTTTTTTTGATAGGTTTGCCGGGAAATGGGATTGACGATAATGGCCCGCCTTTGGTATTATGTTTCAATAAAGCCTGTGACGAAGAGGAGTAAAATTCTGGCGTTAAGCAGAGAGTGGCATCGTGGCTGAAAGTGCCATTAACATAAGGAATTTGAAGGTTGCTTTTGAGGTGGGAGAAATCTCCGGTTGATGACCGTTAAAGAATCTTGAGGGCCTTCGGGCTGAAAAAAGGTGGTACCGCGATACATGTCGCCCTTTTAGAGGGGTGGCATTTTTTTTGTTTTGGAGGAGATTGCATGTCTATCGAAAATTTGGAAAAGAACTATGATTCATCCAAGGTAGAAAGCCGTTGGTATGAATTCTGGGAGCAAAATCATTTGTTTGCCCCATCTGATGATGAGTCTAAACCGGCATTTTCTATTGTAATGCCACCGCCAAACGTTACCGGTAAGCTCCATATGGGTCATGCCATGGACGAAACCATGCAAGACATTTTGGTGCGTTACAAGCGTTTGAAGGGCTTCAGCACTTTGTGGGTGCCGGGGACTGACCATGCTGGGATTGCTACCCAAGCAAAGGTTGAAAATATGCTTCGTGACCAAGGTGTTATGCGTGAGGAAATCGGACGTGAAGCATTCCTCGAACATTGCTGGGATTGGAAAAATCAATACGGTAATACCATTACCAAGCAAATTCGTAAATTGGGCGCTTCCTGCGATTGGGAACGTGAACGTTTCACTATGGATGAAGGTTGCAGCAAGGCGGTTCGTGAAGCATTCGTATCTTTGTATGAACAAGGATTGATTTATCAAGGTAACTACATTGTAAACTGGTGCCCACATTGCCAAACCACTATTTCCGATATTGAAGTAGAGCACGAAGAAAACCAAGGTGCATTGTACTACTTGAACTATCCACTTGAAGATGGTTCCGGTTATTTGACCATTGCAACCACCCGTCCTGAAACAATGTTTGGGGATACTGCGGTGGCTGTTCATCCGGAAGATGAACGATTCAAAGACTATATTGGCAAAAATGTTATTTTGCCAATCATCAATAAGCCAATTCCTGTTATTGCGGATGACTATGTTGAAAGAGAATTTGGTACCGGCTGTGTAAAAATTACCCCTTCTCATGATGTGAACGACTTTGAAATGGGTCAACGTCACAATCTTCCACATGTGGTTGTTATGGATGATCGCGGTATCATGAACGAAAATGCCGGCAAATATGAAGGCTTGGATCGTTTTGAATGCCGTAAGCAAGTTATCGAAGATTTGAAGGGCACCGAATACTTCAATCGTGAAGAAGAATATACCAATGCGGTTGGCCATTGCTATCGTTGCCATACCGTTATTGAACCTCGTGTAAGTAAGCAGTGGTTCGTAAAGATGGAACCTCTTGCTAAGCCTGCGCTGCAAGCGGTATTGGATAAGGACATTGCCTTTGTTCCAGATCGCTTCGAAAAGATTTATGTAGGTTGGTTGGAAAACATCAGAGACTGGTGCATTTCTCGTCAATTGTGGTGGGGCCACCGTATTCCGGTTTGGTATTGCCAAGATTGCGGTGAAGTTATCTGTACCCGTGAAGATCCAACCGTATGCCCTAAGTGCGGCTCCAAGCATTTAGAACAAGATCCGGACGTTTTGGATACATGGTTCAGCTCCGGTTTGTGGCCATTTGAAGTTATGGGTTGGCCGGATACCGATGCCAAGGATTTGGCGAAGTTCTATCCTACCGATGTACTTGTAACCGGTCGTGACATCATCTTCTTCTGGGTAGCGCGTATGATTTTCGATGCCCTCAAGATGACCGACAAGCGTCCGTTCAAGGATGTTTTGATTCATGGCTTGGTATTAGACCAATACGGTCGTAAGATGAGTAAATCACTTGGTAATGGGATTGACCCACTCGAAGAAATTGAAAAATACGGTGCGGATGCTCTGCGCTTGACTTTGATTACCGGTGTTACTCCTGGTAATGACGTGCGTTATCGAAGCGAAAAAATCGAAGCATCCCGTAACTTTACCAATAAACTGTGGAATGCAGCACGCTTTGTGCTGATGAATCTCGAAGACTTCGACCAAACCCTCGAGGCAAGTGCGCCAAAGTCCAGCGATTTGATTGACCAATGGATTATCACTCGTTTTTATCAAATTGCAGAAAAGATGAGTGGTGAATTGGACCGTTACGATTACGGTGAAGCGGCAAAGACCATTAAAGATTTCATCTGGAACGAATTCTGTGACTGGTACATTGAATTAATCAAGCCTCGCTTGTATGGCAAAATTAGCGAAGAAAGCAAGAAGAACGCGCAAGCGGTTGCAGCTTGGGTATTGCGTGAAACTTGCGTGCTGTTACACCCAATCATGCCATTTATTACCGAAGAAATTTGGCAACATTTGCCTCATGAAGGCGAATCTATTATTATCGCTAACTGGCCAGAAAACACTGATCATGTGAATTATGCAGACGCTTACAATGCCATCGAATTCTTGATGGATTTGGTAAAGGGCATTCGTTCTATGCGTCATGATATGGGGATTGCTACCGGCAAGAAATCTGCATTGCAAATCCATTGCCATAATGATATTCAAAAGACTGTCATTGAAACCTACGATGCGCAATTAAAGACCCTTGCTTATGCGGATGATATTCAAGTCCTTGATGATATTGATGCAGCCGAAAAGCAATCTGTAAGTACAGTTGTACAAGGGGCAGAAGTGATTTTGCCGCTTAAGGGTGTACTTGACATCAAGGATGAATTGAAGCGCCTTGATAAGGAAATGGATCGCTTAAAATCTGAGGTGCAACGTGCTGAGAAGAAATTGGCAAATCAAGGCTTTGTTGCAAAAGCACCAGCAGATGTTATTCAAGCTGAAAAGGACAAAGTGGTTGCTTATCAATTAGACTTGGAAACTGTTGCAAAGCGTCGTGAATTGTTAGCAAGCCTTGCTGATTAAGTTCTAAAAGAGAGGTGTAAACATGTTTGGTCTTAGTATGGGCGAGATTATTGTAATTTTGTTGGTCGTTGTTTTGTTGTTTGGTTCAACGAAGCTCGCTGGCTTAGGGAAATCTGCCGGTAAATCCATTCGTGAATTCAAAGAAGAACTTCACAAGGATGACGAACCTAAAGATGCCGAGAAGCAAGAATCTGCCGAAACCACTGAACAAGAAAGCAAGTAAGAGGTTTGACTGATGGGATTAAGTATTGGTGAAATTATTGTCATTGTCCTGGTGGGATTTCTTGTTTTAGGGCCAGATAAGCTACCGGAAATCGGAAGAACGCTTGGGAAAACCGTGAACGGTTTTAAAAAGGCGCTCAACAACACCAACATCAATATTAAAGATGAAGTGGATGCCATCAAAGAAGAAACAGGGTATTCCGAAGTATCTACAAAGGTAAAAGAAAAAGAATCCCAATTTAAGAACGAATTGCTTGATATAAAGAAAGACTTATTATCCGGTGATGAAAAAAATGAACCGAAGTCATAGGGAGGAGGGAAAACATGTCTGAGCAAACTGATCAAGTGGAACAAACGGAAAATAATTTACAACCGCTCACTGAGCATTTAAAAGCCCTACGACGTGTTTTCCTTGTCTCTCTGATTGCAGTATTTGTATCGTCGGTGCTCTGTTATGGGTTCCTTAGAGAGCCTATTATGAGTTTGGTTACAGCGCCGGTGGCTGAATATGGCATTGAATTGAAGTTTACAAGTGTAGCGGAAGCATTCATGGCTTACATGAAAATTTCGATTCTTGCCGGTGTCATTTTTGCCAGTCCAATTGTGCTTTGGCAGATTTTAAAATTTGTCCTTCCGGGGCTTTACGCAAGCGAAAAGAAGGCTTTTCTGACCATGCTCTTTTGGTTATTCTGCTTATTTCTGGCCGGGGTATGTTTTGCGTATTTTGTTGTTCTCAAAGTAGCGTTATATGCACTTTTGTTTAATTTTAGTGGGGAGTTTGATCCCTTTATCACAGTAGCCAATTACTTGAGTTTTGTGGGGAAATTCTTGATTCCGTTTGGCATTGTGTTTGAAATTCCGTTGCTGATTTACTTTTTGACAAAATTTGATTTGGTAACACCAGAAACCTTGGTAAAATATCGCCGTTATATGATTCTTTTGATTGTTGTCATTGCCGGCGTATTTAGCCCACCGGATGTGGTGAGTCAAGCCTTATTGGCGTTGCCGATGTATATTTTGTTTGAAATCAGTATTCTGATTTCCCGAAGGGTTTATAAGAAAAAGCTGAAGAAGGCCATGGTCGATGAAACAATGGAAGGATGATGATCATGATGAGAGAAAAGCTCGTAGCATCGGATTTTTTAGCAAAAGATGTATTGAATTTAGAGAGCGGTGATTTGATTGGTGCGGTAACGGGGGTTCTCGTTGCCGAAGAACCAATGCGTGTCATCGCTTTGGCATTGATCAATGAAGCTGCGGTAGAACCGGAACAACGTATGATTTTCTGTGATTACAGCATGGTAACAGATGTTGATCAACAAGTGGTGGTTGTTTCCTCTTGTCCAACATACTTACCTAGTGAAGGAAAAAATCTTATTGGATTGTCCTGCATTGATTGTAACGGAAAATTGGTTGGGCGTATCGCTGATTGCGGATGGCAAAGCATTGATGGCACCATTACTGAGCTCATTGCTGACCAAAAACATCTGCAAGTAGTTGTTCCTGTGACCGCTGTGGAAAAAATCGGCAGCGGTGCAGTCGTATTGAGCCTTGCCGAAGAACAGTTGCAAAAGCAAGCGGCATCCGGTGGTGTGCATCGTGGTAAAAATGGTGAAGAGGATGCAGACGAATTGCTGCATCATTTAATTCGCAGAATGGGTGCAACCTTATCCGAAGCTGGACAGCGTGTTGGTGAACGTGTTAAACAAATTGATACCGATGAAATCAATCGCGAAGTGAACCGTTTTACTGAAAAGGTCGGCAAGGAATTGAGAAATGTAATTGAAACCATTTCCGAACAGACAAAGACGCCAAAAAATGCAACTGTAGAATCAGAAGTCATTAGCGTGATGCGCGATTTAGACGGTTTTACCGTGTCTGCAGCTATTTATGATTACAACGGAGATTTAATTGTTATGCCAGGCCAAACGGTGACAGAAGCAGTGGTGCGACGTGTCATTGAAAGTGATAAAATAGCTGAACTCTATCGTGTAGCAGTTTCTGTTAAAACCGGAGAAGATTATGAGTAATTTTTTTAGACTAGATGAAGTGGCTGAAGGCAAACTCTACGAAATTGTGTCCGTGGATGATGAAGCGATTTCTCATAAAATCGGTGCCTATTCCGGCATGAGCGTGGTGGTACTTCGCAAAGCCCTTCAAAGTATTGTGCAATTTGGTTATTCTCAAATCGAAATTGAGAGAGAATTGCTGGAAAAAATAGTTGTACAACCTGTATAAAATAAAAACCTGAGTCGTCGGACTCAGGTTTTTTTGGTCAAATAATGACCGTCTGGAACGGACATTTTTTTAATATCGTCTGTCTCAAAAAAACATAAAGTGGTAAGATAACTTCTGTTTCAAAATTTATGTGATTGTTATAATAAATGTATCTTTTGGAAAACGATTTTTTGGAGGCTAGAAAAATGAGTGAAATGAATTACGATTTAATTATTTTAGGTGGCGGCCCTGCTGGTCTTGCTGCTGGTATCTATGGCGGTCGTGCACGTTTGAACACTTTGATTATCGAAAAAGGGACCGTTGGTGGTCGCGCTGAAACTACTCGTGAAATCGTAAACTATCCTGGTGTTAAGGAAACCACCGGTCCGGACTTAACCGGTCAAATGCGTGAACACGCTGAAAAATTCGGTGTTACTATCGTAAAGGAAACCCCAAAAGAAATTACTCTTGAAGGCGAAACTAAGATTGTACAAACTCGTAAAAATACCTACAAAGCACCTGCAATGATTATTGCTACCGGTACTTCTGCTAGAATTTTGGGCATCCCTGGTGAAAAAGAATTTGCTGGTGCAGGTGTTGCTTATTGCGCTACTTGCGATGCTGAATTCTTCAAAGATCAACACGTTTGTGTAATCGGTAGCGGTGACCAAGCAATCGAAGAAAGTATGTTCATTGCAAAGTTTGCTGAAAAAGTAACCATCATTGTTCTTCATGAAGAAGGTCATCTCGACTGCAACAAGGTTGCTGCTGAAAAGGCGTTCGCACATCCAAAACTCAACTTCGTATGGAACTCCGTTCCAAACGCTATTCTCGGTGAAGACGAAGTATCCGCTCTTCAAGTGAAGAACGTTAAGACTGAAGAATTGACCGACATTGACTGCGCTGGTGTATTCTTCTTCGTTGGTGCTGTACCTGCTACCAAGGGCTTGACTGATAAGGGCCTTGCTTTTGATGAAAGAGGGTATCTCCTTACTAACGATCGTATGGAAACCAACCTCGAAGGCGTTTATGCTGTTGGTGACGTACGTCAAAAATATTTGCGTCAGGTTGTTACCTCTGCTGCAGACGGCGCTATCGCTGCTACTGCTGCTGAACGTTACATTGAAGAAGTAAAAGACTTCAATACCCGTATCCTCGGTTCCGATAAGCCTGTACTTCTCGGTTTCTGGAGTCAAGAATACAATGGCAGTCTCGAAGCTATCCAAGCTGTAGATGCTAAGGCTGCTAAGGCTGGTACTCACATGTTCGTTGAAGTTGACTACATGCGTAAGAAAACTTTGGCTAACAAGTTCAACATCACCTTGAGCGAAGAACAACCAGCTGTCATCATCGAGCTCGTTAACGGTGAAAAGACCAGAGAAGTTACTGCTGACACTCTTTAATTCTAACTTTATAAAATAGTTTGTTTAAAGCATGCGTGTGAAAATACGCATGCTTTTTTGTTAATTGCTTTTATATGGGTGGAATAGTCATATCGTTAAATACAATTGATATGTGTTCGTGGCCTAGAGGAGGACGATAAGGAGACGACTAGCAAATAAAAATAAAAAAACGCCATTGCTGGCGTTGTAGGCTTATGCTTCTTTAGAGGGTGTCGTTGACCTCTTCGTCTTGTTGGTCATGGGAATCTTCGGAATCATTTTGGTCAGAACTATTTTTCATTTGAAAATAGGTGATAACAGCAGCGACAACAATCAGTGGCATACCGATAGCGATTCCGATAAAAAACCACTTGCTCCATGCTTCAGCGAAGGATGTTGCCAATAAGAGAATGGTGAAGTCCATTGTTTCAGCTCCTTTTTGTGTGATGCTCATACGACTGCGACGATAGCAGTGCTATGAAAGACAATCAGATTTATCCCCTCAAAAGATGAGAGGATTGTTTAAGATGGACACTATCTCTTGAATAGTACCATCAATGACGGGCAAAAGGCAAGTACAGAGATGTAATTGAAACGCATACATGTAAACGAATGGTATATAAAATCTAATATTTAAATGTGAAGTATTGTGCAAATTGAATTTTTCACCTTCGAAATGAATCAGTCGGGGTTGGTGCTGTTATAGAGGACGCCAGTAAATTATGAAAAATTTACTTGTCGTAAAGGGGAATTTTTATGTCGTCTTTTGACTGTAATATCAGTGCGTGTTATAATAACTATAATATTCCTGTGGACGGGGAGTATGCATAAATATTAGGTCCATTGAATGAATAAAAAATTCATGATTAGCAGAAAAAATATGGAACAATTGAAATCTCGTATGACGCAAAAGGCGATGATTGACGGGATATAAAGGCTTGTTCTATAATTATCTATTATTGTGAGAAAGACAAGGAGGATGAAGACAATGAGTGAAATGATTTCTAAAATTATGGAAACTGAAGTGTATTATGCACACGAAGATGATACCATCGCAGTGGTGTTGCAAACTTTAGTAGATAAAAAAATTAGCGGTCTTCCAATTGTCAACGATGCAAAAGAAGTGGTTGGTTTTATCAGTGATGGCGATATTATGAAATTTATCGCTAAGCAAGACCCACGTATTATCGATATGACCAGCTTCATTACCGTATGGTACGATTCCGAAAGTTTTGATCAAAAGATGGAAGATCTTTTGAAAATCAATGTCATGGAGCTTGCAACTACTAAAATTATTTCCGCATCTCCGAATGATTATGTGGATGAAGTGGCTCGTACCCTCGGGAAAAAGAAAATTAAGAAATTGCCTGTCATTGAAGATGGGAAACTCGTGGGGGTTATTAGTCGCCACAACATCATTCGTTACATCATTTCCTACCATTTGAAGCAAGGAGAATAAGCCAATGAGCGAACAACAAAAGGCTGTAATTACCGTCACCGGTTTAGATAAAAAAGGCGTTATTGCTGCAGTAACTACAATGCTTGCAGATAAAAATGTTAATGTATTGGATATTAGCCAAACGATTTTGGGCGAATACTTCAATATGATTATGCTTGTGGACATCACTGAATGCAGCATCAGCTTGCAGGATTTGGTAGATGAATGTGCCAAGGTAGGGGAAAGTCTTCAAATGGAAGTTCGTTGCCAGCACGAAAATATCTTCAAATTCATGCACCAAATTTAACGGAGAAATCATTATGGCAGTAGCATTTAATACAAAAGATATTTTTGATACCATTCACATGATTGCAGAGGAAAACCTCGATATTCGTACCACGACCATGGGGATTTCCTTAAAAGATTGCGTGTCTGAATCCAACGCAACGACCTGCAACAAGATTTATGATAAGATTACCCATTTGGCTGAAAATCTGGTAGCCACCGGTGAAGCCATTTCTAAAGAATATGGGATTCCAATTATTAACAAACGCATCTCTGTTACACCGATTTCTATGATTGGGGAAGCGTGTGCCGATAGAGATTATGTGGCTATTGCAAAAACTTTAGACCGCGCGGCAAAAGAAGTGGGCGTCAATTTTATTGGCGGCTATAGTGCATTGGTTCAAAAAGGTATGACCAATGCGGAAAGAGAATTTTTGGAATCTATTCCTGAAGCCCTCGCTTCCACAGAATTGGTATGTTCCTCTGTAAACATTGGTAGCAGTAAGGCCGGCATCAATATGGATGCGGTTGCCATTCTTGGTAGAGTGATTAAGAAAACCGCAGAATTGACCGGTGATCAAGACGGCTTAGGGTGTGCAAAATTTGTCGCATTCTGCAATGCTGTTGAAGACAATCCATTTATGGCCGGTGCTTTCCATGGTGTTGGTGAAGGCGAAAATTGCTTAAGCGTTGGCGTCAGCGGTCCTGGTGTTGTTCTTAATGCTGTGAAAGGGAGAGAACATCTTCCTTTCGATGAGTTGGCTGAAATGATTAAGCGTATGGCGTTTAAAATTACTCGCTCCGGTGAAATGGTTGGTCGCGAGGCGGCAAGACGTTTGGGCGTACCATTTGGTATTGTCGACTTGTCTTTGGCACCAACTCCGGCAGTCGGCGATTCTGTTGCCGATATTTTAGAAGCCTTTGGGTTGGAACGTTGCGGGACCCACGGGACTACCGCTGCGCTTGCAATGCTCAACGACGCCGTTAAAAAAGGCGGCGCGATGGCGTCTAGCCATGTCGGTGGCTTGAGTGGTGCATTCATTCCTGTAAGTGAAGATGCTGGCATGATTCGTGCCGTTGAAGAAAACAGCTTGAGCTATGATAAGCTCGAGGCGATGACTTGCGTATGTTCTGTAGGGATTGACATGGTTGCTATTCCTGGTGATACGCCGGCCGAAACCATTTCTGCAATGATTGCCGATGAAGCGGCTATTGGTATGATTAACAAAAAAACCACCGCTGTCCGTGTGATTCCTGTACCAAATAAAGGGGTAGGTGAAATGGTTGAATTCGGTGGTTTGCTTGGGTATGCGCCGATTATGGAAGTGCATCCATTCTCATCCAAAGTGTTTGTAGAACGTGGTGGCCAAATTCCGGCGCCAATCCATGCTCTTAACAACTAACGATCAATTGGCGAGTAAAATGGATAACAAAAAACCGTTTGACATGTCACAATCTGGTAGTGACACAAATAATCAGAAGAAAGTGTGGAATCACCATATTCGCAAAGAAAAACTTCATGATTACAAAATGAAACGCAAGAGTGAGGACAAAGCTTACAAACAATCCCTTGTGGATTCGATGGAACGTGCACGTCTTGCAGAGTATGCCATGTATTGTGAAAGACCTTGGCGCTTATTGGGCATGAATTTCATGATTGGCTTGGCAAGAGGGCTTGGTGCAACCATTGGGCTTGGTCTTGTATTATCCTTGCTTGTGCTTTTGGCTCAGGAAGTGATTTCTGCAAATTTACCGGGGATTAGCCAGTGGTTGGCCGAACTGGTTCAAATGGTGCAAAGTTATTCCATACAGAGATAAAGTAAATGAAAGTAATTTTTCCATATATACTTGCGGTGTTTGTATTGGGATTGGATCAATGGAGCAAGTATTTGGTGCGTACATCCATGCAAATGGGTGAAAGCATTCCTATTATTGATTCTATATTTCACCTTACCTATATAGAAAATGAAGGTGTTGCCTTTGGTTTATTTTCCGGACATACAAACATTTTTGTATTAGTAAGTATCTTAGTATTGATTGGACTCTTAATCTTTGTCTGGAAAGAGTCCAGTCAATCTTTATTGTTGCATTATGGCGCTGCATTAGTAGTGTCAGGAGCGCTTGGAAACATCATTGACCGAGCAATGAAGGCTTCTGTTACAGATATGTTTGATTTCCGTATTTGGCCAATATTTAACATTGCCGATATTGCGGTATGCGTAGGTTTTGTGTTATTGGTCTTGTATTTATTTTTTAGCTCGGAGGACAAAAGTGAAAACAATGCTCATTCAAATTCCTGACGATGCGATTGGTGTGCGACTCGATCAATGGGTAGCGACCAACACGACTTTGTCGCGGTCTGCCTTTAAACAGCTGGTAGAAAAACAGTTGGTTAAGTTTAACGATAGTTCGGTGAAAAAAGCCGGATTTAAGATTCCGTTCGGTGGACAGCTTGAGATGATCGAGAAAAAGCAAACCTATGAAGCCATGCCAATGGCACTTGACATTGTTTACGAAGATGAGTATCTGTTGATTGTCAACAAACCGAGAGGAATGTTGGTTTATCCGACCAAAGACAAAGAAGAAAGAACTTTGGTCAATGGATTATTGGCGCATACAACACTTTCTGATTTTTGCGGAAGCGAACGTCCGGGGTTGGTTCACCGGATTGATCGTGATACCTCCGGATTAGTCTTAGTGGCAAAGCGCAATGATGTTCATGAAAAACTGTATGATATGCTTGCTAAACATGATATAGAACGTGAGTATATTGGCATTGTTCATGGTAATTTTAATGAAAAAAAAGGTAGTATTCATAAATCCATTGCTCAAGATTATTCTCACGGCACAAAACGAATGGTAGTGCCTCAGGGTGGTCAAGACGCCATCACTCATTATGTTTGTGTTTACCAAAATGATGCCTATGCGCTGATGCGCTTTTGGTTAGAAACTGGAAGAACGCATCAAATTAGAGTGCATATGGCAGCCATAGGACATCCTTTGGTAGGCGATGGTTTATATGGGGAAGAAAAGAATATCTTTGGCTTCAGGGGACAGGCCTTGCATGCTGTGCGATTGACCTTTGTTCATCCGATGACAGGAAAAAAAGTTGAGGCCTATGGTGCGCCACCGGAGATGTTCAAGAAAGCGGTAACACGCATTCAAATGATGAAGTAGAGGAGGAATCACCTTGCTAAGTGATAGCTTAAAAGTTTTTATCACCGTTGCCGACAAGAAAAACTTTTCTAAGGCAGCGAAAGCCCTGAACTTGACCCAGCCGGCAATTAGCTTCCAGATTCAGACATTAGAACAATATTATCAAACGAAGCTCTTTGACCGTATCAATAGACATGTCAAACTCACAGAAACTGGGGAATTATTGCTGGAATATGCGCTTTCCATGAGTGATTTGCAATCTGAATTAGAACGTAAGATGCAACAATTGACAGGGCATGTAAAAGGGCAGTTGATGATTGGGGCCAGCCGTACTGTTGGTGAATATGTATTACCTTACGTTATTTGCAAATTTAAAGAAGACTATCCTGATGTGGATGTGACCCTAGAAATTTATAACACCAAGCATGTAGAAGAAAACGTATTGAATCGTTATCTTGATATTGGTTTAGTAGAATCTGATATCAGACACAAGGAATTGTTTTTCCAAGATATTCTTAGCGATGAATTGGTGCTTGTTGTACCAAAAGACCATCGTTGGGCGAACTTGGATGAAATTTCTATTGAAGAAATCAAGGGAGAACCATTTATCATTCGCGAAGCCGGTTCTGGCAGTCGCTTGGTATTTGAACAAGCCTTAATCGATGATGAAATCGACATTGAAGACTTGAATGTTATCATGGAAATTGGTAGCATTACCTCCATTAAGTCCGCTATTATTAACGGCCTTGGGGTATCTATCATGTCAAAATGGGCCATTCGAGATCTCGAAAAGGCTGGGATTGTTTCCACCGTTCGTATTAAAAACTTAGAATTAAAGCGTCCATTCAGCATCATTCTCAATCAAGGGAACTTTGAATCCGAAGCATGCAATAAGTTTATACGTTACTTGGGCGAAGTCACCGAG
>Glacier_p2__coassemble_1196_pt1 | contig 29131 bp, 42 predicted proteins | sample Glacier_p2__metabat2_high_PE_021 | metagenome-assembled genome bin Glacier_p2 | reverse complement strand
TTTACCGACCCCCAGTTGAACTGGGGGTTTATTTACGCTAAAGCTCCAAAAAAAAACACGTAGTGTTTTGAACACTACGTGTTTTAAAGATGCGTTTATCTGATTTTCAATACATCCTTGCCAAGGAATACCAAGAGCCATACCGCAGCCAACACGGCCATGAGCGGCTGCCAAATCCAAAATACCCCGTAAAGGGTTTGGCACCAAAGCATATAAGCTCCGAGGGCAAAGCTCAAGGCAACAATGGCCCACCAGCCAAAATGAGACACCATCTTCGGCATGGAATTAGACACATATTTATCAAGCTCATTGGTTTCTTCTTCTAAGTTGCGTTGTCTTCTTGCTGAAATCCCAGCCAATAATCCATAGGAAATTGCAAGACCAATACCAACTGCAGCAAGCACACAGGCCTGTTGTACCCAAGGGGCGTCAAATTTCGCCACCATTGGCAACAGTGCATCAAGAGTCGGTGCAAATCGTGTGCCGGATTCAAGCGCTAAGATAAAAATGGCCGCAAGTGGCGCCACGCCCGTCCCCATTAAACGGAAATGCATATAACAGGTACTTAAAGCAAGAACAAAGCCGCAAATGGAATAAAGGCCGGCACTGGTCATGCCTTCGCCGCGGACAAACAAAACCACCAATTGTACCAAAAGCAGCAATACCCCAAGGGCAGAGGCAGCACCAACGAGTACGCCTGCTTGCCACTTCTTCATCCATTCACTCACGCACCATGCCAAAATTGTTACAGCGAAGCACGCAAGAATGGCATAAAATAACACAGTCATTAAGGTATCCATCATTGCACCCCTTTCTTTCTGGCAGTAGGAAGTGCCAAAAGCCCCAAGCCAATCAAAAAGAGAATACCGCCAAGGCCCATCACCTTTGTAAAAATATCCTCTTCAAATAAAAATACTGCACCATCCTCATAAACTTCCATTGGATGGATACGCAGCCCGTCAATTTTCAGAGGCTCGTTTTGACTAATGGTTTCATGAAAGGACACCATGTCCGGACGTGTCAGAACCACTTCAAAGGATGCATTAGAAAGTTCCGTTCCATCGCTACCGTTAAAGGCAAGGGTGTAACCATCTTCATTCAATACTGCCACATCACCATGAGACATTTCTACCAACGCATCATTGTTTAAAAAATAAGTGCCGGCGCTGCCAACAAGCATCAAAATTAGCGAAGTATAAATAACTGCCTTTACCAATCCACCGATGCGATGATTTTTTGCCAATGTCAACACCAGAACACCTAAGAATACCACTGCGGTTGCACAAGCCAAGCCCACACTCACAATAGATGGCACCAACCCGGGTGGGCAACAAAATCCTGTGATGACGGCCAACGCGAATAAGCCACCACCTAATAATTGTAAAGATCGTTGAATGTCCACAAAACCACACTCCTCTCAAATTATTAAACCTCAAAAAGCGTTCTTTATATCACACACAACATGCATTCACTTCGTTAATAATCACCAAATAATGAACCCACTCGATTCGTTGGCAAGGCTTCTATGCGCTTCATGCAAGCATCCAAGTCCGACTCCTCATAAAAGACAGCCTCCATGGTTAAACCATCAGCAGCGGCAGTCGGACCAGCCTTGGTACGAAGCCCTGTTTCAAGAGCCTCATCCACACAATCAAGAGGACGGCGTCCCAACGCTACATCAATGGCAGTGCCCACCAAATTACGCACCATCTTTCGAAGGAAGCCATCCCCGACAAAATGCACCTGCCACCAATTATTTTCTACGCATACCTTTGCAAGATACAACGTACGATCAAAGGTTAACACCGTTGCACCACGTCCACAAAAGCCTTGAAAGTTGTGGTAGCCCACTGTTTTTGCAAGTGCCGCCTCAAAAAGCGAGCGATCCATCGAAATCGGTACATGCGTAAAGTACCCATGTCCCATGGCAGGTGGTGTTTGAGCGTTAAAAATACGGTAGCTATACCATTTTCCAATGGCAGACTTTCTTGCATGAAAGTCATCGTCAACGACGCTCACGGCACGCAAAACCAGACTTGGTGGCAAGGCGCGGTTCATTGCATATTGCAAGCGCTCTGCCGGGATGTTACGGCTAGTCTGCAAGTGTGCCACCTGCGCCCGCGCATGCACCCCTGCATCGGTACGGCCGGCACCGTGAATGGTCACACGCTCACCAAATAGGGTTTCAAAAGTTTCTTCTATAACACCTTGGACAGTGCGAAGGTTTTCATCCGATTGACGCTGAAACCCCGAGTAAGCACTGCCGTCATAGCTCATAACAAGTTTATAGGTACTCAAAACGTCACCCACCTTGTTGCAACACCCAAAGCGATAATCACCGCCAATAGAGCAAAGGCACCACGGTCCTCACGCTCATAATGCAACTCATGCAACCGTGTACGCCCTTCCCCGCCATGATAGCAACGCGCTTCCATCGCCATTGCCAATTCTTCGGCACGCTTAATGGCATTTAAAAACAAAGGGACCAGAATCGGTAATAGTGCTTTGGCACGATTGATTAACCCACCTTCATCGAATGCAGCACCACGAGAGGCCTGTGCCTTCATAATTTTGTCGGTTTCATCAATCAAAGTCGGGATAAAACGCAAGGCAATGCTCATCATCATTGCAAGCTCATGAGCCGGTAACCCAAAGCGTTTAAACGGAGACAACAAATTTTCAACCGCATCGGTAAGCTGAATCGGCGTCGTGGTCAACGTCAGCACCGAGGTTGTTAAAATCAATAGGACCAATCGGGTACACATAAAGACGGCTAAACGAATGCCTTCCTTGGTAATGTGAAAAATCCACCATTGCCAAAGAATGGTACCCGGAGTAAAAAACATCTGAATCAACGCCGTAAACACCAAAATAAACAATAGCGGCTTGATGCCCTTAATATAGTATCGAATCGGTACCTTGCTGAGTCCTAATATAGCAAAAACAACAACCGTCGCATACAATAACCCAATCCATTGGTTAATCAAAAAAAGTGCTACCATAATCCCCAACATACCGAAGATTTTAGTACGTGGGTCCAAACGGTGAAGAATAGAATTGCCTTTGACATATTGCCCAATAGTAATATCATTCAACATGGAATGCGCCTCCCTTCTTTTCGAGAGCCGCTTCAATAAGCTTACATGCTTCATCCACATTAAGGGCATTGGTTGAAACATCAAGACCGTTTTTCTTTAGCGCACGCAACAACGCCATCACAGACGGTACACCCAAATGAATACTTTCTAACAAATCAGCCTGATCAAAAACATCGGCGGTGTGACCTTCAATAACCTTTTCTCCATGGTTCATCACGACCATATAATCAGCAAAGCGTGCCACATCATCCATACTATGGCTTACTAAAATGATGCTCATGTCACTGTTTTGATAGAGTCTGTAAATTGCCTCTAAAATACGGTCACGCCCCAATGGGTCTAACCCCGCCGTTGGTTCGTCTAAAATCAAATAACGCGGTCTCATAGCAACCACACCTGCGATGGCCACACGACGCTTTTGACCGCCGCTCAAATCAAAGGGCGACCGGTCCTTCCAGGTATCATAGTCCATTTCAACCAAGGCCATTGCTTCCTTGACACGTTCAATCTGTTCATCCTCATTAAGCCCCTGATTTTTCGGACCAAAGGCGATGTCTTTCGCAATGGTTTCTTCAAAAAGTTGGTATTCCGGATATTGAAAAACCAAACCAACCTGTTTACGACGTTCACGAACTTCCTTACTCTTATCGGAAAGGTCAAAGCCATCCACCATGACGCGACCACTCGTTGGTTTTAAAAGTCCGTTCATAAGTTGTACAAGAGTGGATTTACCGGACCCTGTATGGCCCACCAGGCCAACAAAGCTATGATCCGGCACTTGAAGGCTTACATCCTTAATGGCATGGCTTTCCTCCGGTCCACCTGCGCCATAAGTATAAAAAACATGTTCTAATTCTAGTGACATAATACATCCACCATTTCATCTATCGTTAAAATATCCTGTGGGATTTGTGGATATTTTTCATGCAAACGACCGGCAATTTCCGTCATCGCAGGAACATCCAGATGAAGGGCACGCAATTCATCCACATGTGTGAAAATTTCACGCGGTGTGCCTTCCATCACAACCTTCCCATTATCCATCACCACGACACGATCCGCCAAAACCGCTTCTTCCATAAAGTGGGTAATATTAACAATGGTAAGCCCCTCTTCCTTATTAAGACGCAGCATCGTACGAATAACCTCACTGCGTCCATCTGGATCTAGCATGGCCGTAGGTTCATCAAAGACAATGGTATGAGTGCGCATAGCGATAATGCCGGCAATAGCGATACGTTGTTTCTGACCGCCACTCAAATGATGCGGCATTGCTTCACGAAAATCTTCCATTTGCACCATCTTAAGGGCTTCATCCACACGCTCTAAAATTGTTTCGCGTGGCAGGCCGAGATTTTCCGGTCCAAAGGCAACCTCTTCCAATACAGTAGTAGCCACAAGCTGGTTATCAGGATTTTGAAACACCATCCCAACACATTGCGGAATGATTAGGGCATTGTTCTCATCAAGGGTATCGTAACCGTCAACAATGACGTTGCCTTCAGAAGGTAACAGCAAGCCATTTAAATGCTTTGCCAGCGTTGACTTGCCACAACCGTTTCTACCGAGCACTGCAACGTGCTCGCCATCATTTATACGCAGACTAACGTGATCCAGGGCCAACACTTCCAATTCGGTCCCAGGATGATATACGTGTACCAGATCATTGATTTCAATCACGTAACAGTCCTCCTTTATTCATTCGTAGTAAAAATGACACTCTCTTATTATACTCAACATTTCTATGGAAACCAACAAAAAAAGACCTGAAACACACGGTTTCAGGTCTTTACATGCAATTAAATTACACCAATTCAAGAATAGCCATTGGAGCAGCATCGCCGCGACGGAAGCCAGCCTTCAATACGCGGGTGTAGCCACCGTTACGATCCTTGTAGCTAGGTGCGATTTCATGGAAAAGCTTGTAAGCAACATCTTCATCCATGAGATATGCAACTGCTTGACGATAAGCAGCCAAGTCACCCTTCTTGCCTAAGGTGATCATTTTATCCACCATGCGACGAACTTCCTTCGCCTTTACTTCGGTGGTTTCTACCTTGCCGTGCATGAGCACGGAAGTAGTCATATTACGGAGAATCGCACGACGATGTGCGCTGTTATGCCCGATTTTACGATGATTCATCCTCGAACCTCCTTATTAGTCCTCATTAGATTTTAATGACAATCCGAGGGTACCCATCTTTTCTTGAACCTCTTCAAGAGATTTCTTACCGAGGTTACGCACCTTCATCATGTCGTCTTTACTCTTTTGTGTCAGCTCAAGAACAGTATTGATGCCGGCACGTTTCAAGCAGTTATAGGAACGAACAGAAAGATCAAGTTCTTCGATGGTCATATCGAGTACTTTATCCTTTTCTTCTTCTTCCTTTTCAATCATAACCTGCATGTCGCGAATGTTGTCATTCAACCCGATAAAGAGTTGTAAATGGTCAACAAGAATACGCGCAGCGAGAGATAAAGCATCAGCAGGCTTAATGTTACCATTACATTCGATGTCCATGGTGAGCTTGTCATACTCGGTGTTGTTACCAACACGAGTATCTTCAATTGCAAAGTTCACTTTATGAACAGGGGTGTAGATGGAGTCAATTGGAATGGTCCCGATTGGAAGCCCTTCCTTTTTATTCTTATCTGCTGATACATAGCCACGACCGGTTTCCACAACCATTTCAATGTACAAACGGCTGTCAACGTCTAAGGTGGCAATGTGCAAATCTTTGTTAAGCACTTCTACTGCATCAGTGGTGATAATGTCACCAGCAGTAATCTCGCCTTCTTCAGTAGCATCGATGATGATGATTTGAGGTTCATCGGAATTGCTCTTCAGTGCCAAGGTTTTGATGTTGAGGATAATTTCCGCAACGTCTTCCTTTACACCTGGTACAGTGGAGAACTCATGCAATACACCATCAATTTTAATGGATGTGACTGCTGCCCCTGGAATAGAGGATAAGAGAATACGGCGTAAAGAGTTTCCTAAAGTTACACCATAGCCTCGTTCAAGTGGTTCGACAACGAACTTGCCATAGGTATTGTCATCACTTTGCTCAACACATTCAATGCGTGGCTTTTCAATTTCAATCATTCATAATCCTCCTATATGATAGGCCCTGCAGATTGCTACGATGCTAAAGGATTACTTGTTGTACAATTCGACGATCATCTGTTCATTTACAGGGATGTCGATTTCTTCACGCTTAGGAACAGCTACGATCTTTACAGAGTGGTTCGCAGCATCGAGTTCCATCCAAGATGGGATGTGAGCGAGATCTTGGTTAGCCAAGAATTCTTTGAAGTGTGGGGAGTTTGCACTCTTTTCCTTCATTTGGATGACATCGCCAACCTTCACAGCCATGGAAGGAATGTTAGCCTTCTTACCATTGATGGTGAAGTGGTTATGTACAACCATTTGACGGCATTCACGACGGGTTTTACCGAAACCAGCGCGGAATACAACGTTGTCAAAGCGTTGTTCAAGCATCACGATGAGGTTTGCACCAGCAGGCCCTTCGAGCTTTTTAGCCTTTTCGAAGTAGTTTCTGAAAGGCTTTTCCATGACACCATAAATGAACTTCGCTTTTTGCTTTTCTTGCATCTGCATGCCGTATTCGCTTTGTTTCTTGCGCATTCTCTTTGGTTCACGGGTAGATTCTTTGCTATACCCTAATTCAGCAGGAGAAATGCCCAATGCACGGCATCTTTTAACGATTGGTTCTCTATTTCTTGCCATTCTATTGCACCCTCCTAATTAAACTCTTCTGCGTTTTGGTGGACGGCAACCATTGTGTGGAATTGGGGTTACGTCCTTGATCATGCTAACTTCGAGACCAGCAGCTTGTAAAGCACGGATAGCTGCTTCACGACCAGCACCTGGGCCCTTAACGAGGCATTCGATTTCCTTCAAGCCGTGTTCCATAGCAGCCTTAGCAGCGGTTTCAGCAGCTACTTGTGCAGCGTATGGAGTGCTCTTACGGGAGCCACGGAAGCCCATGCCACCAGCACTTGCCCAGCTGATAGCGTTACCGTTAACGTCAGTGATAGTTACGAGAGTGTTATTGAAGCTGCTCTTGATGTGAGCAACACCTTTTTCAATATTCTTACGTTCTTTGCGACGAACGCGAGTCGTTTTTCTTGGTTTTGCCACTTTGTCTCACCCCTATTACTTTTTACGCTTACCAGCAGTACCTTTTTTACCCTTGCGAGTTCTAGCGTTGGTCTTGGTTTTTTGACCACGAACAGGCAAACCTTTTCTGTGACGAATACCACGATAGCAGCCAATTTCGGTCAGGCGCTTGATGTTGAGGTTTACTTCACGACGAAGGTCACCTTCAACAGTGTAATCGTCAATTAAACGACGAAGCTTTTCTTCTTCTTCATCAGTCAGATCACGTACGCGGGTGTCTGGGTTGATACCAGCTTCAGCAACGAGTTTTTCAGCGGTTGGGCCGCCGATGCCATAAATATAGGTAAGACCAATAACGATACGTTTGTCTCTTGGCAGGTCGATACCAGCAATTCTTGCCATTTAATGCACCTCCTGGGGTTTCAATTAGCCTTGTACTTGCTTATGCTTTGGGTTTTCACAAATCACCATTACGCGACCTTTGCGCTTGATGACTTTGCATTTTTCACACATCGGTTTTACGGATGCTCTAACTTTCATATTATGAAGCCTCCTTGTGAGAAACTCTGGTTTTTACTTAAATCTATAGGTGATTCTGCCACGTGTCAAATCGTATGGAGAAAGTTCAACGGTGACACGATCTCCAGGCAAAATCTTAATAAAGTTCATACGAATCTTTCCACTGATATGAGCCAATATGGTATAACCGTTTTCAAGCTCGACCTGAAACATGGCATTCGGAAGAGATTCAACAACAGTCCCTTGAAGCTCAATAACGTCCTTACTCATGTTTGTCCTCCTTTTTAGAGAGCGGTTAAAATAACTGGACCATTCTCTGTAATTGCAATGGTGTTTTCATAATGAGCGGAAAGCTTACCATCCAAAGTAACAGTTGTCCAATTATCCTGCAGAACCTCAACCTCGTGAGTCCCGAGATTGATCATCGGTTCTACGGCTAAACACATACCGACTTTTAGGCGAGGACCATGTCCTGGCTTCCCATAATTTGGAATTTGTGGGTCTTCATGCATCTTTGTGCCAATGCCATGACCACAGAAGTCACGAACAACGCCGTAACCACGATCTTCGGCATACACTTGGATGGCATGAGATACATCAGACAAACGATTGCCTTCCACAGCTTGTTCCATGCCACAGAAGAAACTCTGACGGGTATCGTCAATCAATTTTTGAGCAACCTCGCTGATTTCGCCACAAGCAACGGTTCTTGCTGCATCGCCGTGATAACCATCCAAGATGGCACCAACATCGAAACTAATGATATCCCCTTCCCGAACGATAACGTCCGCGGAAGGGATACCATGTACAACAACCTCATTGATAGAAGCGCAAGTCGATCCGGTAAAACCACAATAGTTTTTGAAGGAAGGAATTGCACCTTTACTACGAATGTAGCGTTCTGCGATCTCGTCGAGTTCGAGTGTACTCATACCAGGTCGTAAAGACTCTTTCAATAATTGATGAGTTTCGGCAACGATGCGGCCCGCCTCACGCATTAAATCAATTTCGTGTTGAGATTTAATAGTAATCATGCTTCCTGCCCCAATTTTTGCATGATTTCTTTCGTAACGAGAGCCATGTCTTGATCACCGTTGATGGCAATCAAATCGCCTTTTTCCTTGTAATATGCAATGAGTGGCGCTGTGTTCTTTTCGTAGACAGAGAGTCTCTTTTGGGCAGTTTCCTCAGTGTCATCATCACGTTGATACAAGGCGCTACCATCATTATCGCATACCCCTTCAACCTTAGGTGGGTTAAATACGGTATGATATGACGCTTTGCAGGTCGGACAAAGTCTGCGACCTGTCAGTCTGGCAACGAGCTTTTCGAGAGGCACATTGATATCAACAGCACCATCGAGCTTATAGCCGAGGTCCTTCAAGATTTCGTCCAACGCATCTGCTTGTGCAACAGTACGTGGGAACCCGTCAAGGATGAAGCCCTTCTTGCAATCGTCTTCAGCGAGACGTTCACGAACAATACCAATGGTTACATCGTCCGGAACGAGTTCACCGCGATCCATGTAAGACTTTGCTTCAAGACCAAGAGCGGTTTGATCTTGTTGTGCTTTTCTGAACATGTCACCAGTTGAAATATGTGGAATTTCGAGAATTTTTTTCAATTCGTCCGCCTGGGTGCCTTTGCCGGCGCCCGGAGGGCCCATTAACAAAATATGCATACTCACACCCTCCATTCTTATTTCATAAAGCCTTCGTAGTTTCTCATCATCATGTTGGATTCAATCTGCTTCATAGTGTCAATTGCTACACCAACGACAATCAAGAGTGAAGTACCACCAAAATAGATGTTCATGTTTCCAAACGCCATGATAATTGCTGGCAAAACTGCAATCAAAGCAAGGAACAAACCACCAAAGAAGGTGATACGACTCATTACTTTCATAATATATTCGCTGGTTGGGCGACCAGGACGAATCCCTGGGATAAACCCACCATTCTTACGAATATTGTCCGCAACATCGATTGGGTTGAAGGTAATTGAAGAATAGAAGTAGGTGAAGAAGAGGATTAACAAAGCATATACCAAGTTATAACCAATATTGGTGAAGGTAAAATGCTGAGAAATCCACATTGCAACGGCATTTTCCGGGAAGAAGCTTGCGATAGTCCCTGGGAAGAACATCAAGCTCATTGCGAAGATTACCGGAATAACCCCTGCAGAGTTGACTTTGATAGGAATATGAGTGGATTGACCACCATACATTTTACGACCAACAACACGCTTAGCGTATTGAACAGGTACGCGGCGTTCGCCCTGGTTGACGATGATAACAAATACGATTGCTGCCAAAGCCAATACCAAGAAAATCAAAATGAACAAGATGTTCATTGCGCCTTGTTTTGCGTATTCGATGAGATATGCAATCCCACCAGGAATACGAGAAACAATCCCTGCAAAAATAATCAAGCTAATCCCATTACCAATGCCTTTTTCGGTAATCATTTCACCGATCCACATCAAGCAAGCAGTACCTGCGGTGAGTGAAAGAACGATGATGGAGATACTCATGAAAGAAGTATCCGTCAAAGCAGAGCGCAAACCGAAAGACAAACCGATTGCTTGGATAAAGCCAAGCACTACAGTTAAGTAACGGGTGTATTCAACAATCTTCTTACGGTCATCTTTTGCAATGGCTTCCAAACGAGGGAAGATAACAGTCAAAAGCTGAATGATAATCGAAGCGTTGATATACGGGGTGATGCTCATCGCGAAGATAGAAACGTTCGTTAACGCACTCCCGGAAATGGTATCAAAGAACCCAAGGAGACTAATCTGTTCAATCAGTGCTGCAATTTGTGCTTTGTCAATACCTGGAACTGGAATGTGACTCCCAATGCGGAAGATCAAAAACATTACTAAGGTAAAGAGGATCTTCTTGCGCATTTCTTGAGTTTTGAGGGCGTCACGCAAGGTCTCTAACATTAGTCAATAACCTCAACGGTGCCACCAGCAGCTTCGATTTTTTCTTTTGCAGAAGCGCTGAATGCATGAGCTTTCACGGTAAGAGCCTTGGTGATTTCACCGTTACCGAGAATCTTCACACCGCCATTTTTCATTTGTTTTACTTTACCACATTCAACGAGGCTTTCTGGGCTAACAACGGTGCCTGCTTCGAAAGCATCCAAAGTGGAAAGATTTACAGTGGAGTAGGTGGTTTTGAACTTAGCGTTGCTAAAACCACGTTTTGGGAGACGACGTTGGATAGGGGTTTGACCACCTTCGAATGCTGGACCTTTCCCACCACCGGAACGTGCCTTTTGACCTTTGTGACCTTTACCAGAAGTCTTACCAAGACCGGAACCGATACCACGGCCTTTACGCTTTAAAGCGTGCTTGGAACCTTCTGCTGGTTGTAATTCATGCAGTTTCAATGTAACGTCACCTCCTAATTAGTTGATTTCTTCTACAGTGACAAGATGGTTAATTTTGTTAACCATGCCACGTACAGAAGGTTGGTCTGGACGTACTACAGTGCTGTTAGTTTTGCCTAAGCCAAGCGCCTTAACGACTTTTCTTTGAGCTTCACTAGCACCGATTACACTACGGGTTAAAGTGATTTTCAATTCTGCCATCATGGACCTCCTTAGCCTAAGATCTCTTCAACAGACTTGCCACGAAGTTTAGCTACTTGTTCAGCGCTCTTCATGCTAGCAAGGCCTTGAATGGTAGCACGTACAATGTTGATTTGGTTGTCGGAACGCAAGGATTTGGTAAGGATGTTAGAAATACCTGCCAATTCAGCAACTGCACGAACAGCGCCGCCTGCGATAACCCCGGTACCTTCAGAAGCAGGCTTCAACATTACGCGAGCAGCCCCGAACTTACCAACGGTTTCATGAGGAATGGTGCCACCTTCTACGATAGGCACGCGAATGAGGTTTTTCTTAGCATCTTCAACGCCTTTGCGAATTGCTTCAGGCACTTCACTTGCTTTACCCATGCCAACGCCAACGATGCCGTCATTGTTACCAACTACAACGAGAGCGCTGAAGCTGAAACGACGACCACCCTTTACAACCTTGGCAACACGGTTGATAGTTACAACACGTTCTTCTAAATCAAGTACACTTGGATCGATAATTTCTCTAGTCACGTTTTTCCCTCCTTCACCGTTTATTAGAAGTCTAAGCCAGCTTCTCTAGCGCCTTCAGCCAAAGCTTGGATGCGACCATGATAGAGGTTACCCCCACGGTCAAATACAACCTTGGTGATACCAGCTTCGAGAGCCTTTTGAGCAACTGCTGCACCAACAGCCTTAGCAGCGTCGGTCTTAGTGCCTTCGGATTCCACATTAAGGGTGGATGCACTAACGAGAGTTACACCCTTGGTATCATCGATGATCTGCGCATAGATGTGCTTAGCACTACGGAAAACAGCGAGGCGAGGACGTTCAGGGGTACCCATGATGCGGAAACGCATTCTTTTATGTTTATGCGTACGGATTTTCTTTCTAGGATATTCTTTTTTCAAAACGGTTCACTCCTTTCCGCTTATTACTTAGAACCAGTCTTACCGGCTTTAAGCTTAACAACTTCGCCTTCGTAACGAATACCTTTACCTTTGTAAGGTTCCGGTGGACGTACTTTGCGAACGTCAGCTGCGATAGCGCCTACGAGCTGCTTGTCGATACCCTTAACAACAATCTTGGTTTGTTCAGGTACTTCGAAGGTGATACCTTCAACAGCTTCCATTTCAACTGGATGGGAGTAACCAGCGCTGATTACGAGCTTGTTACCTTGAAGTGCAGCTCTGTAACCTACACCCTTCATAACGAGGGTCTTGGAATAACCTTGGGACACACCGATCACCATGTTGTTGATCAAGCTACGGGTCAAGCCCCAAAGTGCATTATAAGTTTTTACGTCGTCGTTAGGACATGCTACAACGACTTCTCCGTTTTCAGCCTTGATTACCATGTCAGGGTGTAAAGCTTTGGTGAGTTCACCCAATGCACCCTTAACGGTAACCACGTTGTCTTCGGAGATTTCAACAGTAACACCATCTGGGATGGCTACTGGAAGTTTACCAATACGAGACATGTTATACCCTCCTAAGACAAATTACCAAACGTAGCAGATAACTTCGCCGCCCAAGCCATGCTTGCGAGCTTCCTTATCGGTCACAATCCCCTTAGAGGTGGAGATGATAGCGATACCGAGACCGCCGAGGACCTTAGGGATGTTATCGCTCTTGCAGTATACTCTGAGACCTGGCTTGGAGATTCTCTTCAAACCGGTGATAACACGTTCACGGTCTGGGCCGTACTTCAGAGTCACAACGATTTTGCCTTGAACGTTATCTTCAACTACTTCGAAGTCCTTAATGAAACCTTCAGCTTTGAGGATTTCAGCTAAGTGAACTTTGGTCTTAGAAGCAGGAATTTCTACTTTTTCATGCAATTGCATGTTAGCATTACGGATTCGGGTTAAGAAATCCGCGATTGGATCTGACATTACCATTAAATGATGACCTCCTTCCGAAATTGATGCTTACCAGCTGGACTTGGTTACGCCTGGGAGTTCGCCCTTGCTAGCCAATTCGCGGAAGCATACACGGCAAAGGCCGAACTTTCTCATATACCCGTGTGGACGTCCGCAGACTTTGCATCTGTTATGTTCACGTACTTTGTATTTAGGTGCTTTATGGACAATCTTGGATGTTTTAGCCAATTTCCTTACCTCCTGTTAACCTGCGAAAGGCATGCCGAGCATCTTCAGGAGCTCTTTACCTTCTTCATCCGTCTTAGCGGTAGTGGTAAATACGATTTGCATACCTCTGATTTTATCAATCTTATCATAATCGATTTCTGGGAAAATCAGCTGTTCGGTTAAGCCGAGGCTGTAGTTGCCACGACCATCGAAGCTCTTGCCGGATACACCACGGAAGTCTCTTACGCGAGGCAATGCAACGTTGAACAAACGGTCAACGAATTCATACATACGGTCGCCACGAAGGGTAACCTTTACGCCGATTGGCATACCTTCACGAATTTTGAAACCAGCGATGGATTTCTTAGCACGAGTGATAACTGGTTTTTGACCAGCGATGAGTGTAATATCTTCAACAGCACCATCGAGAGCCTTAGGATTGTCTACTGCTTCACCCAAGCCGATGTTGATGATGATTTTGTCAAGCTTTGGAATAGCCATTACGTTGCTATAGCCAAACTTTTCCTGCATAGCAGGTGCGATTTCAGCGATATATTTATCTTTTAATCTAGCCACTTGTAGACCTCCTCCCAATTAGAACTCTTTGCCGCTGCTCTTCAATACGCGGATCTTCTTGCCGTCAACAAACTTGTAACCGATACGGGAACCTTTCTTGTTCGCTGCATCGTATGCCATAACATTGGAGATGTGAATTGGCATTGGTTTGTCAATGATACCACCTTGAGGATTAGCTTGGGATGGTTTGGTGTGGCGCTTAGCTACTGCTACGCCTTCAACGATTACACGTTGCTCTTCAGGAAGAGCCTTGATAACCTTGCCGACCTTACCTTTATCTTTACCGGAAATGACGATTACTTCGTCACCTTTACGAATTTTCATTTTAGGCACTATATTCACCTCCAGGGAATTAAAGTACTTCAGGTGCCAAGCTGACAATCTTCATGAAGTCTTTATCACGAAGTTCTCTGGCAACAGGCCCAAAGATACGAGTTCCTCTTGGGCTCTTATCGTCTTTGATAATAACAGCTGCATTTTCGCTGAAGCGAATGTAAGAGCCGTCTGGACGTTTAACTGGGCGAGTAGTACGAACTACTACAGCCTTTACAACATCACCCTTCTTGACAACGCCACCGGGTGTTGCTTCTTTTACTGCACAAACGATGATGTCACCAACGGAAGCATAGCGACGCTTTGTACCGCCAAGCACGCGGATGCAAAGGAGCTCTTTCGCGCCAGTGTTATCACCGACTTTAAGTCTGGTTTCTTGTTGAATCATTGCGAGCTTTCCTCCCTTCGAGCTTTACGTCGTCTTATACAATCGGAGCCTTTTCGATAATTTCTACAAGGCGCCATCTCTTGGACTTGGACAAAGGACGGGTTTCCATGATTTTTACGCGGTCCCCAACCTTTGCTTCGTTAAGCTCATCATGGGCTTTGAAGTGATTGGTGTTCTTCGCAAGCTTACCATAAAGAGGATGGCGGCGAGGACTTTCAACATCAACAACAATCGTCTTGTCCATTTTATCGGAGCTAACAATGCCGATACGTACTTTTCTATTGTTACGATCTGCCACTTTATTTCCTCCTTCTCTTACGCTTGAGCAGCGATTTCGCGTTCGCGAATCACGGTTTTAGCTCTAGCAATATCTTTTCTAACTTGCTTTAACTGCATTGGGTTTTCGAGTTGGCCGGTAGCCATCTGAAAACGCAAATTAAAGAGTTCTTCTTTAAGTTCAACAACCTTCTTGTTCAACTCTTCAGTAGAGAGTTCTCTTAAGGTTTCAGCCTTCATTAGACATCAGCCTCCATTTCTTCCCTTTTAACAATCTTGCATTTGCAAGGCAGTTTGTGCATAGCCAAGCGAAGTGCTTCGCGAGCGGTTTCTTCCGGAACACCGCTTACTTCGAACATCACGCGGCCTGGTTTTACTACAGCTACCCAGTAGTCTGGAGCCCCTTTCCCGGAACCCATACGTACTTCAGCTGGCTTAGCGGTTACTGGTTGGTCGGGGAAAATTTTGATCCAAACCTTACCACCACGCTTGATATAACGGGTCATCGCAATACGAGCAGCTTCGATTTGACGGCTGGTAACCCAAGCACCAGTGGTAGCTTGAAGACCAAATTCACCGTAGCTTACTTTAGTACCCTTATGAGCTTCGCCACCAAGTTTTCTACGGTGTGGGCGACGCCATTTAGTTCTCTTAGGCATTAACATAATTAGCGTCCTCCTTCTTTGCTATCGTCAAGGATTTCACCATTGTAAATCCATACTTTGATACCAATCTTACCATAGGTGGTATCTGCTTCATAGAAACCATAATCGATATCTGCACGGAGGGTGTGAAGAGGAACTTTACCTTCGGTAACCCATTCAGTACGTGCGATATCAGCACCTGCCAAACGGCCTGCGCAGCTAACCTTGATCCCTTGAGCGCCAGCTTTGGTTGCTCTTTGGATGTGTTGCTTCATTGCACGACGATAAGCAACACGGTTTTCGAGTGCTTGTGCAATAGATTCAGCTACGAGCTGAGCATTTGCTTCTGGATGCTTCACTTCAACAACGCTGATAGATACAGACTTGCCAGTGAGCTTTTCAAGTTCCCCACGAAGAACTTCGATTGCGGAACCATTGCGACCGATGACAATACCAGGCTTTGCAGTGTGGATAGTCACTTTAATCTTGGTGGTGCCGGTACGTTCAATAACGATTCTTGCAATACCGCTGTCGAAAAGTTTGCCTTTTACAAACTTGCGAACCTTGAAATCTTCATGGAGGAGATCGACATAGTTTTTATCATCAGCATACCATTTAGCGTCCCAATCGCGGATAACGCCAACACGAATGCCAATTGGATTTACTTTCTGTCCCACAGTATTCCTCCTTATCTTTCGCTTACCATAATGGTGATATGACTGGTTCTCTTAGAGATGCCATCTGCGCGACCCATAGCGCGTGGTTTGTAACGCTTAATGCTTGGGCCTTGGTCAACAAAGGCAGTACTTACGACGAGATTTTCCACATCCATATCATAGTTGTGCTCTGCATTTGCAACAGCGGATTTTAAAACCTTTGTCACGATTGCAGAACCTTTATGTGGAGTAAATTGTAAAATACTGTAAGCTTCTTGTACGCTCTTACCACGAATCAAGTCAACAACTTGACGCGCTTTACGAGGTGAAATTCTAATGTGTTTTGCACATGCTTTTGCTTCCACTTTAAGTTTCCTCCTTCCTGCTTATCGTGAACGGCTGGATTTTTCGTCACCAGCGTGACCTTTGTAGGTACGGGTAGGTGCGAATTCGCCAAGTTTATGACCAACCATGTCTTCGGTTACGTACACTGGGATGTGCTTTCTGCCATCGTGAACGGCAAAAGTATGACCAATGAATTCTGGGAAGATGGTGGATGAACGTGACCAAGTTTTGATCACAGATTTTTCATTGCTTTCATTCATTGCGACCACTTTGTTGTAGAGTTTTTCGTCAACAAAAGGTCCTTTTTTGAGAGATCTGCTCATGAATGAATTGCCTCCTTTCGATTACGCTCGGCTATTACTTGCCTTTTCTAGGTGTCACGATGAGCTTGTTGCTAAGGTTTTTCTTCTTGCGAGTCTTACCACCATGAGCAACTTTACCCCAAGGACTAACAGGGGACTTACGACCAACTGGTGCGCGACCTTCACCACCACCGTGTGGGTGATCGTTAGGGTTCATTACGGAACCACGAACGGTAGGACGAACGCCCATCCAGCGGGTACGACCAGCCTTACCAATGTTGATGTTAGCATGTTCATGGTTGCCAACAACACCGATGGTAGCACGGCAAGTGAGAAGAACTTTACGAACTTCACCGGAAGGGAGACGAAGTAAAGCGTACTTGCCTTCCTTAGCCATGAGCTGAGCGCTTACGCCAGCACTACGGCAGATTTGGCCGCCACGACCAGGATGGAGCTCAATGTTGTGGAGCAAGGTACCAACTGGGATGTTAGCCAATGGAAGTGCATTACCGGTTTTGATGTCTGCATCTGGACCGGAGTAAACCATATCGCCAACCTTTAAACCTGCAGGAGCGAGGATGTAACGCTTTTCACCGTCTACGTAGTGAAGAAGAGCGATACGGCTGGAACGGTTTGGATCGTATTCGATGGTAGCTACGCGAGCTGGAACACCATCTTTAGTACGCTTGAAGTCAATGATACGATATTTTCTCTTGTGACCGCCGCCTTGATGACGAACAGTGATGCGGCCGTAGCTGTTACGACCAGCATGCTTCTTGAGCGGTACAAGCAGGGATTTCTCAGGCTTGTTAGTGGTGATTTCTTCGAAAGAAGAAACAGTCATCTGACGTACGCCAGGAGAAGTCGGCTTAAATGATCTAAGTGCCATTTTGTTCCTCCTTGATTAATTAAAGACCTTCAAATACTTCAATGCTATCGCCTTCACGAAGAGTAACGATGGCTTTCTTCCAGCTAGCAGTTCTGCCTTGGTGACGGCCCATACGCTTCATTTTGCCGTGAACGTTTACAGTGTTTACATTCACAACGGAAACCTTAAAGATTTCTTCGATGGCATTTTTGATTTCGATTTTGTTGGCATCTTTCGCTACCTTGAAGCAGTACTTGTTTTCTTGCATAAGGTCAACGCTTTTTTCAGTAACAACTGGTTTGATGATGATTTCTCTTGCCAATTTCATTACGCCAACACCTCCTCAATCTTTGCAACAGCATCCTTAGTAATAACGATGTTGTTATGGTTCAAGATTTCATAAGTGTTCAATTCAGCAACGGTCACAGGAGTGATACCCTTGATGTTACGAGCACTCTTGATAACAACTTCGTCAAGTTCAGGAAGAACGAGCAATGTTTTCTTTTCAGTGCCAAGTGCTTCGAGCACTTTGATCATGTCTTTGGTTTTTGGTGCTTCGAAAGACAATGCATCGAGAACGAACATTGCATTTTCAATCACCTTATCGGAAAGTGCAGAACGCATTGCCAATGCAACTTTCTTCTTATTTACGCGATAGGAGTAATCTCTTGGCTTTGGCCCGAAGATGATTGCACCACCACGCCACAATGGGGAACGGGAAGTACCAGCACGTGCACGGCCAGTCCCTTTTTGACGCCATGGCTTGCGGCCACCGCCTCTTACTTCGCCGCGGGATTTGGTGCAAGAAGTACCAGCACGCAAACCAGCTAAATAATTAACAACAACTTCATGCATAACAGCTTTGTTAGGTTCAACGCCAAACACTGCATCGTTTAATGCGAGTTCTTCAACGTCAGCACCTTGCATGTTTTTCACTTGAATTACAGGCATGTATTCTCCTCCTTTCCTTATCTACTCTTTACGCTTTCCTTAACAACCACGAGGCTGTTCTTTGCCCCTGGAATGGAACCTTTGATTAAGAGCAAGTTATTTTCAACGTCAACCTTAACAACTTTAAGGTTTTGTACGGTTACGTTCTTATTCCCAGCACGTCCAGGCATTAAATGGCCTTTGAATACGTGATGAGGACCGGCAGCGCCAACAGACCCGGTTTTTCTTTTGTGCTTAGAACCGTGTGTCATAGGCCCACGATGGCGGCCGTAGCGCTTAATGGTACCGGCAAAACCTTTACCCTTGCTAACGCCGGAAACGTCAATCGCTTCACCTTCAGCAAAGATATCCGCCTTGATTTCGTCGCCATTGTTGTAGCTAGCGGTATCTTCAACGGTGAATTCGCGGAGATACTTTCTAGCGGCTACACCGGCCTTGTCGAAATGACCCTTTGCAGGCTTCTTTACTGCAACTGGCTTAATATCGCCAAAGCCGACCTGAACAGCATTATAACCGTCAGTATCAATTGTTTTTACCTGGGTGACTACGCAAGGGCCTGCTTCTACTACAGTTACAGGAACCAAAACGCCTTCTGGAGTGAAGATTTGAGTCATCCCGATTTTCTTACCTAAAATGGCTTTCATTCGAACTGCCACCTCCTTCTTTTAATAATTATAATTTGATTTCGATTTCCACGCCGCTTGGCAAGTCCAAACGCATCAAAGCTTCAACAGTCTTGTTGGTGTGTTCGGTGATGTCAATGAGACGCTTGTGGGTTCTAGTTTCAAATTGTTCTCTAGAGTCTTTGTTAACGTGTGGAGAACGAAGAACAGTGTAGATTGCCTTTTCGGTTGGAAGTGGAACAGGACCGGAAACGGTTGCGCCAGTCTTCTTGGCAGTTTCTACGATTTTGCTTGCGCTTTGATCGAGCACTTTGTGATCAAAAGCCTTCAAGCGGATTCTGATTTTACCTTTTGCCATTAAATATTTCCTCCTTGTTTCGCCCGATTGTCGGACTTCTCGGCGGGAGTTCCCTAGGACACGGCCTCGGGTGTGTCCAATCGCCTAGCAATCTCCCGCGTCATTGCTTTTTTCAGGCACTCCTTGAGTATAGCATGCGATTTTCGGTAATGCAAGCGTTTTTTGCGTATTTTATGCGGTTTTGCGCGTTTTTTTCACGTGTCCGCCAGTGGTGCTTTTCTGTCCTTGATAGCGATTGTGTATAGTCCGTTTTTTACTATTCTTCATAAATTTTTCCATTTTTACTTTCTGAGCATCATCTTGATAGATATCCAGCTTATAGAAAATCCCCGCTGCATGATTTGCCAAGCAGCAATCATGCAACGGGGATTTATTGAATACATTTGCTTCTTATAAGATTGTCGTTATTTGATAATGATAGAGGTATGAAGAAAGGTCTTTCATAAAAGCTCGGTTGTTTGTTACGTCATCCGTAAAGGCCACCACAATATACGGTCTGCCTTCTGCGTAGACAATGCCGCCATCGTGGTAAAAATCGTACGCCTCGCCGGTTTTGTGGGCATATGCCACGTTTGTCGGAAGTCCACTGGCAATGCCTTCTCGGTCAATGCACTGCACATAGAGATTCAACATATCCTGAGTATGGCGCACATCGGCGAGCTGACCGTAATACAGTTTCTCAAAATAACGTCCGATATCATTGGCCGAGCTCACGTTACTGCTATGACCGGTTGTAAAATACTCCTCGCCCGGCTTTAAGCCGTGATACGCTGCCGTTTCACCCATACCGATGGCATCACAATATTCGTTCAACCGCGAAGCCCCCAAAAGCGCATCGCCATCCCCCAACCCTTTCATCAATCGGTTATAGCTGGTGTTGTCGCTGTGTATAATCATCGGACCAATATACGGCTGATAACACTGATAGTCGATGCTCCCCTCTTCAACACGATGCATAAAAGCAGAAAGAGCGGCCGTCTTAATCATACAGCACGGATACATCGGGCTATTATTCAAGGAAATCTGTTGATTTGTTTTTAAATCCTGAAAATACACCGACGTTTTTCCACCGTACCGCGCCATGATAGCTTCGATTTCACGTTGAACCTCATTGATATTAAACGCGGTGGTTCTTTCAAATGTCGGCTGTACCGCTTCTTCTTGCTCCACAGCCGGTAGTAATTCCTGTGAAACAGTTGCCATAAAACCAAGCTGCCCATCATCATTCATATAACACGGTATAGGAATGCCATCAAAAAGTACCGTATCCTTCCTATTTTTTAGCATCCTACCATCAGTGGCAAAACAATAATAATAGTCGTCAATCCGTTGAAGACCGGTCAACTTCTTGCCATTAGCATCATAATAATAGGTTTCGCCGTCAATCACCTGTTTACCCTGTCGCTTTTCCGCAGGTTGCTGCACCGGCACCGCTTCTTCGGCCTCCTTTTCCGTGCTTACCATCGCCTCCTCTAACAAATCTCCCCAAAAATAACAAAAAGAAAGCACCGTCCCACACCCAACAGCACAACAAAAAATAATAAAGATCATCATATTTCTCATATTGCAAAATCCTTTTCACACACTGCAAACAACGACGCCACCGGAACAACCTCAAACCATCAATCGGCCTTTTGTATAAAGTACACCATCCCCCATCGATTATCAATCAAAGAAGCATCACTCCACACATATTTCTGTGTAACACGACACTCGCTGCTCCATCCAAACAAAAAAGCGAAGTAGAACCGTTTCTACCTCGCTTTGTCGTCAACTATTTGAAAGTCCCAGCGCTTGCGTGCATCTTTTCCTTCTATAAATATATAGCCCTACTTAAGCTGCGCTTTTTCATCACCGCAGACGTCATCTACCAAATAGCGTGGGCGCCCTTTTCCTTCCATATAAATCTGCGCAATATAATAGCCGATAATCCCGAGGCTAATCATCTGAATACTCCCCACCAGAAGAATCAACATAATCACCGTCGTAAACCCGTCCGCCGCCGACCCATTGAACCAATTATACAGGGTCTGCACCCCTAGCACCGCGGCCCCCAAAAGGAACACACAGCCAATCACCGTCACCAGCTGCATCGGTGCCACCGAAAAGGAAGAAATATTCGATACCGCATAACGCACCAAAGCACCCGTCGAAAAATGCGACGCCCCCTCGCTACGTTCCTCTACATAAAACGGCACATCAACAGAACGATACCCCACCCAACCGACAAGGGCGCGGAAAAATGTCTTGCGCTCCTTCAAGGATAATAGTGTATCCACCACCTGACGGTCCATCAGCTTAAAATCCGACGAACGACTCATATCAATCTTTGCCGCGCGACTCATCACCTTATAAAAAGTTCGCGCCGCAAACCCATGAACCGCACTCTCCTTGCCACGGTCGGCCTTGACCCCGTTCACCACCTGATAGCCGTCCTGCCAAAAGGCATACATCTCCGGCAGCTTTTGCGGCGGATGCTGCAAATCACAATCCATCACCGCGCAACAGTCGCCACGCGCTGCCTCAAGTCCCGCAAAAATCGCCGCCTCCTTGCCGAAGTTACGCGAAAAATGCACCCCACGCACAAACGCAATCTCATGACTGGCCCGCTCTATCTCCGACCACGTCTCATCTCGCGAACCGTCATCCACAAAAATAATCTCGTGGGCAATCCCGGCCTCATCCAAGACCGACGCAATCACCCGCGCCGTCTTGGCAATCATCTTTCCTTCATTATATGCAGGCACCACTACCGAAAGCATGCCATCAGTCCCCCCCTTGCGCATCACACACCGATGCAAATCAATCCCTTAAACCCTTCTATCATACCACAAACGCATCTATATTTCCTTAAAATAACGCAAACGGCACGCTAAAAGGGACAAACGACACCCCACGCACACAAAAAAGCGCGATGGTCTGACCATCGCGCCCTTCTTCTGTAAATTCACTTTTCATTCATTCTTTTAGCGCCCAATGCCTTCGATGACATGTTCTACACCCTTTGGATCGATGGCAACAAGCTTGCCGTCCTTCATATCGAGGGTACAATCGTTGACAACGAAGTCGAGTTCATAGGTTTTGGTGCCGCCGTTTTCACCCAAGGTGGTTACGGACAAGCGCTTTGGATGAATGTCATACTGCCAACCATCAACGTTAATGCCATCGGTGTGGTACACCACATTACCATCTACATAGAAAGAGGCACCGGCATTGACATCGGTTACATATTCCAAAGCCTTGCCATTGTCACGGAAGAGTGGCACCGGTTTAGTAACATCATTGTTGCATTGAATCCCAAGATAGTTTACATCGTTAATGTTACGTTCCAACACAATTGGGTCGGATGGTGTTCCGGTCAATACGTCATAGCCTTCCGGTACTGCCACTTCTACAATGGCCTTGCCATCGGAGCGCATGAGTTTTTTGCCAACCATTTGGTAATCTACTTGATCGGTTTGAGACACCCATACGGTGTTGGAATCCTTTTCCCAATAGATGGCGCCGCAGATTTCACTAAAATCACGCGCCGGTAAGTAAGTGCGGTTGTTCTTGGTGGTTGGTGCAGTTTCAAACTTGCCCGCTTCCCCATTAGCGGTATAGTCGGTGCTGCCGATTTTAAGGGTGACATCAACCTTTTTGTCTTTATCGGTGATGCGAATTTGACCATCCTTTTGCCATTCGGTGTCATAGCCCAAGGTATCGTTAATAATACGAAGCGGCAACATGGTGCGATACTGGTCGTTCACATAAGGATACCCGGTTGATTCATCGCCATACACATGTGCTTGGTTAACAATCAGGTTCACATCCGGCGCATCCGCCAAAACTGCTCCCGGTGCTGCCAAAAGCGCCGCACAGGTGAGACCGCATAATAATTTTTTGCCTTTCATAGTAATCTTCCTTTCCAATCAATCTTTTTCCCTCAGAAAGCATTGCAATAGAGAATCCCTCTCTGCTAAAGCCGTCTTGTACTTCCTATAATAGCAAGTATAGCATACGCATTGTTAAACAAAAAGTGTTTTATCATATTTTTTTGATTTTTCGCTCAATATTTATATTTGCTTTTTCATATAGTCTTATATCCCCCGTGTTTTCTTTAAAATACCACTTTACACTTTAAAAAATTGAATTTGTCATAACTGGTCGATTTTATGGCATAATTCGCACAAAAAAATCAGCAACCATTAGAAAGCTGCTGATCTTGTCTCTTATTTAGTTATAAAAAAAGTAAATCGAAGTGTTACTTGCCCGTCTTCCCATGAATACGAAGGACTACTATCATATTTTGCTAAGGTTCGTTTAATTTGCGATACACCATAACCATGATTCAATGCATCCTTTTTACTCGTTTTCCAACGCTTTTCTGATTGTACAGATGGTGCTGTATTGACCAACTTACAAAAAACAACTTTATTTTTCTTTACCAATGTTAGAACGATGTTTTTTTCTTCTTGTGTGACTCTCTCACATGCCTCAATAGCATTATCTAGGGCATTTCCAAAAATCACACAAATATCTTCCGGAGCGATTGGTAACTGTTCCGGAATTTGCAATTGATAGCGAAAGTTGATACCTTTTTTATTTGCTACTGCCTGCTTGGCACTAATAATGGCATCCAGTGTGGGATTGCCTGAGTCAACAACTACATCTGTCAATTCAAGTTCCTCCGTTACTCGCGCTAAATGCTGTAATTCTGTCGCTCCTACAGACTTTGACAAATAGCTCTTTAAAGCAATGAGTTGATTAGACATATCATGCCGATAACGTCGTAGTTGTTCTTGTTGTGCCACCAATTCATCCATATGCTTGAGTTGTTCTTTCATATGCAATTCCGCTTGTTCTTGCAAATGAATCGTATGTGCCTGTTGTGCTTGCTGATCATAAAGATACAGCGAAAAAAACATCGCCACAAACAATCCGATAGTACATAGCAATGTAATGCCATTATAGTCTGTACTTACCACCTCATATGAAAGTTTAAATAATAAGAAAACGGTTCCTAATGAAATTCCAAATAATACAAAAAATAATAACCAGTAAGACTGTGATATTGTATAAGACTTCCGTTTTTTATATTGGAAAATCCCATAAGCTGCTACCACTAAAAAAACTTTTGACAATACAATACCCATCAAGCGATACTCAGGAATTTCTACAGCCGCCTCTACTGTTAAATCAAATACAAAAGTTATAAGATATAACACTAATACTTCAATTGAAATCGACATTAAATTTACAACAATAGATATTAATACAATGTTCTTAATCGAACCTTTATACAAAAGCAATGCAACAATAATGCCTACCAAAACTATTGCGACGTTATTTACAAACTGATACAGAAAAAAACAGTTACATAAAAAAAGTAATGCTATCAAAAATAATATTCCAAAACAATATGGGAAAATTGAGGATTTATAACGTCGTTCCAAAAATGCTTCATACAATAAAAAGAAGCTAAAGGCTTCAAATATATTTGTCAAAACATCCATTACTACGCCTCTTTAAACACACAACGATTTTTCTACATATTCCATATAAGACAGTTTAAAATCTATTTTACAAGAACGACTCAAGGGAATATGAACATCACAATCACGAAGAAGCACTTCATCTTTCACAATAGCACACACATAACGAAAATTCACCAAATATGATTGATGTGGTCGTCCAAAATCCTTTTCACCTACTTTTTCCAGCAATGTTGACATTGTCATTCGCATTGTATACATACGCTCTTTAGTATGAACATAAATCAAATGTCCATCGCTTTCACAGTAAACAATTTCATCGCTATATAAGTGAAATACATTGCCTTTTTCCTTAATCACAAGAGAAGCAGGCTTCTTCGTGAATTTTTGATACAACGCATTCACCGCTTCTTCCAACTTATCCTGTTTGATAGGCTTCACCAAGAAGCGAAAGGGCGAGCATTTAAAGCTATCCTCCATATAACGTGTATAGCTGGTGACAAAGATGATTTCAAGATGGTCATCAATTGCTCGCAAGGCATCCGCCGTTTCCAAACCGTTTTTGCCACCCATTTCCATATCTAAAAACACCGCTTGATATCGCACTCCCTCATCATAAGCCTTAAGCAGTGCTTCACCGGAAAAATAAACATCAATGTGCACCTTTGAATCTCGTTCTAATAAATAGGTTTCAATAGCACTCATTTGAATCGGCGCATCATCACATAATGCAATATTCATAACAGCGTCCTCCATCATCAGCGATTTATCAATCAACAGTATACCATTTTCACCCAACAAAAAAACACCCCCACCTGCCTGTTGGCAGATGGAGGTGTGAAAGGAAGTGGTTGTTTTTACTTCGTGAAGACAAGTTGGTTGTTATCATCGAGGGCCACTTTGATGGTGTCGCCGTCTTGGTATTGGCCACTTAAGAGGGCGTCGGCAAGAGGGTCTTCGATTTTGTTTTGGATGGTACGACGGAGTGGGCGTGCGCCGTATTCCGGATCGTAGCCGTCCTTGGCGAGCTCGGTCAAGGCAGCGTCGCTAAATTCGAGGGTGAGGTCGCGGTCAGCGAGGCGCTTGCGGAGATCGTTGGTCATGATGCCCACAATTTGCTTGAGTTCGTCAGCGGTGAGTGGGTGGAAGACCACGATGTCATCGATACGGTTCAAGAATTCAGGACGGAAGGCCTTTTTGAGGTTGTCCATGACCTTGCCCTTCATGGTTTCGTAGTCCACTTCGGCCTTGGTGTCTTCATCGTCTACGCTGGTGAAGCCCAAGCTCTTGCTGTTCATGATGGCTTGAGAGCCGAGGTTGGAGGTCATGATGATGACGGTGTTTTTGAAGTCCACCACACGGCCTTGGCTATCGGTCAAGCGGCCGTCATCCAAGACTTGCAAGAGGATGTTGAAGACATCCGGATGGGCTTTTTCGATTTCATCCAAGAGGATGACGCTGTATGGTTTGCGGCGTACGGCTTCGGTGAGTTGACCACCTTCATCGTAGCCCACATACCCCGGAGGGGCCCCCACAAGGCGGCTGACTGCGAATTTTTCCATGTATTCACTCATGTCGATACGAACCATGGCGTTTTCATCGTCAAAGAGGGCTTCTGCCAAGGCTTTGGCAAGCTCGGTTTTACCAACCCCGGTAGGCCCGAGGAAGAGGAAGCTGCCGATTGGACGTTTTGCATCCTTGATGCCGCTATGGGCACGGCGCACCGCCTTGGAAACGGCGGTCACGGCTTCTTCTTGGCCGATGACACGTTCATGGAGAATGCTTTCCATGTTGAGGAGGCGTTGGCTGTCTTCTTCTTTGAGCTTGGTTACAGGGACACCGGACCAGTTGCTGACGATGTCGGCAATGTCTTCGGCGATAACCACTTGGTGGGTGGTTTTGTTTTGCTTGTCCCAAGCGTCACGTTCTTGGTCGAGTTGTTCCTTGAGGGTTTTCTTTTGGTCACGAAGTTCAGCGGCTTTTTCAAATTCTTGGGCTTGAATAGCGGCTTCCATTTCGTTATCGAGGGTTTCAATCTTGCTTTCCAAGGTTTGGATGGCTTCCGGTGCTATGTTGTGTCTCAGGCGCACACGGGAGCAGGCTTCGTCCACAAGGTCGATGGCCTTGTCAGGGAGCTGACGGTCGTTGATGTAGCGGTCGGAGAGCTTGACAGCGCTGACCACGGCGTCATCATCGATGGCCACTTTGTGGTAGGCTTCGTATTTGTCCTTGATGCCGCGAAGGATTTCGATGGCATCGTCCACGTTTGGTTCATCAACGGTCACCGGTTGGAAACGGCGTTCCAAAGCAGCATCCTTTTCGATGTATTTGCGGTATTCGTCAAGGGTAGTGGCACCGATGACTTGGAGGTCGCCACGGGCGAGTTCAGGCTTCAAGATGTTTGCGGCGTCAAGGGAGCCTTCGGCAGAGCCTGCGCCAACGATGGTGTGCATTTCATCGATGAAGAGGATGACGTTTTGACGCTTCTTCACTTCTTCAATGATGTTTTTCACACGTTCTTCAAAATCGCCGCGGTATTTGCTGCCGGCAACGAGGCCACCCATGTCAACGTTGTAGATTTCCTTGTCTTTCAAGAGTTCAGGGACATCACCGCTGACAATGCGTTGGGCCAAGCCTTCGGCAATGGCGGTTTTACCAACCCCCGGTTCCCCGATGAGGACCGGATTGTTTTTGGTACGGCGGATGAGGATTTGGATGACACGTTCAATTTCTTGGCTACGCCCGATGACTGGGTCAATTTTGCCTTCCTTGGCCATTTGGTTGAGGTTGCGGCCGTATTCTTCGAGGGCGTTGCCTTTGCCGTTTGCGCCTTCTTGGCCGGGTGCAAAGTCTTCACCCATGCCACCTTGTGCCGGCTTTTGTTGGCCAAAGACGCCGCCACCGTAGTGGGCGTTGATTTCACGAACGATGGCTTCAAGGCTGATGCCTTGATCGGCGAGGGCTTGATAAGCGACACCGTCGTTTGCTTGCATGATGGCGAGCAAGAGGTGTTCGGTGGCGATGCTGTTCATTTTGAGGCGCACAGCCAAGTTCCACGCCATTTCAAAGCAGCGTTTAACACGAGGGGTGTATTCCAAACGATTTGGGTCTACTGCTTCCTTGCCTTCGCCGACCATGCTCACGATGTCGGCTTTGGTTTTATCGTAATCTACACCGAGGGAACGAAGCACGGTGGATGCGATGCCGTTGGCACGCATAATCCCAAGTAAGAGATGTTCGGTCCCAATCATGCGGTGTTTCATGTTGATGGCTTCTTCCTGTGCATAGGTCAGTGCCATTTGTGCATTTTCTGTAAAGTTAAAGGTTGCCATATAGGTTCCACTCCTTTAGGATGGTTGTTTTTTGTCGGTGCGTTTTCACGCGCTGCCCTTAACCGGGCAGGATTTCTTTGCGGAAAAGTTCCGCGCGGGCACGGTCGCGTTCGGCGTCGGTCATCGCTTTGCCGGCGGCAAATTGGACGTAGCCCGGATGCGCCATGATAAGCAGCTTATCCACTTGATCAAGGGTCCAGCCACTCAGGATGCCAAGACTTGCCCCCAAGCGAATGAGGGAAAGCAGCTGATAGGCTTCATTACTTGTCATGCGGCGCGCATAGGCGAGGGTGCCAAGGGCACGGTAGCATTGGTCTGCAAAGGCATCGCCTTGTTCACGGTAGCCTTCGCGGAGCTTGCGTTCCACGTCGATGATTTGCTTGGTGGTGGCAGAAAGGCTTGCAAGAATGTCTTCCTCGCTGCGACCAAGGGTCACTTGGTTAGAGAGTTGGAAGAGGTCGCCGGTGGCTTCGGTGCCTTCGCCAAAGAAACCGCGCACGGTCATGCCGGCTTTGGTCACCTGCTGCAAGAGCCCGGTTTGGCGGCTTGCCGTCATAGCAAGGAGATGGAGC
>Glacier_p2__coassemble_1181_pt1 | contig 29755 bp, 34 predicted proteins | sample Glacier_p2__metabat2_high_PE_021 | metagenome-assembled genome bin Glacier_p2 | reverse complement strand
CGCCGAAAAGATGTTACTGTCTCTTTTGTAGGTGGCACGATCTTCTTCGTTAATCATAGCTTTCATTTTTGGTAAGTCTCCCTTCACAAGTGTATCGAGGGAGGTGTCAAACACGTCGGCCAAAAGAAGCAGGGTATGGATGTCCGGATAGGTCTTGCCCGTTTCCCAATTGGAGACGGATTGGCGAGACACATAAATGCGCTCGGCGAGGTCCTCCTGACTGAGTCCCAGTTCCTTTCGGTAATGCTTGATGTGTTCTGCAAGTTCCATGTGTTTGCATCTCCTTTCACATTTGATGATAGGTCAACTGCCAAAAATGAGCCACCCAAGGCCTTTGTCATACACCCTTTTGGTCTGTCAAAGGCCTTTGACAGCCGTTTGTAGAGCGGTCTAGAGGGTTTTTAGAATATCTTCGGTGGTGGCGAGATGAACGCCGATGTTTGTCATCTCCTCAAGGCCTCGGGCATCGAGGCGGCTCATGGCATCCTGAGCCAATACCAAGCGGAAGTCACGTTCGCTGGCTTCATAGATGGTGGTACGGGGGCAATTTGGGTAGTTGCAGCCTGCCACAATCAGGGTGTGAATGTCGTGGGCACGCAGAAAATCCTCGAGGGGCGTTTTATAAAACGCGCCCCAGCGTGGCTTGTAGAGGACATAATCCCAGCGCCCCAAGGTCTGCACGTCGCCTTTTAAGAGCGCTCGCCAATCAAGGGCTGGTGCATCCTGCGGTTTAAGAGCACTCGGAAAATCAGCGCCCTCGGTGTCTGGCCGGAATAGCGTGAGCCCTTTTTCGAGGGCACGGCGACGGCAGAGGTCGGCGTTAGAGCCGTCTGCGAGATAGCCGCGCACGATGTGAACGATGGGGCGGTCGGCCTCGCGCATGCCTTGGCAAAGACGCGCAAGGGTAGGCAGGATGTCGATGTTTTCGGCAATTTTAAAAGGGGCATTTGGGAGAATACAATCGTTTTGAAAATCAACAATCAGAAGGGCTGAGCGGCGGTAGTCGGGACGAAGGTAGGACATCACATCTCACCAATCCAGTGGATGCGGCTTTCGTCGAAACGGTCTTGTTGTTCGCGGCTTTCTGCCGGATAGCCCAATGGGAATACGGCAAAAGCACGAAGGGTGTCGGGCATGCCGATGATTTTTTCCACGGCTTCCATGCGTTCTTCCTGTGGCGCCGTGCCGATCCAGACGCCGCCTAAGCCCAAGGCATCGGTGGCCAACCAGATGTTTTCCATGGCGATGGCCATATCAATGTGGGCGTAAATCGGTACGCGGCACTCCTTACGGTAGGCGGCGACAATCACCACCGGTGCACCTGCTGCACAGCCGGCATAAGGACTCGCTTCGGAAAGGGCCTTAATCATGGCACGGTCCTCCACCACATAAAATTCCCAAGGCTGTTGGTTGGTCGCGGAAGGGGCTTGCATACCGGCACGTAAAATTTCGATGAGCTTTTCATGCTCTACCGGACGGTCTTGGTACTTTCTGATGCTGACACGATGGAATAAGGTTTTCATGACGAACACTTCCTTTCATCTTATAGACAGGATTTTTCTTTAGTTTACCCCATTAGCACCATGGTTTTCCACAGTTTTGGATTAAATTTGCGTTGATATCATTTTGATATCATGATATAATCAGGATATCAAAATGATATCACATTAGAAGGAGTGAAAAAGTATGAAAACTGACGTACAAAACAGTGGCATGCAAGAAAAGGAAATGAAAACCTTAAACGGTTTCTTGGCCTTGGGTGTTTGGATTCTCTTGGCGCTTGGGGCAGTCTTGGCACCGATGCTTTGGGGCGGTGCGGGCTTCATCCTCAGTATCCTTGTGGGGATTTTGCTGATTGTGGCGCTGCCGGGCTTTGCGATTATTCGTCCGAATGAAGCGATTGTCCTCACCCTCTTTGGGAAGTATGTAGGGACCATCAAGGGCGAAGGCTTTTATTGGTACAACCCATTCTGCGTGCCGGTGCGCCATGTCGGGCGTCGCGGCAAGATGAGCCTCAAGGCGATGACCTTAGACAATGGCCAGCAAAAGATTAACGATGAACTCGGTAATCCGATCATCATCGGGATTGTGGTCATCTGGCGCGTCACCAATACCGCCAAGGCGGCTTTTGACGTCGATGACTACGAAGCTTATCTTTCTACCCAGTGTGACAGTGCCCTTCGCAGCATCGTGCGCCAATACCCTTACGACGGCTTCAACAACGATGCAGAAAAATCTCTCCAAGGCTCCAGCCTCGAAGTGGCGGAACGCTTGCAGGAAGAAATTCAATCCAAGGTGGAAATGGCGGGCTTGGAAATCCTCGAAGCACGCATTACCCACTTGGCGTATGCCCCTGAAATCGCCTCTGCGATGCTCCAACGTCAACAAGCGGCAGCCATCATTGATGCTCGTGCGATGATTGTCGATGGGGCAGTCGGTATGGTAGAATTGGCGTTGAAACAACTTGAAAACAGCGACATGGTTGAATTGGACGACGAACGCAAGGCAGCCATGATCTCTAACCTTTTGGTGGTGCTCTGTGCCAACCACGATGCGCAGCCGATTGTGAATAGCGGCAGCTTGTATTAAACTTGAATGGCTCATTTTTAAAGGAGGCGTACTCTCATGGCAGCAAAACTAAAAGCAGCGGATATTATTGAAAATTGGCCAAATCGGCTTGAGTATACCGGTTTAGAAAAAATGCTGATGGCTGTCTCCATTGCTTTATTGGCAGTGACCATGGTGCGTCTGGGACTGAATTACGGTAGCTTACCGGCCGAGATTCCGACCCACTTTGATTTTGAAGGCAAGGTGGACGGCAGTGATGGCAAGGGCTCCTTGCTCATTTTGGCCGGTGTGGATGTGGCGTGCACCTTGTTGATGTTGGTGTGTGGCCATTTTCCGAGAGGCATCAATGTACCGGTGAGCATGCTCAAGCGTCCGGCAGAGGACATTGTCCATGGCACCCGCGTGTATTTGTATCTGACGACCATTCTCATGGTGGCATTGTTCTGGTACCTCATTGAAGGCACCATGCTGGTTGCCAAGGGCGTGTGGATGGGCTTGCCGTCTTTTGGCATTTGGGCATTTATGCTTGTCCTTTTTGTGTCCATCGGCATTTATTTCTATTGGTTGTGGCGTGGCTAAGACCGGCGAAAGGAGGGCACGACGATGACGCAAAATACCAAGAAAGCACGCAAGCAAATTGTTTTGCGGCTTTCGCCGGAGCTCTACGACGCCCTGACCCATTGGGCAGATGATGAGTTTCGTTCTATTAACGGTCAGATTGAGTATCTTCTGACAGACGCTGTCCGCCAAGCGGGGCGTGAAAAGAAGACACGCACTGATGACGAATAAAAAAATAAACCACCTACGTCGGTAGGTGGTTTTTTGTTTATACAGTGGTTGGGGCTTCCATCTTGACAAGGGAGATGCCGGCTTCGGCAAAGAGGGATTTGGAAAGCTCGTCCGGATAGTCGCCGCAATAGACCACGCGTTCAATGCCGGCGCCAATTAAGATGCGCGCGCAAAGGCTGCATGGAGAATGGGTGCAATAGAGGGTGGCGCCGGAAATGGACACGCCCATGATGGCTGCTTGAATGACAGCGTTTTGCTCGGCGTGAAGGGCGCGGCAAAATTCATGGCCTTCGCCGCTTTTAAAGCCCATTTGCTCGCGGGTGCAGCCGCCCAATTCGTCGCAGTGCTTCATGCCTGCCGGCGCACCATTGTAGCCGGTGGTGATGATGCGATGGTCCTTGACTAAAATTGCGCCGACCTGACGACGCAGGCAGTTGGATCGCTTGGCAATGATGTGGGTGATTTCCATAAAATAAGTGTCCCAGTCGGGTCTGTTAAGCATGGAGGCGCCTCCTTTTTGTTGATTGTGGTTCTATACTATCACAAAATTTCATGCGATAAAATAAAAAAATTGGTGGTGTAGTCGTTCTATGTGGCTTGTGTTATAATACAACACAAGGTGTCATTACGACACCGTGATAAAGTTCGACGAATGTGAGGTGTTCGAATGAAGAAAATCATGTTTGTATTCGGGACCCGTCCCGAAGCCATCAAGATGGCGCCCCTCGTAAAGGCTGTGGAAGCGGCAGAGGATTTGGAGCCGTTGGTGGTTGTAACCGCGCAGCACCGCGAAATGCTTGACCAGGTTTTGCAGCTTTTTGATGTTCATCCAAGCTATGACCTCAATTTGATGAAGCCGGGCCAAAGCCTGACCGATATTACCGCCGGTGTCCTTCGCGGCATTGAACGCATCGTTATTAAGGAAAAGCCCGATTTGGTGCTCGTTCACGGCGACACCACCACCACCTTTGCCGGGGCGTTGGCAAGCTTTTATCAGCAGGTGCCAATTGGCCACGTGGAAGCAGGGCTTCGCAGTGGCAATATGTATTCCCCATTTCCGGAAGAGGCAAACCGTCGCCTGACCGGTGCCCTCACCAGTATTCATCTGGCACCGACCCCACAGGCTCGCGAAAATCTCTTGCGAGAAGGCATCAACCCGGACATCATCTACACCACCGGTAACACCGTAATCGACGCGTTGATGATGACCATTAAGGATGACTATACCTTTGACGACGACCTTGAAAAAGCCCTCAATGTACCGGGGCGCAAGGTGCTCTTAACCACGCACCGCCGTGAAAATCTCGGTCAACCGATGGTACAAATTTTCCGTGCCATCCGCAAGCTCCACGAACGCTTCCCGGATGTCCACTTCTATTTCCCGGTGCACTTAAATCCAAAGGTGCGTGCCCTTGCCAAGGAAGCCTTGAGCGACCAAGAGCGTGTGCACATGTTTGAACCGCTTGATTATGCACCATTTGCAAACCTTATTAACCGCATGGATTTGGTTTTGACCGATTCCGGCGGCTTACAAGAGGAAGCGCCTGCCATCGGCAAGCCTGTGCTTGTTCTCCGCGACAACACCGAGCGTCCGGAAGCCGTTGAAGCCGGCACCGTTCGTCTCGTTGGCGCAGATACCCAACTCATCTACGATACGGTTGAAACCCTCTTTACCGATGAGGAAGAATATGCACGCATGGAGCATGCCGTGAACCCTTACGGTGACGGTAAAGCCTGTGAACGTATTGTGGCTGCTATTAAGCATTATTTGGGGCTGGCAGACGATCGTCCACAGGATTGGCGATAAATATTGTCAGAATATGACTGCCGTTATTCATAGATTTCTGATAATTTAGACGAAAAATAAGCAAGTCTTATGCTTATAAATGAATAACTTCGTGTGCAGTGATTCACGTATTTGATATACTGTATTTAATCACCATGTTTCAATCAGCCCATGTCACTACCAAGGAGGCGATATTTTGTCGATGGACTTTAGACAGCGACTCAAAAACCCCAAGGCGTATGAACAATCTCAGGGGCCCATGTATCGCCTGTTTAACATTGCCTTGAGCTTTGGCATTACCATGGGTGTATCTTTGTTTCTTATGATCAAACTCGGCACTTGGATTGATACACGCTTTCAAATCGGACCCTACGGGACCTTTGCATGCGTGATGTTGGCGATTGCTGCGGGTTTTCGTTCGCTCTACAGAGAGGTGCTACGCTTAGAGCAGGAGGAAAAACACGCAAAAGACGACAGTAGAGGATGAGTCAATCATGCTAGAGTTTGTGATTGGATTTGTGATAGGCGCAATCATCTGCCTCGCAAAAGAATTTCTTTTTCAGCGCTTTATCTTAAGAGGCAATAAGTTACTTGCCATGCTGCTTTTTTGGACGCGCTTTCTCATTGATTGTGCGGTCATCATCGGAATGTATCTGTATTCCTTGACGGCGGCCATCGGTGCAGCGTTGGGACTTTCTGTTTATATGGTTATTCTCACCGTTCAAACCTTGAAGCAAGGGCAATAAGTTAAAACGAAAGAGGTGATATTTTTGTTTGCACAAGCAATGCTTGCAAGTGAAGAAGTCTCCAACATCATCTTTGAAAGCGGTCCCTTCGTGCTCACCACGGAAATTACAACCATGTGGGGCGTGATGCTGCTTTTGGTGGTCTTGGCATACTTTGCAACCAAGGACATGAAAATGAAGCCAAAAACCTGGAGCTTACAAAACATCTTTGGTTACATCATCGACTTCCTCATGGACACCATTGAAGGTGTTATGGGAAAAACAAACGGCCGCAAATACGCACCGTTCCTTTTGACCATCTTCTTCTTGATTATTTGCTCCAACTACGTGGGGCTCTTGCCATTGGCGGGACACATACCGGGTGGGTATAAACCGCCGACCAGTAGCTTAAGCGTTACTGCAGGTTTGGCAATTATTACCATTGCTGCCTTTTTCTACTATGGCATCAAGGCGGGTCCAAAGAAATTTGCAAAATTCTTCTTCTCGCCAATGTTACCATTGAACCTTTTGGACTTATTTACTCGTCCATTATCATTGGCAGTCCGTCTTTATGGGAATATCTTCGGTGAAGAAATGGTAATCGGTTTCCTTTTTGGGATGTTGCCACTCTTCTTGCCATTGCCGATGTACGCATTGAGCGTATTGTTTGGTGCAATCCAAGCATACGTATTTATGCTTTTGGCAACCATTTATATCGAAGAAGGTGTCTCCGGACACTAAGAATGCAGTCACTCATCGTTCGTAGCACAGAAAGTAAAACTTAAGGAGGATTTTCTTTATGGAAGCAACTGGATTAATCGCGCTCGCAATGGCGCTTGCTATCGGCTTATCTGCAATCGGTTCCGGTATTGGGCAAGGGATTGCAACCGCAAAAGCCACCGAAGCAATGGCTCGTCAACCTGAAATGGCCGGTGGGATTCGTACCACCCTCGTACTTGGTCTTGCATTTATGGAAACCTTGACCATCTACGGTTTGCTCATTTCTTTGATGCTTTACGCAAAACTCGGCTAACAGTCTTTATAAATCTATTTAAAACAGAACACCGCTTGCGCGGTGAAGGAGGAAAAATAAATGGAAGCAACTGGATTAATCGCGCTCGCAATGGCGCTTGCTATCGGCTTATCTGCAATCGGTTCCGGTATTGGGCAAGGGATTGCAACCGCAAAAGCCACCGAAGCAATGGCTCGTCAACCTGAAATGGCCGGTGGGATTCGTACCACCCTCGTACTTGGTCTTGCATTTATGGAAACCTTGACCATCTACGGTTTGCTCATCTCCTTGATGCTCTACGCGAAACTCGGCTAATAGGGCAGTGTGTTACCCAAAGCACTTAGGCAACATATTATAAGGAGATGGTCGTATGAGTATTGAGCCATCCGCTGTCATTTGTGCGATTATTAACTTTTTGGTGCTCTTCTTCTTGCTCAAGAAATTCTTGTATAAGCCTGTATTCAACATGCTCGATGCCCGTGCAAACGAAATCGACAAGAACATGAGCGAAGCTGAACAAGCCCGCGACGAAGCGGCGCGTTTGAAAGCTGAATATGAAGAAAGCCTCAAAAACGCACAAACCAAGGCTCAGGAAATCATTCAAAACGCCAACAAGCTTGGCGAAGAAACCCGTGCTGAAATTGTCGCAAAAGCGCGCGAAGAAGCCCTTCGTGCCAGCGAAAAAGCCCGTGAAGAAATTGCGCGAGAAAAGAACCAAGCCATTAAAGACTTGCGCGCAGAAGTGGCAGACCTTGCAGTTGACGCTGCAGGCAAGATTATCGGCCGCAACGTAACCTTAGCGGACCACGAAAATCTTGTAAACGAATTCATTAAAGAGGTAGGGGACGCGAAATGAACGATGCAGGAGTAGCAAAACGCTATGCACAGGCACTGTTCATGCTCGCTTGCGAGTCCCAACAAGTCGATAAAATCGGCCAAGACCTGGACAGTGCTTGCGAAACCATTTTTGGCAACGAAGACCTTGCTCAGGCATTTTCCGGCATCCAGTACAGCATGAGCGGCAAAAAGAATGCCATCACTGAAATCTTTAAGGGGCAAATTGACCACAGCGTCTTAAACTTTTTGCTCCTCTTGATTGAAAAAAACCGTGCCGGATATTTGGCGGACATCCAAACGGCGTACCACGCCCTTCAGGATGAAAAGAACGGCATTGCCGATGCCACCTTAACCACCGCCTTTCCATTAAAAGACGAGGATGCGGACAAAATTGCCCAAGCCCTCGGTAAACAAGTAGGCAAAACCATCCGCTTAAAAGTGGTGGTAGACCCTAGCCTCGTGGCAGGGGTTCGCCTGCAATACGGCGACAGAATTATCGACGGTTCCGTAGAAGCTCGTTTAGAGAGCATGCGAAAGCGCCTCATGACACAGGACATTGTAGGAGGTGAAAGTCCCCAATGAGCATTAAACCAGATGAAATTAGCTCAATTTTGAAAGAACAAATCCAGAACTTTGACCAAACCGTAGAAACCAGTGAAATCGGTACTGTTATCGAAGTCGGTGACGGGATTGCGCGTGTACACGGTTTGCAAAACGCCATGGTTAACGAACTTCTCGAATTCCCTGGCGGCGTGAAGGGGATGGCACAGAACCTTGAAGAAGACAATATCGGTTGCATTCTTCTTGGGGAATTTGAACATATTAAAGACGGTGATCCGGTCAAGCGTACCGGTCGTATCGTAGAAGTACCGGTAGGGGAAGCATTGATTGGCCGTGTTGTTAACGCCATCGGTGAACCAATCGACGGCAAAGGCCCAATTGATACCACAAAAACCCGTCCGGTAGAAAACGTTGCCCCTGGGGTTATTACCCGTGAGGGTGTACACGAACCACTTCAAACCGGCTTAAAGGCGATTGACGCCCTCGTGCCAATCGGTCGCGGCCAACGTGAACTTATTATCGGTGACCGTCAAACCGGTAAAACCGCCATCGCTGTTGACGCCATCATCAACCAAAAAGGCAAAGACGTGATTTGTATCTACGTTGCCATCGGGCAAAAAGCATCCACCGTTGCAAACGTTGTGGGTCAGCTCGAAGAATTCGGCGCAATGGAATACTCCATTGTTGTTGCGGCAACTGCATCCGAACCATCCCCAATGCTTTACATCGCACCTTATGCCGGCGCTGCAATGGGTGAAGAGTTCATGTTTAACGGCAAAGACGTTCTCATTGTATACGATGACCTTTCCAAGCAAGCGGTTGCGTATCGTGAACTTTCCTTGCTTTTGCATCGCCCACCGGGCCGTGAAGCATATCCTGGGGACGTATTCTATTTGCACAGCCGTCTCTTGGAACGTGCGGCAAAACTCGAAGACAAATACGGCGGCGGTTCCATGACAGCACTTCCTATCATTGAAACCCAAGCGTCCGACGTATCCGCATACATTCCAACCAACGTTATTTCTATTACCGACGGTCAGATCTTCCTTGAAAGTGACCTCTTCCACTCCGGGATTCGCCCAGCGATCAACGCAGGGATTTCCGTATCTCGTGTAGGGGGCTCCGCTCAAATCAAGGCCATGAAGAAAATTGCCGGTAACATGCGTATTGACTTGGCACAATATAACGAACTCAAGGCCTTCTCCCAATTTGGCAGTGACCTTGACGAAGGTACCAAAGCAAGCCTCGCTCGCGGTGAACGCTTAACCGAAATCTTGAAGCAAAAGCAATACGCACCAATGCCTGTCGAAGAACAGGTTGTCAGCATTTATTCCGTTGTAAAGGGGCATGCAGACAGCGTACAAGTAGAAAACATTGGTCGTTTTGAAAAAGAATTCCTCGATTTCATGCGTTCCTCTTACAAAGAAAGTGTTCTCGATGTCATTGCAACCACCGGTAAGATGGAAGCTGATGTTGAAGAAACCCTTAAGAACGCAATCGCTGAATTTAAGAAAGGCTTCCAAGGCTAAGAGAGGATGGTGAGCCGTCTTGGCTAATGCAAAAGAAATTAAAGGCAGAATGCAGAGTATTGCCAATACAAAGCAGATTACCAGCGCCATGAAGATGGTCTCCGCCTCTAAATTACGTCGTGCACAAAAACAAATTGGGGCAGGTCGCCCTTACCAGGAAAAATTGCGCCAGGTATTGGCGCAAGTGGCTGCGTCCGCTTCCGGTGAAATCGCTGACCCACTGCTTGAAGTGCGCCCAATCAACCGAGAAGCATTCCTTGTCATCGCCTCCAACAAAGGCTTGGCAGGTGGGTTCAACACCCGTGTTTTAAAGGAAGCCCATCTCGCCATCAAGGAAGCACAAGCAGCCGGACATGACGTCAGCGTCATTGCCGTAGGCCGCAAAGTGAATGAATACTTTACCAAGCATGGTGTCACCGTTGATTTGGCATATCTCAATACCGCGGATATTCCAAACCCAATCGACAGTGAAATCATTGCCAAAGACATTCGCAGTGCCTATGAAGAAGGAAAATACGATAAAGTCAGCATCGTATATCCGGCGTTCCGCTCTGTCATGAGTCAAGTACCAACCGTTGTGCCACTTCTTCCGATTGTGGCAGAAGGGTTGACCGACCAAGACAGCGACAGTCAATTTACCGCGGACTTTATCTTTGAACCGTCCGCATCCGCCATCTTAGGCCAGCTTTTGCCAATGTATCTTGCCAACCAAGTGCATGGCTGCATGGCCGATGCCAAAACCGGCGAACATGGTGCGCGTATGACCGCCATGACCGCTGCGACGGATAATGCGACTGAGCTCTTGAGCCAGCTGGAAATCAGCTACAACCGCGCGCGTCAAGCGGCGATTACCAACGAAATTACGGAAATCGTTGCCGGTGCGAATGCGCTTAGCTAATGCACGCATAAGGAGGAAGATCCGTCTTGAATAATCAAGGTAAAATCATAAAAGTCGTTGGGCCGGTTGTTGACGTTGAGTTTGCACCGGACCAACTTCCTGAAATTAACTACGCCCTTCACGTATCCAACGAAGGGCAAGAAATTGAAGTTGCAACTCAGCTTGATGTCACCTTAGAAGTGGCACAACACCTCGGTGGCAATATCGTGCGTACCATCGCCATGAGCTCCACCGACGGTTTGGTGCGTGGCTTGAATGTTGTAAACACCGGCAACCCAATCACCGTTCCTGTAGGGGATGCGACCTTGGGGCGTCTTTTGAACGTTACCGGTCAAGCCATCGACGAAGAAGGCCCTGTTCAAAGTGAAGAACGCTGGAGCATTCACCGTGAAGCACCAAAATTCAGTGAACAAAACCCTGAAAAAGAAATCTTAGAAACCGGGATCAAGGTTATTGACCTCCTCTGCCCTTACGTAAAGGGTGGTAAAATCGGCCTCTTTGGGGGTGCCGGTGTAGGTAAAACCGTATTGATTCAGGAACTTATTCGTAACATCGCTTACGAACACGGCGGTTACTCCGTATTTGCCGGCGTTGGTGAACGTACCCGTGAAGGGAAAGACCTTCTTGTAGAAATGAAGGAAAGTGGCGTTATCAACAAAACCAGCCTCGTGTTCGGTCAGATGAACGAACCACCGGGCGCACGTATGCGTATCGCACTCACGGGCCTTACCATTGCAGAATACTTCCGTGACGTGCAAAACCAAGACGTGTTGCTCTTTATCGACAACATCTTCCGTTTCACCCAAGCAGGGTCCGAAGTATCCGCACTCTTGGGTCGTATGCCATCTGCGGTAGGGTATCAACCTACCTTGGCCACTGAAATGGGGAAAATGCAGGAACGTATTACTTCCACTGACAAAGGCTCTATCACCTCTGTACAGGCAGTCTACGTACCGGCCGACGACTTGACCGACCCGGCACCTGCAACCACCTTCGCTCACTTGGATGCGACCACCGTATTGGACCGTGGGATTTCCGCAAAAGGGATTTACCCTGCGGTAGACCCACTCGGCTCCACCTCCCGCATCTTGGACCCTAACATTGTCGGTGAAGAACACTATCAAATCGCGCGTGGCGTACAGGAAGTCTTGCAACGCTACAAAGACCTTCAAGATATCATCTCCATCCTTGGGATGGACGAACTCTCCGACGAAGAAAAACTCATTGTTGCTCGTGCCCGTAAAATCGAACGTTTCTTGAGCCAATGCTTCTTCGTTGCAGAACAGTTCACCGGTAACCCAGGGCAATACATTCCGCTCAAGGAAACCTTGCGTGGGTTCCGTGAAATTCTCGAAGGCAAGCATGACGACCTTCCGGAACAAGCCTTCCTCATGGTAGGGACCATTGACGACGCTGTTGCGAAAGCTGAATCCATGAAGCAAAACGGCATCGTATAAGGAGGTGCTCGTGATGGCAGACAAACTGCTTCAGCTTGATATCGTGGCACCCGACCACCAAGCGCTTTCTGTTGAAGCGTCCAGTGTGGTTGTTCGCAGCCCGGAAGGGGAGCTGGGGTTCTTGCCGAACCACATCGCCCTAATTTCCGCGCTGGTACCGCAAATTGTGCGTTATAAAGACGCAGATGGTCGCGAGGATCGCATTTTTGTGGCAGGTGGCTTTGTCGAAGTCAACGATAATCATGTGGTCATTCTCACACCGGCAGCCGAAAAAGCTCAAGAAATTGACTTTGAACGTGCTCGTCGTGCAGAAGAACGTGCTCGCGAACGCTTGATGAACGGCAAAGACAGTGGCATTGACGTTGGTCGTGCCGAAGTTGCCTTGCGTCGTGCGACAGAGCGCTTGAAACTACAACAATATGTATAACATCAAAAACACCCTCCCGTTGTGGAGGGTGTTTTTTTGCGTGTATCTCCTCGTCAATCGTGGTGAATAATCATATTTATAAATACCACATGACGCATAAAGCGCCACTCACTACGTGGGTTTTGTTGCAAGAGCATGGATGGTTGCGTCCCTAGACTGCAAAACTCCCGTGGTTACGCCATTTGTGCCAGTTGTCGTTGCGGCAGCCGATGGAACTACTGATGCTGACAGTGTGTCGAGATTTTAAGGTAAAAGAGAATTTTCAAGGGCGTTTGCCGTCGATTGGCATTTTTTTGCTAAGGATGGGAAGGACATTCAAAAGCCCTAATTTCCGCGCTTCCGACGTGTTATCAATATGTTGGTATCGAAAAGAACGATATGTGAATGTATAAAATATAACTAAAATGCAACAGGCGGCAATTTATCTAAATATGAGTCGCCTCAGATGGTTAACCACTTCAGGAATGGCTAAACATATAGGGTTGGTGGCAATTGTGTTGTTATTAAAACCCACAAAGATTGATAAAAATTTATCATGAGTTTGGAAAATGGTCGTATCTTAATTGTATTTAATTAAAAAATAGTGCATAATAAAGGATATATAAATGGCATTTTGTGCCAAATAATTTTTTGCCCATTTGAGGATGGGATAACTCTATCGGTTAGAGGAGGTATTACGGTGAATGATGGATTATGGACAATCGTCCTATTCGTTGTTTTAGCTGTGGTTTTGACCACTGCCGGGATTGGCGTGAGTTTGCTCATCAGCCCGCACTACTACCACAGCAAGGAACAGCGCGAAACTTACGAATGTGGGGTTGACACCGAAGGTTCTGCATGGATCAACTTCCGTGTCGGCTACTACATGTATGCACTGATTTTCCTATTATTTGACATCGAAACAATTTTCTTTTATCCACTCGCTATTGCCTTCAAGAATGTCGGTATGGTGCCAATTATTGCGGCAACCGTGTTCTTGGTGGTACTCTGCCTTGGCTTGTGGTATGAATGGAAGGAGGGCGCACTTGAATGGAAGTAGATAAGGTTCGTTTTGACGAGAAGAACATGCCTACTGAAGAAGGCTGGTCTCCTTCAACTCGTATTTCTCCGGTGACCGACTACCTGCGCAATGAACAAAAAACAGAGGACGAATTAAACCGCAGCGTGATTTTGACCAGTTTGGATAAGGTGCTTAACCAAGGGCGCAGCCGTTCCTTTTGGCCAATGACCTGCGGTCTTGCATGTTGTGCAATTGAAATGATGGCAGCCGGTGGGGCGCGTTTTGACTTGGCTCGCTTTGGCTATGAAGTATTCCGTCCGTCTCCACGTCACTCCGACTTACTTATTATTGCAGGGACCATCACCAAAAAGATGGCACCGCTTTTAAAGCGTGTTTACGAAGAAATGCCGGAACCAAAGTATGTGATTGCGATGGGGAACTGCGCGGTAAGCGGCGGCCCATTTGCAGGCAGCTATTCTGTGGTGAACGGCGGCGATTTGTTCTTGCCGGTAGACGTGTATCTTCCGGGGTGCCCACCACGTCCGGAAGCGTTGTTTGATGCTTGTCTCAAGCTCAAGGACCGTGTGAATAAGCCTGAAATTGCTGATGTAGAGAGGTAGGTGAACGGTTTTGTTGAAGGAACAGATTTTAAATGCCATTCCTGTATTGGAAGAAGATGAAAATCCGCTCGTCAAGGCGTTCACTTGTGAGCGCGACAATCTCGTAGAAGCAGTGATGGAATTGGCAAATAAGTGTAAATACAATGCCCTTTTGGATATCACCGTGGTAGAGTATCCGGAAGATATGGTCGGTGTTTACAATTTGATGAATTTTGATGAAATGGATGAGGTGTGTTTGTCCATTCATTTTCCAAAGGATGATTTGTGGTTGCCGTCTTTAACCGACGTGTTTAAAGCAGCAAATATTTTGGAACGTGAACATTACGATTTGTTTGGCGTGGAATATAAAGGTCATCCAAACTTAACACGTATTTTCTTGCCGGATGACTTTGTAGGTCATCCGCTTCGTAAGGAATATGTGAACCACATCAGAAAATAGGGGAAGGGGGAAGACGATGAGTATTTATGAACCACAGGGGCATGCGTTTCTTTCTGATGAAGAAAAAATTGAGCAGCTCATGGAAAAACAGAAATTCCTGCAAAACTTGGGCAAGGACCTCGACCCATCCGAACCGTATGTTGTTAACATGGGCCCACAGCACCCTTCTACCCACGGGGTATTTCGTGCACGTTTGACGATGAACGGGGAAATGGTGCTGAAATGTGAGAACATTTGCGGCTATTTGCACCGCGGGATTGAAAAAATTTGTGAAGACAAAACCTGGGCGCAAGTGATTCCGTACACCGACCGTTTGGACTATCTTTCCCCAATTTTGAATGAATGGGGCTACTGCATGGCGGTAGAAAAGCTCATGGGTGTGGAAGTGCCGGAACGCGGGGAATATGTGCGTGTCATTTTGGGCGAATTGCAACGTGTGGCACACCATTTGGTGTATTTGGCATCTATGGCCCTCGACTTTAACGGTTATACCGCTTGGATGTACATGTTCCGTGAACGTGAAAAAATCTTTGATATTTTAGAAGCCTATTCCGGCAGCCGTATGAACAATAATGCCCTTCGCATCGGTGGGGCACCAACGCCATTGCCTGAAGGCTTAGAAGCAAAGATTTATAAATGGTTGGATGAATTCCCAGATGCCATGCGTGATTTTGAAAATGTTGTCAACGGCAACGAAATTTTCATGGCACGTACCAAAAATGTTGGGGTGGTAGATGCCGAAATGTGCAAAAATTACGGGGTCTACGGTGCCAACCTTCGTGCAGCCGGCGTAAAGTTGGATTTGCGTAAAGATCAACCTTACAGTATTTATGATCGCTTTGATTTTGACGTACCGACCGGTAAACAAGGGGATAGCTTCGACCGCTACGAAGTACGTCACCGTGAGATGGCAGAATCTGCTAAAATCATCCGTCAAGCACTCGATCAAATGCCAAAAGAAGGGCCTACCATGGGTAAGGTACCAAAGATGATTAAGGTCCCTGCCGGCAGTGCCTACACCCAAATCGAAGGCGGTATGGGCTGGCTCGGTTACCATTTGGTGAGCGACGGTGGGATGAAGCCATACCGTGTGCGCATTCATGCACCAAGCATGATGAGTCTTTTTGCGGTACCGGAAGTGGTTGAGCAAGAAGACATGTTATTGCAAGACTATGTTGCAACCCTGGCATCGATTGATATCGTGCTCGGTGAAGTAGACCGATAAGGGGGAATAACAAGGATGAACAGTTTATTTATAGATATTGGGCGCTGGATTGTTGACCTCGTGATGGCAATGGGCGGCTCTCACACTGCAGGCCTTTGGACCATGCGTGTGGTTGCGGCCATCGGGATTTTGGTGTTCCTTTTATGTAACGTTATCATCTTGGTTTATTTGGAACGTAAAATTTCCGGTTTCTTACAAGAACGTTTGGGTCCAAACCGTTGTGGCCCGTTTGGTCTCTTCCAGCTCTTTATGGACATTTTGAAGCTGGTTAGTAAAAACTCAGTGGTACCGGATGCAGCCGACAGATGGCTCTACAATTTGGTGCCGGTGGCCATCTTTATTCCAAACATGATGATTTTTGCCATCATGCCTTTGGGTGAAGGGATGACCTGCTACAATTCCGAAGTGGACTTATTGTACTACTTTGCGGTTAGTGCCTTGACCACCCTCTTCCTTTTAATGAGTGGTTGGGCTGCGAACAACAAGTACAACATCATTGGTGGGATGCGTGCTGCTGCACAGATGGTCAGCTATGAAATCCCATTGGTATTTTCCGTAATCGGGATTGTTATGATGACCGGGAGCTTGAACTTTAACGACATCATCTATGATCAAATTGAAAATGGGTGGTTTATCTTCCGTCAGCCATTGGCGTTCATCGTATTTAGTATTGCTGCAACCGCAGAAATCAACCGTGGACCATTTGACTTACCGGAAGGGGAACAAGAACTTACCGCCGGTTATCAAACCGAATACAGTGGGATGCGTTTTGCATTCATGTACTTGGGTGAATATGTGGCACTCTTTGCGATGTGCTGGTTGACCGCAGTGCTCTTCCTCGGTGGTTGGGACGGCCCAATCCTCCCTGGTTGGTTGTGGCTCTTCTTGAAGACCTACTTAATCGTATTGCTCAATATGTGGGTACGTTGGACCTTCCCTCGTGTGCGTATTGACCATATGATGGAAATGAACTGGAAAGTATTGGTGCCAATCGCGATTGTTAATATGGTTGTAACCGGGATTGCGATTAAGGCTATTGAATTCTTTGCTTAGGAGGTGGATGTATGTTCGGAAGTGGATTGATTAAAGGCTTAGCCGTTACCGCAAAGCACGCGTTTCAAAGAGAAATCACTGAGCAGTGGCCGGAACAACGTCCTGACCTTCCTCCTGCAAGCCAAGGCTTTTTCGAGTATGAGCTTGAAAAATGCATCGGCTGTGGGTTGTGTGAACGTGCTTGTCCAAACCATGTGATTACTTTGGGAACAGAGAAGAATGAAGAAGGCAAAAAAGTGGTGACTTCCTATGTAATGGAAGTGCAATATTGCTTATTCTGTGGGATGTGCATCGAAGCATGTCCAACCAAGGCATTGAGAAATGCCAACAACTTTGAAATTGCTTGTTACCACAATGCAAGCAACAAGATTGAATTTTTAAGTGACATCCCTCATCAAATGAATGAGGCGTTTGACAAAGTGCAGAAGGACTATTGGGACAAAAAACGTCCGGAAGGCAATCCGATAGGGATGCCACAACCGGTGTTGCCACCACGTCCAACACCTGCTGCAAAACCGGCTGCGAAACCGGGCGCTGATGCGCAGGCAAAGCCTGCAGCACCTCAAGCGGCAGCAAAGCCTGCTGTGGACGCACAAAAGCAAGCGGACACGCCAAAGGCGCAAGCTGCTGAAGAAGGAAAGGGGGCAACGGAATGATCTCGCCGGTACTGTTTTATACGATGGCATTTATTATCATCTTTGGCGCGTTAATGATGGTTGCCAATAAAAACATTCTTTACAGTGCGCTGAGCATGATCCTCTGCTTTATTGGGGTTGCTGGGCTCTATGCAACCTTACAGCTCTCCTTTTTTGCAGTTGTACAGTTGATGGTTTATGTTGGCGCGATTACCATTTTGATGTTGTTTGCAATTCTCTTGACCCGTCACCCGGGTGGCGATATGGATAAGACCAATCGCTTCTCTAACAAGGTGATTGGCGCCGGAGTTGTTTCCGTCGGTCTTGCTGTTATAATGAGTATCGTTATTCGCAGTATCCCATTGGTGACACCGGTGGAACTCAATGCAAGCCTCATGCAGCTTTTGGGGATTGAAATCTTCGGGACCTACTTGTTACCGGTTGAATTGGTAGCCATCCTCCTGCTCGTTGGGATGATTGGTGCCATCGTTATTGGGAAGGAGGATGATGGTAGATGACAATCGGACTGACACACTATCTTTTGTTGGCGGCATTCTTGTTTGCCATTGGCCTCTTTAATGCATTGGCAAAGCGCAATGTTATTGCCATCATTATGGGTGTTGAACTCATGCTGAATGCAGTTAATATTAACTTGTTGGCGTTTAACCGTTTCATCGGCGTTCAGGTTATGGACGGCTATGCCTTTGTAATGATTGTTTTCGTTGTTGCGGCAACGGAAGTTGCTGTAGGGTTGGCACTGATTATCAAGCATTTCCGTGAAAACGGGAATAGCAACGTGGCAACCATGGACTGGTTGAAATGGTAAGGGGGTAGAGACATCATGACACAATTTGCTTGGCTCATGCCAATTTTGCCTCTGCTTGCCTTTGTGATTACCGGGCTTTTTACCGGTCGTAACAAAAATGTGACCATCGGGATTGTTTTAGCGGCGTTTATTGCAAACCTCGTTATTGCAACCGGCATTGGCATTGAAGTGCTTGGTGGCGCGGCAACCATGGACAATCCTATTGAATATGGTATTGAATGGTTGAAGATTGGTGATTTCACCATTGAATGTGGTGTGCTTATCGACCCACTCACTGCGACCATGCTCTTTGTTGTAATGTTGGTAGCGACCCTCGTTGGGGTATACTCCATTGGCTATATGCATGGGGATCCGGGGACACCACGTTTCTTTAGCTATCTTGCTTTGTTTGTATTTTCTATGTTGCTTTTGGTGGTATCCAACAACTATTTCTTCATCTTCTTCGGATGGGAATTGGTTGGTTTGTGCTCCTACTTGCTTATCGGTTACTATTACGACACCGACAGTGCAGCACGTGCAAGCCAAAAGGCATTCCTCTTTAACCGTTTGGCAGACTTTGGGTTTATGCTCGGGTTCTTCTTGATTTTCGCTGTATTCGGCACCTTCAACTTTACCGAGCTTTCCGAACTCATTCCTGCGTACGGCAATGAAACCCTCGTTGCCATCATGGGTCTTTTGGTATTTATTGGGCCGATTGGTAAATCCGCTCAATTCCCACTTCATGTATGGCTTCCTGATGCCATGGAAGGTCCTACCCCTGTCAGTGCGTTGATCCACGCGGCAACCATGGTTGCTGCCGGGGTATATCTCTTGGCACGTCAATTTGCACTCTTCTCCAGCTCCGAGTTGGTGCTCAATGTAATCACCTTCGTTGGTGGCTTTACCGCACTCTTTGCGGCATGCATGGCGCTTGTTAACAATGACATCAAGCGTGTGCTTGCATTCTCCACCATGAGTCAGTTGGGCTACATGGTCATGGCCATCGGTCTTGGGACCATTACCGCAGCCACCTTCCACTTGGGAACCCACGCGTTCTTCAAAGCGCTCCTCTTCCTTGGTGCAGGGTCTGTGATTCACTGTGTTGGTTCTAACGATATGGCAAAGATGGGCGGCCTTAAAAAGTACATGCCGGTGACCACTTGGACCTTTATCATCGGTTCCTTGGCCCTTGCAGGGATTTTCCCATTTGCAGGCTTCTGGTCTAAGGACGAAATCATTACTGTGGCCTATACCACCGGTCACTACGGCTACTTTATTCTCGCTGAATTGGTTGCCTTCATGACCGCATTCTATATGTTCCGCTTGATTTTCCGCACCTTCTTTGGTGAAAACCATACCGATGCCGACAGACATTTGCATGAATCTCCAAAGGTGATGACCGTACCGTTGATCATCCTCGCATTTTTTGCGATTTTCTCCGGTTTTGTAGGCGCACCATTTATGCACAATGGTTACGCATCTTATGTATTCTACGGAGAAGTGCATCATCCTGAAGCGAACTGGTTTGTCATCTTCTTGTCCACTGCCTTGGCGCTTGCCGGTATTTTCTTGGCGTACCTCATGTACTACAAGAAAAGCATCGACCCAGCAAAGATTGCCAAAGCCAGCGGTCCTGTGTATGGGGTGCTTGCTAACCGCTTCTACATCGATGAAATCTATCAATGGATTTTCGACATGCTCGTTATGAGCTTCTCTTATGCTTGTAAATGGGTGGATACCTATATCATCGACGGTTTCCTCGACTGTGTGGCAAATGCAACCAAATGGATTGGTGCAAAGCTGCGTAAGACCGAAACCGGGAACTTGCAAACCTACGCCATGGTGATGTTCTTTGCAATTCTTGTGATGGTATTGTGGAAAGCCATGCCGATGATAGGAGGGATGTAATCAATGAATAGCTTAGGATTTCCAATTCTGTCGCTGATTACCCTGATGCCAATTATTTGCGCTCTTGTGGTGTTATTCATCCCATCTGACAAGGTTGATGTGATTAAGAAAACCGTCATCGGGTTTATGGGTGTGAACCTTTTGCTCACCCTCTTCATGTTCGCGCAATACAATGTCAGCGAAGGCGGCTTGCAATTTGTCGAAAATATTACTTGCTCTGAATTCCTTGGGATCAACTATATCATGGCAGTGGATGGGATCAGCGCACCGCTGATGCTCTTAAACAGCTTAATCATCTTTGCCGGTTCCTGCATTTCCTATGATATGAACGAACGTACCAAAGAATTCTTCATCTTCTTGATGATTTTGGTTTGTGGGGTATATGGCGTATTCGCTTCCCAAAACCTTTTGTTCTTCTATATCTTCTTCGAATTGGCCCTCGTACCAATGTATACCCTCGTTGGGGTTTGGGGTTCTGTTCGTAAAGATTATGCAGCAATGAAGCTCGTGCTTTACTTGCTCATCGGTTCTGTATTTGTACTGGTTGGCATTATTGGGATGTACCTCTACGCTGCAGCACCGGAAAACCTCGGTTACTTGACCCTCAATATGCCTGAATTGGCAATGGTGCCTTATGCAACCGAGTTCCAAATTTTTGCTTATGGCTTCTTGGCATTGGGCTTTGGCTTCCTTGTTAAGATGTTCCCATTCCACACCTGGTCCCCACTCGGTTACGCTGCTGCACCTACCGCAGTATCCATGCTTCACGCAGGGGTAATCGTTAAGCTCGGGGCTTACGGTTTGATCCGTTGTGCAGTAAGCTACTTCCCTGAAGGCGCACAATACTGGGCACCGGTTATCGGGATCCTCTGTATGATTAACATCGTTTACGGGGCATTCATTGCTATGGTTCAAAAGGACATGAAACTCTTCGTTGGTTATGCCTGCGTGAGCCACATGGGTTACATCCTCTTGGGTGTAAGTACCTTGAACCTCATGAGTCTGTCCGGGGCTGTCAGCCAAATGGTGGCACACGGCCTTATGATGGGTCTCTTCTTTAGTGTCATCGGTTATATTTACCACGAAGCAGGCACTCGCGACATCACCGCTTTTGGTGGTTTGGCAAAGCAAATGCCAAAGGCGAGCGTGCTCTTTGCTCTTGCGGCTCTCGCATGCTTAGGGCTTCCTGGGATGTTCAACTTTGTGGCTGAATTCCTTATTTTCATGGGTTCCTTTACCTGTGATAAGGTGATTTTAGGCTTCATCAGCTATCGTGCGATGGCTGTCATCGCCATTAGTGGGATTGTCATCACCGCAACCTACTGCTTGCGCGCATTGCGTATTGCATTCTTCGGTCCACGTAATCCAAAATGGGATCATCTCCATGATATTCACGGCATCTACCTCGTTGGCCCTTGTGTCCTCGTGGTTGCGCTCTTTATCTTCGGGACCTTCCCTCACGAAATTGGCTTGATGATTGAATCCGGCGTGGCACCAATCGTTGATGCAATCGAATCTAATGTGATTGGAGGGATCTTCTAATGCTGACACTTCAAGCAATTACAATGGAATTGTTGGTATTCTGTCTTGGGCTGATCCTCCTTTTGGCGAAATTGGTGACGAAAAAAGACGCGAAAGTGCCATACAACGAAATCACCATCGTTGGCTTAGTGATTGCCGGCGTAATGGGGTGGTTCTTTAAGCCGGAGCTTTCCGTGGTATTCGGCGGCATGTACTATACCGACAACTATAGTCTCTTCTTCAAAGAATTGATTGTTGTTTGTGCAATTTTGATTTGCTTGGCAAGTAGAGAGTTTGTAGAAAGAAAGGGCTTAAACGAACCTGAATACTACATGCTCATCTCCTTTGCCACCCTCGGTATGATGAATATTGCCTCTGCCGGGGATTTGGTTACCCTCTTTGTAGGGATTGAACTCATGACCATGAGCTTCATCGTGCTCATCGGTTTTGACCGTCACAATGCGCTTGCAACCGAAGCCGGCTTGAAATACCTCGTGCTCAGTGCGTTGAGTACTGCCGTCATGCTCTATGGGATGAGTTTGATTTACGGTTTCATGGGGACCACCGTGTTCCTCGAAATGAGCCAAAACATTCACTTGTTCTCCGAAAGTGCCTTGATGGTAATGGGGCTCATTTTCTTCTTAACCGGTTTTGCTTATAAGTTTAGCGCGGTGCCGTTCCACATGTGGGCACCGGACATTTACCAAGGGGCACCAACTCCGATTGCCGGTTTCTTGGCGGTTGGGGCAAAGGTTGCGACCCTCGGGGTGTTCTGTCGCTTGCTCTTTAACTTCTTCCCATACTATGCGGAAAGTTGGTTGCCAATCGTTATGGCGCTTGCGATGCTTTCCATTATCTTTGGGAATCTTGTTGCAATCCCACAACGCGACATCAAGCGTATGTTGGCCTATTCTTCCATTGCACAAATTGGGTATTTACTCTTTGCAGTGGCTGCTGCCAATACCTTTGGGATTGTTGCAATTTGCTTCTATGTGGCAGCCTATGCCTTTGCCAATATCGGTGCGTTTATCGCAGCGACCCAAGTGGAATTGGCAACCGGCTCCACCGATATGAAGAAATATGTGGGGATGAGCAAACGTTCTCCGCTCATTGCAGCAGCCTTGTTCATCTTTATGATTTCCTTGGGTGGTCTGCCACCGACCGGGGGCTTTATCGGGAAGTTTATGATCTTTACTTCCGGTATCCAAGCCGGTTATCTTGTGCTCGCTATTGTGGCCTTGCTCTTTAGTATGGTTTCTGTTTACTACTATCTCCGTTTGGTACGCGAATGTTATTTTGCACCAATTCCGGAAGAGGCTGATATGGAAGCCATCAAGTGCCCATGGGGCATCAAGCTCGCATTGGCAGTTTGCATGATTGCCAGCATTGCGATGGGCCTCTTCTTTAACCCAATGGTTGAAGCCGGGGTCAGCGCCCTTAGCAGCATGATTTTGATTTAAGCAATCATTAAAAAACCGTTCCTCTGAATGGAGGAACGGTTTTTTTGTGCCTTTGTGTAGTCTGTGATACAGTGGTTTTCTGGGTGTTCGGAAATTTTGAACATGTGGGGTCAACGGATTATATATAGTATAAAAAATTTTATGGTTTATACTAAAGATAACCTAATGAAACGACAATAATATGATTTGGAGGCAATAAAAATGGGAACACCTAATGTTTATCCGATGGGGACCACCATCTATGATCCAGAAAAAGCATGGAGTGGGTACACCATCATGTCCGTTGTGGACATCGGCGCGGTATTGATTGATATGAATGGGAACGTGGTACGTACTTGGAAGGATTTCCAAGGGTTTCCTAACAAGATGCTCCCAGGCGGGCACGTCATGGGGAGCTTGGGCCGTCGTCGTGAACAATACGGCTATCAAGATATGGCTGACGTGACCGAAATCGACTGGGACGGCAATGTGGTTTGGAGCTTCAACCAAAAGGAATTCATCAAGGATGATGAGAAGGAATATTGGTTGGCGCGTCAACACCATGACTATCAACGCGAAGGCAATCCTGTGGGCTATTATGTGCCTGGGATGGAATGCCAAACCCATAGTGGCAACACCTTGATTCTCTGCCACGAAGATGTGTATAATAAGCGTATTTCCGACAAGCGCCTTTTGGACGATGTCATTGTTGAAGTAGACTGGGAAGGCAACATTGTTTGGAAATGGAACGTGAGCGATCACTTCAGCGAACTTGGCTTTGACGAAATGCAAAAGACCGTCCTCTTCCGTAATCCAAACTATCACCCAATCGGTGAAGAAGGCCAATCCGACTGGATGCACATCAACTCCATGAGCGTGCTTGGCCCTAACAAATGGTATGATCAAGGTGATGAACGCTTCCATCCGGACAACATCATCTGGGACGCACGTGAAACCAATATCCTCGCTATTATCAGCAAGGAAACCGGTAAAATCGTTTGGAAGATTGGTCCTGACTTTACTGCCAGCCGTGAACTCCGCAAGATTGGCCAAATCATCGGTCAACACCATGCACACATGATTCCACGTGGTCTTCCCGGTGAAGGGAACATCCTCGTATTCGACAACGGTGGCTGGGCAGGCTACGGCGCACCATGCCGCACCTCCAAGGATGGTACCAAGGTGGATAAGCGCGACTATTCCCGCGTGATTGAAATCGACCCTGTGACCTTGAAGGTGGTTTGGGAATTCACCGGCTCCGTATGGGGTGGCATGATTCCTTCCATTGGGAACACCAAATTCTACAGCCAATTGATTTCTTCCGCACAACGTTTGCCTAACGGGAACACCATGATTACCGAAGGCTCTGACTGCCGCATGTTTGAAGTAACACCGGATAAGGAAGTGGTTTGGGAATACTATGCCCCATTCAACACCTATGACGGCTATGTGTACCGTGCATACCGTTGCCCTTATGAATACGTGCCACAGCTCGAAAAACCGGAAGAAGTACCGGTAGAACGTGTGGACAACAAATATTTCCGTATGCCCGGTGCTGCCGAAGGGATGATTCAAAACGAAGTATCCGTGGCAGGTACTTGGGGTTATGAAGGGAAAATGGATGCTTGCGTAACCGAAGATGCCCTTGACGGGGACGAAGAAGGTTCACAACCTGCGTTTTAATGTTTAGCGAATCAAAATTTTCATAAAGGGGAGTTTGAAAATGAGTGCTGCAACAAAATCACCGAAACGTGCACTGTTTTGGGCGATTACATTTCTCGCGCCGTTGCTTGTATTGTTGATTCCTACCAATGATGTATTTACCCAACAACAAAAAATGTTCTTAGCGATCACCGCATGGACCATTTTGATGTTTGCTTTTGAATTGGTGGACAACTACATTCCTTGCGTTATTATGCCGTTCTTGTTCATCATGACCGGCGTAGCACCATGGGAATTGGCCTTCAGTGGCTGGTATAAATCCATTCCATGGCAGGTTATTGGGATTTTCCTTTTGGTTAATGCCCTTCAACGTAACGGCCTTTTGCAACGTATTGCGTATTTCTGTATCTTAAAGACCAACTGCACTTATAAAGGGATTCTTTGGGGGATGTTCCTCTTTGGTCTCGTCTTTAACTTGTTCTTACCGGGGGGGTCCTGTGTTGCGATGGCAACCTTCGCTTTTGGGATTTGCCAGGCTTTGGGCTTGAAGCAATCCAAAACCGCTGCCGGGATTACCCTCGCCGGTGCAATGGGGTATCTCATGCCGGGGTTCTTCATCTATGTGCCAACCAACTTTGGGTTGTTGGTATCCGTGGCATCCTCTGTTGACCCAGACATCAGCATGAACTTTGTGAAGTTCTTGACCCACAATGCCATCTTTATTCCATTCGGTTTCTTGATGATTTATGTGATTAGCAAGATGTTCAAGCCGGATATTCAAATTGATAGTAAAGAGCTCTTCCGTCAAAAACGTGCGGACCTCGGTCCGATGAGCCGTGAAGAAAAGATTTCTGCAGTGGCAGTTATCATCATCTTCCTTTACATCATCACTGCCAATATTCACAAGCAAGAACTCGCTTATGTCTTCGTATTGCTCCCAGCCCTCCTTGCATTCCCATGCTTTGGTGTGGTCAAGCAAGAAGACATTGACGGCATCAACTTCAAGTTTGTATTCTTTATCGTAAGCTGCATGTCCATCGGTTTTGTGGCAGCATCCACCGGGATCAGCGAAACCATCACCGATATTATCATTCCATTCATGCAAGACATGGGTGCCTTTGGGATTGCCGGAACCACTTGGTTGGTGGCTGTATTGGCAAACTTCTGCCTCACTCCACTCGCTGCAATGGCGTCCTTTGGGGTACCGCTTACCAACATCGCGCTTTCCTTGGGCATTGAACCATACGCATTGCTCTATGCGTTCAACTTTGGTCTTGACCAAGTATTGTTCCCATACGAATATGCGATTTACTTGATTTACTTCTCCTTCGGGATGCTCACCATGAAAGACTTTATCAAGTTCTTTAGTACCAAAATGGTGCTTTCTATCATCTTCCTTTTGGCCTGCGTGGTGCCATACTGGATGTTGATTGGTCTTTTATAATAGTACAGACAGCAAAACGCCGCTTCCAATCGGAAGCGGCGTTTTGTTTATTCGTTTGCAATAGCCAGATAAAAGTCGCGAAGAAAATCTACCGCCGCCTCTTCCAACGGGGAAAGGCGGTTTTTGTCTTTTTTGTAGACGAGGGAAGTGATGAGTCGGAGGGAGCAGCCGGTGAGCGGTATTTGTACAATGGTGCCCGCTTCGAGGGAGGCGGAGTTGTAAAAAGCCAGACTCGGAGAAATGGCAATCATGTTTTCGTAGAGGATACTCTTTTTGAGAAGCTCGTAGCTGTCCACCGTATAACAGCGGTTGAGCTTGCGAAAATCCTGATAGAAGGTATTTGTTTCCGGCAGCATAAAGAGGCGGAAGATGACCACCGTTTCGTTGAGCAGGCGCTCTAAGGGGATGCTGTTAAACTTGGCAAAGGGGTGGTTTTTGTGGACGTACACATACATGGTGTCCTCATAGACCGGCTCGCAAATAAAATCGTGGTTTTCTGCTTGAGATTGCACATAGGTGTGCTTGAGAAAGCCGGCGGAAATCAGGCCAACGCTGTGACCGGAGCCGGTGAGGTCGCTGATGACATTTTCTGCCTGGGTTTCCGGTACGGCAATAGAGGCTTCGGGAAAATGCTCACTCATGTACTTGAAAAGCTCGATAATCGCAGAAATGGCACCGATGGGATAGGAATAGATGTGCAAGGTATGGTTGCCCTTAGAAAGTTCCTGCTGGCTGATCTCATAGATATCTTCGACCGATTGCACAGCCGCTTGAGCCATGGGCAATATTTCTTCGCCAAAAGGGGAGAGGTAGGTGCCGCGGCGCGTACGGAAAAAGAGCGGCTTATTAAATTCGTTTTCCAAGGAGCTGATGGAATTGCTCAGGGTGGATTTGCCAATAAAGAGATTTTCCGCCGCTTGAGACAAAGAATTGCACTTGGCAACCTCTAAAAAATGTTGTAGCTGTTCGATACGCATGACACAATCCCTTTCTTTTTTGTAGTCTAAGCTACAGATAGCGTACCATAAATAGCCGTCTAAAGCTAGCTTGAGCCTAGGTTAGGGCTTGCGAAAAGCGGCTTGCAATGGGACAATAGACGAAAGAGGTGACAGATATGGTTCATTTTATGCACAACGACTGGGGTGAGGTTCTCGCCTCGGAATTTGACAAACCCTACTACAAGGAATTGCGACAGTTTTTGATTCATGCCTACCAGACAGAGCGGGTTTATCCGCCGATGGAAGATATTTATAATGCGCTGCACGCCACAAGCTATGCTGATACCAAGGTTGTGATTTTGGGTCAAGACCCGTACCACGGTCAAGGCCAAGCCCACGGCCTGAGCTTTTCGGTGCGCGAAGGGGTGAAGCCACCGCCATCCCTTCTCAATATTTTTAAAGAGATGGAAGCCGACCTGGGTTGTATACGCCCTAACCACGGTTGTTTGCAAGGTTGGGCGGAGCAAGGGGTGCTTTTATTAAACACCACCCTCACCGTACGCGAGGGCGCACCCAAAAGTCACGCCGGACACGGCTGGGAAACCCTTACCGATGCCATCATTTGCGCGCTGAGCGCAAGAGAGACGCCGATGGTCTTTATCCTCTGGGGCGCCCATGCCCAAAGCAAATGCGCCCTCATCGACCAAAGCAAGCACCACATCATAAAAAGCCCACACCCAAGCCCCCTCAGCGCCAGCCGCGGCTTTTTCGGCTCCCGCCCCTTTAGCCGCGCCAACGCCTACCTCCAAGCCGACGGCCTTGCACCGATTGATTGGTGTCGGCTGTAGCTATTATTGTGCTTATGAAATAGTTATAGGAATAAATTCTAATTGATTTTTATAGGGGTAGAATAATGGCAATCTCTAAATTAACAAAGCAAGATTTTGCAACGGCTTTAAAGGAATTGATGAAAGAACATGATTTTGAACAGATTCGGGTAACTCATATTTGTGAGCAAAGTGGGTATAGTCGTAATAAATTTTATTATCATTTTAAGGATAAGTATGATTTACTGAATTGGATTTTTGATACGGAAATTGGGTTAGTTAATCAAAAATATGAGCATGTTCAAATAATGGCGCAAGGTATAGAAAGAATGAGAGCCATTTGTGTGTATTTTTATGAGCATCGAGATTTTTATCGAAATGCGTTGCAATATACCGGGCAAAATTCTTTTTCAGAGCATTTGTATGAAACTATTACGCCGCTGATTAAAAAGCGACTTTTCTTTTTGTTTGAAGACGAGCAATCAATGGACTTTGAGCTTAGCTTTTTTGCGGATGCTGTGTTTTATACCTTAAAGCGATGGTTAATGGATGAACAGTGTATGCCCGTTGATGAGTTTGTTGATAGAACCTTGGTGCTTATGCAGAAAAGCGTTAAAATTCTCAGCGAAAAATATCAAGCCAATGAAGGGCGTGCCGACGCTCGTATTTTTTAGCGGTAATTTGTGCGTTTACGGGCAAGGGGAAGTAAAGACGACCAGTCGAGTGACATCGTCTATCAATAGTGCTCAAATCGCAAGCCGGTCAGCTTATAGCGCCATGAAAAATATTTGACGCTACTCGGGCTTTTTTCTATAATAGAAAAAACATTTCATAGCATATTTTAGGACGGGTGACAAAAGGGGAGCAACAATGGCAGACTCTAATATTACAAAACGGGCATTGGCCGCGTCTCTTAAAGAACTCATGATGACTCACCGCTTTGAACACATTCAGGTGACATATATTTGTGAGCGCTGCGGGATGAATCGCAAGAGCTTTTATTATCATTTCAAGGATAAGTATGACTTGCTTAATTGGATTTTTGATACGGAATTTGGCGCTTTTGAACAGAACTTTTCAGATTTGTCAAGCTTTGAGAATCGCTTGGAGCGTATACGAGAAATCTGTCAGTATTTTTATGTGAATAGAATCTTTTATCGAAATGCACTACAAGTTACCGGACAGAATTCTTTTGGAGATCATTTTCAAGAATGCATGATCGACATTATTAAGAAGCGCCTATCCTATTATTTGGTAGGTGAAGTTTTGGATGATTTTGAAGTGCTGTTTTTTTCGGATGCACTTTTTGGTACTTTCAAACGATGGCTCTCTGATGAAAATTGTATGCCGCCGGATGAATTTGTGGACCGATTGTTGGTGCTTTTTCAAAAGGCAGCGACAACCATCAATCAGGAATTATCAAATCAGGGGCCGTTTGATCAAATCGTTAAAAAAGAGTGTTGAAACAAGGGTTTTCGGCTATCAAGGAAGTATATTTTTCAAATTAGGCGGTATAGTCCCGTTCAAGGGCTATGCCGTCTTTTCCTGTTTATTGGCTTCTTTTTATTCCAACTACGGGTCAGTCTACGGAGAACACGACGAAAATGCCAAATTTTTTTTACAAAAAATTTTTTCAGTTCAAAAAACAGC
>Glacier_p2__coassemble_1134_pt1 | contig 32710 bp, 30 predicted proteins | sample Glacier_p2__metabat2_high_PE_021 | metagenome-assembled genome bin Glacier_p2 | reverse complement strand
GCCTCCTCTACGGTGCAAGCCAGTGATAATGCGTCTGTGAAGCTCAACTTTGACAAGGATTTTGTGGCTGGGACCGATGATAAGATTCGTGTGACCCCATTTGACAGCAAAGACACAAAGCTCGAAGCCTATGAAATGCCGATTCCGGCAGGGGCTAGCGACTCTGTGGTGGTGCAATTGACCAATAGCGCCAAGACGGCATACTATGTGATTGAATTTGTACCGGGTAACGGTGAGCCTTCTCCGGTTAATTCTTTGAAAATCACCGTGACCGAAGGCAGTGGCGGTGAAGGCGGCGATTCCGGCGACCAACAGGATATTTTGGACAAAGCAGTAGATATGATTTTTGTTTATCCATCGACCTCTGTATCCTTAGGGGAATCTGTTACCCCAACCATTAAATTGGTAGATGCGGAAGGCAAACAAACCGTTTATACCGGCTCCGAAGCCATTTTCAGCTATTCCGGTGAAGCAGTGTCCGAAGGCACCTTTGATAGCAAGGGGCGTTTTACCGTTAGCTCCAATCAAAAGCTCGAAGGCAGTAAGATTCAAGTCACCTGCATGCTCCATTCTTTCTCTAAGACCGTGGAATTGACTGTTCAAAAAAGTGATAAGAGCTTGCTTTTGACCCCAGGTACAGCCGGTTGCGGTGCTTCCCGCAGTGTGACCTTCCAGCTTGCCAACGGCAGTGGCGATCGTCTTTATTTGCTCTGGAAGCCAACGGTGGCACAAGTTGTGATGAAAACCGTAGACGGTACCAATGCAAAACTGGCTGGGACTGTGACTGACATTAGCAACATCACCTCTACCGGTGAAGGGAAGCTTTTGATTTCCAGCGATGTACCGGCAGAGGTTGAAATCACCTTGATTTTGCGTGACAATGACGGTCACTTCTATGAAACTGGGATTAGCAAGTTTAAATTTACCGAAGAGGGTGCCGATGCTGTGAAGGTGGTGCTTAATATCGGTAGCTACAATTACAGTGTAAACGGTGTCTACAAAACCACCGATACCAAGCCGGTGATTATGAATAATCGTACCTTTGTGCCATTCCGTCTTTTGGCAGAAACCTTGGGTGGTTGTGAAGTAAAATACGATCAAACCACCAAGACTGTGACGGCCACCGATGGAACCACCAACATTGTCATGACCGTGGGCTCTAAGGAGTACACCGTTAACGGTGTGAAGAAGACCATGGATGTGGCGCCTTTTGCAAACAGCGATTATCGCACCATGGTACCGCTTCGTGTGCTTGCTGAAAGTTTCGGCTGCACGGTGGAACCGGTGAAGGATGCGCAAGGCAATATTTCTGTTGTTTTTGAACGTAAATAATTGTGTTTGATAAGAGCGCTTTTGCGCTCTTATTCTTTAGCGCTCTTATTTTTGTAGGGGATTTGTTCCCTTGCATTGGCTTTTGGTTTTGGGTACAATAAAACAAGACTTTTATTAGGGAGGCGTTCGCAGAATGTTTAATTTGAAAACCTTTATCATCTTTGTCATTTATGCGGCGGTTCTCTATTTTGGGAAACGAATCGAAACCCAATTGGCAAGTCGCACCTCTAACCGTCCGGGAATGATTTTGCCGGTGGTGGCATGGGTGGTGGCGATGGTGCTTTCGGTTAAAAATTTCTATATTGCCTTTGACGTGCAATTTAGCTTTTTTGCCTTTTTAGCGGCATTGTGCTTGTTTGTCTTTTTTTCCGTACCGGCCATATATTTCAGTCTGCTTTATGTAGAGGGGCGTAAGGGTGTGCGTGCGCGCCAACTTTCTCGCTCTCAGCGTATGCGTCAAGCCAAAACCCAACAACGCGTACAATCCAACATCCATCAAAAACGCTACGATGCGCCGGTGCAAAAGGAACAGATTGTCTACATGCCGGAAGCCGGTCGTTCACGCCCAACCAACGCGCGCGCCGCTTCCAGCCAAGCATTGCGCAATAGCCGTTATGGGAAGGATGCACCGACAAAACGTAAATAGCGATGCGTACACCACCTTTTAGAGGGTGGTGTTTTTTTATGCGCCTTATCAGAAATGTGTACAAAAAATAACAAGTTGCATTTGTCTATTGACAAGGTAGGAGAACAGGCGTATAACAATAACAAAATTAAAAACGAAAACCGTTGAAGCGGAGATAACGGCAATGATGCCTTTACAGAGAGCCTGTGGTGCTGAGAGTCAGGTAAGAAACAAGTTGTCAAATGGACCGCTGAGGGCGCAGTCAAATGGAGCAATCCAGAGTATTCTGCGACGCTGTAGGCAGGCGTATAAATGTCGGGGATATGTTGGTATCCTGCTAAGTGCACGGGTCATGCCGTGAATCAAGGTGGCACCGCGGATAAGTGTATTTATTCGTCCTTGACAGAAAGTGTATTTCTGTCAAGGGCGTTTTTTATTTTGAAGGACGTCTTTGACTGATCAATCAGCGCAAAGGCGTCTTTTGTTTTTAAAGGGGTGTGTAGGATGTTGTCTTTTAAATATTGGTGGCGTTGCAAACGCCGTATTAACGAAATAATAAAAAATCTAAAATGCATAATACCATTGTGTACTTAATTTGGAGGGACAACGCATGCACATCATACCAAACTTGGATGTCGTCAAAGCCATTGCTTCATCCGGAAAATATAAAGTGGTGCCATTAAGCTGCGAAATTTTATCTGATTTTACAACACCTATTGAAACCATGAAGGTTTTGAAAAATGTATCCACGCACTGCTATATGCTGGAATCAGCACAGACTAATGAAACCTGGGGGCGCTACACCTTCCTTGGGTTAGATCCGAAATTGGAAATCACTTGTCTGGATGGTGTAATGAAAATCGGTAATCTCACGATACAGACAGACAATCCGTCGGCCTATCTTCGACAAATTCTTGCCGATTACAAAAGTCCGCGTTTTGACTATCTGCCGTCATTTACAGGTGGGCTTGTCGGGTATTTTTCATACGATTATCTCGGCTACAGTGAGCCAACGGTGAAATGCGAGGTGAAAGATAGTGAAGCGTTTAAAGATGTTGATGTGATGTTGTTTGATAAGGTCATTGTTTTTGATCACTTCAAGCAAAAAATGGTGCTGATTGTCAACATGTCGCTTGATGATCCGGAAGTCAGCTATAACAAAGCAGAAATGGCATTGAAACAGATGGTGGATTTGCTCCGTCACGGTGCCAAGAAAGATGAACCAAGTGGGAAGTTGCTCGGCGCGGTGACACCGCTGTTTGAAAAAGAACAGTTTTGTGAGATGGTCAATCAAGCAAAGCGCCATATTCGTGAAGGGGATATTTTTCAGATTGTATTGTCCAATCGCTTGGCAGCACCCTTTGAAGGGAGCTTGTTAAACACCTATCGAATGCTTCGTACCATCAATCCATCGCCGTATATGTTTTATTTTTCGGGAACCGATGTGGAGGTTGCAGGTGCCTCGCCGGAAACCTTGGTGAAACTCGAAAATGGGGTATTGCATACCTTTCCGCTTGCCGGCACAAGACCGAGAGGCAGAAACGATGCCGAAGACCGCGCGCTTGAAGCAGCGCTGCTTGCCGATCAAAAAGAGCTTGCTGAACATAATATGTTGGTGGACCTTGGACGCAACGACATCGGTAAGATTAGCAAATTTGGCACTGTGCAGGTTGAAAAGTTCCACACCATTGAACGCTTCTCCCATGTGATGCACATTGGCTCTACGGTACGTGGTGAGATTCGTGATGATAAGGATGCACTGGATGCGATTGAAGCGGTGCTACCGGCGGGAACCTTATCCGGTGCGCCGAAGCTCAGAGCATGCCAACTCATTGGTGAACTTGAAAATAACAAGCGCGGTATTTATGGCGGTGCCATTGGTTACATTGATTTTGCAGGAAATATGGACATGTGCATTGCCATTCGCATTGTTTACAAGAAAAACGGCAAGGTGTTTGTAAGAAGTGGCGCCGGCATTGTGGCCGATTCCGTTCCCGAAAAGGAATTTGAGGAATGTCTGAACAAAGCGGAATCTTCGCTCAAAGCGCTGGCGCTTGCACAGGAGGACGCAGGATGATTGTATTGATTGATAACTACGATAGTTTTTCCTATAACCTTTATCAACTTCTTGGCGAGATGGAGCCGGACATCAAAGTCATACGCAACGATGAAATGACCGTGGCAGAGATTCGTGCGTTGCAACCGTCGCACATTATTCTTTCTCCCGGTCCCGGAAGACCGGAGGATGCCGGTGTGATTGTCGATGTTGTGAAAACCATTCACGATATTCCGATTCTCGGTGTTTGTCTGGGGCATCAAGCCATTTGTACAGCGTTTGGCGCAACGGTGACTTATGCCAAGGAATTGATGCACGGCAAGCAATCGGATGTGAGGTTTGATGCAAGTTGCTTACTGTTTAAGCAGTGCCCCAATGTGGCACCGGTCGCACGGTATCATTCACTGGCGGCAGACGCCGACACGATTCCTAACGTGCTAAAAATCACAGCAGTGACCAGTGAGGGGGAAGTCATGGCGGTGCAACATATCGAATATCCGATTTACGGGCTACAGTTTCATCCGGAATCCATTATGACCCCGAATGGGAAACAAATGCTTGAAAACTTCATAAAGGAGCGATGAGCCATGATTAAAGATGCTATTGTAAAAATTGTCAATAAAGAAGACCTTACCTATGATGAAGCGTATGCCGTCATGAACGAAATTATGAGCGGTGAAACAACCGCCACCCAAAACGCTGCTTTTTTGGCGGCACTCTCCACCAAAAGCGCACGTGCAGAAACCACCGATGAAATTGCTGGCTGTGCCGCTGCCATGCGCGACCATGCCACTAAGGTAGAAACAGGCATGGATGTTTTTGAAATTGTCGGTACAGGTGGTGACAACGCCAATAGCTTTAACATTTCAACAACGTCTGCCCTTGTCGCTGCAGCCGGTGGAATGAAGGTGGCAAAACACGGCAATCGTGCCGCTTCCTCCAAGTGTGGCACCGCAGATTGTCTGGAAGCGCTCGGTGTTAACATTCAACAAAGTCCGGAACGTTGCCAAGCGCTTTTGGATGAAGTGGGGATGTGCTTCTTCTTTGCGCAAAAATATCATGCTTCCATGAAATATGTGGGTGCCATACGTAAAGAGCTGGGCTTTCGCACGGTATTTAACATTCTTGGGCCACTGACCAACCCGGCGACACCGTCCATGCAGCTTCTTGGCGTGTATGACGAATACCTTGTAGAGCCGTTGGCACAGGTATTGATTAGTCTCGGCATCAAACGTGGGATGGTCGTTTATGGGCAGGATCGGTTGGATGAAATCTCTGTGAGCGCACCGACTACGGTTTGCGAAATTCGTGACGGATGGTTTAAAACCTCAGTCATTGCACCTGAAGATTTTGGCTTTGAACGTTGCACAAAGGAATCGTTGAAAGGTGGCACGCCGGAGGTAAACGCACAAATTACTCGTGCTATTTTAAACGGCGAAAAGGGACCAAAGCGAAACGCGGTGTTGATGAATGCCGGTGCAGCACTCTATATCGGTGGAAAAGCAGATAGCTTAAAGGATGGGATAGCATTGGCTGCCAAAATCATTGATTCCGGTGAGGCATTGAAAACCTTGAATCAATTTATTGAAGTGAGCAACCGTTCGGAGGAAAGGGTATGACAATTCTTGACCAACTTGCCCAACACGCCCGTGAGCGTGTGGAAATAGCCAAGCAGAACGTGCCGTTGGCACAGCTCAAGCAACAGGCGCTATCTGGACCCAAAGGGGACTTTGCTTTTGAAAAGGCATTGCAAAAGCCCGGTATGGCATTGATTTGCGAATGTAAAAAAGCCTCACCGTCAAAAGGGGTGATTGCAGCGGATTTTCCCTATGTGCAGATTGCAAAAGCATACGAAGCAGCCGGGGCGGATTGCATTTCTGTTTTGACAGAGCCGAAATGGTTTCTTGGGCGCGACGAGGATCTCAAGGAGATTGCAGCCGCCGTGTCCACTCCCTGTTTAAGAAAAGATTTTGTCGTGGACGAATATATGATTTACGAAGCCAAGGTGCTTGGCGCAGCGGCGGTGCTTTTGATTTGTTCCATATTAAGTGAAGACGCCATCAAGGCATATATTGCAATTTGCGATGATTTGGGGTTGTCTGCCTTAGTAGAAGTCCACGATCAAGAAGAAGTTGGTATGGCACTTCGCGCCGGTGCGCGAATCATTGGTGTCAACAATCGTAATCTCAAGGATTTTTCTGTGGATACTGACAATAGCCGAAAGCTAAGCGCATTGATTCCGGATGATGTGCTATTCGTATCGGAAAGCGGTGTCAAGACCGCCGCAGACGTTGCTGCACTTGATGCCATTGGCGCAGATGCGGTTTTGATTGGCGAAACGTTGATGAAAGCAGCGAATAAGTGGCAAAAGCTTTCAGAACTGCGAGGCCTGCTGTGACAAAGATCAAATGCTGCGGGTTATCCCGCTTTTGTGACATAGAAGCGGCCAATCGCTTGATGCCTGAGTATATCGGATTCGTGTTTGCCCCCAAAAGCCGCCGTTATGTTTCAGTGGAGAAGGCGCGCCTCTTAAAGCAAGCCCTGTCACCTGCCATTAAGGCGGTGGGTGTCTTTGTCAATGAAACGCCGCAACAAATTGCGGCACTGATCGACGAGGGCGTTATCGATATTGTTCAGCTTCACGGCAACGAGGATGAAGCGTATATTGAAAAGCTCCGAACCTTCACCGATGCGCCAATTATCAGGGCGTTTTGTATTGAAACTGCTGCGGATGTTGAAAAAGCAGCGCAAAGTACGGCGGATGCTATCCTTCTTGATTCCGGTGCCGGAAGCGGCAAGGTATTCAACTGGAAGCTGCTGGCGGAGATCAAACGACCGTATTTTCTTGCAGGCGGATTGTCTGCGAATAATATAACAAAAGCCCTACAACACCTCACGCCTTATGCAGTCGATGTCAGCTCGGGCATTGAAACTGACGGCGATAAAGATCAAGAGAAAATGGCGGCATTCATTGCCGCTGTCAGAAAGGAAGAACAACGATGACCAATCCAAACGGACGCTTCGGTATTCACGGCGGTCAATATATTCCGGAAACGTTGATGAATGCAGTGATTGAACTGGAAGAAGCCTATAATTATTATAAAAACGACCCTGAATTTAACAGCGAACTCGCAGCGCTTTTTAACGACTATGCCGGTAGACCGTCACGCTTGTATTACGCTGAAAAGATGACAAAGGACCTCGGTGGTGCGAAAATTTACCTCAAACGTGAGGATTTGAACCATACCGGCGCCCATAAGATTAACAATGTTCTCGGGCAAGCGCTTTTAGCAAAGAAAATGGGCAAGACCCGTTTGATTGCCGAAACCGGTGCCGGTCAGCACGGGGTTGCTTCCGCTACCGCTGCGGCACTTTTGGGTATGGAATGTGTGGTGTTTATGGGAGAAGAGGACACCATTCGTCAGGCACTCAACGTTTATCGCATGAAGTTGCTCGGCGCGGAGGTTATTCCCGTCAAGAGTGGCACAGGCACCCTCAAGGATGCGGTATCCGAAGCCATGCGTGAATGGACTTCTCGCATCAGTGATACCCACTATTGTCTCGGTTCTGTCATGGGCCCACACCCGTTCCCAACCATCGTGCGTGACTTTCAAGCGGTCATTTCCAAAGAAATCAAAGCGCAAATGCTTCAAAAGGAAGGGCGTCTGCCGGATGCCGTGATTGCTTGTGTGGGCGGTGGCTCCAATGCCATCGGCAGCTTCTATCATTTTATTGATGATGAAGGCGTACAATTGATTGGTTGTGAAGCCGCCGGCCGTGGGGTCGATACTGCTGAAACGGCTGCTACCATTGCAACCGGTAGACTCGGGATTTTCCATGGCATGAAGTCCTATTTTTGTCAGGATGAATACGGTCAAATTGCGCCGGTGTATTCCATTTCTGCAGGGCTTGATTATCCGGGTATTGGTCCGGAACACGCGCATCTTTACGACATCGGCAGAGCGGACTATGTGCCCGTTACCGATGATGAAGCGGTCAATGCCTTTGAATATTTGGCAAAGACAGAGGGGATTATTCCCGCCATTGAATCCGCCCATGCCGTTGCCCACGCCATGAAGATGGCGCCAACCATGGATAAGGATCAGATAATCGTTGTCACTATTTCCGGCAGAGGCGATAAGGATTGCGCTGCCATTGCACGTTATAGAGGGGAAGAAATCTATGAGTAACATTAAAAAAGCCTTTGAAAACGGGAAGGCCTTCATTGCCTTCATCACTTGCGGTGACCCGGATTTGGAAACAACGGCAGCGACTGTGCGTGCTGCGGTAGAAAACGGCGCCGACCTCATTGAACTCGGGATTCCTTTTTCAGACCCGACGGCGGAAGGGCCGGTGATTCAAGGGGCAAACCTCCGTGCATTAAAAGGCGGTGTGACGACAGACAAGATTTTTGATTTTGTCAAAGCCCTTCGCCGTGATGTAAAAGTGCCGATGGTCTTTATGACCTATGCCAACGTGGTGTTTTCCTACGGCGCGGAAAAATTTATTTCAAGCTGTCGCGACATCGGCATTGACGGGCTGATCTTGCCGGACTTACCCTTTGAAGAAAAAGAAGAGTTTCAATCGGTGTGTGCTGCTTATGGGGTTGAGTTGATCTCATTTGTTGCACCGACATCGGACGCTCGTATTGGACGCATTGCCAAGGAAGCGGAAGGGTTTTTATACATTGTTTCAAGCCTTGGGGTTACCGGTGAGAGAAGCACCATCAATACAGACCTTGCTGCTATTGTTGAGAGTGTTAGAAAAAACACGGACCTTCCTTGTGCCATTGGTTTTGGCATATCGACGCCGCATCAGGCGAAGGCCATGGCGGCGCTTGCCGATGGCGTCATCGTTGGCTCGGCCATTATCCGATTGCTGGAAAAACACGGCAAGGCGGCGCCGACGTATGTGGGTGAATTTGTAAAAGCCATGAAGGATGCCATACGTGCATAAAAAGAAACCATCTGTAAAAACGCCCTGCTTTTTGCAGGGCGTTTTTTGTACTCTGCGTTGCGTGGATTGTGCGAAAGGGTGAGATTGTATTACACTATCCTTCGATGAAACGGTGCAGAGAGGAGGCGTCAATATGAAAACCTATCGTAGGCTGCAAGCAGAAGCGGTGACGCGCGATTTGTTTGCCCATTTTGTGAGGCACCAGAATGTGGTGACCTGTTGGCGACAGGGGGTGGATGGTTGGTGCCAAAAGGATGATCCCTTTATTGATGATTGGAGTGAGGCGGATTACCGTGTGCTGATTGAGGACCTCAAGGCCACAGCGTGTGCCGGTGGTTTTGTGTACGGGGCCTTTGTCGATGAGGCGCTAAAAGGGTTTGTATCGGTGCGCGCGGGACTATTTGGCGGTGCGGAGGGGTATCTGGACCTTGCCCACATTTATGTGTCCGAGGAGTGGCGAAGAAGTGGTATCGGCACCACCCTCTTTGCGGCGGCGAAGCGCTGGGCCGAGGGACAGGGCGCGAAGAAACTCTATATTTCCGCCCATTCGGCGGTTGAAAGTCAAGCCTTTTACCGCAAAATGGGCTGTGTGGAGGCGGCGCAAGCGGACCCCGCACACGTGGAAGCGGAGCCGTTTGATTGCCAACTTGAATATGTACTATAGAAAAACGAACCATATACCATCAGGAGGAAACTGTGATGAATAACGAAAAAATTGGGGCGCTCATTGCCCAGTTGCGAAAGGAAAAGGGCTTAACCCAGCAGGAATTGGCAGAGCGTCTACACCTTTCCAATAAGACTGTCTCTAAATGGGAGTGTGGACAGGGCGCACCAGACGCCAGTGTTTGGGACACCTTGGCGGATGTCCTGGGCGCGGATTTACAAAAGCTTTTGCAAGGGGAGCTTGCGCCAAAAAAGCCGGATGTGGGCAGAATTGATAAGCTGCGCTTTTATGTGTGCCCGAGCTGTGGCAATATTATCACCTCCACCACCAAGGGGGAATTTTTCTGCTGTGGCAGACGCTTAGAGCCGCTTACTGCGGTGATGGCGGAGGAGGCGGACAAGCCAACCATTGAGGATTTTGACAACGACTACTATGTCTCCTTTGCGCATCCGATGCAAAAGGACCATTATTTGCAATTTGTGGCTTATGTAGCCGATGACCGCAGCATGACGGTGCGCTTGTATCCGGAACAGGAAGCCGCCATTCATCTGCCGGTGATGCGTGGGCGCGGATGGCTTTACTATTACTGCACCCAACACGGCTTGATGAAAAGCAAATTCAGTTTATAATAGCATCCAGACAGCGACCACATGCGGCGCTGTCTTTTTTCTTTGTCGTTGTGGGGGATGAAGGAGGATGCTATAATGAATGATACGGGCCCCATCGGGCATTGAAAGTACAAGATCCTTCTTTGACGAAAGGAGTTTTATAATGAACATTAACGATGTAATCGCAGGCTTCCGCTTGGTGGAGGAACGTGAGGTTCCTGAAACCGACAGTGTCGGTCGCATTTTTGTCCACGAAAAGACCGGTGCGCGTTTGTTGCATCTTGAAAACAACGACAGCAACAAGGTCTTTGGTGTGGGCTTCCGCACCCCATCGATGAACAGCACTGGGGTGGCGCATATTATTGAGCACAGTGTCCTCAACGGTTCCAAGAAATATCGTACCAAGGAGCCGTTTATGGACTTGGCGCGTACCAGTCTTAGCACCTTCCTCAATGCGATGACCTTCTCTGACAAGACCATCTATCCGGTGGGGAGCCAAAACGACAAGGACTTTGACAACCTCATGGATGTCTATTTGGATGCGGTATTTAATCCATCCATCTATGAATGTAAGGAAATCTTCTTGCAGGAAGGCTGGCATTATCACATTGAAAAGCCGGAGGACCCACTCACCTATCGTGGCGTGGTCTATAACGAAATGCGCGGCGCCCTTTCCAGTGCCGACAGTCAAGTGGGCGACCAAATCTTGGAAGCCCTCTATCCGGACACCATCTACGGCTATGAAAGTGGCGGCGACCCTTATGAAATTCCAAGTTTGACTTATGAAAACTTCTTGGATTTCCATCGTACCTTGTATCATCCATCCAACAGCTATCTCTTTATTTACGGGGATGGCGATATTGAACATTTCCTCACCCATATCAACGACAACTACCTCTCCCATTACGAGGCAGCGGATATTGATTCTCACATTGATTGGCAAGAAGCATTTGCAGCGCCAAAGCAGGCAGAAACGCATTATTCCGTGGCACCGGATGCGGACACCGATGGCAAGGACATTTTGAGCTATGCCGTTAGCATGGGGACTCGCAAAAAGCCGGAAGATATTTTCGTGCAAGAAGTGCTGTCCGAAGTGCTTGTTAATTCCCAATCCGGTGTGATTAAAAATGCCTTGTTGCAGGCGGGGATTGGGGAAGACATCTCCGATTTTTCCAACGATGGGATTCAGATTCCATTTGGTGTTGTAGCAAAGGATGCCGATGCGGCACAAATGGATGAGTTTGTACGCATCATTGAAGACACCCTCCGTGCCCTCGTGCGTGACGGTATTGATAAGGACCAGCTCACCGCAGCGGTCAACCGTATGGAATACAGCTTGCGCGAAGCCAATGGCTACACCACCCGCGGCATCATCTATTACATCGATGCCTTTGAAACTTGGTTATATGACGGCAATCCGTTTGACGCCCTTTGCTATAACGATACCTTAGCAACGCTCCGTGCCAACATTGACAGCGACTACTATGAACGCTATATCGAAGACCATATTTTGAACAATCCTCATAAGGTGCTGATGGTATCTCGACCTGAACCGGGGATGAACGACCGCAAGGATGCTGCCGTGACAGAAAAACTCGCCGCCTACAAGGCGACCCTTTCTGAGGATGAGATTCAAGCCCTAGTGGATGAAACCCAAGCCCTTCTTTTGCGTCAAAATACCGATGATACGCCGGAAGAAAAGGCGACCATTCCGCGCCTTTCCCGTGATGATGTGAGTGGGAGCTTCCCGGTGATTCCTTGCAATGAGGAAACCATCAGCGGTGTCACTGTGCTTCATCATCCGCTCTTTACTGCGGGCATTGACTATACGGACATGCTCCTTTCCCTCGACCATATTGATGTGGCTGACCTCCCTTATGTGGGCTTGCTCACCACCTTGATTGGGGCAATGGATACCGAATACTACACCTACACCTCTTTGGGCACCGCCGAATATTTGACCAGTGGCGGCATTCGCATTACCAGTCGTGTGATGCAGGATGTGAAGGATCCAAACACCTTCACCCACAAGCTACTCATTTCTTCTAAGACTTTGAGCCCAGAGGATACCAAGGGCTTCCTTGATTTGGCGACAGAACAGCTTTTCCGCAGTGACTTTACTGACAAGAAACGCTTCCGCGAAGTCTTGCAAATGATTAAGCTGCAAATGCAAGACGGGATTTTCCAACAAGGGCATACCGTGGTGGCTGGGCGTGTGACTGCGTACCACTCTGCTTACAGCCGCTTTAACGAATACTTAAACGGCTTGGATTTCCTCTTCTTCTTGCAAGATTTGGACAATCACTTTGAAGAACGCTTCGAAGATACCTTAAAGAAGGTGCAAGACCTTTACCAGCGTCTTGTGACCCGCCAAGGGATGATTGTTTCTGTGACCGCAAGTGACGACAGTTTTGCTCATATTCGTCCAATTCTTGCAGATTGGCTCGAAAGCCTTCCAAATGAAGCTTACCCACATGCGGATTGGAAGGTGCCGGTAGAAGTTCGTAACGAAGGTATTCAATCCTCTGCCGGTGTGCAATATGTAGCCAAGGGGGCTGACATTGGTGCCTTAGGCTGTGCGTATAGTGGTGTTCTTGAAGTGCTCGCAAATCTTTTGACCAACGAATACCTTTATAATGAAGTGCGTGCCAAGGGTGGCGCGTATGGTCAAGGCATTCGCTTTAGCCGCAATGGCAGCGTGGCGTGCTATTCCTACCGTGACCCGAATCTTGAAAACACCATTTCCATCTATGATGAAATGGCTGATTGGCTCGAGGCCCTCGAGTTGGATGAAGATACCCTCACAAGCTACATCATCGGTGTGATGAACCGTTTCAATCCGGTGATGACCGCCCGTGCCCAAGGGGTATGGTCCCTTACTAGCCGTGTGACCGGCCTTGTGCGCAAAGACATGGTGAAGGCGCAAGAGGAAGCCCTTGCAGCCACTGTGGCCGACCTCAAGGCGGTGGCACCGTACTTGCGACAAGCCATGGCGCAAAACCATCTCTGCGTTTTGGGTGGCAGTGAACGCGTGAAACAAGCGGCCTCTCTCTTTAACAACGTTGTCAAACTTGAAAACTAATCGCTCTGCACCGTACGTTGAACCGTGCGGTGCTTTTTTATTGTTTTGTCAAAAGGCGACAAATTCTTGGCGCGTCCTTTTTCTTGTGCGCATGGGGGGCTTGTGCTAAAATTAAATCAGTATGCATTAGAATTTATCCGTCTTAAGGAGCGTGAATATGATGTCAGAAGAAAGACCAGAGCGCGGGCAATCTATGCCGGAAACGCCGAGTGGAGAAACTCCGCTGAATGAGGCGCCGATGCCGGACTTTAGTGATAGTCCAACCGCAGAATATGCGATTGTGAAGCCAAGCGCGGAAGAAGACAACAGAGCGTCTGCATCTATGCAAACGCAAACTGTTGCTCCTGAACCTGTAGCTGAGCCTAAGGCACAGGCACCGACTGTACAAGCCGAGGCGCCAAAGCATGACAAAAAGAGCAAGAAACCTAAGAAGAAAAAACGCAAAAAAGCGATTCCATGGGTAGGCATTGTGCTAGTACTCTGCATGATTGTGGCAGGGATTGGCGGTGTCACCTTTGGTCGTGATTTAACGGTGCCTGTGGATGCGGCAAATACCGAAACTGTTGATGTGGAAATCACAACTGGGATGCCGGTATCCGATATGGCACAATTGCTCGAAGACAACGGCGTGATTCGTTCCGCCACCGCCTTCAAGCTCTATGTGCGTGTACAAGGAGCGGCGCCTAATATTCAAGCCGGTATCCACAGCCTTTCTCCATCCATGACCTTGGAAGAGGTGGTGCAAAACCTCCAAGAAGGGGCAAAGACCGCTGGGGTTGTGAAAGTGTCTGTGGCTGAAGGTCTCACTGTGGATCAAATTGCCGATGTGGTTGCGGAAAGCACCAAGTACAGCAAGGAAGATTTCATGGCTGTAATGACTGACGCGGCCTTCTTGCAAGAACTTGTTGGTGAATATCCATTCCTTGAAGCCTCTTATAGCAGAGAAAATGTACGCTATGTGTTGGAAGGCTATCTCTTCCCAGCCACTTATGAGTTTGACGAAGAAACCGGACTGCATACCCTTGTGAAGCAAATGCTCGATAAGACTGCCACTGTATTGGAAAAATATCAAAGTGAAATTGATGCCTCCGAATACAACATGCAACAAATCATGACCATTGCTTCTTTGGTTGAAAAGGAAGGGATGACCACCGAAGACCGTCGCTTGATTGCCGGTGTGTTCTATAACCGTCTCAAGGAAGGCATGGCGATTCAATCAGACATTTCTGTGCTCTATGCATTGGGGACCCACAAGGAATTGGTCACCTTTGAAGACCTCGAAGTGGATTCTCCGTACAATCTCTATAAAAACACAGGCTTGTCACCGGGTCCGCTCAACAATCCAAGTGAGGATGCGATTGCTGCAGCGTTGAACCCTACCGAGAGCGACTATATTTATTTCTACGCAAACATCAAGACCGGTGAAGTCTTCTATACCAACAGCTATGACCAACACCTCGCTTGGCAGCAAGAGTATGAAGAAACCGGCGATATTCAAGGCGAAAACTTCAAGTAATCCTTGAGGATACAATTGTTTTTTGAAGAGGGGATATTGTGAAGAAAGAAGCATCACGAAAAGCATATTTCCCGGCATTGGACAGCTTAAGACTGTTTGCCATGCTGGCAATTTTGGCGTATCACTACGCCCCCCATTTGGTCAGCGGTGGTTTTATTGGGGTAGATGTATTCCTCGTTATTTCGGGCTTCTTGTTGGCCAGAAGCCTCATGAAATGGGAATTTAAAGGTTTTGGCAGAGAATATCTTGCCTATGTCATTAAGCGCGTGTTGCGCTTGGGCGTGCCGCTGTTAATTGTCTTTTTGGCGGTTGTTTCGATTATCAATGTGTTCTACAGCGATTTGCTCTACAACATTCGTGGGGCGCTTGTTAGCAGCATCTGCTTTGTGAACAACTGGTGGCAAATCAATTTAGGGTTTTCTTATTTTGAACAATATGTGCACCCATCAGCCTTCACCCATTTGTGGTATGTGTCTGTATTGATGCAATTGGGCCTTTTGTGGCCGATCTTAATCGTGGGCCTTCGTCGCATGAAAAAGAGCCCACAATTTATCGCCGGTGTGCAGCTTGTCCTTGTGGCAGTGAGCGCCATTTTAATGGCAATCCTTTATGCCGGCAACGGCGATCCATCCCGTGTTTATTACGGCACCGATACTCGTATGTATGCCTTTGCCTTGGGTGGTGCCTTAGGGACGGTGTGGCATCCTGGTCGAGTGGCACGAGAACGCGGCAAGGGCTTTGTGCATTTGTCCGGTGTGATTGGGCTTCTTGGGATTGTTATCTTAGGGGTACTTTCTGTGAGCTTAAAGGACCAATCCTTGCTCACTTACCGCGGAGGCATGCTTCTTTCAGCGGTGGTAAGTACCGTAACGGTGGCAGCCTTGACCGTGCCAAACAGTTTGGTACAACGCCTTTTGAGTTTTAATTGGCTCGTCTTTTTGGGCAAGTGCACCTTTAGCACCTATTTGTGGTACTATCCGGTGCTGACCATGGGCGGCATGACGCCGTTCCTTTCTGAAAATAAGTGGATTCAATGGATCATCCTTTTGGCGCTTTCTGTTGTCACTTATTTGTTTATCGAAAAGGCCTTTGTCAGCAAGCTCACCCGCGGACAATTGCCGGATATGAGACGCTTCAAGAATTTCTTGGCATCTATGACAAGTAATTGGGTGCATTTTGTAGCAGTGGTGCTTTTGGTGGCACTGTGTGTATCCAGCGGTTTTGGTTTTGCCCGTGCAACCAGTGGTGAAAACGAAACCGTGGCGGAAATGCAAGCACAAATCGAAGAAAACGAGCGCTTGCTTGCCAAGCAAAAAGCCTTGCAGGAGCGTAATGCACAAGCGGAAATCAAAGACGTGGATTATCTCTCCCGTTCAGTGATGCTCTTTAGTCGCGAATTAAAGGTGACCTTCGTCGGCGACTCTATTTTGCTCGGGGCGGCGGCGCCACTCACTGAGGTTTTCCCATTGGCAACCATTGATGGCAAGGTTGGCCGTCAGCTGAGTCAAAGTGGGGATGTCATCCAAGGTTTGCTTGATAGCGGGAAGTTGAATGACATCGTGGTTCTCGTGTTGGGCTCTAACGGGCCGTTCACCGAAGAACAGCTCGATGCCTTGATGAAGCAAATCGGTGACCGTGAAGTCTACCTCATCAACACCAAGGTGCCTCGCGAATGGCAAGACGGCGTCAATGAGATGCTCAAGGGCTATGCAGCTAAGAGTAAGAAAGACAACTTCCATTTGATTGACTGGAAGTCCTTCATCGACCAACATCCGGAACTCCTTTACGAGGACGGCACCCATCCGACACCGGAAGGCTCTGAGCAATTTGCCAAGCTCATTGCGGATCGTCTCTATGACGATTTTGCAAGCAAGGAACGCAAGGAGCAAGACCGTTTAGCGGATGAAGCGGCGGCGGAACAAGCAGCACAAGCACAGGCCCAAGCCGATGCTGATGCGACTACACAAGCTGCGGAAGCAAAAGGTTGATTTGAATAAGATGTAAAAAAGCAACGCCCTCGTGAACTGAACCCAAAAAGTTAGACCTTAAAAAGAAGCAGAAGTATTTCTGCTTCTCTTTTTTTATGCAAAATCGATGAAAACATTTGCATTCCCTAGTACTTTGTTATACAATAAGGCCGTTCGATATATTATATAATAGATTTGACGCGAGACCTTCTGATATAGTACAGTCCCCGCGCCTAATAACTAAGGAGTGCCTAGCAATGAGTGTTAATGTATGTTTGCCTAATTATTCCATTGGTGCCGATTGTTATAAGGGTATTGCGTTTTATACACGTCACTTTGGTCCAAAGGTGGCAGTCATTGGGGGAAAGATCGCTTTGGAAAAATCCAAGGATGCCCTTTTAAAAGGTCTGATGGATTCAAATGTTGAAGTCCTTGACTTTATTTGGTATGGTGGCAACTCTACTTATGAAAACGGTGATGCCTTGATTGCCAATCCAGTGGTTCAAGAAGCTGATATGATTTTTGGTGTCGGTGGCGGGCGTGCTTGTGATACCGTTAAATATGTAGCCAGTGAAATGGATAAACCATATTGTCTGTTTCCTACTGTAGGCAGTAACTGTGCATCGGTAACGGCAATTTGTGTCATGTATAATGCAGACGGGTCCTTTAAGGATTACTATTATCCACAACTTCCGGTGCATACTTTTATCAATTCGCAGATTATTGCTGAATCTCCAGCGGAAATGCTCTGGGCAGGGATTGGCGATGCCCTCTCCAAAGAATGCGAAGCTGTGTTCTCCAGTAAAAACGACGACCTTGCTCATACACCGCTTATGGGTGTGCAGTTAAGCAAGATTTGTACCGAGCCGCTGTTGACCTATGGTCAAGCGGCAATGGAAGCGTGTCGTGCCAATACTAATAACCATGCGTTGGAACAAGTTGTGTTGGATATTATTATCTCAACAGGCTTGGTTTCTAATATGACAACCAATATGCCGGTATACTACTATAATTCATCCTTAGCACATTGTGTGTATTACGGTGCCACCGTGACAAAAAATGGACACAAGCATCGTCACGGTGAAATTGTTTCCCTCGGGGTATTGTGCTTACTCACCTATGATAAGCAATATGAGCAACGCGAGCGACTGATGCAATTCAATGCATCCATGGGTTTGCCGGTATGTTTCGATGATATTGAAATTGATGAAAGTGAATTTGATGTGATGGCTGAAAAAACTGTTACCGGTGATGAATGGAAATTCCGTTCTAAAGATATCACCACAGAGGGTTTTATTGCTTGCATGAAGGAACAAAATGCTGTTGGTCGTGCGTTTAAAGCGCAACAATCAACGGCTTGCTAATGAGTGCGCCCCGTTCGTACCTAAGTGTCTAGGGATGAATGGGGTGCATTTCTTTTTTGCAATGTTTGGGAAAAAGTGTATACCTATCTTGACAAGAAAAGAGGTGAGGAGTAGACTCAAAGTGTAGTCGACGCAAAGGCGTCGTATAATCTTCGGGGCAGGGTGCAATTCCCTACCGGCGGTATAGTCCGCGAGCCTTCCCAGGAGGGCACGAACCGGTGAGATTCCGGTACCGACAGTATAGTCTGGATGTGAGAAGATTGGTCCCTGGGATAGCTGTATGCTCTGGGGGCTATTTTTTTGCCCCAAAATAAGAAAGGGGTTTCATTATGAACCGTAAAAAATCACGTGCTAGAACTGTTGCTTTTGTTGGGGTCTTGGGGGCGCTCTCCTGTGTGCTGATGCTGCTACGCTTTCCTGTGCCTTTTGTACCCGCTTTTTACGAGTTTGACATTGCCGAGCTGCCGGCGCTTTTTGCAGGCTTCTATTTGGGGCCGGTGAGTGGTTGCGCCGTTGTTTTTGTCAAAATCGTGCTCAAGCTCATCTTCCAAGGTACAACCACCGCCTTTGTCGGAGATTTTAGTAACCTTATTGGGAGCATCTGCTTTATTCTGCCGGCATCCTTAATTTATCGTCGCATGCACACTAAAAAGGGTGCAAAGATTGCCTTGGTAGTTTCTACCGTGTTTGTAAGTATCGTTTACGTGTTCCTAAATGCCTACATTATGATTCCGCTCTTTGTGGAACTTTACGGCATGCCACTTCAAGCAATCATCGATATGGGTCATGCGGTGAACCCATTTGTGCATAACGTTTTAACCTTAGTGATTTTTGCGGTCTTCCCATTCAACCTATTGAAGCATGGGGTGACGGCGATTTTGACCTATCTTCTATATAAACGTGTCGGTAACGCCCTCAGGGGAATCATGGGCTTGCCACCGGAAAAAGTGGCGGCCAAGTAATTTTGGTATGAACGCGGCAGCAATTGCCGCGTTTTTTTATGAGAATGAGAAGGAGGAAGGGGTATGAAAACCCTTTATGAAACAATCACTGCCGAAGCAAAGAACCTTGCGCCGGAGGCGGTGCGAATTCGTCGCGATTTACATGCCCATCCCGAAGAAGGGTGGATGGAGTATTACGCCTCCGCCTTGGTGGCATCTCACCTTGAAGCCTTGGGGCTTGAGGTGCTTGTGGGGGATGCGGTAACCGCTTCCCCACGGATGGGTCTACCGACTGTGGCACGCTTAGATGCTGCCTACGACCGCGCATTGAAAGCCGGTGCGGATGCGCGTTGGCTCAGAGCGATGAAGGGCGGAAAAACAGGGGTTGTCGGGATTTTGCGTGGGGGCGAAGGGCCGGTGGTGGCGTTACGCTTCGATTTGGATGCCTTACCCTTGGCAGAATCCGATGCCGATGATCATGTCCCGGTGCGAGAGGGATTCGCCTCTACTTGGCAGGGTACCATGCACGCCTGTGGCCACGATGGCCATACCGCCATTGGCTTAGGCGTGGCGAAGCTTCTCGCGACCCACCGCACGCAGCTTCGCGGCACCGTTAAATTTCTCTTTCAGCCCGCCGAAGAAGGCGTGCGCGGTGCCGATGCGATGATACGCAAAGGCCATCTGGATGATGTGGACGTGCTATTGGGCGCCCATATCCAAAGCAATGCCACCTTTAACGGCAAACTCATTCCAAGCGCCAGCGGCGCCCTTGCCACCACCAAGCTGGATGTGCATTTACATGGCCGCGCTTCCCACGCCGGTAGTGCTCCGGAAGAAGGGCACAACGTCATGCGCGGTGTGGCAGCCATCATTCAAGGGCTCTACGGCATTCCACGCCATAGCGCCGGCGCCTCCCGCGTGAACGTTGGCACCGTGCATGCAGGCAGTGGACGCAACGTAGTCGCCGACGACGCCATGATGGAAATGGAAGTGCGCGGTGCCACCACAGCAATCAACGCTTACATGGAAGACTACGCACGTCGCATCGTGGAAGGGGCGTGCTTAATGCACGACCTGCACTACGAAATTGATGTGCGTGGCACTGCAGCTTCCTTGGAAAGCAGCCCGACCTTGGTGCAAAAAATTCGCGAGGTGGTACAAGCCACCATGCCACCGGATACCCTCTCCGACACAGCGGAGCAAGTGCTTGTTGACAGCGAGGACATCTCATTGATGATGGCTCGCGTCCAAGCTCATGGCGGTCAAGCCGCCTTTATGCGCCTCCTCACCGACCTCAAAGATGTGCCCCATGCCCACTGCTTTGACTTTAATGAAGCGGTCATCGAAACCGGCATCACCGTCTTTTCCTTAGTAACGGTAGCGCTCCTTCAATAAAGAATCCCTATCTCATACATATTTGTCCCCACTTGGTACACTTTTGATATATGATAAGGACACAGAAACAACTCGGGAGGGCTTAAAAATGAACAATGAACCCATTCAAGCCGACTTTGAAGCCATGACCTTTGACGCCTTAGAATACATGCAACAAGCCAGTGCCACCAATACCTTGGCAAACGGCGTTTGTGCGGAATCCTTCGCATGGGAAGCCATGCAGCAACAATGGGGTGTCAACGCAGCCTATGAAGTTCTTCAAACAGACGACGAATAAACACCTTTTGTGAATAATAATGTCCGTCGTTTGTGGCTATTTGTGCATTTATGAACTACTGTAATCTCATTGATTAAAAATACTCATTTGTACCAGCCTCTTGATGCTCTGCACCTGGCTTGCATGGCCAAGGGGGGTATGCTAAAATCAAAGCAAGATGATAAAGGCGGGCATATTATGCTCGCCAACGCGTAGATACATGTTTTTACTGGGGAGGAACTACTATGAAACAATTAAACGAAAAAGTTGCTATTGTAACCGGTGCTGGCCAAGGCATTGGCAAGGGCATCGCGCTTTGCTTGGCAAAACGTGGCGTAAAAATCGTTGCCACCGGCCGTCGCTTAGAACCAATCCAACAAACCATCCAAGAAATCAAAGAACTGGGTGGCGATGGTTTGGCGCTCACCTGTGACTCCGGTAACCCTGCTTGCGTCGCAGCTGTTGTTCAAGAAACCGTGGACACCTTTGGCTCCATCGACATCGTTGTCAACAACGGCCAAGCCATCGTGCCATCCGCACCGGTAGAAGACACCACCTACGAAAGCATGCTCAAAGCATGGCAAAGTGGTGTCATCGGCTCCCTCAACTATATGCAAGCTGCATTCCCATACATGAAAGAACAACACGAAGGACGCATCATTAACTTTGCATCCGCAACCGGTATGTTCGGGATTGCCGGACAACTCGCTTACGGCTCCAACAAAGAAGCCCTTCGCGGTCTTACCAAAATTGCCGCAAAAGAATGGGGCCAATACGGCATCTGTGTGAATATCGTACTTCCAGGTGCAGAATCCCCTGCAGCCAAAGAATGGGCGAAGAAATTCCCTGAAGAATACGAAAAACAAGTCAACCTCAACCCAATGAAGCGCTTCGGCGATCCTGAAAACGACATCGCACCAGTTGTCGCCTTCCTCGCAGGCCCAGACTCCTGCTACTTCTCCGGCCAAAGCGTCATCGTAGACGGCGCAAACTCCATCATGCCATAAGGGTAGGCGTAAAAATAGCATAGATTATCAGAAAGAGCAGCCAAGCAACGATGTGTGACTGCTCTTTTTGTGTATAATGGAGATAGAATGTTAATGAGTGGGTGAATATTATGGCACATGGAAAGTTGATTGAGTTGTTTCTTGTGAATGGAACAGTAGATAGCTTAGTGACGGCAGAACTATCAAATTGGAATGGGAAAGCCATTAAAATTCCTCGTATTGAAGTGTCTGCTTGTCAGCGTGATGATATTGCACAAGCTGGTGTGTATTTTTTGTTTTGTAAGGAAGATGATGGTTCTGATTCCGTTTATATTGGTGAAGCGGAAAATGTCAAAGAGCGGTTGATACAACATTTACGGGATTACCAAGCTGAAAAAGAAATGTATTATTGGAATACCGCAGTGCTTTTTATCGGAAATGATCTTAATAAGGCATCTATTCGTTATCTTGAAAATCGTTTTGTGGAGATTGCAAGAAATAGTAAACGCTATGTGGTTTTAACAAAAAATACCTATAAAAACACAGTAATGAAAGAATCTCAGATTGATGTGATGGAAGAATTTATTGATAATGTGAGAGTGCTAATTAATGCATTGGGGTATAAGGTATTAGAACCATTGGTTCTGGCAGATAAAGTGAATGATAACGATTCGGAAAAAATTCTATATATGAATACTTCAACAGTAAATGCTAGTGGTAAGGTTACGCCTGAAGGTTTTGTGGTTTTTGCAGGTAGTAAGCTAAGTGAAACCATAACAACTTCGTTAGCTGCGGGATTCGCTAAAACACGAGAAAAACTTATTGAAGAAGGGAAAATAAAAGGGACTACAATTATAGAGGATATTTTGTTTTCAAGTTCTTCTGCAGCTGCAGCAATTTTAAATGGGTATAATACGAGTGGACCAAGATACTGGAAAAACAAGGATGGGCGTACATTGAAAGAGATTGAGAACACTTATACGAATAAATGATCTTTTTGCCGATGATTGTATGGGAATCATCGGTTTTTCTTTTTGTCATCGCATCCCGATATCCTTGTGTGCGCAGCGGTCGTGATTTGTGCTACAATGAGCGAAAGTTTTTTATGTTCATCTTGTGTGTGGAAAGGAGTTCCTATGAAATACGAGAAGTTGTCCAAGCGCGCGCTGGGATGTATGGTGACAGCGGAGCTTGTGGCCGGCGTGGTGGTCCTTGGGATTGTGGCTGCGCTTTGGTATTTTTGGCTGGGGCCGCATGATGTGGCTGTTGGTAAGTTGGTGGCGGTGTTGGTGGGGCTGTACACGGTGTTTTCGATGACGGTAGAGCCGTTTGTACGTTTTTATCGTTATCGCTATGCGATTGATGAGGAGTGCATCGACATCAAAGAGGGGTATTTCTTTGTGAAGCGTCATATTGTGCCAATTGAGCGGTTGCATAAGTTGGAAACGGCGAAGGGGCCGATTGATCAGCTTTTTCGCGTCGCGAAGGTGACGGCGACAACGGCAGGTGGTGATGTGACGATTCGTTTTCTCGATGAAGAGAAGGCGGAGGTGATTGCGGATACTTTACGTACCCGTATCAATGAGATTGTCAGAGAGCAGAGGGTTGACGATGGAGAGTAACAAGCGATTCCGCAATCATATTTCGATTGTGGTAGAAAAACTCGGTGTCCTCGGTGGGATTGTGGTGGCGTATTTAATCGCCAATGTCAATACTCTTTCAGATTTGGTTGCGATGGGGATGCCGTCGGAAAATCTTGTGTCAGTCTTTTTGGCAGGTGTGGCCATTTTGATGGTGTTGCTGTTTGTAGTGGGCTATAATGTGGCGGTTTGGTTACGAACATGGATTTCTTTGGTAGACGGTAGTATTGTGATTGAGCGCAATACGTTGCAGAAAAAGAAGAATACCATCGGTATCAAAAATATCAGTAATGTGAACCTTGAGCAAAATTTGTTTGAAATGCTCATTGGTACCTGTAAGGTCAAGCTCGACACCAATAGCCTGTCGACGGCGGATCAAACCGATGTGAAGATTGTGCTTAAAAAAGCGGATGCGGAGGCATTTCGCGCTGAGGTGACAGCGCTTTTGCAGGCGTGCGAATTGGTGCCGGAGGCAGACATATCAACGGTGGAACAGTGGGACTATGAGGTAAGCACGCAGGATATTATCATGCACGGACTTTTTTCAATTCGTTTGTCGGTGGTGTTGATTGCCATCGGCAGTACGACTGCGCTGTTTGTGACAACCCTATTAACCTTGCGACATGGTGCTGTTGCGGAAAGTCTGGGGAGTTTGCTTGTGAATATTGTGCTTTTTGGGGGCATGGCGTTGTCGGCGATTCGCAATTTGGTGATGGGCTTTTTGAAGTATTACAATTTCAAGATTGCGCGTCGTGGCGATAAGCTGGTGATGCGTTACGGACTTCTGAAAAAGGTGCATTACACCATTCCGGTGCGTACAATTAACGGGCTTGTGGTGCGGCAGTCGATGTCAGCGCGTGTGACAGGCTATGCGATGGCAGAGATTATCAATATTGGGATGGGTGACGATGAGAGTGAGGCGGAGGCTTTTTTGTGTCCGTACAGCAAGTGTGATACCACTTTGGCGCATATAAGAGCGCTTTTGCCGGAGTTGACACCGGTGGTGACGACGGCGTATGAGCGCCAACCAAAGGGCGTCTGGCTGGTGTGGGTTTGGCAACTTGTTGCTGTTGCGGTAGTGGCAGTCGCATTAGCCGTTGGCGGTGAATGGGCCTTGGTGTATTGGCAAATGGGCACTGTAACTGTGAACGGCGGTGCCTTGCCATTGGACAGCACGCTCCGTGAATGGGTGCTGTATGGGTTATGGGGCGTTGCGATATGTATGGTTTTTGTGGCGTTGTTGCATCGTGTGTTCACGTATCACACGGCCGGCACTCAACTGGGTGAGCGATATTTGCTCGTCGTGAATGGTGCCTTCAGTCGGCGCTATTGTTGGCTCAGCTATGGGAAGGTGCAATTTATTCGTTTGATTGAATCACCGCCTGCCCACTTGGCGAAGATTCAAAGGGGCAATCTCCACATTCTTGCGCAGGCACGCAATCAGGTGCAGAAACTGCCCTATATGCCGCTGGAACAAGCCGAGGGGTTAAAGGGAAGAATCCTCACACGCTAAAGGAGTGAATCCTCATGAAAAAATTTATTTTGGGCATTGCTTGGCAGTGCAGCGGCTTTTTGGGAGCGGTGATGCTGGTAATTGCTGCTGCCTTGGCGGGGCCATGGGATTATAACGGCATTACAGGTCTTTTGGGCGCACTTCTGGGCACGCGTCTGATTTGGCCGTTGGCAGGCTGTGTTTTGATTGTTGTATTGGGCGGCTTGCTCTGCTTGCAAACGTTTCGCGCCGAGTGCGATGCATCCAAAAACGACGAACAATGATTACGAAAAAAGCGCTTTCGCAATATGCTGCGAAAGCGCTTTTTGTATGTGAGATTTTAGGCAACGCCGATGAGGGCAAAGAGGAGATTGATGACGCCGGCAAGGACCATGACCATAATTGGCGAGAGCTTTTTTGTGCGTAGGAGCCCAAAGCAGAGGCCGAAAATGCCGACCAAGAGCCAGTGGATGCCGGTGAGGGTGATTGGGGCTTCGGCGCCCCAGAAGGCATTGATGAGAATCGAAATTCCGGCAGCACCAATCATTGCCGTCACAGCCGGTCGCAATGTTGCCATAATGATTTTTAGAGAATCGGTGTTGCGATATTTGAAATACACCCATGTAAGAATACTCATGATGATAAAACTAGGCGTGACAAAGCCCAAAGTTGCCACCACAGAGCCCATAAGACCTGCCACTTTTGTGCCGACAAAGGTGGCGGAGTTAATGGCAATCGGCCCCGGCGTCATTTGTGAAATGGTGATGAGGTGGGTAAATTCCTCCATGCTGAGCCAGTGGTGGATGCTTACCACCTGATCTTGGATAAGCGGCAATGCCGCATAGCCGCCACCAAAGCAAAAGATGCCGATTTGAAAAAAACTTAGATAAAGTTGCAAATAAATCATCTTGTCACCTGCTTTCGAAGCACCACGCTCTTTAAAATGCCGAGGGCAATGCAGACCAAGACCACTTTAACCACACTGATTCTAAAGAGACAAGTTGCAATAAAGGCGATGACCATTATTGAGATGTTGAACGTTGAACCGCTTTTGGTAATTCCTGCTGCCATGTCGTAAACCACGGAGCAAATCACTGCGCCGACGCCGGCTTGCATCCCTTCGAGGAGCCTGGAAATCACAAAATTGTGAGCAAAGGCATTATAAAAAGCAGAAATAATGGTAATAATGAGAAACGGTGGCAATACGGTGCCGATGGTTGCCGTCAGTGCGCCCAAAAGCCCTCGTAGCTTATAGCCCACGATGATGGACGCGTTGATAGCCATTGCTCCCGGCGCGGATTGGGAAAGGGCTACAAGGTCGAGCATTTCGTCTTCCTCGATCCACTGAAAACGATCGACAAAGCGTTCCTTCATCAGGGTAACAATGACATACCCTCCACCAAAGGTAAAGGCACTTAGCGTAAAGGTGGCAGTAAAAATTTGCCACAGACTAGGTTTTGATTGACTCACACAAATCACCTCTCACTCTAGTATAACGAGAAGCCACAAAAAGAAAAATAGAGGGAATTTATATACTCGATAGCCTTTCGACGGAGCGAAGAGAACGGATTGAATTAAAAAATATCAAAAACCTATTGACCGTACATCAACTGTACATATTATGATAAGTCATGTTGAAAGACAAATAATCATAGAATGGAGAAAAACAATACCATGAGTACCGCATTTGTAATGAGACCTTTTAAGAACAGCGATCGCCCTGCCGTCGAACAAATCATTCGCGATACCTGGGGCTATGACCAATTTTGTAGTGATAAAACCGCCGCAAAGCTCGCACGCCTTTTCCTCAATGCCTGCTTAGCAGAGCAAACCTTTAACCAAGTGGCTGTGCAAAACGGCGTGCCGGTAGGCGTGATTATGGGTAAAAACAATCAAAAAAAGCGCCAGACATTGATGGAACGTTTACGCTTAATGAGAGATGCGTTGAGCTTAGTAATTCGTGCCGATGGGCGTTTGGCAGCCAAGATTTTTTGGGGAGTAAACGGCGTAGATAAAGTGCTTCTTGACGAATGCGGTGAAAAGTATGATGGCGAGTTGGCATTTTTTGCCATCAGTAAAGAGTGCCGTGGTCAAGGCTTAGGACGTCGTCTTTTTGAAGGGGCAGTTGACGTGATGCGCCGTGAAAAAATCAATCGATTTTTCCTCTTTACAGATACCACTTGTAACTATCATTTCTATGACCACGTCGGCATGAATCGTCGTGTAGAAAAAACACAAACCATTCATGTGGCGGGCGAACAGGCCAATACCACCTTCTTTTTATACGACTATGATGTACCTTCCTTTAATTGATCAGGTAGACATTCCATCCTTTCGCGCTGTGTAAAAGCATTTACACAGCGCTTTTTTTGTGCGAAAAAACAAAAAAAGGAGAAATTTATCAGATTATTTTTACTTTGTACCGAAGGGCACAAGGTGCGGTATAGAGATGAGGATAGGTTTTATCGATTTTATTGATAGGAAGATGTCCTGAAAAGCGCCCTATTACCGTATTGACTTTTTCTGCTCGACTATTTACTATATGGTCAATGATTTCAATATATTAAACATCTTTGCAATATATTGAAAATTCGGTGTTGTTGGCACAATGATTCGGTTTCAATGCGCAGTTGCCGATTCGTTTGACCATAAAGCAAGTATTGTAATAATCGGCCGCTTGTGCGGCGTCTCTTGGGAGGGAGCACACATGAGTGAAACATTGATTAGTGCGGATAACACATGGGCGTTAATGGCAATTACCTGTGGCGTTGTAGCGTTTGCTATTTGGGCAGAGCAACGTTTTGAATTTGCATCCAAGATTTCCGGGGCCATCATTGCTTTGATTGGCGCACTGCTTTTAACCAACTTTAAAATTATTCCAACCCATGCGCCATGGTTTGACGATATCATTTGGGGCTATGTGGTACCGTTGGCGATTCCGTTGCTTTTGTTGCAATGCGATATTCGAAAAATTTGGCGTGAATCCGGCAAACTCTTGATTATTTATTTAATTGGTTCTTGCGGGACAGCGATGTCTGCAGTATTGGCGTTTAATTTGTTTCAAGATCAAATTCCACATTTGAACGGCATTGCCGGTATGATGACCGGTTCCTATATTGGCGGCGGGGTGAACTTTGCGACCTTGTCCAAAACCTTTGAAGTACCGCCGGAAATGATTGCGGCAACGACTGTGGCGGATAACTGCTTAATGGCATTTTATTTCTTTGTCTTGGTGGCTATTCCAAGCATGGCATTTTTCCGCAAGCATTACAAGCATCCATACATTGATGAAGTGGAACGTATGGGCGTTAATGATGAGGCTAAAACCCAAGCTGCGGCTTATTGGGAAGGAAAACCAATCTCCATTAAGGATATCGCCTTGAATGTAGCAATCAGTGCCATCATTGTTTGGGTGTCTCGTATTATTGCCGGTTGGTTGGACAGCGTGATTCCAACCGATGGTGTTGTCATGGAAATGCTAAATGGGCTTTTCGGAAACGAATACCTTATCATGACCACGGTTGCAATGCTTGTGGCAACCTTTTTCTCCAAACAAGTTGCCAATGTGGAAGGCACACAAGAAATTGGGACCTATTTGATTTATTTGTTTTTCTTTGTTATTGGCGTACCTGCAAGTATTCCGCAAATTCTTAGAGAAGCACCGTTGCTTTTCGTATTCTGTGCGGTCATGGTATTGGTCAATATGCTCGTTTGCTTTGTTTTTGGGAAACTTTTCAAATTCAATATGGAAGAAATTATTCTCGCCTCCAATGCAAATATTGGTGGGCCAACCACTGCTGCTGCAATGGCAATTTCTAAGGGCTGGGTGAAGCTCGTTGGTCCGATTATGTTGATTGGGACGTTGGGCTATATCATCGGGACCTATGCGGGCACCTTTATTGGTAAAATGCTCGGGGCCTAATGATAAAGGAAGGTGTATCATCATTGATTTTTGACGGACATTCAGATATTTTTACGGATGTTTTAATCCGTCGTTTAGAGGGGGAAACACAAATCCTGAACAAATATCACTTGCCACGATTACGCAAGGGGAACATTGACGGGGGTTGCTTTGTATTATGGATTGATCCACCGTATGCGATGGAAAATCCTGCGGATCGCATGGAACAATTGTTGCGTGCGGTAAGTGAGGAACTTCATGAATGTAAGGATGCGTGCCTGGTGCACAATCTTGCGGACATTCAGGCGGCCCGAGCTCAAGGTCGTTTTTATATTTTGTTGGGCCTAGAGGGGCTTTCTGCTATTGGCGAAGATTTAGACGGCATCAATCGGTTGTATGATTTTGGGGCGCGTCATGCCATGCTTACTTGGAACGAACAAAATGCCCTTGCGACGGGGGTGCAAGGGGAGTGCGCACGTGGTTTAACCGATTTGGGCAAGCGTGCAGTGCGTCGTATTCAAGATTTGGGTATGATTTTGGACGTTAGTCACTTAAACGAACGCTCTTTTTGGGATGTGATGGCCCTCGCTAACGGTCCGATTATTGCATCCCATTCCAATGCGCGTGCACTTGCGGATGCCGCGCGTAACTTGAAGGATGACCAATTAAAGGCCATTAGGGATACCGATGGACTCATCGGGCTCAATTCCTTCAATTTATTCGTAAGTCAAACGGTTTCCGAGCAAACCATCGATCGCTTTGTAGACCATGCGGTTTATATTGCAGAAAAAATCGGTGTGGAGCATGTTGGCTTTGGCTTTGATTTTTTTGAATTCATCTCGACAGATAAAATGCGTAGCTATAGTGACCAAGATACCTCGTATACCGTTGGTATGGAAGACTGTACCAAGGTGCCGACTTTTATGGATAAGCTCAAAAAAGCAGGTTTTTCCGATGCGGAGTTGGCACAAATCGCCTATAAAAATTGGTACCGTGTCATTGAAAAGGTCCTTGGTTAACACAAAAAAGCTGTTCTCTTCACAAGAGAACAGCTTTTTTGTTTGTGCTTAAAAGAATGACGGCGTCATTGACCAGATAGATACGCAGTCCTCGGTGCCGTTATTGATGTATTTGTGTGGAATGGTGCTTTTAAAGGAGATGCTATCGCCCTCATTTAAGGTGTATTGTTTTCCGTTTACCTCAACGATGAGCGTTCCCTTGAGGACATACCCACATTCTTCACCGTCGTGGACAAGCGGATTTTGTTCGTATGCACAGCCGACCTTTAAGGTGATTTCTACCATATCTAACATTCTGTCGGCATCCCCCGAGCTCAACAGTTTGTAATGGCAGCTATTGCCATGGGTTATTACAATTTTGTGATCGCCGTTTCGAATCAACACTTGATCGTTGTTGTCCTCATCATCAAAAAAATAGTTGATATTTGTATCAAGCACCTTTGCTAATCGCCAAATTGTAACTACAGATGGAATGACCATGTCGCGTTCAATTTGGCTAATAAGACTGGTGCTGACGTCCGAGCGTTTGGCGAGTTCTGCCATGCTCATTTTTTTATTATTGCGCAGTTCCCGAAGCCTGCTTCCGTTAAAGAGTGCCATTGATATTCTCCCTTTCGCCAGTCAAAAATAACACGCTTTTATCATAACATTACAACCAAAGCAGCGACAAGGGCATTTATGCAAGCAAACATATAAAAAAGACCGTCTAAAAGACGGTCTTTGATTAAGCTATGATACAGTAATCAGTCAAACTTTTCTTCTGCTTTGCTTACTTGTTCCAATACGAGCACCATGTTGCCCATTTCGAGCATGGTTCTAGCGCCGTGGAGAACGAGTTGATGTTCGCGTGGAATGTTGAGGCTGTCGATGGCAGCTGGGTCAACAACAGTGACATCGTAATCCTTTTTGATTTTTGCCCAGTAGAGGTAGCCGTTAGGATCGAACTTAGGGCCTTCTTCTTTCTTTTTGCCCTTCTTTGGTGCTTCTTCTACAGGTTCTTCAACAACCGGTGGTTCCTTGCTTTGGAACTTAGCGTCCCCTTCAGCGGTTACATACACCTTTAAGGTGTCTTTGGTAGCGCCACGTCTGATGCAATCTTCGATGCCATCAAGTGCATGGCGGGCGTCAGTGAAGTTCCCTTGTACAAATACATACATGATACATGTCTCCTCTATGCTTCAAAAGCGTGTCATTTTTATTCTCTAATTGTCATTTTACTAAAGACGGGGAAAGGCGTCAACCGCAAAGCGTCGGGTTTGAAGCCTTGCATTAGAATTCCCTTAAAAGAAGAACTCAGTCGCCCAAAAGGTATTGTACAACATTGACGATTTCGCCGTTTTTGAAGTAAACGCGTGGAACGCGACGGTTGATGTCACAGAAAATTTCGTGAGGAATGGTTGGTACACGGTTGCATACTTCTTCGATGGTGACTTCGTCATCGCCCTGCTTACCGATGATGACCACTTCATCGCCAATTTTGACATCCGGAATGTCAGTGACGTCAATCATGCATTGGTCCATGCACACACGACCGGCAATACGCGCGCGCTTGCCGTGCACGAGTACTTCTGCTTGGTTGGAAAGCAAACGATGGAAGCCGTCTGCATAACCGAGTGGTAGGGTTGCAATAACGGTGTCGTCGCCCTCGGTTTCAAAGGTGCCACCGTAGGAAATGCGTTCACCGGCCTTTTCGTGCTTCACATTGGCAATGCGGCACTTCAGACTCAGTGCCGGACGTACTTCCATATTATTGTTTTGGGTTTCATCGCTTGGATATACCCCGTAGAGAATAATCCCAGGACGTACCATATCCATAAAGTAATCCGGATGGTCGACAATAACGGCGCTGTTACCACAATGGCGAATCTTTGGCTCTAAGCCACGTTTTTTTAGACCATCCAAGAAGAAATTGTAGCGTTCCCATTGCATTTCAGTGTAGGACTTATCGGCATAGTCTGCTTTGGCAAAGTGGGTGAAAAGCCCGGTAAATTCAAGGTTAGGCAATTGGAAGATTTTTTCGATGGTATCGAGACTTTCTTCGGTTGGCAGGAAGCCAATACGCCCCATTCCGGTGTCTGCCTTAATATGCACATGCGCGGTTTTGCCTTGCTTAACGGCTTCATCGCTGAGGGCTTTGGCAAAATCGTAGGTAAAGACGGTTTGATCGAGATCATATTTTACAACATCTGCAGCAAGGATTGGTTCGGTATAACCCAAGATGAGAATCGGTACATCGGTAAAGCCCGCATTGCGGATTTCAATCGCTTCATGAATAATAGCGACACACAGACCGTCGGCACCGTTTTCAAGTAAGGTTGGAATGATTGGTAAAACGCCGTGACCATAAGCATTGGCCTTTACCACCGCATAGACGTGGCGATCCTCGCCGGCGCGCTTCTTGATGGATTGCATGGTAAATGCAAAGGCATCAAGATCAATTTCCGCACGCAACGGACGAATAGTGTCTAAAATATTGTCTGGATACTTCCCCATGAGTAAATAGCCCCCTATTGAATACATTTTAATTCGTTGAATTATTATAAATATTATACCAAATCTCTCCTTGTTAGACGATTGTACTGGGATGAAGGTTTTCTATAGATAAATGGTAGATTTTCTAATGGGCCACATTTGTCCGTGAAAGAAGGGCAAGCCCCACGCCACCCGCCAAAGACCGAATAATCACCGTATATCAAAGTACTGTACAAGGACTACACATACAAAAACTGCCTGAGCGCTTCTCAGAGAAACGTTCAGGCAGTTTTATTAGAGTGGGAAGTGAATGTCGCTAATATAGGCGCTATGATAAAGCAAAATGCGCAGGCATTGAGTGGTCCAATACCTACGCATTTTATATTGATGTGGAGTGTGTGTTAAATCATAGTAGTTAAAAAAAGATAAGAATTATAC
>Glacier_p2__coassemble_1104_pt1 | contig 34845 bp, 32 predicted proteins | sample Glacier_p2__metabat2_high_PE_021 | metagenome-assembled genome bin Glacier_p2 | reverse complement strand
CCTGCACTAAGCTTGTAGCTCCATGCCTTCAGGATTGGGTCCTCTTGCGGTACCATATCGGTCACCACATTCACCGTCTTACTTGACGCAATCCATTCCACGGTCCCGAAAGATTCGCCAAGGGCGCGAATCGGCACATAGGAACGGCCGTTGGTAAATACCATCGGCGCATCAAGGGCCTTGGTTTCGCCGTTGATGGTGCAAGTGGTGGCATCCTTTTTAAAGATTGCGGAATAATCATAGGCATCATTTGTGATTGTCACCACGCCGGCCTTATAATCTACGGTGCAGTCCACCATTTCGCCCACCAAGCGCAATGGAATCATGGTACGATTGTTATCGGTCACAAAAGGTGCCCCCATGGAAGCATCTGCATGAACCGGTACGCCATTGATGGCTAAGTTCACATTGACAGGAGCTGCCTGCATTGGCATCGCACACATCGCCGCCAGAGCACCGGTTGCCGCCATTAACTTTAAGGATTTTTTCATTGTCATTCCCTCCATTCAATCTTTTCATTGTTTGACAATTCCTTTCGAGATAGTATAGCACGACAAGAATATTCTGACAATACCCCCCCGTTATTGACTTCATATTGTAAACTACTAAAAAAGAGGCCCGACATACAGTCGAGCCTCTTTCTCTCAATTGTTACTTTTTAACACGTTTTGGGTTTGCAGGGAACCAGCCTTTTTCGACACGTTCTTCCTGTTCCTTCACTTCAAGAATCCCCCAAAGTGCGGAGAAGCCAAAAAGTGCCACAGCGGTGTTTGCCATGACGTTCTTTAAACGCAAGGAAAGCGCCATGCAAGCAGCACCAATGCCGGCAAAAAGCGGTGCACATTTTTTCGCTCCCCAGTGATACTCGCCCTTAATCACAATCGGATGCCAAATCCCGATAATTAAAAAGCTCACTGCTCCTAATACAATGCCTTTGAAATTATACTTTTTCATTTCAAATCTCCTTTCTCTAACACACCCTCGATTTCGCCCCAACCCTCAACCGATGGTAAAAAAAATCCCGGATTATACAAATCCGGGATTGTATCAACCAATTAGCGATTTCTGTTTCTCAAGAAATCAGGGATATGAACGTCTTCATACCCACCGGCACTACGACGTGGCGCTGGCTTTTCAGTGCCTCTTTCTCTTTGAGGTGCTTTTGGCGCTGCAGCAGGTCTGCTGAAATCAGCTTCTTCATCCGGACGACGTGCAAAACCTGTTGCAATAACGGTCACGCGGATATCGTCCTTCGCACCTGGGTCATCGATAACACCGAAGATAACATCCGGTTCACCACCGGTTGCATCGTTGATGTAGTCAACCGCTTCTTGAGTTTCCATAAGGGTAGGGTTGTTACCGGAAATATTGATAAGAAGTGCAGTTGCCCCTTCAATAGAGGTTTCAAGCAATGGAGAAGAAATCGCACCCTTTGCAGCAGCAACGGCACGGTCTTCACCCTTACCAACACCAACGCCCATGAGCGCAGTCCCGGTGTTTTGCATGGTAGAACGAACGTCAGCAAAGTCAAGGTTAATCATTGCATTCTTGGTAATGGTGTCTGCAATCCCTTGAACCCCTTGACGCAATACGTCGTCAGCGTATTCAAACGCTTCCTTCATGGTCATTTCCTTGCTTGCGATTTCTAACAAGCGATCGTTAGGAATAGTAACCAAAGAGTCTACCTTATCGATCAATTCATTGATCCCTTCTACAGCGTTCTTTTGACGCTTACGCCCTTCGAATTTGAATGGCTTGGTTACAACACCAATGGTGAGCGCGCCTTGGCTTTTCGCAATTTCTGCGACAACAGCAGCCGCACCGGTACCGGTACCGCCACCCATCCCTGCAGTAACGAAAACAAGGTCAGCGCCTTCAAGAGCAGCAGCGATTTCTTCGCGGCTTTCTTCAGCAGCTTTTTGACCGATTTCAGGGTTACCACCGGCACCCAAACCACGGGTAAGCTTGACACCGATTTGAATCTTGGTATCTGCATTAGACTGAGCCAATACTTGTGCATCAGTGTTAGCAACGATAAATTCAACGTTGTCAACATTGGTTGCAATCATGCGTTCAACAGCGTTACCGCCGCCACCGCCTACGCCGATTACTTTAATAACGGCGACATTATTATTTTTATCATCGAGTTGGAACATCCATGATCCCTCCACACAAAATTTCTAGCACTATTATTTTAATAATATACTATATTACATGCTGTTGCAAATATTTTTCGTTAAAACCGCCATACTTTACCACATTGTATCCTTTCACTGGCATAATATGCCTCATTGATTTTCTGTGGTATCGGCGTTAGATTGGTCCGTCTGATTGGTTTGTGCATCCTCGCTTGTGCCATTTTGTTCTGTCGTGCCACTTTCAGTATTGGCATCAGCATTCTCTTGGGCTTCTAATTCACTATTGGCGCGGTCATTCTTTTCTTGAATGGACTCATCATCTTCGGTGTCATCCACATATTCGGATACATCGATGTTACTATATCCTTCAAGCACAACAACCGGTGATTTTTCATAGCGAATATCAATGGCTTCAATGGGTTCTTCAATAATACCACTTAAAATGACTTGATTGATGATATCATTTAGCGTCGCCATGCGCACCTCAATGTTGTCTACACTGCCTATGCGAATTTCAAGGCCTTGACTGGTATAAGCAAGAATGTTATTGCGGTCCTTGATATTGATTTCCTGCAACATACGTAGAAGGTCATCATCACAAGCATTGATGATACGCAGAATATCATTAAACCGTGCATTATCCTTAAAGGCACCACCCGGGGACGGTACATCCTCCATCTTAAAGCCGGTAATCAACGGCAAACTCAAATTTGACAAAGATTTTGTGTTATCGAGTAAAATTCCATCTTTGCTGAATTGCAAGTAATTGCTGTTGTTTAAAAGCACACCGGCCGGTTGTCGCTCGGTGATATTGATTTCCAAGCGGTGTGGAAAATGGCGGCTAATCTCAGCTTTTTGTACATACGGGTATTTGAGCAATTCGTCTTCGGCCTTCGAGCTATTAAAGCGGAAGAGATTTTGACCCACTGGATTTCCTGTCATTTCAAGCACTTTATCGCTAGATATGTACTTAAGCGTATTCACATCCACTTTGTCAATAGCCATCACCGGACCTAGCAGCACGACGATGGATGCAACGATAGCCACAATCACCACAAGTAAGGCTTTAAATTGCGGCGGATAAAGCGCTTCGCGCTTCTTTCGTTTTTTTCTTTGTGTCGACTTATTCGCCCTTGCTTCCGAAGTCGCTGCTTTTCTTTCCTCTTTAGGCGCAGCACCAGGACGCTTGACGGAAATTTCCAAGGGCCCCTCGAAATCGACCGATGGCTTTTCTGTTGCCGCATCCGCATCCTCCGAGGTGCGCGTGTTCATCATGGAATCCAAGCGTGCCTTGAAGGCATCAATTTCAGCATCAATTTCTCTCGCTTGCTCAGCATCCGCTTCAGACACCTCTGTCTGGCTCTTTGCTTCAGCCGCATGTGCCTCTTGACGTTTTTTTTCTTCCTGCTCACGTTCATATTCAAGATACGCTTCAGGGATGACAACATCCTCTTCTTTGATCTTTGGACCTCTGTTTTTATCTCTAAAAAGTTTCAATTAGCATCCACCTTTTCCGCTAACAGTCTGAGTCCTCTTATTCATACTTTTCTTCTAACGCCTTCACAATGAGCGGCGCTTGTTTCCATACAGAACCTGCCCCTAATACGAGAACCAAATCCCCTTCTTGAAGGGTATTGACAAAGCCACTGGTCAGATATTCATCGTTGACCACTTGAGCATGCTTATCGGCATCCACCTGGTCGGCAATCAAATGGCTGGATACGCCTTCAATAGGCGCTTCTCCTGCCGGAAATACATCCAAAAGAACAACCTCATCCGCTTGAGACAAGGAATGTGCAAATTCCTTAGCTAAAAATTGAGTGCGAGAATAACGGTGTGGTTGGAATACCGCAACAATACGGCCATCATGGGCAGCCCTTGCCGCTTCTAAGGTTGCGGCAATTTCGGTTGGATGATGCGCATAATCGTCATAAATGGCAATATTGTTCACAGTGCCTTGGTGTTGGAAACGACGACGGGTCCCCTTATAGGCTTTCAAGGACGCAGCGATTTGTTCAAAGGTTAAGCCGGCATCCAAGCCAACCACCACTGCTGCCGTCGCATTGGAAATATTGTGCTTCCCCGGTACATGAAGTTCCAAGTGGCCGATAAAATTGTCGCCATTATAAATATCTGCTTCATTCTTCATACCCACTTGCTTATGGTTCATGATGCGATATTGGGAACGTTCATGAAAGCCGTAGGTTTTCATTGGCACCGGAGATTGTGCAGCAATAGCGAAGGATTCTTCACAGTCTGCATTCAATAGGCATCGACCTTGTGGATTGGTCTTATGCAAAAACTTTTTAAAGGTCGTACGGATTTCATCAATATCTTTATAGTGGTCCAAATGGTCTTCTTCGATATTGGTAATAACCGTATACCATGGCAATAGGTTAATGAAGCTGCCATCGCTTTCATCGGCTTCAGCAACAAACCATTCGCCTTTCCCATTCTTAGCATTACTACCAATGTCACTAATGACACCGCCGACAACAATGGTTGGATCTAAGCCATTTTTTTCAAAGCAAAGAGCAATCATAGATGAGGTGGTGGTTTTACCGTGAGAGCCCGCTACGCAGATGGCCTTTTGTTCTTGCATCAAATATCCAAGCATTTCTGAGCGATGAACCACCGGAATATTTTTTTCACGAGCAGCTTGAAATTCCACATTATTTTCACGAATGGCAGTAGAACGTACCACCAAATCAATATCATCTGTAATATTATCTGCTTTTTGAGGAATATTAATGGTTGCGCCTCGACCGCGCAACATTTGAACTTGGTCGGATTCATTGAGATCGGAACCACTAATTTTAAAACCACGTTCCAGCATGACTTCTGCAATGGCGCTCATGCCAATACCACCGATACCGATAAAGTGAACATGATTATATTTAACTTGATTGTCCACTATCCTCACCTCTTTAATTATTTTTAAAAGTGTTGACCAGCATCATTATATCATCCATGGCCGCCGGTCTTGCCAAACGTTGCATATTGGTTTTCTTTTCCTGATAGTACGCATCGTCTTTTAGGAATTTTTCTAAGGTACTCATCAATTTTGGTACGGTCATTTCATCATCAAGAATCATTTCACCGCCACCCGCATCCACAACCGCTTGTGCATTAAATTGTTGATGGTTATCACTTGCATAAGGATATGGGATTAAGATTCCAGGAAGCCCACACATCGCTATTTCCGCTAAGAAGGTAGCACCCGCACGCCCAATAACAACATCGGCCGCTGCCAATGCATACGGCATATCATGGCTATATTCCAAGAAACAGAGTCGGTCGTTGCGAAGCACTGTACTGTCGCTCTCTTTAATCAGCAAACTAGTTTCTACATAACCTGCTTTTCCGGTGATAAAGATAACTTGCACATCCGGATCTGCCAAAAGACCTGAAAGCCCCAATGCACAAACACGATTGATGGTGCGTGCACCTCGACTTCCGCCGGTAATCAGCACAGTTTTTTTATGTGGATCTAATCCAAACTTTGCACAGCCATCCTCTTTACTAATTTTACCAACGTCCACACGCACAGGCAAACCGGTCAATACGGTTTCCTTTGCTTTGACAAAGAATTTCGCCGCTTCCGGATAATTGATCATCACCTTATTTACACGGGTAGAAAGCATGCGGTTTGTCATGCCCGGATAGGCATTTTGCTCATGAATCATCGCAGGAATGTGATTCAAACATGCCATCAACACCGTCGGACCGCAAACAAAACCGCCGGTACCGATGACCAAATCCGGCTTGAACGCCTTAATATATTTTTTTGCTTCAAGCACACCTTTCGCATTAACAAACACACTCTTTATGAGCGCTGGCGTTAATTTACGAGGCAACCCTTTGGCTGAAATTGTCTTAAACGGAATGTTTGTGGTCGGTACAATGCTGTTTTCAAGGCCGTTGTCACATCCGATATAGAGCACTTCACTACCAGGAATGTCTTCCATAATACGCTCAGCAATTGCCAAGGCAGGATAGATATGGCCGCCGGTACCGCCACCGGAAACAATCACTCTCATACTCTTTCCCCCAATATGTTTCATCAATTATCTTTTCATTTACTGCTTTGCATTGTATGTTGTTTTCTGCTTTTTCTAGGCTTATCTTTATCCGCATAACGAGACATATTCAATAAAATACCGACAATGGACAAGGTAATAATTAAGGATGTCCCACCATAGCTGATAAACGGCAAGGTAATCCCAGTAACCGGTAACACCCCTACGGCAACGCCCATATTGATTAACGCTTGCACGGTAATAATGGAGGTGCACCCAAAGGCCAAATAGGATTTATAACTGTCTTCAATATGCGTCGCAATCCAAAAACCACGCCATGCAAACGCCAAAAAGAGCCCAAGTACCAATAAGGCACCAATAATCCCAAGCTCTTCACCGATGACCGAATAAATAAAGTCAGTATGCATCCCCGGCAAATACAAGAGTTTTTGCCCACTGTTACCAAGACCAACCCCAAACAAACCACCAGACCCAAAGGCATACAAGCTCTGCACCAACTGATAGGCAGAACCACTTGCCGCATCTGCTTCGGTTTGACTCAAAAAGCCCAAAATACGGTGTAAACGATACGGCTCTTGGATACATGCCGCTACAACACCGAGAAGCCCAACAGCAATAACAGCAAGCACACCTTTTTTAGACAGACCCGCAACGATAAACATGGAGAAACAGCCGCCAAAAATAGCAAGAGCAGACCCCAGGTCTTCCGATGCAATGGCCACCAAGGCAACAAGCATCAATGCAAAAATCAACATATTGCCGCGGTCTTTTTTAACGTCATAGATATTGTCCTTAATCAAATCTGCGGTGCAAATAACCATGAGCGGCTTTGCAAATTCCGAAGGTGTAAAACGAATCCCAGCGATGGTTACCCAGCGCGTTGCCCCAAGGGTTTCTTCCCCATTGAAAATGGTATAGATGACCAATGCCACAACCACGCACAGGGCAGCCGGTGCCAAACGCTTAAACCAAACCGGCGAGAGATTCATAATAATTAACATGCCAAAAACACCCAAGACGGCATATGCCAATTGACGAATGAAATAGCTGTATGCGCTGCCGTATTCCAATAAGGAACGATAACTTGAGGCGGAGAAAACCATAATAACCCCAATTACAACCAACAATACAACAATATCAAAAATCAAAAAATCAGGACTGCCGTGGGTGGCTCTATTATTTGCAAGGAGTCGCGTAATAAAAGACGGCCCCTTCATCTTCTTTTGTTTTTTCGGTTGTTTTTTCTTTTGCTTCGGTGCTTTTTGCGTCGCCTTTTTAGGGCGACGCACATTTTCCTGAGCTTGCTCACGTTGCATGTTTTCTAAACGATGTTGCTCTGCACGCTCTTGAATAGTGGGTTCTCGCCGATTTGCCATTGTCATCGCTTGCCGTGATGATTGATTCATGGCTTGCCGTTGTCCCACGGTTTGTTTTTGTTGAGACGGACGCCGCACCTGCTGAGGGGACCGCTTTTGCGGCTCTCGCTCCGTCGCCGAAGAGCGCTTCGGCCCTTTATTATTGTTTTGCTGCATAATCCTTCACCAGTTTTTTGAAAAGATCGCCACGCTGTTCAAAGTTGTCAAACATATCCCAGCTGGCACATGCAGGTGAGAGTAGTACAACATCTCCCGCCTGAGCTGCCTGACGCGCCTTGGTCACTGCATCTTCAAAGGAGTCCGCACATTCATAGTCTTTATAGTCGGTACGATTAAACGCATCAATAAAATCACCGGTTGCAGCGCCTACAAGCACCACTTTTCGGCAATGTTCACGCATCAGCGGCACCAATGGCGCAAAGTCACTGCCCTTGTTTTTCCCACCGGCAATCAACACAATAGGGCGCGTACCATAGGACCCCAATGCTTTTTCGGTTGAATCCGGATTGGTACCCTTAGAATCGTTCACATAAAGCACATCGTTAATGGTGGCAACCGGTTCCATACGATGCGCAACACCCTTAAATGCTTTTAAACGTTCTCTAATAATATCCACGGCTTGGCCCATGAGAAGCGCACTGAGAGAAGCCGCCATGGCATTTTGTAAATTATGGGCACCGACAATCCCAATGTCTTGGGCAGAAATCAACAGTTGTGGATTCTCTGTTGCATCTAAGCTAAACATCACATTGCCATCTTCTAACCACATGCCTTCTTGAAGGATTTCCTTTTGTGTGAAGAAGTATACCTTGCTCTTGGCAGTCTCTGCCATGGCCGCAACAGTAACATCATCCTTATTTAAAAGTACGTAGTCATCTGCATGTTGATTTTTAAAGATGTTGGCTTTTGCCTGTCCGTAGGCTTCCATGGTTTTGTGGCGATCCAAGTGGTCAGGGGTAAGGTTCATAATAACCGCTACCTTTGGACGGAATGCATCCACACTTTCAAGCTGGAAACTACTCATTTCCGCAACAACAATATCTTGTGCAGTCATTTGAGGACACTGGCTAATCAACGGTAAGCCAATATTACCGCCGGCTACCACCTTGCGCCCCTCTTTCTCAAGAAGTACTGCCGTCAAAGTCGTGGTAGTGGTTTTCCCATTGGTGCCGGTAATGGCAACAAAAGGCACTTCGCTATGACGAAATGCAAGCTCCGGTTCGCTAATCACAGGAATGCCTAGTTCACGCGCCTTAACCACCGGTGGAATTGTTAAAGGAACCCCCGGACTCATGACAAGCATCGTTGGTTGAATGGCGGCTACATCCGGTTGCTCGCCCCAAACATACTCAATCAATGTATGGCCCAGTTGCGCCTCTACTTTTTCCGCAACCTTGGTATTCATATCGCTAAGAACGACATTTTTTCCGATAGAAATTAAATATTCTGCACTGGCAATGCCACTACGCGCAGCGCCGATGATTAAAACAACGTCTTCCACTTTATAAGTCCTCCCCGGCTATTACAATAATTCAATCCAGAAAATGGCAACCCCAAGTGCACAGGTTACTAAAGTAATTACACTAAACAAACGTACCACTTGATTTTCTGTGCGACCACCCAATTCAAAATGGTGATGGAGTGGCGCCATTCTGAATACACGACGTTTGGTACGTTTATAAACAATCACTTGGATAATATCAGAAATAGCTTCAATCATATAAGTAAAGCAAACGAGTGGAATTAACAATTCGGTTTTAGTGACCATAGAAAGGGCCACAACCATTCCACCAATAAAGAAGCTCCCGGTGTCACCCATAAAAACGCGTGCCGGATGATGATTATAGAACAGAAATGCCAAACATGCCCCAATCATAACGGCAATAACAATTAAGGAATTCGGTTCGTTATACAGCTTCACAATGGCAAAAAATGCCAAGAAAATGATAATACTCACAGTGGTCAAAAGACCGTCCAAGCCATCGGTAAGGTTGGCGCTGTTGGTAGTCCCCATAATGATAAAGATCATCAACGGCCAATAAAAAACACCAACAGGCAATACAGTATTAAAAAGAGGTACCCAGAAATCAGTGATATTCATATCGAGTTTGCTTGCCCAGAAAATAATGGCAATCGCCCCCAATAATTGAAGCACAAGCTTTTGAATAGGCGTCAGGCCTTCATTATGACGCATCACAATTTTAATGGCATCGTCTAAAAGACCAATACCACCAAAAATAAATGCGCTACCAACAACAAACCAGGTCACACCATTGAATTGTTGCATCACAACAAGAGTTACCACCACAGTAATCATAAATAAAATGCCACCCATGGTTGGTGTCCCTTGTTTCTTTTGATGACTTTGTGGCCCTTCTTCACGAATGGATTGTCCGAATTTCAATCGGTGTAAGAGCGGAATCATAAAATGTCCCACTACAAGCCCTATGGCCAAGCTAATAATAAAACCTAACGCCCACATACATGAACCCTCACTTTTCTAGTGTTGTTTGATTTTTATATGAATCAACTGCTTTTAGAGTGACTTTAACGCCGGTGCGCCATAAGCCGATTCCGCTGCATAAATCGCGCGACGAATCGCATTTTCAAGCGCGTACGACGCTGCTGTCCCGGCAAGATTGATATCTGCAGTGACGTCACCCACGCTCAACGCATAAACAGAATCCCCATCAGCGGTGGTATTGACCGGACAGATAGCGCGCACCAAACCATTTGATGCCATTTGCGCCAATTTCTTTAACTGTGTTTTGTCAAATTTTGCATTGGTTACAATCGCAGCAATGGTGGTGTTCGTGGTTGCCGCACCTGCTCCAGCTAAAATCGGCGCGATTGATTCATAGTTTTCCAAAATCACCTTGCGGGTATCCGCAAGTCCTTGACCATCCGGTGTTAACATACCGGCAAGAACGCTACCGTCTTCCTTGAGTACATCACCCAAAGCATTCACTGCAACAATGGCACCTACTTGCAAATCGCCCAATTGCACCGCATAGGTCCCTAAACCGGCTTTCATCATAGATGATTCGCCAAACAGTTTTCCTACGGTCGCACCGGTGCCGACACCATGATTGCCTTCGATGACTTCCGGATTGCCTTCGGCATTGACACAAGCTTCATAGCCCATTGCTACATCAGGACGCACATTTTCCCCACAAGTAAGGTCAAAAATACAAGCTTGAACCACTAGAGGGACAATGGCCTCACCAACCGGCAAACCCACGCCATGCTCTTCCAAATAACGCATAACGCCACCGGCTGCATCCAAACCATACGCACTCCCGCCGCTTAAAAGAACAGCATGTACACGGTCACAAGCTGCAACCGGATTTAAAAGTTCACTTTCACGACTAGCAGGACCGCCGCCTCGTACATCAACGCTACATGGCGCACCTTGTTCACAAATAATAACGGTACAACCGGTACCGGCTTCACTATTTTCAGCACTACCGATACGAAAGCCTTCAATATCTTGCAAACGAATTTCTTTCATAAACGCATCCTCCCGTCAGTACATAGACTACTTTACAGTCTCATGCTGTTCAATATATTTATACACCTCAGTCATACGCATGCTGTTACTCCCCTTCACAAGAATGACAGCATCCTTTGGTGCATACTCTTCTAAAATCATTGCCATTTGCTTGGTAGAGTCAACATAAAAAACCTTGCTTGGATTCATTCCTTCGGCAATAGCACTGGCACCAATGCCTTCTGCTAAGGTGCCCAAGCAAATCAGCCAATCAATACCGTTAGCCGCCAAATGGCGCCCCACCCGCGCATGACCTTCAATCTCATATTGCCCAAGCTCATACATATTACCCAGACAAGCCACAGTTGGACGTGGTTGGTAGCCCTTCAATACATCCAACGTCGCAATCATAGAATCCGGATTGGCATTATAGCAGTCATTGATTAGTAATCTGCCGTGACTTACCTGATGCATTTCCATGCGACTTGAAGAAAGCGCTACTGCAGACCCCAATCCATTTTGAATGTCTGTTTTAGAAATGTCAATAGCGCGCGCCACGGCTGTAACCAAAAGCGCATTATCGACATAATGACGACCGGCAAACGGCAAATCCACATGCACAGCAAAATCTTGTGATACACAATCAAAGCGGCTACCATCTCGTCCGAGCTCAGTATCCCTACTAATCAGATCACCACCTTGTCCCTCATCACTGCACCACACCACCGAGGCATGACATTCATCCATATACGGTGCCATCAATTCCTTGTCTTTCACACGCAAGGCCACGGTTCCATCCGCCGGTAAATATTTAAAAAGCTCCGTCTTCGCTCGTGCAATGCCTTGCTGGCTGCCTAAATATTCGGCGTGAACCATTCCGATCCCGGTAATAATCGCATGGGTCGGACGAGCAATCTGGCAGAGAAAATCAATTTCTCCAAAACCGGTCATTCCCATTTCAACAATGAGAATCTGAGTCTCTTCATCTAATCTGGTCAAGGTCAGCGGCATGCCAAGCTCATTGTTTTGATTTTCTTTGGTCACTACCACTTGGTGAGATTGTTGGCACACTTGAGCTAGCAAGTCCTTGGTACTGGTTTTTCCTTGACTACCGGTAATGGCGATAACAGGTCCTTCAAAGCGAGCACGACACCATCTACCCAAATCTTGAATAAAGGCTTGTCCATCTTGAATTCGCACGCAACCGATACTCGGATTGTCAATGGCTTCTTCCGAAGCGACTGCCACAGCACCAGCTTCAATGGCCTTATCAATATAGCGATGGCCATCTACACGTTGACCACGAATCGCCACAAATAAATCACCGGGTCCCACTTCACGGCTGTCGAAAACCACTCGACGAACCACAATCCCCTCTGGGCCTTCATAGGAGCATCCCATCTCCTTGGCGATTTGATTGATTGTAACATTATACATTTTCTTTCCTCCATTAAATCGAGCAAGCCGGAAATGCTTCAGCAATCTCCGGCTTCTCTTTTGCTATGAGGTTCCTTGTTCATTATTCTAGGTTGTTGCACATAGTATCGACTCATCCGTATCCGCCATACAGAAGCCCCTATGAAGCCGAGTCATCCGAGTCCTCTTTGGTTGACGTACTTTGTGATGAATCACTGTCCTTACTGGACGTGCTATTCTTTTTATTGTCCTCTTCTTCAAGTTCTTTTGTGGCTTCCTCAATATCGGCTCGCTGGCTTGTTCCGGCAAACCACACCTTGATTTGACTGCCTCGTTCGACCATGGTTCCGGCTGACGGTTGTTGTCTATACGCCAAACCGCTCCCCTTCAGGGTTGATTCCAGCCCAAAGCCATTCAGAATGATGTCTACATCTTTGATGGTCTTCCCTTCAAAGGATGGCAACAGAATAGACGTCGTCCCTTCGCTGACACTGTAAAACTCAACGGTAGACCCCTTCGCCACCTTTGTACCAGCAACCGGCAAATAGCTTGTAAGGGTCGTCCCTGCCGTTACATCCTCTACTTGAAGCCCAGCTTGCGCCATGATGGCACGTGCTTCCTCAGTATTCATCGGACAATTGATTTCAGGGACAGTTACATATTCGCCTTCAGTGGCTTCAGTGTAATTTTCATTTTCTGCACTTAACGCTTCGGTTTGAGGCACTTGATAGTAGTTCAAAATGTTCTTCATCACTTTAGAGAAAATCCCACCGGCAAGAGAACCACTATTACCACCACTTTCAGGACTGTCTACAATAACCAAGCAAGCATACTTTGGATTGTCTGCCGGTGCAAAGCCCATAAAGCTCAAAATATAGTTATTTTCGGCGTATGTCCCACCTTGTGCAATTTCCGCAGTCCCGGTTTTCCCGCCGACACGATAACCGTCTACCGCAGCCGGTGTCCCAAGACCATCTTCTACAACGCTTACGAGCATGTCACGCATTTCTGCGGAAGTTTGTTCACTCACCACTTGGCGAATTACTTCCGGCTTGGTTTCTTCAACGACTTTGCCGTTACTATCGGTAATTTTTGAAACAATTTGCGGTTGCATCAAATAGCCACCGTTTACGACCGCAGAAAATGCAGTAATCATCTGTATAGCAGTATAGGCATTCCCCTGACCGATGGCAGACGCCGCTAAGTCAAGGTCTACCGCTGCATCTTGATCAATCAAGAGCGGAGAAGATTCCGAAGGCAAATCAATGCCGGTCTTCTCAGTCATACCAAAGCCATCCAAATAATCGTAAAAACGATCAAACCCCAACTTACTGACACATTCCGCCTGTGCCACGTTACAGGATTGGCCGAGCGCATGGGTCATGGTTTGCAAGCCATCCCCTTCAGGGTAGTCCCAGTCTTGGAAACGATGGCCGTCAATCATGATAAACCCCGGACAAGAGAGCTGAGAGTCCGGCTCTACAATATCTTCCTCTAAATACATAGACGTCGACAGAGATTTAAACGGAGAGCCAGGTTCATAGAGCTTTGAAATCGCTAAATTAGACCAATCCTCCGCTTCATAATCGCCATACTCATTTGGATCAAAATTTGGAATATTGGCCATTGCAAGGACATTGCCATTTGTTACATCCATTACCACACAGGTCATGGCTTTGGCATTTTGTTCCTTTTGTGCTTCTGCCATTGCCGATTCCACATAATATTGAATGGTCGAATCCACTGTCAAATGCACATTCTTGCCTTCCGATGCCGGAATAGATTCTCGAATGGATTGTGGAATGGCATTGCCGAGCTTATCGTATTCGACAACCAGTTTCCCAGGAGTCCCTGCTAGAATATCGTCAAATTGTAATTCAGCACCGGCTAAGCCTTGGTTATCCAACCCGGAAAAACCGAGAACATGGCACAATTCTTCGTTATTTGGGTATTCACGACTATATTCAGTCGTAAACCCAATCCCAATATAATTCTTTTCTTGTAATTTCTGTGCGTCTTCTTTATCGCACTGACGTTTCAGCCAAGCAAAGTCGTTGCTGCTACCATCAATAATTCGATTGACTTCGGACTTGGTCATGTGCAAGCACTTTACAATATCCGCAACTATTTCGTCGCGTCCCGAAGACTCACGAATCGCAGACGGTGTGATATAGACTGATACTTTTTCAACACTGACCGCCATGGCTTCGTTATTGCAATCGTATATAATCCCACGATTCGGGGTCACTTCGACATTTTGCAGGCGATTGTTCAGAGACTCATCGCTGTATTTTTCACTGGCTAAGACCTGAACATAAAACAGTTTCCCAAAAATTAGGAACGCCATTACGCCCGCTAAAATGAAAATGTTTAAAATACGAGCCTTTCTTTGCTCCATTTTACTTCAAACTCCTTATTGTGCGTTGGCATCCTTCTTGGCAATCGGAGTCGACGGGGTATAAACAATCACGTTTTCTGCTTCTTGCATGCCGAGCTGATCTTCCGCTTTCTTTTGAATCGCGCTTTTATTGCTCAGTGCCGCACTTTCTTGACGGAGTGCTTCATTGGCTGCAATGACTTCTTTTAAATCACTTTGCTTCTGGTTAATTGTTAACCCCATGTCTTGAACAATCCCATATTGCCCAACACACAAAATTCCTAAAATAAAGGCAATCATGATTGCACGGAATGTCGATAAGCGTGGCTTTTTCTTTTCAAATTTTCTCCGTAGAACGCGTTCATTTTGCTTTTTTGCAATGGCACGCTTTGGATTTGTGCTAAACATGATATTCGCTGCTCCATTATGCTTTCCGACCATGTCCGCTTCCTCGTACAATGGCCGTTTCTTTGCTGCCCCCATGGCATTCATCCCCAGATATTAGTATTTTCTTCGTTTATATGCAGGAATTTTTTCGACAATACGTAGCTTGGCGCTTCCTGCACGAGAGTTGTCCGCCAATTCTTCTTTTGATGCCACAATTGGTTTTCTGGTCACTATTTTTACCGTTGCTTCCTTGTCACATTGACAAATAGGAAGCTCCGGAGGGCAAATGCAGTCACTTGCCAAATATTTGAAATGTTGCTTTACAATGCGATCTTCCAAAGAGTGGAAGGTGATGACTGCCATGCGTCCGCCAATTTTTAAGCGTGCCACGGCTTCATCAATCACACCTTCAAGCACGTCCAATTCGTGGTTTACTTCAATACGAATTGCTTGGAAGGTGCGTTTTGCCACATGAGAGCCTTTTTCACGCGCACCCTTTGGAATGGCGCGTTCAATACAATCCACCAATTGAAAGGTGGTTTCAATTGGCGCAATGGCACGTCGCTCAATGATAATTTTCGCAATACGTCGTGCCCACTTTTCTTCGCCGTATTCACGCAAAATGCGTTCCAGCGCATCCTCATCATAAGTGTTTACGACATCATAGGCACTAAAATCCGCCTGCGGATTCATGCGCATATCCAATGCAGCATCGTGCATATAGCTAAAGCCACGACGATAATCATCAATTTGAGGGGATGACACACCAATATCGATTAAGATGCCATCCACACCTTCCGGTGCATATTCATCAATAATCGACGGCATCTCAATATAATTAGAGTGAAAAAAGGTAACCTGTTCGGCGTAAGGTGCCAAACGTTCTTTGGCGGCCCTTAACGCATTTTCATCCTGGTCAATCGCCAAGAGTCTGCCATCTTTGCCGATCGCAGCAAGTATACCGGAGGAGTGACCGCCTCCGCCAACGGTACCGTCAACATAGGTACCACCTTTTTTTAAATCAAGCCCGTCCAATACTTCTTGATAGAGTACTGGGATATGTTGAAATTCCATCCGAGATTTCCCACCTTTATATGCCCAAGAATCCCGCAAGTTCTTCAAAGGATTCCTCTTCATTTTCACTAAGCTGTTCGGTCCAACGCTTAAGGCTCCAGAGCTCAAACGTATTAGACTCCCCAACGATCACTACTTCTTTGTCTATCGCTGCATGCTCCATTAAAGCAGCAGGAATAGACAAGCGCCCCTGTTTATCCAAAACCTCGACACTTGCGCTGGCATAAAACTGACGCTTAAAACGTCGCACTTTTGGGTCACTGGATGGCTTTGCGTCGATTTTTTCACAAATCAACGCCCATTCTTCCATCGGGTATACAGTGAGGCACCCATCCAAGCCTTTCGCAATCACACACTGATTTTGAAGTGGCTCGCGGAATTTTGCAGGAATAGTGAGTCTGCATTTATTGTCAATCGTATGTCTATATTCGCCTAAAAACATACAATGCACACTCCCTTCATCCTAAACGCCCCATTTTTCCCCTTTCCTCTCCACTTTACACTACTTTCACCTCAATTTCTACCCCTTGTTTTCCCTTTATAAACACGTTTTCGGGCTTTTTATACTTTAAGTATTTTGTAAATCCCTAAACAAAGGTAAATAAAAGACCCTTCCAACCGGAAGGGTCTCTTGATTAGTATTTCTTATTGATAACTCGCTTGCCACTTATGGCTCAAGCGTTTGTATTAGCCTACAATGTTGGTTGGCGCCCCTGCTAAGAAAGCAGCGATATTATCAGTCACGATGTGTGCACGCTTTACAAATGCTTCATCGGTTGCGAATGCCACGTGAGGTGTGAGCAAGGTATGTGGGGTAGTGAAAAGCGGATGACCTGCTTCAAGTGGTGGTTCGGTGTAGAATACGTCAATACCGGCACCACCGATACGTCCTTCGTTAAGCGCAGCAGCCAAAGCGTCAATGTCAACGATTGGACCACGTGCGCAGTTGATTAAGAGCGCAGTTGGCTTCATTTGATCGATTTGTTCCTTACCGATGAAGCCGCGAGTTTCACTGTTCATTGCCATATGCACGCTAATCACGTCACAGGTAGACATCAGGGTATCGAGGTCAACGAAGGTAACACCTTCCATTTCCTTTGGAGTACGATTGTAAGCATAGCAATCGCAACCAAATGCTTGTGCCACTTTGAGCACTTGCTTGCCGATGGTCCCTGCACCAACAACACCAAATTTAAGAGCAGATAATTCTTGACCAACGAGGCCTTTCATGGTGCCACCTTCGCGAACCACTTTGTCACATTCACGAATGTTACGCAAGAGGCTGATGGTCATCCCAAATACGAGGTCTGCAACCGCTTCGTTGGAGTAGCCGCTTGCATTGCAAACGGTCACGCCTTTTTGCTTGCACACATCCATAGGGATATGGTCAAAACCGGTAAAGGCAACCGCTAAAAGTTCGATTTTTTCGAGGTGCTCCATCACGTTTGCACTCATTGGTTGGTTTGCAATAACCACCAATTCAGCATCCTTTGCACGTTCAATCATTTCTTCGTCGGAAGTTGCACGCTCTGCATAGAGGGTCCATTCCACTTGACCACCCAGTTTTTCTTGAAGCATGGCTTCTAAAACATCATTTGGCACGCTCAGCGGCTCTAATACAACAAGTTTCTTCATAATGACTTATTCTCTCCTTTTACGCTGTGATACGCTCTGACAATATCTGCCTTACAGCGGTTCAACAATCTCATTTGATATTTTATCTCAGCCAATTGATGCAACTGAGAAACAATAACAGTATTATATAACCCACCGGCAACGCCGATAATCGGTAAACCCATCACAAAGTGGCTAAAAAGCATCGCTGTCGCCAGCGCTTCTGCCGTCTTTGTCATTTGTTCACTGAGATTCATATGAACGTGTTCACCTTGGTCAATGGCCTTTGACAACTGATTGAGTTTTTCATTGACCGCCTCGCGTGCTTCGGTTGGCTCTGCCACCAATTCAATCAAAAGCAACATATAAAGCTGCTCAGCTTCACAATCCACATCAACGCCATGGCTTTTAGCACTCATGGTGCAAAGTCGAATGAGATTTGCAATAAGAATAGGCACATCCGGAATGCCAATACCTAAAAGGCCCAGGCCAACCCCTTCAGTGGTGGCAACGCCCATGGCTTTTAAATGACGTTTGCCACCGGAGCGTCGCAATTTTTTCAGTAAAGAGCGGTCACCTTTTTCTGCAATATCATCAAGCATTGCACGATGTTCAGCTTCTAACGCTTCGCTGTCATAGGTTTTATCAATCAAGGTTTTTCCACCTCGAAAAACCGCCTTGAAGGCGCCAACAAACGCCTTGCGCAAGGTTTCTTCAAGTTTATCCGGAATTTTTTCTTCGAGGTTGTCGCGCCAAGTCGCCGTATATTTTCCAGCGGCTTTCTTCCAAAAGGAATCTTCCAAAAAGAGAGTCTTTTCCTTTTTTTCTAAATCGCGCAACTCATAATTCAACGCTAATAAGCGGTCTTTATATTCGCCCATTGTACTACCTCAGCGAGGACGCACTTCGCGTTCGACGATTTTGACTTGTTCAAAATATTGTTCCGCGATGTTTAATAAGTCGCTCATTTTTTCAACACTTGGAACAAACGCTTCATCCTCTTTATAGCGAGGACGCGGCACCACCGCCAACAAGTTGATTAGTGCATTCGGTGCCACCTTTTGTAAAATCTTCATACCTTCTTCAAAAGCGGCATCATGGTCATTGACACCTGCGACAAGCACAATGGTGACTTCGTAATATACACCGCTCTTGGCTAGAATCTCAATATTTTCCAATACATTGTTAAAATCACCGTGAACATAGTCTTTATAGAAGTCTTCACTAAACCCCTTATAGTCGATGTTCACCATATCCATTTCTTTCAAAAGCGAACGAAACGCTTCCGGGTTAATCATCCCATTGGTTTCTAAGGCATTGATCATGCCCTTTTCGTGAACCATTTTTGAATAGTCACGAACGTGTTCATACCAAATAAGTGGTTCATTAAAGGTATAACATACGCCTCGCACCCCAGTAGAACGTTTGAGGTTATCCAAGCGTTCAGATAAATCTTCCAAGCTCAAGGATTCCGTATGGATACGCCCTTGAGAGATGTGCTTATTGGCACAATACGGACAATTCATATTGCATCCGTAAGCTGAAATCGACAATAGTTTTAAATCCTTGTCCGGATAGAAATGAAAGCCCATTTCATGAAGTGCTTCAGTGTCTAGGCCACTGATTTCACCATAGGTTTTTGCAATGAGTACGCCGTCTTCATTGACACGGCATTTACAAATTCCCATTTCACCGGGAAGAAGCAAACACTGATGTGAGCATAATTGGCATTCAACTGCGCCGTCTTCGAGCTTATTATAAAAAGCAGCTTCCACGACGACACCTCCTCTATATCAAAATAACAATTACGACCCGTTAGATTCTTGCCAAAAGTTCCCTTGGTGCGTCAATCATTTCCTCTGCACCAGCTTCAGCGAGCATCTCACGACTTCTAAATCCCCAGGTTACAGCAATAAGGCGCATACCCGCCGCTTCAGCGGTTTTCACATCCACCTCAGAATCCCCAATATAAACTGCATCCTTAGGCGCAATCCCCATGCGTGTACAAAGCGCAAACAACGCATCCGGCGCCGGTTTTGGTGCCACGCCGGGACGCATCCCCTGCGTATATTCAAAGCAATTTGGAAAATGCGCCTCGCAAAGCGCCGCCACCGCGTCGTCATTCTTATTGGAAAGCACGGCACAGGCAACCTCTTTTGCCTTTAAATCCGCAATCAATTCCAATATGCCATCATAAGGCTTGGTGTGGTGGTTCTTTTCGCGATCATACACTTCCAAAAAGCGTTCGTAAATACGCTCATAGAGAGCTTCTTCCGTTCCTTCCGGGACGGCGCGTTGCATCAGCTTACGCACACCATTTCCCACAAAAGCTCGCACCTCTTCTATGGTACGTACAGGTTGGTTAAAGTCCTCTAGGGCAATATTGACGCTGTTTGCTAAATCTTGAAGGGTATCTAACAGCGTTCCGTCCAGATCAAAAATACATGCCTGACTTTTCATCTGAGCCCCTCCTTCTGTCAATCGTCTTTGCAGTTCCTATTATAGCTTACTTTGCACGGACTGGCATCCAAATTCTTTTTATTTTACAGAATACTTTATTTTTTTCTGACAAATATTTTATTTTTTCTCTACCTTTAGCATCGCCGTGATAATCAGCCCCATTGCCAACATGGTCCCGGAGCTGAGAAACACCCAGTCTACACCGCGCACCATCGCATCAACCGCACTTCCGGCCGTCGCTACATCGGATGCTACCATGGTATAAACCATAGTAAAGACGCTAAGACTCAGACTGCTGGCCATGAGCTTGAGCCAATTGATGAGGGTGGAGCCGTCATCCTGAAGTTCCTTTGGCAAGGCGCGCATGCCGTGGTCGGTAACAGGCATCCCCATCAGGCCGATGCCGAGATAGCGCAAGCACAAAAAGGCAATAAAGAGCGGTACCGAGGTGTCCTTGGTGCTCATTCCAAGCAATATGCTCCCAATCGTTAAGCAAATTAAGCCGAGCGCCACCAATGCTTTGGAACTCAAGCGCCCGTATAAGCGCTGACTCACCGGCGCCCCACCGATAGAGAAAATCGCCGGAATCAAGAGCAGCAGCCCGTAATCAAAGGCGGAGTAACCACGCACCGTCTGTAAATAAATGGCTAAGACGAACGGTGCCAAGCAAAGAGCCATAGAAAGCAAGGTATTGACCACAAGGCTCATAGAAAACTCACGATATTTGAGCGGCTTAAAGGATAAAATCGGTTCCTTTAAATGTCCCTGACGATAGGTGAAGTAACCGCAAAGGGCACTCCCTACAATAATCATTCCAAGAATGATTGGAGAAAGCAGCCCGTAATCGCTCCCTAAACTAAAGGCTAAAAGCACCAACAAGCACCCGATGACAATAGTCACCAAGGAAATGCTGTCAAGTTTCTCCACATGGCTTGGCTTTTCCTTTGGAAGCACACGAATACCCATATAAATGGCAATCACAGAAAGCGGCACATTGATCCAAAAGAGCCAACGCCAACTTGCATACACAAGCAAAATTCCGGCAATAACCGGACCAATAGCCGGTCCTAAGGAGAGGCTCATGTTCTGAATGGTTAAAAAGAGTGGCTGCTTTGCACGAGATACAAAGCGATAAATTGCAATCATTGTGACCGGAATCAACGCAGCCCCTGCCACCCCTTGAATGGCACGTGCCACAATCAAGAAATAAACATTGGTACTCAATCCGCTGGCTAGAGAAAGGACCGCAAACACTACCATGCTATACACAAAGTAATTGCGCAGGGTAAAGCGATGCACAAACCAACTGGCAAGCGGGCTGGCAACCCCCATAATAACGGTATAGCCAATCATAATCCATTGTACCTCGGTGACCGAGGCATCGAAAATTTCTATAAACATTGGAAGACCTGCGTTCATGGCGGTGGAATTATACAACGCCATAAAGCACGCAATGACAATCATCCAAATGAGCATCATATCATTACTTTTTGAATTTTTTTGTTTTGTATCATTACTCATGCAAGCTGCCCGACAACCACGCGGTCATGACCTTGACCATCTGCCAGACAGGACACCTCCTTAAAATGGTTTTCCTCAAACATGGCAACCACTGCCGGACCTTGTTGCCAACCGATTTCTACGCATAGCCATCCGCCCGGCTTCAAATAATGTACGGCTTCACGAGTCAAGCGCTCATAAAAGCACAAGCCTTCGTTGTCTGCAATCAACGCCATCACCGGTTCTTTGTGCACTTCCGGCGCCAAATCTCGGTATTCCTCTTCGCTGATATAAGGCGGATTGCTTACGATGGCATCAAAGGTTTGCCCCGCCCATGGCGCAAACAAATCCCCTTGCCGCCATTCAATCGCAGCCCCCAAATGTGCGCCGTTTCGTTGGGCCACTTTCAGCGCTTTTTCCGAAAGGTCGGAGGCAGATACCGCCCACGCCTTTTGTGCACGTTTTAAGGAAATGGCAATAATCCCACTACCGGTGCATAAGTCAAGCACAAGAGCCTTTGGCGCCGTCACTCTTTCCAGTACGGCTTCCACCAAATATTCGGTGTCAAAACGTGGAATCAATACATTTTCATTCACATAAAAGACCGCATCGCGAAAATAGGCCTGCCCCAGCACATATTGCAGTGGGGTATGTGCAGCAAGAGCGGCTTCATCTTCAGCCAACTGCTCCATCATCGTCTCAGATATTTCATCATCTAAATGCGCGAGCAAAGAGGCACGTCCCATATCAAGACGCACGCCCAAGAGCACTTCAAGGTCAAAGCGCTCAACGTGCGACACATGCGCTTGCACCATGCACATCCATTCGTGAATCGTCATGCTTCAACCTCTTCGGCTGCTTGTTTTAACTTACGTGCTTGGTCGGTGCTCACAAGTGCATCAATCAATTCTTCCAAATCACCCATCAAGGTTTGTTCCAAACGATGGGTGGTTAAGTTGATGCGGTGGTCGGTAATACGCCCTTGAGGGAAGTTGTAGGTACGGATACGTTCACTACGGTCCCCACTCCCAATCATAGAACGACGCAACGCCGCTTCTTCACCGTGTTGCTCTTCTTGCATTTTTTCATAAAGACGACTCTTTAAGACCTTAATCGCCTTTTCCTTATTCATCTGTTGAGATTTTTCATCCTGACAGCTTACAACCAAGCCGGTAGGAATGTGGGTAACACGGGCAGCGGATTTTGTGGTGTTAACGGATTGCCCCCCCGGACCGCTGGAGCAGAATACGTCGATACGCAAATCCTTGGCCTCAATGTGTACTTCAACATCATCCGCTTCTGGCAATACCGCAACGGTAGCAGCAGAAGTGTGGATACGACCGGATGCTTCGGTGGCAGGGACACGTTGTACGCGGTGTACGCCACTTTCGAATTTGAGCTTGCTATAAGCGCCCTTCCCAATAATCATGAAGGTCACTTCTTTATAGCCACCACCATCGGTTTCATTGGAGTTCATCACATCAATTTTCCAGCCTTGCTTTTCAGCATAGCGTACATACATTTTGTAAAGGTCTGCCGCAAAGAGCGCCGCTTCATCGCCACCGGTCCCAGCGCGCACTTCCACGATTACGTTGCGTTCGTCATTAGGGTCCTTTGGCAATAAGAGAATATTGATTTTGTTTTCAAGCTCGTCGATGGTAGCAGTGAGGGTTTTGATTTCCTCTTTAATCATTTGCTCCATATCACTGTCAAGATCATCATCAAGCATCATCTTGGCATCGTCGAGCTCTTCGCTGGCTTGCTTATACTCACGATATGCCATCACCACGTCTTCCAAATCCGCACGGGCCTTGGCAGTCTTGCGGAGTTCATCGGGATTGCCGAGAACTTCCGGATCTGCCAACATGTGGCCAAGTTCTTCATATTTTTCATCAAGGTTCTGTAATTTATCGAGCATATATTGCGCTCCTCCCCAAAAGTTTTGCAGTGAAAAAACGCCCGGGTTTCGCCAGGCACACAATTTTATATTAAACGATTCACCCCCATCTTGCAAGCAATCGCCCGACTGCGAACGCAAAAAAAGACAGGTGCTTATGCACCTGTCTTGGCTTATATATCTCTTACGCCGACACCGGCTTTTTATAATCCGGGTCAAGGGTTTCATCTTCTTCGCGTGCACGCACTTTCTGCAGAGAATAGATGGCCACCTCGAGCATCTCAAGGTCTGGTTCACCGGTGGTGAGACGCTGTAGCTGCATGCCCGGCCATGCAATGGCGCGTACCCACGCCTTATCCATGTGTTTGCCGCAATAGCGAAGCACCTCATAGCTCACACCGGCAATCACCGGCAAGAGCACAATACGGCTTGCCATACGCCATGCAAAGTTTTCCACACCGACCAAGGCAAAGACAAAGATACTAATGACCATGACGATAAACAAAAAGCTCGTTCCACAGCGGGGATGTAAGCGGGTGTGTTTCATCGCATTTTCCGGAGTGAGTGCTTCCCCGGCTTCATAGCAATGGATGCTCTTATGCTCTGCCCCATGATATTGAAACACCCGGCGAATTTCCTTCATTCGACTGATGAGGAAAAGATAGAGCAAAAAGACCACCACACGCACGACACCTTCAAAGATGTTTTGCAAAAAATTGCCCGGAATGAGTGGTTGAAAATAATGTGCAATAACAACCGGCAATACAAAGAAGAGTAAAATCCCTAAGCCGATGGAAACAATCATCGTCATGGCAATTTCCATCGGTGTCAATTCTTCTTCATCTTCATCCTCTGCCAAGGACACATTGGTCGACCAGGTCAACGCCTTCATCCCGCTAATCAACGAATCAATCATATTAAAGGTGCCACGGATAAACGGTAAGCCAAAAAACTTGTGGCGATCCGTAAGCATCGTAAATTCTTCCACTTCAGACACAATGCGGCCGTCTTCTAAACGCGCACTCATCGCTTGGTAGCGTTTGCCGCGCATCATGACCCCTTCAATAAGGGCTTGGCCGCCGTAAGAACATGCCATAGAAAAACTCCTTTCATATTATACTTCAATCATGTTATGCCATCCATTCGGTGACTGCAATCACCGTATTGTCTTGGCTGTTTAAATCAATGCATTCCGCGGCCTTGAGAGATTGTGCCCCATCCAAGGTCAGCAAGTAGCTGTAGAAACGTGCGGTGAGCAAGGTCACTGCACCGGCATCCGGTGTGGCTTCCATGTCGCTAAAGTGACTTTCTAGTTCATCGGTCATAATACCACGTTCCTTCAACGCTTGCATATAAACATCATTGTCTTCTGTCAATTTTTCTGCGCCTTCAATTTGAATGCAGGCACGCGCCATGGTGCCGATGATTTGACGTGTTGGCGGATTTTCATTGACAAGGATTTTTTCATCCAAGCTAAAGCCTGCCTTGCGAACAGCATTGTTCACCATGTTTTGATAACGGTTCATCGTCACATCTTCATCCAAACGATAGCTGTTGTCATAACCACCGTCTAAAACACCCAAACTGCGCAAGACCTTGACGCCCGGATATGCCCAATGGTCAACAACCTCTTCCTTGGTTTGAGTATGGTCAAGGGTTGCCCCTTGCTCGGTCAGCATGGTTTGCATTTTTGTAGTAGCACTGTCATTGTCCACCAAGTCACGTGGGGTGGCATCCATTTCCTTTGCTACGGCCACAGCAACACCTGCGGCTTCCCCGCAAGCCATCCCGGTTGGCACGATACGTGCCGAGCCGGCTGCTAAGGAAGTATAGCCGGCTGCACGACCGACCACAAGAAGTCCATCGACATTTTTAGGCACCAAGCTCTTATAGCCAACGGCGTATTGGTCCGGATAGCCAACCACCGTCCCATAGGTTTGGGTTTTGGTTGGTTGCACATCCACCGGATAGGAGCTGACTGCAATACGGTCTGTCTGGTCGCGGTTTTCAAGCAAATCATCAATGGTCAGGTTATACTCACAATCGATGTGGCGACTTTCACGGACGTAAAGGTCCTCTGCAGTCCCTGCCAATGCACAATTCTTGAAGCCCTTAAAGTTTTCCTGTAAGTACGGAATGATATGTTCAAGCTCCTTCTTGGCACGTTCAATGCCTGCTGCGCGGCTTTCTTCATCTAATACATCCACATCAAAGATAAGAAGGGCATTGACAAGCACATCGCCGTTATCCTGCTTGGCCATATTGAAGCCGCGTAAGCGCATCGCCTCATCACTTGGCTCATAGGCATAGCCCTCATCGCTAAAGCCCCAAGCAATGTTGCCCTTTGCCCCCATGTGCGTAGAGGAACCGGTCACTTCACCTTTGCCGCGTTGAACAGTCAGGTAACGGCTCATCTTGTCCCAATCCACACCGCTCAAACGAAAGACCAAGGTCACGCCCATTTCACGGTCGCGTTCCCCGATGTCTTCACCGGCAAAGGTATACGGTGCACCACTGGCTGCCGCCACATCGCCATCTTGGGTGGCATCAATCACATACGGTGCCGTGTAGGTGACATCTTTGTCGCCTTCTGTGGCAACCACACCGGTAATGGTTGTGCCATTCATAACAGGTTCTTTGAACACACTACTGTAACGCACGGTCAGGTTTTCTTCACCGGTCAACATATCATGAAAAACGTTGGCAGCATGGACAATGTCAAAGCCGCTTCCGCCGACTTGGTCTACAAATTCCTTGTAAATCCCAGCGACAAGGGTCTTTCCGTCGCGGGTTTCCGGAATATCAATAAAATTCAGCGCCCCCAAGGTGTACAATCCCCCTGGCGTAGCATCCTTACTTAATAGCAAGGTTTTCATGCCGTTTCGCGCAGCGGAAAGGGCAGCCGCAATCCCTTCGGGATCGGAGCCTACCACAATCACATCGTAATCAGTTGCTACGGTTTCCGCATCATTTGTAAACTTTGGCAACTCTGCACTCACCGCATCGCTGTCGGTATTACCGCCGCCTGCGCAGCCCGTTACAAACATCGTAACCACAAGAATCATCGCTACAAATGACCATCTTTTTTTCTTCATAAAGTTACCCCTTCAATAAGCATGCGTCGGTGCACGGCTTGCCACTGCGACGCACAGTTTCGGAGGCAAGCACATCAATCGAGTCTAGCACATCCTCTTCTGTAATCGGTAGGTCACGCTTTAATACAGAAAGCTCCGTGCACCCTAAAATGAGCACCTGCGCGCCTTGAGCACGAAGGGCATTGGCCACTTCATCAAAGTCGGCACGAGGCACCGGCTTACCTGCCTTGACACAATCGTAGATAATGTGCATCAGCTTGGCTTGAGCGTCATCGTTTAAAATCACGGCATCAAGCCCCGCTTCCTGGGCATACTTTTGATAGGTGCCGGTGACAATGGTCCCGGTAGTGGCTAAAATGCCCACACACTTGAGGTCCTTTGTCATTTCCTTGGCATAGCGGATGGTTTCAGACACAATATTTACCACCGGAATATCCACCGCTTGCTGTAATTCATCATAAAAATAATGCGCGGTGTTACAAGGAATCACCACAAAATCACAGCCTGCATGCTCCAATCGCTTGGCATCTTCTACCATCACCGGTAACGGATTGTCCGGCGATTTTTCGGTAATAAATGCGGTACGGTCCGGAATATCGCAATCGTTCATCACGAGCATATTGATATGGTCCTGATCACAGTCTGCCTTTGTCATTTCAATTACGCGCTGCATATAATAAACTGTTGCCATGGGGCCTACGCCACCAATGACACCCACTGATTGTTTCATGGAATGTCGCTCCTTTGGTTATTAAATGAAATAATACACATTTCACCATATTATACGCCAAGCACGCGAAAAAGTACAATCCCAGAGCGGTCATTCATAGTATATAAAGGTATTCTTAATGAATTCTTAAAAACCATTCGAAAATAAAAAAGCGGTCAGTCTGGCTGGCCACTTTAGAGAGCAATTGTTATTCAATAATTTCTTGCAGGAGAATCTTTTTACTAAAGCCTCCACGTTTTTCACGCTTTTTAAGGCGAATTTGATCAAATTCCTCAAAGGAGATCCCACTGGTTTCAACGATGGCGTGGATGACTTCCAAAACGTCTGCCAGCTCGGCCAATTCCTTGGTCACCTGGTAGTCACAAACTTCTTCATCCAGCTTTTCGTCAAGGGCCAATAAAATATCCTGTTTGTCTTCAAGTACGGTCGTAATCGCTTCATCACCGCCATCCACAATGGCAGCAGGAACCTTGTCACGCACCAACTTATTGTAAGAACGTCTTGCCATACGAGCACCTCCTTGCTATGTGAATTTTCTGATTTCATTTTAACACAAGCCATCCTCAACAGAAAGCCTTTATCCACTTATTGACATCAATTATTTGCAATGATACATTTAACGCAAGGAGATGAGACTATGAGAATCGGATTTATCGGCGATTGCCACATGGATTATAATTCGCATCACGATTTTCTTGCAGAATTTACACGCATTTGTGAAAACCTCTCTTTGGACGCCCTCGTTTTTTGCGGGGACACCACCACTGGTGCCTTTGATTCGTTGGATTTTTACGATGCCCTGTCAAAGCAGGTGTCCACTCAGATTTTAGAAATTCCCGGCAACCACGAACTTTACTGTACCGCCGGTCGCAATAAACGTGCAAAAAACGAATACCTTTGCTTTGATGCCAACGAGTACCTCGACTTGATGCTTAATCATCCGGTCTATAGCCTGTGCAATCATCCGATTGTACATGAGGATTGGGCCATCATCGGCAGTCCAAGCTGGTATGATTTTTCATTGCATCGAAAATATCAACACATGACCGATGCCACTAAGCAACGCTTTTTACGTCGCAATCCAGAGTACAAATACGTACTCGATTCCTCAAACGATCCCCAAATCAATGAAAAAATCACCGCTCGTACCTTAGAATTTATGGAAAATCAACTCAAGCTCATTCGCGAGCGCCCCGGTGGCGAGCATTACAAAATCTGTTCCGTCATTCACATGCTACCGATTCCGGAGCTCTATAAGCAAAGTCACGTCTTTAGCACGACTATTGCTTTTATGGGGAGCAAATATTATGCCGAGCTCTATGAAAAATACCACGTTGACGTGTGTGTATGTGCCCATTCCCACATTCGTAAGGTGATGGACAAAAACGGTGTGCACTACGTCAATGTCTCTCTGGGACACAATTTCAAATGGACCCATAAGACGAACCTTTACCAAGAAGTCATCGACACCATGTATATTTTGGATATTTAACACAAAAAGCCAAGCAGTTAGTCTGCTTGGCTTTCTTTTTTTGCTTGTTCGGCCACATGCGCTTCCCATTCTCGCTGAGAAAAAATGCATCCACAATAATGCTGGCGATAAATGCTCCATTCCTTGCAAAGGGCAATGGAGCGCTGGTAACCGCCACGCTTTTTGAAATCGTTGGGTAGATGCTTGACACCCACATGCGCTGCGATGTCCTCACCGATTGCGTTAATACGCTCAGCATTTTTGTAGGGGCTAATGGAGAGCGTCGTGGTAAAGTAGTCGCATTCTAATTCTTTTGCCAGTACTGCCGCTGCCTCCATGCGGAAACGATAACACGCAAAGCAACGTTCACTGCCTTCGGGTAAATGCGTTAGTCCCCTCACCGCTTGGGCATAGCGTGTTGGGTCGTACGCGCCTTCGATGAGGGAGAGACCGTGGGGTGCAGAGATGTGCGCAATCACGCGGCGCTGCTCATCTAAACGATGGGCATACTCCTCAAAAGGCTGAATATTGGGGTTGTCGTAAAAGACGATGATTTCAAAATAAGGGGCAAGGTATTCAAGGACATAGGATGAGCACGGCCCACAGCAGCTGTGCAAAAGCAGCCTTGGCGCAGGCGCGCTCGGGTCAATGCCCTTGATGATGCGGTCGAGCTCCTTTTGGTATTGTCGTGGATTCACGGGGATTCCTCTTTTCTTCTGGGTTTCTTCTATTATACACAGCCTGCGTGCTTATGACAAAGCGCCATCCTCTATGCTATACTAATCACAATATCATTCCACTCTACGAAAGGATGTTAATCATGGGAAAATCCCTCGTACTCGCAGAAAAGCCCTCCGTTGGTCGTGAGCTCGCCCGCGTTTTGGGCGTCGGCGGCAAAAACAACGGTTATTTTGAAAACAATCAATACATCGTCACTTGGGCATTGGGCCATTTGGTGCCCCTCGCCGACCCCGAGCATTACGGCGAAGAATACAAAACCTGGCGCATGGACACCCTGCCGATTTTGCCAAAGCACATGGATTTGGTGGTCATTCCCCAATCCGGCAAGCAATTTCGTACGGTAAGCGGTCTGATGAAGCGCAAAGATGTGGACGACATCATCATCGCCACCGACGCCGGCCGCGAAGGGGAATTGGTCGCCCGCTGGATTATTGAAATGGCTCATGTCAAAAAGCCGATGCGCCGTTTGTGGATTTCCTCCCAAACGGACCAAGCCATTCGCCAAGGCTTTGCGCACCTTGAGCCTGCCGCCAAATACGACAACCTCTACCGCTCCGCCCAAGCCCGTAGCGAGGCGGACTGGGTCGTAGGCTTTAACACCACCCGCGCCCTGACTTGTCGCTACAACGCCCAGCTTTCCGCCGGGCGTGTCCAGACGCCGACCTTGGCAATGATAGTGCAGCGTGAGCGCGCCATCCGCGATTTCAAGTCTCAGCCGTATTATGAAGTGCAAGGCAAGGTAGACGGCATGCATCTCCTCTATCAGGACAAAAACAAGCATACCCGCTTTAGCAACAAGGACGTCTGCGACGCCGTCATCCGCAAATGCAACAAGCAGAATGCCACCGTGCGCGCCATCGACATCCAAAAGAAGAAAACTGCGCCGCCGGCCCTCTATGACCTCACCACCCTGCAGCGAGACGCCAACGCCCGCTACGGCTTTAGCGCCAAGGAGACCCTCTCCATCATGCAGCGCCTTTATGAAGAGCATAAGCTCCTCACCTATCCGCGCACCGACTCTCGCTACCTCACCAAGGACATTGTCGCCACCTTCCCTGAGCGTTTACAGGCGCTTACCTCCAATGGCTACGGCGACATTACCCGTCAGATTCGCGCCGAAAAGCGCACCATCGCGCCCGGCTGTATCAACGATAGCAAGGTGACCGATCATCACGCCATCATTCCAACGGAAGAGCGCCTGAGCAAGCACAATTTAAATAGTAACGAGCGCCGCATCTATGAGCTTGTAGTGAAGCGCTTCTTGGCAAACTTCCTCGGCGCCTACGAATACGAGCAAACCCGCGTCCACCTCGATGTGGCAGGGGAACACTTTACCTGCCACGGCAACGTCACCGTAAATCTCGGTTGGAAAGCGGTCGATATGGTCGGTGAAATGGACGATGGCGAAGAGGATCACAGCAAAAATACCGGCCTGCCAAAGCTCCAAGAAGGCCAAGTGCTGAAAGGCTTTGCCGCCACCCTTCGCGAAGGTCGCACCAAACCACCGGCACGCTTTACTGAAGGCACCCTTCTGGCAGCGATGGAAAATCCGCAAGGCTTTGTCGATGACAAGCACGCCCAGTCCGTGCTTCACAAAGCCGGCGGCATTGGTACGCCTGCCACCCGTGCCGACATCATCGAAAAGCTCTTTAAGAGCTTTTATGTCGAAAAGCAAGGTCAACAGCTCGTGCCGACCTCCAAGGGCATCCAACTCATCGACATCGTACCGGACGACCTCACCTCGCCGCTCCTGACCGCTCAATGGGAAGAACGCCTCGAGGCCATCAGCCGCGGCAAAGAAAAAGCCGCCGCCTTTACCGGCGATATGCGTACCTTTGCCACCGACCTTGTCAAAGCTGTGGAAGAAAGTGACAAGCAATACCGCCACGACAACCTCACTCGCACGCAGTGTCCAGAATGTGGCAAATTCATGCTCGAGGTCAACACCAAAAAAGGCAAGATGCTCGTCTGCCAAGACCGCGAATGCGGCTACCGCCGCAACCTCAGCCAAACCTCCAATGCCCGCTGTCCGAAATGCCACAAGCGCTTGCAGGTCGTGGGCGACGGCGACAAACGCATCTATTCCTGCAGCTGTGGCTTCCGCGAAAAATTCGACCGCTTCAATAAACAGCTCAAGGAAAAACGCAACACCTCCTCCAAACGTGACGTGCAAAACTACATGCGCAAGCAAAAGAAAGAGGAATCCATCGGCTCAAACGCCTTTGCGGATGCTTGGGCCAAAGCCTTGAATAACGATGAATAAACGCACAGCGCGCAACCGTTTACCACGGTTGCGCGTTTATTTTTCCACCACTTGTGCACAAACGCATACTTTTCACAGACTTTTGATTGTAAGCGCGAAACAAACGCGCTATAATTGAAGCAACCAACCATTATGAACCTAAGGGGGAACTTTAATGAATATCGTATGCTTAGACATGGAAGGCGTGCTCGTGCCTGAAATTTGGATTGCCTTTGCGGAAGCCAGCGGCATCCCTGAACTCCGTCGTACCACCCGTGACGAACCGGATTATGATAAACTCATGACCTGGCGCTTGAACGTTCTCAAGGAACACGGCCTCGGTCTCAAAGAAATCCAAGAAACCATTGCCACCATCGACCCGCTTCCTGGCGCAAAGGAATTTTTGGATGAGCTCCGTCACACCACCCAATGTGTGGTCCTCAGTGACACCTTCGAAGAATTTGCCAAGCCACTCATGGAAAAGCTCGGCTGGCCAACCATCTTCTGCAACTCCTTGGAAGTCGCTGAAAACGGCGAAATCACCGGCTACAAGATGCGTTGCGAAAAATCCAAATACACCACCGTCAAGGCGCTCCAATCCATGGGCTATGACACCATCGCCAGCGGCGACAGCTTCAACGACCTTGGCATGATTCAAGCCAGCAAGGCAGGCTTCCTCTTTAGAAGCACCGATGCCATCAAAAAGGATTATCCGGACATTCCGGCCTTTGAAGAATTCGACGACCTCTTGGCTGCCATCAAGGCTGCCCTCTAATAGACGAAAAAAACCGTTCACCCTCGGGGGAGAGTGAACGGTTTTTTTATTTCCACCATTGCCACCCCTCTATGTCTTCAATCCGCGCAAAAAGCGGTCGCGCAAGGTAATAGAGCAGTGTAATCCCTGCAATAAGCACAGCGGTCGTGCACCAAAACGACCAATCAAACGCAAATTCTGCAATATTCACAAACCATATCCAAAGGAACACCGACACCTCAAAGCACGCATACTTCACCCAATCGCGCCGTTCCACATGCTCTCTACGCCGCGCAATCGGCACCCAAAATGTCCCAATCACCACACCCAACGGCACCGCTGACAAGTAGAACAAATGCGACCAGCCACCGTAAAGTGCCAACTTCTCACAAAAATCGGCATAAAACGCCGCCACACCCAGCTGCATCAACATGAGGACTCCCCCCTTTGCCTGTTTAGAACGCCCATAGGATTCGCGAACCTACAACCACACTGTTTATAACTTTTTTTCATTATACCATATCTAAAATTTACCACGCACGCCTTTTCTTGCACCTTTACACAAAAATAACGCCCTCTGTTTCTTTTTGAAACAAAGGGCGTTGTTTTCAATCAGCCTTATTGCTCGGTACCGCTTGAGGTGAATATCCCCAGCACATAGGAGCCATCGTCGTAATAGGTAACGTCCATTTCTAAGGTTTGGTCAGCGTTTGCCGAGGTTTGAAGGGTTTCACGATAAATCGCCGCCTTTTCAATCGCCGTCGGCTCACGATGACGCCAAGGCTTGACCGTCACATTATTATATTCCGGATGGCTAGCAAAAAACGTGTCAATCAATGCGGCACGCCGGTTTTCATCATAGATGGCTGCGGCGTCTACGTTTTCTTGCAAATATGCCGTCAAGGCCGCGTTTCGCGCCTCCAGCGCCTGCACCTCTTGTTGATTGCCATAATAAGTCGATGCAAAGGCAGCCGTTGGCATCGCCAACAAGAGTAAGACTACCGCGATGGTTTTCTTTTTCATCATAATTCCTCCTTCGGATTTTGTTCCCCTCAAAGCACCACCGGTGCTTTTTTTCACTTTCTTTTCTATAGTATAGCAACTTTTCGTTGCACCTCTCGCATTCCGTCACAAACAGCACACTCACGGCACCAACGACAAAAAGCACCCGTTGATGGGTGCTTTTCTGGCTTTAACAATACATCACAAAGGACAAAGAAAATCGACCGTCCGCTTGTTCAATCAGCGGCATTGTATCATATTTTGCCAAGGTTGCCTTGATGCTCTCCAAACCAAAGCCATGATTTATAGCATCGTCTTTAGTTGTCTGCAAGGTCAAGGTGCCCTGAGGTGCGCTATTGACAATTTTACAAAGAAGCGCCGATTCTTGCTGCACCAAAGATAGTTCAATCCATCGCGCCCCTTCTCTAATACGTTCACAGGCTTCAATGGCATTGTCTAAGGCATTGCCAAGGATGGCTGCTACATCCATCGGTGCTACCGCAAGCGCCACCGGCACCTGCACCTTCATATCAAATACAATGCCCTTGCTCTCAGCAAGGGTTTTCTTCGCTGTAAGGATGGTATCCAACGCCACATTTCCTGTATCAACCAACGGGATCATTGTCTCAAAGTCTTGGGTCAAACTGCCAAGATAAGCCTGTGCACCGTCTACATCCTTTCGATTTAAATAATCGTTCAATACCAAGAATTGATTACTCAAATCATGCTTAAACCGCCGCAACGCTTGTTGCTTCACAACCATTTCATCCAAATACTTGATTTGATTGTTCAGCGCCTGCGTCCGTTGGACTTGTCGACGAATCGCTTCCTTCTGTTTAGCCAAACGCTCATAGAGCGTCATAGTAGTAAATGCGCTAAAAAATACACCAACCGAGCCTGCCACTGCCAAGGCATTGAAAGAAAGAGGTATAATTTGTGCCGACATCCAAAAAAGCAAAAAGCATAGAATGATTGCAATCGCCAATAATACTACAAACCACCACCAAAAAACCGCATCCCTCGACGTCGTACAAACGGTAC
>Glacier_p2__coassemble_1082_pt1 | contig 36131 bp, 37 predicted proteins | sample Glacier_p2__metabat2_high_PE_021 | metagenome-assembled genome bin Glacier_p2 | reverse complement strand
GTGTAGGCATTGCTCTTATGGAAGCGGAACGTCAATTGGGGTATCCATATTTAAAGTAGGTGGTTTGTTGTGTTTAAACAAAGAAAAATCATTGTTAACGACATTCCTTGTTTTGAAATTATTCCTGAAAACGAAGATATTAAAGCCGATCTTTTGCTCTATCACGGTTGGGGGTCTCATGCCACCAAGCAGTGCTTTCGTGCAAAGTTGTTAGCGGGGTTTGGATATCGGGTGCTTGTACCGGAGATTGCACTGCACGGAGAGCGTGGGATTTGTGATTATGATGCGCCGGACAGTGCTGTAATGTTTTTAGAGGTGCTTTTACAAAGCATCCATGAGGCTAATTGCCTTATTGATCAGGGACTGGCATCGGATCGGTCCAGATTTGTAGTTGGCCATTCTTTGGGGGGCATGATTGCCTTAGGGGCGGCAGCAGAAAATGCGATGCATGTGGATGGGTTTGTGGCGATGAATAGTACCGCACAATGGCATGCGTATGAAGCAATCATGGCGGGAGTATTTCCGAATCAGTCTCTTGATATTGTGAAAAGTGAGCCGTTTGAGGCGCTTACAGAACGTCTTACCCCTTATAATCCAGAATGCTGGAAAAAACAAGGAATGACACAACCCGTGCTGTTAACGAACGGTGCCTTGGACCAAACATTGCCGGCGAATTATAATGTGCAGTTTTGTAGAGAAAGTATGCTGGAAAATGTATCACAAATCATTTTTTCTGATGCAGGACATGTCGTGACCGATGGCATGCTTTTTGAAGTGCTAGCTTTTATAGAAAAACATAGAAAACCTAGGAAATAAGAGGATTTAATAAGCAAGTCGATGTGATTTGGTTGACAATTTTCTGTAGCTATGATAATTTGAATAGGAAATCAATTAAATATACTTTGTCTAAGGCAATGCAGAGGCGCGGGCACGAAGGAAGATTGGCGGAGATGAAAAAGCATTGATGATTCCAATTTGAGGGCGTTTTCGCCGAAGTCGCGAAGCACTTTTTTGTTAGCGGCTGGACCTGAACTCAATAGGTTTAGAGCTGTCGACGGAGGAATTCCGTCGTTGTGCTGTATTCTAGACGTTTATTCGGAGTATGCATTACCACAGGTATATCCTGTGGCTTTTTTTGTAACTTGCACTTTGTGGCTGAGGGCAAAAGAAAAGGAGGCCGTCATAATGGCTGTTATTCGTGTTGGTGTGGTTGGTGCAACCGGTAAGATGGGGAGAGAAATTCTCAAGGCGGTTACTAATGATGCTGAATTGGAAGTAATTTTTGGGGTTGGTTTGGTTGATGAACCCACGACTATTACTGTAGAAAATAAAGATATTCCTGTGGTAGCTGATTTGGATACTGCATTAAATAGTTATGATGTGGATTTAGTGATTGATTTTACCAATGCAGACGCTTTCCGACAAAATGCACCAATCACCTTAAATCATGGGGTTCACTTAGTAAGTGGGACCACCGGTGTGAAGCATGAAGAATTGGAAGAATTTGGTAAAATTGCTAAACAGCATAATAAGTGCTTCTTCTATGCTGCTAACTTTGCAATTGGTGCGGTGCTCATGATGCGTTTTGCCGAAGAAGCAGCAAAGTTCATGCCGGAAGTAGAAATTATCGAATTCCATCACGATCAAAAGAAGGATGCCCCATCCGGGACCGCGATTGTAACCGCTAACCGCATTGCAAAGGTGCGTGAAGCGCATGAACAAGGCTTGCCTGGCGAAGTGGAAACCCTTGTGGGTGCACGTGGTGCAAATGTTCAAGGGATGCATATTCACAGTGTTCGTATGCCTGGGTATAATGCCCATCAAGAAGTTATTTTCGGTGGTTTGGGGCAAACCTTGACCATCCGTCATGATTCTATCAACCGTGAATCCTTTATGCCTGGGATTGTTTATGCAGCAAAGCGCGTGGAAGGTCGCGTGGGTTTGGTAGAAGGCTTGGATACTTTGATGTTTGAAGACTAAAGTTTAAGGAGAGTGTGAAATGAAAGAATTAAACGTAGCTATTGTTGGTGCAACCGGTGCTGTTGGTCAAGAATTGTTAAAAGTTATTGATGAACATAAATTCCCATATAAGAGCTTAAAAATGCTTGCAAGCTCCAGAAGTGCCGGAAAAATTATTAACTTTCAAGGCAAAGATTATGTGGTAGAAGAAACTACCAAGGAATCTTTCGAAGGCGTTGATTTGGCACTCTTCGCAGGTGGTCCTGCAAGCCGTGAATTTGGTCGCTATGCGCAATCTCAAGGTGTTGTTGTTATTGATAACAGCTCTACTTTCCGCCTTGAAGATGATGTACCGCTGATTATTCCAGAAGTAAATGGTCATGCGGCAAAGAACCACCAAGGTTTGATTGCAAATCCTAATTGCTCTACCATTTTGATGGTTGGCGCGTTAAACCCAATTTATAGAAAATCCCGTATTAAGCGCGTGGTTGTAAGTACTTATCAGGCGGTTTCCGGCGCTGGTAAGGCTGGCTTGGATGAATTGACCGAACAAGCGCGTCAAGTGCTTGATGGCGAACCAATCCATCCTTCCGCATTCCAACATCAAATTGCTTTCAACTTGATTCCGCACATTGATGTATGGCAAGAAGAAGATTATACCAAGGAAGAAATGAAACTCGTTCATGAAACCCACAAGATTTTGGAAGACAACGACATTCAAATCACTCCTACTGCTGTGCGTGTACCTGTATTCAGAAGCCATGCTGAATCCATCTATCTTGAAACCGAAGATGTAATTACTGCCGATGAAGCACGTGAATTGCTTGAAGCGGCACCTCGTGTGATCGTAAAGGATAATCCACGTGAAAATGTGTATCCAATGCCGGTAGATACTGCAAACACCGATGATATCTACGTTGGTCGCGTGCGTAATGACCTTTATGTCGAAAATGGTTTGAATATGTGGGTATGCTTCGACCAAATTCGTAAGGGCGCGGCTGCTAATGCAGTGCAAATTGCGGAATTGTTGCTTGAAAACGACTGGATTTAATATGCTTCATAAATGTATTTGGACATCTCCTTGAGATGTCCTTTTTTATTTGTGGGTCGTGACCCTGTTGAGCGCGCGAGAGCGCGTGAAATAAAAAACCACCCGCTATGCGGGTGGAGTCAAGGCGTTATACGCAAAAACACTCCTTCCAGTATAATGTAAGTGTTCAGGTTACATTGCTAAATGGAAGGAGTGTTTTTATGGCTAATCAAACAAATAGTCTTACACATACAAAATGGATGTGTAAGTATCATATTGTTTTCACGTCTAAGTATAGACGAAAAATCATTTACAATCAATATCGAGAACAGTTTGTGACTTTTTATGAAATAAGTAGATACAGGACATTTTGAGCAAAGTTAAGGTTGATATTTCTTGGGGTTGTGCGTATAATGGAAACAACTTCACCCCCGAATGACCGTGGGAGAAAAACATTTTCGGTCTGGGACGATTAGGAGGATAAAAAATGGAAGAACAAAAATGGTCTAACGAAGCATGTAAAGGGTACTGCATTGCGGCTATGCAATTGGCAGGGTATGGTCACTCTGAAATTGAAGTGGTTCTTGAAGAACTTGAAGCAGAAATGAAGCGCAAAAATGTAAAGGAAGCAGAAGCTTTTAGTGTTGATTTTTGATTTTAATATAAAAACGTCTCTGCAATGGACATGGTCTGTTGCAGAGACGTTTTTTTATGGCGAAAATTGAATATTTCTTGCATGTTCAGGAAGATGGACGTGTATTACAATAATAAATAGGTAAATGGAAGGGAGATGAAACTATGCAGAAATCAATCTTGATTGTAGAAGATGACAGCGATATCAATGCGCTGTTGAAGCGTATGCTTGAAAATGAGGGATTTTCCGTGATTCAAGCATTTTCCGGTACAGAAGCAATGATGCGCTTGGAAAAAGAATTGCCGCTTCTCATGGTTTTGGATTTGATGCTTCCGGGGCTATCAGGTGAAGAAGTATTGAAAAAAATGCGTGATGATTTCATGGCGGACTGTTCGGTGATTGTCATTTCAGCCAAGTCGGGTGTGAAAGACAAGGTCGCGCTATTGGATATTGGTGCCGATGACTATATTACAAAACCCTTTGAACCGATGGAAGTGATAGCACGTGTGCGTGCTGCATTGCGTCGCACGGGTGCTCAGATGATTCAACATCCGGTGCTTACCTATAAAAAACTTTCTATGGATGTGGAGTTGCATAAGGTGTGTGTGGCTGGAGAAGAATTGACTTTAACTGCAAAAGAATACGATATATTGAGAGTGCTTTTAGAAAATCCTGAGAAGGTGTATTCTAAAGAGCGTCTCTATGAGCTCATTTGGCAGGAAGGGTATTATGGTGCTGATCATACCATTAGCGTGCATATCAGTAATTTACGTAAGAAAATCAAGCAATATGACCCTGATGAAGGCTATATTCAATCGGTATACGGTATTGGTTTTCGCCTGGAGAAAAGTTGACGTTTTCTTGAAGGTTGCTTGCGGACTTTTTGAAGGGCCAATCAATATACTAAGACTGTAATAATTATTAGAGTTGAGATATGGCAGATAAAGGAGGCCTTTCAATGAAAGCGTATGCAATAGAAACACGTGAAATAGAAAAGCGGTTTGGTCGTGTGAAGGCATTAGATGGTGTGTCCATTCATGTGAAGCAAGGAGAAATTTATGGTTTAATCGGTGATAACGGTGCCGGTAAGAGTACGTTGTTAAAACTTTTAGTTGGACATATTTTTGCTGATAATGGGGAAATGACGCTTTTGGGTGCCTGTGAGAAGAAAGCCTTGCAAAAGGCGCGTCATCATGTGGGGGCATTGATTGAAGAGGTGGGATTTTTTCCGGAGCTAACGGTTGAAGCAAATATGGAATATTATCGACGCCTTAAGGGCGTGCCGGAAAAAGAAGCTGTGGAACAGGTGTTAAAGACGGTGAATCTCTGGGACAAACGAAAAAGTAAAGCGAAGGGCCTCTCGATGGGAATGAAAAAACGCTTGGGCATTGGTTTGGCTATTTTAGGAGAACCGGAGTTGTTGATTCTCGATGAACCAATTAACGGACTTGACCCAAGTGGAATCGTTGAATTGAGAATGTTGTTACAACGCTTAAATGAAGAGAAGAAGATGACGATTCTTCTTTCTAGCCATATTCTCAGCGAACTTCAGCAAACAGCGACGACCTTTGGTTTTTTAGATCATGGGCATTTACTGCAAGAAATCAGTGCCGAAGAATTGCAAGCAAAATGTGCTGATTATTTGGCTTTGCAAGTAAGCGACTGTGCAAAATATGCAGCCCTCTTGGATTTGCACTGCCCGGGGGAATCCTACAAGGTATTTCCAAATGGAGACATTCATATTTTTGCGCCGAAAGAAGCGCGAGAATACTACAGCCGTTTAGCAGCGACTAATAGAATTGATGTGACCGCCATGGAATGGCATCAATACTCATTGGAAGAGTATTTTATGCAGTTGAAAAAGGAGGCCCGTCATGCTTAATTATATAAGAAGTGAGTTTTATCGCATTTTTCATTCACGCGCATTCTATGTGACGCTTGCTGTTTTTATGGGATTGCCGGTTGCGGTGAATGGGCTATTGCTATTTTTTGCGCACAATGATGCAAGTTTTCCGTATGCAATAACGTCATTTTCTTACTCGAACTTTGTTGCGAATCCAATGTGGATGGCGTATAGTGCGTTGTTAGTGAGCTTTATTTTGTATGATGGCACTCGGAGAAACGGGGCGCTCAAAAATGTTGTTGCGCTTGGCATCGATAGAATGAAAATCTTCGTCGGTCAATGCATCGTTGCCACTGTTATTTGTAGTTTGATCCTGCTAGGCACTTTAATGACCTATGTCGGAAGTGCAGAACTATTATTACAGACGGCAGGTCCGATTGTATGGCAGGATGTGTTTGAGACTGCGGCGGTGGGCTATTTGATTGGAGTTTCTGCGGTGGTATTGAGCATTACATTGCTTATAGTGATGTATACAGACTGGAGCAGCATTTTGTTGTTCTTTGCGGTTTTTGAATTTATACCTTTGGCATTCTTTTTATTAGGCCTTAAGTTTACAGGGTTACAAGAGGTTGCCCTATGGATGCCGAAAAACTTTTTCGACTTGATGCACACTGTGAATATGTCTAATTTCGAGCCGGTTTGGCAAACGGCTGATGGACTTGAAAAGTGTCTTATTTCCGGTTTGGCCGGCATTGTTATTTTCGGTTTAGTGGGGCTTTGGCGCATTAGAAAAAAAGAGGTGTAATAACAAGGAGGTATCGGCATGGAATGGGTGGTGATTGCTGGTGTTGTTGTACTGGTGATATTTTTAGTAGTGCGCTATGTACTTCTAAAGAATGCGTTGCAAGATGCCATTGAGCAATTGGCACATATTGAAGAGGATGTCATGCAAAACCGTAGGATGCACCTTTCCGTGCCAAACAAAGACCTAGAAGCGCTAGCTTGTGGCATCAATCAAATGGTTCAGCGATTTCAAGAGGAACGCATTCAATCTGACTGTCGAGAACGTGCCTTTCAGGAGCAGATTGAGGCCATTAGTCATGATTTACGTACGCCACTTACAGTAATCGTCGGTTACCTTTCTATGATGAGTGAACAAAATAAGTGTGGCAAGTTAGATGCTAATGAATTGGCGGAGACGCTTGATGTCCTGCGACGAAAAGCCGATGGAATGGAACGACTGGTGAATCAATTTTATGAGTATTCGCGGTTGATTGCTAATGACACTGTGTTGGCATGCGAAGCGGTTGACATGGGAAAAGTGGTGCGGGAAACGTTATTAAATAATGTTTTCCTTTTAGAACAAGCAGGCATTGATGTTTCGGTATCTATTGATGAAACGCCTCAGTGGGTAATCGCGGATGCCGGTGCGCTGGAGCGTGTTGTAACCAATTTGTTGCAAAATGTGGCGCGTTATGCGAAAAGCAATCTTCAAGTTAAGGTTACTGAGCGCGAAGAAACGGTGCAATTGCAAGTCGTCAATGATACCGAGGTGCTCAAAGAAAATGATTTACATCATCTATTTGAACGTTTTTACGCAGGCGACAAAGCGCGGCCGACAGGGAGTAGCGGTTTGGGACTTACCATTGCCCGAGGGCTGGTTGAGGAAATGGATGGTACGATGGATGCTGTTATGTTGCCTACTGAAGATGATATGACGGAGAAAAGATGGATTTGTTTTACTGTGGGACTAAAGAAGGTTGGCACATAAAAAAACGGACGTTACAAATGTAACGTCCGTTTTTTATACAATTACTTAGCAATGCATTTTGCTAAATCGATAACACGGTTGCTGTAGCCCCATTCGTTGTCGTACCAAGCGATGACCTTGAGGAGGTTATCGCCTACCTTCATGGTAGAAAGACCGTCAACGATAGAAGAACGTGGGTCAGTGTTGTAGTCAATAGAAACGAGTGGTTTATCAGAATAGCCGAGAATACCTTTCATGGAACCTTCGGCAGCTTCTTTGAAGAGGTTGTTTACTTGTTCAACGGTGAAATCTTCTTCAATTTCAAATACAACGTCGGTCAAGGAAACGTTAGGAGTTGGAACACGGAGTGCAAAACCATTCATCTTACCATTTAATTCAGGGATGATTTTACCCATAGCTTTTGCAGCGCCAGTAGTGGTAGGGATGATGGATTGTACACAGCCGCGAGCGCGACGTGGGTCTTTGTGACGAGCGTCCAAGTTCTTTTGGTCATTGGTGAAAGAGTGGACGGTGGTCATTGCACCGCTCTTGATAGTAAAGTTATCAAAGAGCACTTTGGTAACAGGTGCCAAGCAGTTGGTGGTGCAACTTGCATTGGAAACAACTTTCATGGATGGGTCATAGCTGTCTTCGTTAACACCCATAACAATCATAGGCGCATCGCTACTTGGTGCAGTGATAACAACTTTCTTTGCGCCGGTTTCGAGGTGTACGGAAGCAGTGTCGATGGTTTTGAACTTACCGGTGGAATCAATCACGATATCGGCACCAACTTCACCCCATTTGAGGTTTTTAGGATCACGGTCACTGAAAAGGGTAATACGTTGTCCGTTAACGATCAAAACCCCTTCTTCATAAGAAACGTCACCCTTGAAGATGCCGTGGGTGGAGTCGTATTCAAAGAGACGAGCGGTCCCTTCTGCATCAGAAGTAGAGTTAATAGCAACCAATTCAACTTCCGGATCCATGACAGCGATACGAGCAACCAAACGACCGATACGACCAAAGCCGTTAATACCAATTTTAATAGACATAGAATCCTCCTTTGTCATTTATGAACTTATTCATCTACTAAGATACTCTATTTTTAGGTAAAAATAAAGTAAAAGTCATACAATATGAACAGTTTTTATAGGGAATTATGAATGAATGATGAACATGAAAAATAAAATGAAAAAAATTGTAAAAAAGGCTTGCATTATTTATAAAACAATGGTAAGATAAATATCGTTGAAGGGCGGTCGACAAGAAAGCCTGAAACAACATGCGGAAATGGCTCAGTGGTAGAGCATCGCCTTGCCAAGGCGAGGGTCGCGAGTTCGAATCTCGTTTTCCGCTCTTAGCACTCCGAACGGAGTGTTTTTTTGTTTCTGAAATATTGCTGTATTTTAGTATATAACGGATGCACTTTCATATCAAAATGTGTTCTGGTGATTCAATATGGCAGGTAAAGAAACTTAAAAATAAAATGAAAAAAGTTGTAAAAAGGGCTTGCATTATTTATAAAACAATGGTAAGATAAATATCGTTGAAGGGCGGTCAAGAAGGAAGCCTGAAACAACGTGCGGAAATGGCTCAGTGGTAGAGCATCGCCTTGCCAAGGCGAGGGTCGCGAGTTCGAATCTCGTTTTCCGCTCTTAGCACTCCGAATGGAGTGCTTTTTTTGTATCATCGGTTAGGGAGGAACACCAATGGAAACTGTTATTATTGCATCCGGCAACCAAGGAAAGCTAAAGGAATTTAAGGAACTGATGAAGGATCTTGATGTAGAAGTAAAATCCTTAAAGGATTTCCCGGAAATTGGTGATATTGAGGAAAACGGAGCCAGTTTTGCTGAAAATGCATATATTAAAGCGAAGGCTGTTTATGACGCTACTGGATGTCTCAGTATTGCTGATGACTCCGGTCTTGAAGTGGATGCTTTAGGTGGTGCGCCTGGAATCTATTCTGCACGTTATGCCGGCGAAGAAAAAGATGATGCGGCAAATAACAAAAAGTTGATAGAGGAAATGAATGATATTCCAGACGAAAAGCGTGGCGCACAATTTCATTGCGCAATCGTTGCGATTGATAGAGATGGACATCGCTATGATGCGGAGGGGATTGTCCGTGGCGTGATTTTGCGTACCCAGCAAGGAAAAAATGGTTTTGGTTATGACCCATTATTTTATATTGAAGAATTTGGGCGTACCACCGCCGAACTTTCCATGGATGAAAAAAATAAAATTAGTCATCGTGGACAAGCGGTGCGACAGATTGTGGACATTCTAAAGAGTAAAGTTTTTGTATAAGCGTGCGCAAATGAATTTTAGTAAAAAAGCAGCAAACTGAATCGGCTTGCTGCTTTTTTGGTGATGAAATGGCAGAGAGAAAATGACGATGTCGGTTTTAAGATTCGAAAAGGCGAAAAAAGAGGATTTAGACCTTGTTCGTACCTTTTATTGGAAGCTGATAGATAGTTCTGATGTGCTTGGTCAAATTCTTCAATGGAAGAAAAATTTGTATCCGGCAGATGCGGATTGGTTGGCATATATTCATAATGAAGAGATGTATCTTCTTTATGAAGGTGAGTGCTTGGTCGGTGCTGTGGCTCTAACAACGTCTCAAAGCAATGGTTACAAAGATATTGATTGGCAAATTGATGTACGAGACGATGAAGTGCTTGTGACGCATTTGTTAGCCATAGACCCACTGCAGCAAGGACGAGGTTTTGCAACCTCTGCCTTGGATCAAATTGTTACTATGGCAAAAAATATGGGTAAAAAAGTAGTACGGTTAGATGCTATTGAAACAAATAGACCGGCGCAATGTCTTTATGAGAAGTATGGCTTTAAAAAGTGTGGGTGGACGCGAGAATATTATGAAAGCGTTGGGTTGGCCGGGTTTTATTTTTATGAATTTGTCTTGGTATAAGTGCAAAAATACAGGTGTCCGTGGTAGGAAATAAATATTAAAAAACGTCTGCATGAAATCATGCAGACGTTTTTTGTGTTTTAAAGGTTGTTTAAACGTTCTTCAAGTCCGGCTAATTCATCGAACAATTCTTTTGGCATTTTTTCTCCGTAGGATTCAAAGTGAGCGTGAATAGAACGTGCTTCTTCTAACCAAGCGTCTTTTTCGACACTGAGAAGACGTTCCATGCATTCATTAGAAACATTTAATCCGGCGGTATGCAAATCCTTTGGATTTGGAATGTACCCGATGGCAGTTTCTTTTGCATCGGCATTGCCGTTGGTGCGGTTGAAAATCCATTCTAACACACGAACGTTTTCGCCGTAACCAGGCCAGAGGAATTGGCCGTCTTCATCTTTTCTAAACCAGTTTACAGAATAAATTTTAGGAAGTTTGCTTTCGTCGGTGAGTTTGCTCATATCCAACCAGTGCTGAATGTAATCGGCAACATGATAACCAATGAACGGTAACATGGCAAATGGATCGCGACGAACGCGGCCGAGCTGATCGCTAATAATTGCTGCAGTAACTTCGCTGCCCATAATGGAGCCAAGGAATACCCCGTGCTGCCAATTGAAACTTTCATAAACCAATGGAATCGTAGAAGGGCGACGACCGCCAAAAAGAATGGCATCAATAGGCACCCCTTCAGCAGCCTCCCATTCGTCTTTGGCGATGATTGGGCATTGAGCTGCCGGTGCGGTAAAACGAGAGTTTGGATGTGCGGCACGTTCGCTGGAGCCGTTATACCAATCGTTGCCTTGCCAGTCGATGAGATGCTCTGGTGCTGGACCAAGACCTTCCCACCATACATCGCCGTCATCGGTAAGTGCAACATTGGTGTAAATGGTGTTTTTGCCAATGGTCTTAATAGCATTAGGGTTAGAACGTACAGAGGTCCCTGGTGCGACGCCAAAGAACCCGTTTTCAGGATTGATTGCGTAGAGGCGACCGTCTTCGCCGACATGTAACCATGCGATGTCGTCGCCGATGGTTTCAATCTTCCAACCAGGAAGGGTAGGAACGAGCATTGCCAAGTTGGTTTTGCCACATGCGCTTGGGAACGCTGCACAAATGTGCTTGGATTCGCCTTCTGGATTTGTGATTTTGAGAATCAGCATGTGTTCAGCCATCCAGCCTTCATCACGTGCCATGACTGAAGCGATGCGCAAAGCAAGACATTTTTTACCGAGTAATGCATTACCACCGTAACCGGAGCCGTAACTCCAAATTTCACGGGTTTCAGGAAAATGTGCAATATATTTTTCGTCGATTGGTGCACAAGGCCACGCATCATCGAGTTCGCCCAGCTCTAGCGGTTTTCCGACAGAATGTAAGCAAGGGACGAAGAACCCATCGTCGCCGAGACGGTCGAGTACAGGTTGTCCGACGCGAGTCATAATTTTCATGTTAAGTGCAACGTAAGGACTGTCCGTAATTTGTACCCCGATGCGAGACGCTGGACTGTTGATTGGCCCCATACAGAATGGAATCACAAAAAGGGTACGTCCCTTCATGGCGCCTTCATAAAGTGAAAGCATTTTTTCTTTTAATTCTTTAGGCGGATACCAATTATTGGTAGGACCGGCATCTTCTTCTTTTTCGCAAGAAATAAAGGTGCGCCCTTCAACACGGGCAACGTCGGAGATATGGGATCTAAATAAATAGCAATTAGGAAGTTTTTCTTGATTGAGCTTAATCGCTGCATCATGCGCGATGAGATCTTCTAAAATGGATTCTTGTTGCTCTTCGGAACCATCAAACCATACCACTTTATCCGGTTGACAAAGGGTGGTAATTTCGTCGATCCAAGAAAGCAACTTTTGATTGTTAGTCATGACAATTCTCCTTGCATAATAAGCGGTAATATAAAATTAACATATTCTACATATTCCTTCAAGGGAAAAGCCTGGATTTGTTATCATATTTAATAAAAGTGCGTCATTTTTATTTAGGGGGATTCATAAGAAATAATAATGGATATTCAATGGCGTGATAAATTACAATAAGAGCCATGGAGGTGGCGAATTGGTTGATATAATAGTAATTGGTGGCGGTGCCAGTGGCATGATGGCTGCCATTCAGGCGGCCAAACAGGGCTGCGAGGTGCTTTTGCTTGAAAAAATGGCGGTATGCGGGCGTAAAATTCGTATTACCGGTAAAGGTCGCTGTAATGTAACCACCATGAAAACACATGAGGAAATTTTGGCTGCCATTCGTAGCAATGCGAAATTTATGTACTCAAGTCTGAGCGCTTTTGACAATAATGATGTGTGGTCCTTTTTTGAATCGTTGGGTTGTCCTTTAAAAGTAGAACGCGGAGAACGTGTTTTTCCGCAAAGTGATCGTGCTCAAGATGTTATTGATACCTTGCTAAAAGAAATGAAAAGGCTCGGCGTGAGGGTGCAATGTGATACACAAATCAAATCCATACAACATCAAGATGATGGTTCATTTGCTTTGAAATCTAACAATGGCGATTCTTGGCATGCACGCGCAGTGATTGTATGTACCGGTGGTGCTTCTTATCCGGGAACTGGGAGTACAGGCGATGCGTATCCGTGGATGGCTGCGCTTGGATTAAAAGTGGTTGCGCCGTATCCGGCGTTGGTTCCCTTGGTTGCGGATGAAAAATGGGTGCCGGAATTACAAGGCTTGAGTTTGAGAAATGTGCGACTTACTATCAGCGATCAAGGTAAGAAATGCTTATATGATGAACAGGGTGAGATGTTATTTACTCATTTTGGCATCAGTGGTCCGTTGGTATTGTCTGCAAGTGGGCATTGTTCGGCTTATTGGCAAATAAAACATGATCGGTTAGTGGCGCATATTGATTTAAAACCGGCATTATCGGAACATCAGTTGGATGCGCGCTTATTGCGTGAAATTCAGAATATGCCAAACAAACATCTGAGTAGTATGTTGAAAAATCTATTGCCACAAAAAATGGTGCCGATTTTTATTGAGCGTAGTGGGATTAAAGAATCCAGAGTGTTGCATCAGCTTACCAAAGAGGAACGCCATCATATTATCGAGTTGTTAAAGGATTTTTCGTTTACACTGACGAAAACAAGAGATTTGACAGAGGGGATTGTCACTGCCGGCGGTTTGTCTGTAAAAGAAGTTAATCCAAAAACTCTGGCTGTAAAAAAAGTGCCGGGTTTGTTTGTTGCCGGTGAACTTTTGGATATTGATGCTTATACCGGCGGTTTTAATTTGCAGATTGCGTTTTCAACTGGATATTGTGCGGGCAGGTCTGCATGTAGATATATTAGAGGAGAGGTGTAGGACTCGTGAATAACGGCGGTGAAAGTAAGGCTGTAGCGAGAGCTGCGGTAAGGATGGCGGTTTCTGAAACGAGAGATGTGGAACGTGCGCTAAAAAAAGAATATGCAAAACAAGGCATTAAAACGGCTGCGGTGGATATCGGCGGAGATTTTTTTAAGTCGATGAACAAAATGATTGAACAATCTATTGTTGCTGCAAAACGAGAAGGGTTAATTGAAGAAGATTCTCACCACGGAGATGGTAGTGTGGCAGGTGCGGTGCATGATGCACTGAGTCAAGTAGCAACAAAAGCAAGTGGTATGAGTGTTGGTGGAAAAGTGGGTCTGGCACGTTATGAAGACCACATTAGTGTTGCGGTCTTTTTAAGTATTGGGTTATTGTATTTAGATGATGTTGCTTTGGGTTTGGCACATCGTACTATTTAAAAAAGATAGGTAGGTAGAAAAGCATGCAAATTGCGATTGATGGACCGGCGGGTGTAGGTAAAAGTACATTGGCGAAAGCGCTTGCAAAGCATTTGGGATATATTTATTTGGATACCGGTGCGATGTATCGTGCGGTGGCGCTGATGGCAGAAAGAAATCATGTTGCTCCAGAAGAAGGCGCGGCGCTAGATGCGTTGCTTGAAGGAATGGCATTACAATTTAAGCATGTAGACGACAAAAAATGTTTGTTTAACCATGACGAAAACATCGAAGAAGCCATTCGTCAGCCGGAAATCTCTAAAATTGTGAGCGCGTATGCTAAATTGGGTAGCGTTCGTGATGCAATGACGGAACAACAACGTCAAATTGCAAGTGCTCATTCTGTTATTATGGATGGTAGAGACATTGGCACAGTGGTTTTGCCAAATGCGGATTACAAGTTTTACATCATCGCGAGTGTAGAAGAACGTGCGCGTCGTCGTTATCTTGAACTAGAAAGTAAAGGGATCCATCAGGATTATAACGAACTGGTTAAAGATATTGAGTCAAGAGATTACCAAGATCGTACACGAAAAATTGCGCCACTTAAAAAAGCGGATGACGCTATTTTGGTTGATACCGATGATTTGAATGAAAAAGAAGTTTTAGAAAAAATAATTGGGATAATTGGAAAATAATGTTTGGCAATACGACCGATATTAGGTATAATAAAGTGTAATCGAATTAGCATACGAATGTGAGGGTATATATATGGAAATCATATTAGCTTCTAATGCGGGATTTTGCTTCGGTGTTAGAGCAGCCATCAATAAAGGTGAAAAACTTATTGAAGAAGGAAAGGGTCCGATTGCAACGCTTGGGCCGTTGATTCACAATCCTCAAGAAGTCGCGCGCCTTGAATCGTTAGGGATTAAATCTTACGATGATATTGACTCCGTTCAAGAAAAAAACGTGTTGATTCGTACACACGGCGTTGCGCCTTCTGTTTACCAAGAAATAGAAAAACACGGACACAGCTACTATGATTGCACTTGTCCAAAAGTAAAAAGAGTGCAACAACTTGCGCGAGAACATGCAGAAGCCGGCTACCAAGTGTTGGTATTGGGTGATTGCAAGCATCCGGAAGTTATGGCAATCGTTGGATGGACGAACGATACAGCTATAGTGTTTATCAGTCTTGATGAATTGAAGGGTCTGTCTTTAGAAGGTAAAAAAGTTTGCTTGGTTTCTCAAACAACAGAGAAACTTGAACGCTTTGAAAAGGCTGTCGAATATTTAGAAAGCCTTTCTCTTGAAGAATTGGTGGTTCAAAACACCATTTGCACAGCAACCAGAGACAGACAATCTGATGCCAGCGAACTTGCAGCTAAGGTGGATTTGATGGTCGTTATTGGCGGTTATAACAGCGCTAATACATGTAAACTTGTATCAATCTGTCAAGATGTAGGAGTTGCAACCAAACATGTTGAAACTGCAGCAGAGCTTCAGGATGAATGGTTTGAGGGCGTCAATAAAATTGGTTTAACAGCAGGAGCATCGACTCCTGACTGGATAATTAGGGAGGTCATTGACAAGATGGAAGAATTAACAATGGAACAAGGTTTAGAACAAGGGTATGGTACTTTAGAACCACTCAATCTCTATGAAGTAGTTACTGGTACTGTCGTAAAGATTAACTCTGACGAAGTAATGGTAGATGTGGGTGGCAAATCTGAAGGCGTTATTCCAATCAAGGAACTGTCCTTCCAAAAAGATCCAGATGTCGAAGAAATCGTTAAAGTTGGCGATGAAATTCAAGTAATGGTAATTAAGATGGAAAACAACGAAGGTCACATGGTATTATCCAAAAAACGTGCTGACCAAGAAAAAGCTATGGATACTCTCCAAGAAAAATATGAAAATGGTGAAGTTATCGAAGCTAAAGTTGTTAGCGATGTTAAGGGCGGCGTAATTGTTGATATCGGTGCTCGCGGTTTCGTACCAGCATCTCATCTCGATACCAAGTACGTTGACGACATCAAGTCTTTTGTTGGGAATACCTATCGTTTCAAAATCATCGAATTCGATTCCAACCCAGAAAACCGTAAGATCATCCTTTCCCGTCGTGCGCTTCTCGAAGCTGAAGAAAAAGAAGCTCGTGAACAACTTTGGGATAAGATTGCTGAAGGTCAAATCCTTAAAGGCCGCGTACAACGTATCGCTAACTTTGGTGCATTTGTTGACCTCGGTGGCGTAGATGGTCTTCTCCACATTTCTGAAATGGGCTGGGGCCGCGTAAAACAACCTACCGATGTTGTTAACGTTGGTGATGAAATCGAAGTTTATGTATTGAGCGCAGACCGCGAAAAAGGCAAAATCAGCTTGAGCTTGAAGAAGCTCATCAACAACCCATGGGATAACGCTGCTGAACAATTCCCAGTTGGCGCTGTATTGACCGGTAAAGTTGTTCGTATCGCTCCATTCGGTGCATTTGTTGCATTGGCTGATGGCGTAGATGGTCTCGTTCACATTTCCCAAATCTCTTGGGAACACATCGACAAGGTTGAAGATGCGCTTGCAATCGGTCAAGAAGTTCAAGTGAAGGTTCTTGAAGTTGATGAAGATCGTAAGCGTATCAGCTTGTCCATTAAGGATTTAAAGGAACGTCCAGTTGTTGAAAAACCAGCTGCTCCTGCAAAGCCTAAAAAACAAGCTAAGCCAAAGAGCGATGTGCCAGAAGTAAACGAAGAACTCAGCAACGATGCATTCGCATCCCTCGCTGATTTACTCGGTGAAAACTAATCTAACCGGTTCAAGAGTCGTTGCTTGCAACGACTCTTTTTTTATGCGATTTATACAGTAAAGCTTGATTGTAATGGTTTATATGAACAATTCTATGCCTGCGATTGTCGACCATTTTAGGTCATTGTGATATAATAAAAAAGTGTGACGATTTAACAGCAGTCCGATGTAAGGAGTGAGGCGAGATGCCTGAAGAAAAAAAGACTGAAACGACCCAAGGTCAAATTCATCAAAATGATTTTGGCACGATTCGAGTGGATGATGAGGTTGCGGCATCAGTAGCAGCAATTGCTCTCAATACGATTGAGGGAATTTCTCATACAATCGGTGTGGCTGGAGACGGCTTTATTGGCAATGTAACAGACAGCTTTACTGGAATGTTAGGTAAGAAACCGGGCGCAAGAGGCGTCCGTGTGGACTATAAAAACGATGGTTTTTATATTATCATAAATGTAAAGGTGTTGTATGGATATTGTATTCCGGACCTTGCCCACGAAATTCAGCGTAAGGTAAAACAGGACATTGAACAAATGACAGGCATGAAGGTGCGGTCGGTAGATGTCTTTATTCAAGGTCTCGATTTTAATAATTCAAATGATACAGTGACGGGGGATCAACATGCGTAAGTTAGCAAGACAAATTTCTTTTCTCCTCATTTATTCCAGTGATATGGGGGAAACGGATTACAAAGAGGTATTGCAGTATTATCTTAATGAAGATAATTTAGAAGATTTTTTGGTTGCCGCAAATATCATCTCTGTATTTCCTGAGCTAGATGAAGACACTTTGGATAGTGCTTTAGCAGAAGATGATAAAAACTATATTGTCGATACTGTTTCCGGCACTATGGAAAATAAAGTAGATATAGATAATTTAATTAATGCTCAAGCAAAGAACTGGAGCACCTTACGAATGGTAAGTGCCGATAAGAATATTCTTCGTATGGGCATTTATGAACTCGTATTTTCAAAAGAAAAAATTGATGCTGCTGTAATCATCAATGAAGCGGTAGACTTGGCTAGAATTTACGGGGAAGAAGAATCTTATAAATTTGTTAATGCGATTTTGGACGCAATTTATAAGAAAGAAATCAGTCATGAGTGAGAACGGCATTGTAAAGGTTGCGCATTTAAACGAATATATTAAAGCCATGTTTGAACACGATGATGTGCTGCAAAATATTCGGGTGGAAGGTGAAATTTCAAACTTTAAGCGTCATGCCTCCAGCGGTCATTGTTATTTTTCTATTAAAGATGATAAAGCAGCTATCCGTTGTGTGATGTTTCGTTCGGCTGCTGACCAAATGCGTACTTTACCAAGAAATGGACAATCGGTTGTTGTTCAAGGTAGCGTATCGGTTTATACCAAAACTGGGGATTATCAGCTTTATGTGCGCCGCTTAATGCCTGTTGGGATTGGTGATTTACAGCTTCAATATGAAAGGCTAAAGGAAAAATTGGCGCTAGAGGGTGTTTTTAAAGATGAATATACACGCCGTCCTTTACCTGAATTGCCACGAAAAATAGGAATAGTTACTTCCCCAACCGGTGCTGTGATTCGTGATATGGTTCGTGTGTTAAAACGGCGATGGCCAATGGCGGAAATCCTGCTTGTGCCTGCGTCTGTACAGGGTAATGAAGGTGCACGTTCGATTGTTTATGGTCTACAACAGCTTTATGAGCGTAATGATATTGATGTGATTATAGTCGGACGTGGTGGCGGCTCATTAGAAGATTTATGGAATTTTAATGAAGAACCGGTTGTACGTGCTATTGCAGTGAGTCCAGTGCCAATTATTAGTGCTGTTGGACATGAAACGGATGTAACATTGGCCGATTTTGCTGCTGATATGAGAGCGGGCACCCCGTCAATGGCAGCAGAACTTGTAGTTCCTGATTGGCGCTTATTGTATCAAAAGATTGATGAAATGAAGATGAATACCAATAAGTATACCAATGCCATTATGCGTCATAAAAGCGATGTGTTAAATGGGTATTTGTCTAGCGGATTTTTACAGGATTCTTCAAAATTGCTTGCCGCGTATAGTTTGGCATTGGATCAGAGACATATTGAACTGGAAAATGCAATGAAAACTCGCCTAAGTAATAAACAAAATGCTTTTACAGAACGTGTTGCTCAATTAGATGCATTAAGCCCGCTTAAGGTGCTAGGAAGAGGTTTTTCATATTGTGAAAAGGAAAATCGTGCAGTGACCTCTGTTGCACAAGTTGCTGTCGGTGATACGATTGCTTTGCGCTTTGTAGATGGTTGGGTAGAAAGCGAAGTAAAGAATATTTCTAAGTAAAGGACATCGAGATGAACGAAAACATGAATGAAAAGATGACCTTTGAACAAGCCATGGATCAGCTGGAAAATGCGCTGAAGGTGTTGAGTCAAGGGGACATTGCGCTGGAGCAAGCTGTTGAACAATATAAGCGAGGTTTGGATATGGCGAATCTTTGTCAAAAGATGCTCCGTGATGCAGAAAGCGAAATTAAAATATTGCAGGATGGCATTGAAAAAGAATTTCAAATAGAGGAGCAGCTGGTATGAGTAAAGAAAAGATGTCGGCACTTCAGCAATTGACTGAAGATAACTTGCCAAAGATTTTACCGGAAAAAGATGGTTATAATGATGTATTGGTTGATGCGATGGCATACAGTCTGTTATCCGGTGGCAAACGCTTGCGTCCGGTGCTAGCAATGGCGGCTTGCGCGGCTGTTGGTGGTCAGGTTGAAGCAGCGGTTCATAGCGCTTGCAGTATTGAATGTATTCACGCGTATTCCTTGATTCATGATGATTTACCTGGTATGGATGATGATGAGTTGAGAAGAGGAAAGCCGACCAATCATATTGTTTATGGGGTTGGGATGGCGACGCTTGCCGGTGATGGTCTGCAAACGCAAGCGTTCGAAAATATTAGCACTTATTGGTTAGAACAAAATCAGCCGGAAATTGGTTTGCGTGTCCTGAAAGAATTGGCTGTGGGTTCTGGTAATCAAGGGATGGTTGTTGGTCAGGCGCAAGACCTTTTATGCGAAGGAAAAGTCATTGATGAAGCGACCATGAAGTATATTCATGCACATAAGACAGGTGCGCTTATTACCGCGTCTGTACGTATTGGTGGTATTATTGGTGGTGCTAGTGATGCACAGATGGAAGCTTTGACTAGATATGGTAAACATATTGGTTTGGCATTTCAAATTACCGATGATATACTTGATGTTGTTGGGGACACTGCTGTCATTGGGAAGCCGGTGGGCAGTGATGAAAAGAATAATAAAGCAACTTATCCATCAATGGTTGGTTTAGATGAATCAAAACGCTTGGCGGAAGAACAATGTCGCCTTGCGAAAGAATCCCTAAGTGAATTGCCAGGAGATTGCGATGTGTTATCATATATTGCGGACTATATTCTGAATAGACAAAAATAAGAAAATAGTTGATACATGAGAGAAGGAGGGATAGAGGAATGATAGAAAATATCCGGTCGCAAGATATAAAAAATATGTCGATGGACCAACTTCGTTCCTTAGCGGATGAAATCAGACAACGGTTGATTGAAGTGACAGCGAAAAACGGTGGGCACTTGGCGCCGAATTTAGGTATTGTAGAAATCACCCTCGCCCTTCATTATGTCTATGATTTCCCGGAAGATAAACTGGTGTGGGACGTTGGACATCAAGCATACGTTCATAAAATTTTGACTGGTAGAAACGATAAATTTGACACCTTGCGTCAATGGCGAGGGATTTCTGGGTTTCCAAAACGTAGTGAAAGTGTCTATGATGATTTTGGAGTGGGTCATGCGAGCACTTCTATTTCGGCTGCGGTAGGCTTTGCCGCGGCTAGAGATTTAATGCGAGCGAAAAATGATGTAATTGCCGTGATTGGTGATGGAGCAATGACGGGCGGAATGGCGTTTGAGGCCATGAATTACGCCAGTCACCTACAGACGAAAATGACGGTTATTTTAAATGACAATGAAATGAGCATTGACCCTAATGTTGGCGGGATGAGCCAATATCTTACTCGTTTGCGCACCGATCCTGGATACAATCGTATGAAGGACGATTTAGAACTGCTTTTGAAGCGGATTCCTAGCATTGGCCCTAAAATGGCTGAATTGGCGGATCGTTTAAAGGATTCCGTGAAATACATGCTGACATCTGGAAGCTTTTTTGAAGAATTGGGATTCCGTTATTATGGTCCGGTAAATGGGCATGATGTCGAAGAACTGATTCGTGTTTTTGAAAATAGTAAGCAGTTTGATGCACCGGTATTGATTCATTGTTTGACAGAAAAGGGCAAAGGGTATTTGCCTGCAATGGCAAATCCTGGAAAATTTCATGGTGTTGGCGCTTTTGACATTGAAACAGGGGAGGTATTGGACCAATCAACCAAGCCTACCTATACGAAGGTTTTTGCAAAAACACTGACAGATTTGGCGAAAAATGATGGGCGATTGTTAGGCATTACTGCGGCGATGGCATCAGGTACCGGCATGAATGAATTTGCAAAGGCTTTTCCTGACCGAATGTTTGATGTCGGAATTGCCGAAGAACATGCGACAACAATGGCAAGTGCGATGGCTTTATCAGGATTAAAACCTGTGGTAGCAATTTACTCATCTTTTATGCAACGTGGTTACGATCAACTGATTCATGACTGTGCATTGCAAAAAGCACCTGCAATTTTTGCATTAGATCGCGCCGGTCTTGTGGGTGCCGATGGCCCGACACATCATGGTGTGTTTGATCTTAGTTATCTTCGTACTATTCCTGGCATGACGGTCATGGCTCCAAAAGACGAGCCGGAGTTGCAAAATATGCTATATAGTGCAGTGGAATATGATTGCCTAACAGCCATTCGTTACCCACGTGGTCGTGGTCCGGGTGAAGAACTCGTGAATCATTATACTTTGCTGCCTTATGGGAAAGCGGAAGTGATACGCGAGGGTAGCGATATTACAATTATTGCGATTGGTTCAATGGTCGTACCGGCTGTGAAGACAGCGGAGCTTTTGTCTGAATCTGGGATTTCTGTTGGCATAATCAATGCGCGATTTGTCAAACCACTTGATAAGGAATGTGTATTGAAAGCGGCTAAAACAAGTAAATTTCTTGTTACCATGGAAGAAAATGTTCTGATGGGTGGCTTTGGTAGTGCTGTCTTAGAATCTTTAAATGAAGAGGCTGTTGCTTGTCCGGTATTGCGCTTGGGTATTCCAGATGAATTTGTGGAACATGGAGATACCAATATTTTGAAAGATAGAGTTGGTTTGGTGCCGGAAAAAATGGCGGCGCGTATCTTGAAGTTTATAAATAAAGGATAATAGAATGGCTAAAAAAGAACGACTTGATGTGCTCGTTGTGGAGCGCGGTCTTTGTGAAACACGAGAAAAGGCACAGAAATATATCATGGCTGGTATGGTTTTGGTGAATGATCAAAAGGTTGATAAAGCCGGAACTAAAATTTCTGTAGACAGTCAATTGCGTTTAGTAGGGGAGCCATTGCCATATGCAAGTCGCGGAGGCTTTAAATTAGAAGAAGCGTTCAAGAAATTCCCGATTTCAATGCAAGATGCTGTAGTGGTTGACCTAGGTGCTTCAACCGGCGGTTTTGTCGATTGTGCATTACAAAATGGTGCAAAGCGTGTATACGCAGTGGATGTTGGCTATGGTCAGTTGGCATGGAAACTTCGTACTGATGAACGTGTCATCAATATGGAAAAAACCAATGCTCGATATTTGACACCGGAAGATTTTCCGGAGCTGATGGATTGGATGACGACAGACGTAGCGTTTATATCGTTAACTAAAATCTTGCCCGCGGCTTATGGCATTTTAAAGGAAAACGGTAGTGGTGTTGCTTTAATAAAACCTCAATTTGAAGCGGGTCGTGACAAGATTGGTAAAAACGGTGTTGTAAGAGATCCTGCTGTTCATGAAGAGGTTATTGAGAAAATCCTTTCTTTTAATGAAGAACTTGGGTTTAAGACCTTGGGCATAGTTCATTCACCTATTCAAGGTCCGCAAGGAAATATTGAATATTTGTATTGGTTTACTAAGGATGCTTCTGCAAAATCCATTGATGTGGATATCAAAGAGCTTGTACGCAATACCTTTGCGGATTTTGGTAAATGAGTTGATGCGTCGTCATGATTGATGAGCTGATTTTATTTGTAATAGGATTGCTTCTTGGAGCGTGGCTGATTAAATTTTTTCTTCAACAGAAAAAAACACGCTCCTTGAAGAAAATCAGTGAGCGTGCAAAACTTGGAGAATCTGAAGCGATGAAATTGCTTCAACAAGAAGGCTATCATATTATAGAAGAACAAGCGCGGATGCCGGTGAAAATGATGATTGGCAAAGAGCGATATGAGAGCTTTATTAAAGCTGATTTTATCGTGGAAAAAAATCATAAACGTTATTTGGCTGAGGTGAAAACTGGCAAACAAGCAAATCCAAGATTGCCGAACGTGCGTAGACAATTATTTGAATACCAAAATCTCTTTGAAACAGATGGAATTTTATTTATAGACATGAATAAATATGATATTATTGAAGTGTCTTTTACTGTACCTGAAACAATGAAAGGTGAATACAAGTATTTTCTTGCTGGTGTATTCGTTGGGATTTGTTTGATGGTATTTATTTTTTCATATTTTTAAGGTAGGAGTAAGATTTATGCATCAATCAGTCGGTATGTACTTTAATGTAAATCGTGGGGATATCGTTGAAAATGCTCAATATGTCGGCGAACTGCTAGCAAGTCATCATGTAGAGGCTTACGTGTGCGACAAACTTTTGGCAGCGTGTGCAGGAGTACGCTATTTGCCGGAGGATGAATTTTTAGATACCGTAACGATGATGGTGGTTATTGGCGGAGACGGCACATTCTTGCGCGCGGCAAATCTTGTGCGTGATGCAGAAATCCCGTTGATTGGTATTAACCGAGGAAATCTAGGTTTTTTAACAGAATTGGAATTAGAAGAGTTTAAAGGAAAACTTCCAAGGTTAATCTCCGGTGATTATGTGATAGAGGAACGTATGACAATTTGTGCCGAACTTTATCGTGATGGGTCATTTATTCAGAGTACAGTTGGGTTGAACGATGTAACAGTTAATAGAAATCCGCTTGAAAACACTTTAGAAATGGATGTTTATTTGCGTACGCAACTAATCGATTCCTATCAAGGGGATGGGCTCATTGTTGCAACACCGACTGGTTCAACAGGCTATGCAATGTCTGCAGGCGGTCCATTGATTTATCCGGGGACAGACTGCTTTATTGTTAATCCGATTTGTCCTCACGTATTGGGAACAAATCCTACGATTGTTCCGACTGATGGTATTATTGATATTCATTTAACACATAGTTATCAAGATGGTTATTTGTTTGCGGATGGGCGTATGATTAGTAATATCTGTCAGGGTGATACAGTTCGCGTATATAAAGCCGAAACACCTACTAAGATTATTCAGATCGAAGAACATCAATTCTTTGAAACCGTACGCAATAAATTGTTGAATAGAAATTATCGACGTATGCATCATAAGGAGGGTTCCTATGAAAAATAGGAGACAGAGACGTATTCTAGAGATTGTTTCGAACGAGACCATTGGTACTCAGAAGGAATTGGCAGAAAGATTGCAACAAGAGGGGTTTGAAACGACCCAAGCTACAATTTCCAGAGATATCAAGGAATTACTCTTGGTAAAAGTCAATATTGGTGGCGATCGCTATAAGTATGTGATTGCTCAGGATACGCCTGTGACTGATGCAAAACTGCGTATGGTGCTTCGAGAATTTATTATTAGCTATGATTACAGTGAAAATTTATTGATTCTCAATACTGCGCCTGGAAATGCCAATACTGTTGCTTCAGCAATTGACCGAGCCAGTTGGCCACAGGTAATTGGTTCTTTGGCGGGCGATGATACCGTTATGTTGGTAATTAAACCGGCGAGCGCTGTACATGAAGTGGTAGAGAAAATCGAAGATTATACAATGCGATAAGGAGATTTGGCATGCTGGCACGATTAACAGTTGATAATTTCGCGCTCTTAAAGCACGTTGATTTAGCTTTCGATTCACGGTTTAATGTACTGTCTGGTGAAACAGGCGCAGGGAAATCAATTATTATTGATGCTGTTAAATTAGTGCTTGGGGAACGCGCAAACGTGGCTGATATTCGTTATCAGGAGGATTATGCCCTTGTAGAAGCGGTGTTTGTTATGAGCGAGGGACATCCTGTTTTTCAAACCATGGACGTATTGGGTTTAGAAACTGCCGACCAAACTATTGTATTGACGCGACAAGTGCGGAGTAATGGGAAAAATGTGTGCAGAGTAAATCGCCAGATAGTTACTCTGACCCAATTTAAAACTATTTGTTCTCAGCTTATTAGTATTTATGGTCAACATGATTATGATGAGTTGGGAAATCAAATAACGCGCCTTTCTTTGCTTGATGAGTTGGGGGACGCCATTCATCAAGCTTTACTTTTGCAGGTATCGAATGCCTATGAACAAGCGCAACGAAGTGGAAAAGCGTTGAAGAAGGCAATGCGAGAATCTGCTAAACTTGAAAAAGAAATGGCTGCTCTTCGCGAAGCTGTGGAGGAATTGGAGCCGCTAGGCTTGCAAAAAGGTGAAGAAGAAGAGTTGGAACAACGCTATAAGCAGGCGGCACACTCGCAGGATTTATATGATGCAGCATATGCGGTGGCTGGTATTTTATATGATGCCCAGGAAAGTGTTCATGAAATGCTGACGGATGCTTTGCAGCGTTTAAAAACAGTGGCTCAGTATGATGAGCAAATGAAGGCATATACTAAAGAACTTGAAAGTGCACTTATTGTCGTGGACGATACTGCGCGCGAATTAGAAAGATACCGTGAGCAAGTCGACTTTGATCCGCAAAATCTCGAAAAAATGAACCAACGTTTGAGTTTGCTTTCTAAATTAAGAAAAAAATATCAAATGGACAGTGACTTGTTGGTAGATACATTAGCGCAGTGGCAAGATAAAATCAACGGATTCGACAATGCAGATGCTGAAATGGCGCGCTTAAAGAAAAAATATCAAGAAGATCGTCGTATATATGTGGGTTTAGCGGATCAACTTCATGAAAGTAGAGAATCCTTGGGGAAAATCTTTAGCGAGCGTTTAGTTGCAGAGCTTGCTGATATGGATATGAAGGAAGTGCAATTTAGAGTTGATTTGGATCGATTTTCAGGAGATGCGACGGGTACCGATATTGCAACTTTTATGATATCGCCAAATCGTGGCATGCCGATTCGCCCACTTTACGATATTGCATCTGGCGGCGAAATGAGCCGTATTATGCTTGCTATTAAAACCATTTTGAGCGGTAAAGGTGGCATCGAAACTTTAATCTTCGATGAAATTGACACTGGCATCGGTGGGATGGTGCTCACGACGGTTGCTGATAAGTTAGAAGAACTGGGACAACATGAACAGGTCATTTGCGTGACGCATGCGCCGAGTATTGCGGCGAGAGCGGATAAGAATTTTTTCACTAAAAAATATGTTGAAAATGATATGACTGAAACGCATGTAAAAGAACTTTTAACGGAAGCGGAAATTATTAGTGAAGTGGCTCGCATGAGTGGAAGTCAAGATGAATGGCAATTGGAACATGCAAGTCGTCAACGTGCGAAAAAGAAGCACAGAGAATAGTTAAATTAAACACTCGTTGAACAATGTACCGAAAGTGTGCATTTTCATCGAGTGTTTTTTGTTATGCAGATGAATGATTATAGCTTTTTGAAGAGCGCATATAATAAAAAAGCGGAAGCACTTGCTTCCGCTTTTTTATTATAATACTTTTTCGATATGCTTGCGAATGGCATTAGATGTCATAATACCGCTGATATCAATACGGTCATTAAAAATAATATGAGGAACGAGGTCAATTTCAAGTTCTCCGGCTTCTTCAAAATCTTCAAAGACCTTGTCCATGTATAAATCGGTATTTGCGAGTACTTCGCGTGCTTCATTTTCAGGTAGACCGACTTCGGATGCTAATTGTGCTAAAACGGCATGACTGGAGATGTCTTGGCATTCTTCAAAATAGGCTTTGAAGATACGGGAATTTAATGCCATATGCATGCCTTTTTCTTGCGCCCAAAGGGTTAAACGGTGAGCATCCTCTGTAGAAATATCGGGAATATGCGCCAGTTGGTATCGTAAACCGACCTTTTCAGCTAAGGCTTCAATTTGTACGAGCTTTTTAGACATAACAGATTCTTGTTCCGATGGCAGGTGTAATCCTTCAAGAAAAGTACGTTCAGGATGACTTTCTTTGCCGGCGTCGAGTAAGAATACGCGATGAGTAAAAGTGACATCGGTGATATTCATTTCTTTCAGTACTTGAAGAAGTTGAACCTTGCCAATATAGCAATAAGGACAAGTGTAATCGGACCAAATTTCGATATTTAACATAGTGTGATACTCCTTCGTGATTCAATGCAGTTACTTGTGATATTTTTGTCCGCTGTTTATGCGAGCACAACGATAGAGTTGTTCAACAAATATAACACGCATGAGTTGGTGTGGAAAGGTCATTTTAGAGAAGGAAAGTGCAAAATTGCTTCGTTTGCAAACTGCATCAGCCAAGCCGTAAGAGCCGCCAATGACAAAAACAAGATGAGTATGATTGTCCTGCTCGAGTTTACAAAAATAATCCGCAAGTGCAAGCGTATCAATCTGCTTTCCGTTGATTTCCAATGTGATTACAAAATCATCATCGCGAATATTCTTGAGAATGCGCTCCCCTTCCTTATCTTTCAATGCGGTGATGGCTTTTTCACTTTCTTGCGCCGGGTCCTTTTCGTCAGCAACAGCAACGATTTTAAATTGATGATATTTTCCTAGGCGCTTTGCGTATTCATCAATGGCTTGTTGCCAATATTTTTCCTTGACTTTTCCAACACAGAGTAAGGTGATATACATTATTCGGTTGGCACCTCCGTGTGGCTGAGTAATTCGTTAACGGTTTGAGCATCCGGGGTTGCAAAATAGGTTTGTTGATCGGTATAGATCACCATCCCTGGTTTGGCGCCGGAAGGCTTATGGACATTCTTTCTAAGTGTGTAGTCAACAGGAACCTTTGCGGAAAAACGTGCTTTAGAAAACCATGCGGCAAGCATGGCAGCCTTTTCGATGATTTCCGGTGCGAAGCCTTCATAGCCTCGTTGTGGTTTGATAATCACGTGAGAACCGTGAATATCTTTGGTATGTAACCATAAATCGGCGTTACGACCGATTTTGAGGGTGACATAGTCATTTTGATGGTTGTTTTTACCAATATAGATATGATATCCATCAATATAAAGGTGTGTTGGACTTGGTGCATGAATATTTTTCTTGTTTCGTGGCTGTGCGCGACGTTTGGCATAACCGTTTTCTTCAAGTTCTAAACGAATATCCAAAAGATCGTTGTCATTTTGGGCTTGTTCAAGACTATCCTCGATGGTAGAAAGATAATTGAGTTCATCAGAGGTTTTTTCTGCTTGCAAACTTGCTTTTTCAGCACTGATTTTTGCCTTGTTGTATTTCTTAAAGAATGCTTGAGCATTTTCGTTTGGTGTTTTGCTAGGGTTCATTTCAATGATTTCGAGTGGGGCGCCTTCTTTATAGAAGTTTTCAACCTCGGCAGTAGGACCTTGTTTGATGCGATATAGATTTGCGGTAATTAGCTCGCCACGGATGCGATAATCATCGGCATATTCCAATTCGTCAATTTTTTCGATTTGCAACTGAAGTTTTTTTTCGCAGCGTTCTTTTTCACGACGAACGATGCGTTCTAAACTGGTCCTTTTTTGCTGGAAAATTTCTTGTTGCTCTTTGGTTTCGTAAAAGGCTTCTAAAAGCACCGTCATATTGTCGCAATGCTCCTGACGGAAGGTGTCGTATTGCTTAAGGGCAAATGGCGCAAAGGCGAAAATATCTTGGTCTTCATACACTAGAGTAGGCGCCCAAGTGCGTTTTTCGCTCATCGCAAGAATGGCTTGGCATTGTTGAAATAAGCGAGTGTAATCAATCTCACCTAAATATTCGACGCGTGTATCAGGCGCAATATTAGAGCGGACTAAAACCTCGGTGACCGTTTGTGGACCAAATCCGGCAATAGTGCTAAGTAACGCTTTAGAAGCGGTTTTTTGTAAGCCGGCATTAATGAAGGACTCCGTCAGAGCGGCTTCAGTTAATTTTTCAAGAGGAATCTTATTTTGAGCCGGGGGCATATGATAAGGAATCCCAGGTTGGAACTGTCGATAATTATTGGTATTGGCACCAACACGTTTGATGGCGTCGAGAATAGTGTTCTTATCATCGATGAGCATGACATTGCTGTTTTTACCCATCATTTCAAAGAGCAAAGTAAACGTGGTTTGTTCACCGATTTCGTTGCGGCCACGTAACGAAAAGGCAATCATGCGCTCCCAATCAACTTGTTCGATGCTTTCGATGATTGCACCTTGAATATGTTTGCGTAAAACCATACAAAACTGCGGTGGTGTCAATGGGCTGTTGAATTGTTGGTTAGTCAAAGACACACGTGCGCTTTGTGGATTGATGGTGGCATAGAGTTTATGATTTGTTCCGTTTGCACGGATATTCATAGTAATAGAGGTGGCGTTGGGCTGGGCAATTTTATCAATGCGACCGCCGTTAATGGCGTCTTCAAGACTGTGCGCTAAGGCATGCATTGCAATTCCGTCTAATGACATAAGCATCCTCCCTTCTTGTCTAGCTGCCATTATACCATACTATTGTAGGAAAAAATATCAACCTTTATTATAATACATAATTCATTAATGACTTGATTAGTGACCTATGATATAATATTAAATAGTATGATTGAGAGGAGAATGCGCGTGGAAGAGTTTGACTCCTATACACTGGTGCTGCAAAATCAAACTTATAAAGTGCGTTCCAGTGAAGATGAAATGGTTGTGGCGGCGGTTTTTGAGAGACTTCAAAAAGAAGTCGAAGCTGCAAAAACAAACCAAACTTTTTTATCGCAGCATGAAGAGTTGCTGATTGCGGCACTCAATATGACTCAAGCACTTCTCAATCTGGAAGAAGAAAACAAATTGTTATTAGATTTGTTAAATGCAGAATAAAACGACATAGGATGGTGTACAAATGTTAAAAGACCAATTAATCGATTTTATGAAAACTTTCGAAACTGAACATATTGATTTCGATTTGTTTGTAACTTTTGAACATGTTCTCGTTCATGAAAATGATTTCAAAGCCGTAAACTACAGTGATCAACAAGGGATTTGTGATTTGCTCGAATACCTTGGTCGTGCCGGCTGGGAATTGATTGAAGAAGACGGTGTGTTAGTAGGGTGCAAGAAAGATAAGGAAACCATTCGTTTAGGATTGGGCGGTCAAGTGCAATGGACTTATGGTCCGTTTTTCCAAATGCAAGATCTTGATCAAGCATATCTCGGTTTTATTGAAACCTTGTTTGATGAATTACGCCGTCGCGGCATGGTTTTGTTAGCAACTGGTCACCAACCGGTTAGTGCTAGCAGTGATATTGAAGTGGTTCCTACCGTGGAAAATAAGTGCATGATGGAATATGCTGGTGATAACGCTGCATTGGTCGACTATTTAACCAGTAGCGCAAAAACCAGCGTAAGTTTCAAGTATGCACATGTAGATAACTACGAAAAGAGATACCAAGCTGCTATGATTATTCAACCGGCATTGGCTGCGTTTTTTGATAATACTGCTTGGATTGAAGGTAAGGAAAATACCAAACCTTTGTATAATGTGAATAATCTTTTGACGGCAGATGAAAGCCTCTATCATGTTGAAGACTCTTTAAGCAATAGCTTCAAATACAGAGATTTCGCTGATTTCTTAATGTATGCACCTGCTGTAACCATGAAAGATGGTGACAAGCTGGTGTATGCAGGTGATAAGAAAGTGGAAGATGTCTACGTTGATGGCGTAAGCGAAGAAGATGTAAAACGTATTTTGAGAACTGTGAAACCAATGATTTCCATGGATGAAAATGGTTTGACTGTTACTAATGTGGATAGTGTGCCATACCCATTGAATATGGCGTATGTTCTTCTTGTAAGAGCATTGCTTTACAATCCAGACCACATCACTGCCTTGCAGAAGATGATTGAAGAAATGAAGGAAGAAAATATTGTTACTGCGCACCAAGAAACCTTGCATAAGGGTCTGCAAGCGCCAATGGGTGAAGGAACTACCTTCGACTTAATGAAAGATCTTTTCTTCATGATTACCTTGACTGTAGGGCCAAAAGAACAGCATTATTTACAGCCATTAAATGCACTCTTGTTTAAAGACATTACCACAAAAGGGGTCAGTGCAAAACAATTCGCAAACATGATGGCTAATGCGTAATTTCGATGGGCGTTCGAGCGACAGCTTGTTTTTCAAGCTGTCGTTTCGCATTAGTGAAAGGAGTATTAGATGAAACCTGTTGTAGCAATCGTTGGGCGAGCAAATGTTGGGAAATCTACATTATTCAATCGCTTAACGCATACAAAACGTGCCATTGTCGATGATTTTGCCGGTGTTACACGAGATCGTCTTTATGAGGATGTCACGTGGAACGGGAAAACCTTTACTCTTATCGACACCGGCGGTATTGAATTAAAAAGTAACGATGAAATTCTCAAAAATGTGCGCTTCCAAGCAGAAATTGCAATTGATGAAGCTGACTTGATTTTATATGTGGTTGATGTGACCACAGGTATTACAACTGATGACCAGGAAGTTTCTCAAATGTTACGTCGTTCTGGGAAGGATATTATTCTTGTTGTCAATAAAGTTGAAAGATTTGATGACTTAACAGACGTCTACGAATTCTATTCCCTAGGGATGGATGAGCTTATTCCCGTTGCAGCGTCTCATGGGACGAATACCGGCGATCTTTTGGATTTAGTGCATGAACATCTAGAACGATTGCCAGAGACGCTTGAAGAGGACGATGACCGAGTGCATATTGCTGTGGTTGGTCGTCCGAATGTAGGGAAGTCTTCTTTGACCAATGCAATTATCGGCGAAGATCGCTCCATCGTGAGTAACGTTGCTGGAACTACGCGTGATGCTATTGACTCTTCATTTAAACATAATGGAGAAGAATACGTTATTGTAGATACTGCGGGGATGCGCAAGCGCAATAAAATTGACATGGCTACCGAACGTTATAGCGTAATGCGTTCTTTGCGTGCGGTTGATCGTTGTGACGTGGCGCTTTTTGTCATTGATGCAGAAGAGGGCCTTATCGAACAAGATAAGAAAATTGCAGGTTATGTTCATGAACAAGGTAAAGGTTTAATCATTGTTGTCAATAAATGGGATTTAATTGAAAAAGATGATAAGACCATGAATGAATTTACAGAGCGTATTAAGAGTCAATTGTTGTTTATGTCCTATGCGCCGATTATTTTCGTTTCTGCTTTGACCCGTCAACGTGTAACTAAAATTATCGATTTGGTGAAAAATGTTGCTGAAACACGAATGGTACGACTTCCAACCAGTTTGGTTAATGAGATTGTTCGTGATGCGGTACTTAAAAATCCACCACCAACTGATAAAGGGAAGCGTCTTAAAATATTCTATGCAACCCAAGTTGACGTTGCGCCTCCAACTTTTGCGTTGTTTGTTAATGATGCAGAATTGATGCACTTCTCTTATCTGCGTTATCTTGAAAACTGTATTCGAAAACACTTTGTTTTTGAAGGGACAACCATTCGATTGGTATTGAAAAACAAAAAAGAGGAATAGTGAATTGAGATGAGTTCTCTCATTAAAATCGTATGTATTATTGTCATCTCCTATTTACTGGGTGGCCTATCTTTTGGATGGATTGTAGCACGTATGAAGGGCGTGAACATTTTAGAAGAAGGCAGTGGTAATCCTGGATTTACCAATGCTTGGCGTACCTTAGGTATGAAAACAGCTTTGCTGGTACTAATGGGAGATGCATTCAAAGGCTTTTTAGCAGTATGGATTGGTGCTCAAGTTGATGGTGATATCGGCATGATGGTTGCTTTCGTGACGGTGATTATAGGCCATTCTTTTAGCTATATGCTCCATTTTAAGGGAGGTAAAGGGATTGCAACCGCTGCAGGTGCCTTGGTATATATTTCACCGTTAACATTGGCGGCATTGGTAATTATTGTGTTAATTATCGTAGGAATTACCAAATATATGTCACTGGGGTCCATTATTGTAGCAGGGTTATGTCCATTTTTCTTATATTTAGACCATCAATCTTCGATTGTTGTAGGTACTGTAGCAGTCATTGCGGCGTACGTCATTTGGTTACACCGAGGAAATATCAAAAGACTGTTAAATGGTACTGAAAATAAAATTGGCGCGAAAAGGAGCTGATTAGTCGTGGCTAAAGTTGCAGTCTTAGGGGCTGGAAGCTGGGGAACCGCGCTCGCGCAGGTGCTTGCTGTTAATGGTAATGATGTCCTATTATGGGGCAGAAATGTTGAGCAAATGGCGGAAGTTGCTGCAGTGCGTGAAAACAAAAAATACCTTCCAGGTATCCCATTGCATGATAAGCTAATTATTACAAGCGATTGGCCCAAGTTAAATGAATATGATTTTTTGCTTGTGAGTGTCCCAACTCAAACCCAACGACAATTGTTACAAGATCATAAGGAAGAATTTGTTCAATCAAATGGAATTCTTATAAATGTTGCAAAGGGGATTGAGACTAGCACCGGAAAATGCGTGCATGAAATTTATAATGAGGTGCTTGGTGATAGCTCTGAACGTTATGTTGTTCTTTACGGTCCTAGCCATGCTGAAGAATTTGGGAAAAATATGCCAACTGCGTTAGTTGCTGCTTCATCTAATCAAAATGCAGCAGAAAACGTGCAGAATATTTTTATGAATGATAATGTGCGTGTCTATACGGGCAATGATGTGATTGGTGTAGAATTAGGCGGTGCGTTGAAAAATATCATCGCCCTTGCCATTGGGATGACGATTGGTTTGGGATATGGTGATAATGCGCGGGCTGCGTTGATGACACGTGGTCTTGCAGAGATTACACGTCTTGGTGTTGCTCTTGGTGCGGAAGCGTATACTTTTTTAGGTTTGACAGGTGTGGGTGATTTGATCGTAACTTGTACATCTCAACATAGTAGAAATCGTCGTGCAGGCATTATGTTGGGTGAAGGGAAACCTTTAGAAGAAGTGCTCGCTAACATGGGGATGGTCGTAGAAGGTGTTGCCACTACGAAAGCTGCGTACGCATTAGCAAAGGAACGTCGCATTGAAATGCCTATTTTAGAGCAAATGTATCATGTCCTTTTTGAACATGGTGATGTCAATGAATGTACAAAAACGTTGATGACTCGTTCTAAAAAAGGAGAGCATGACGATTTTACAAACGTGAATAACTAATTTTGATGGAGAAAACGATTATGGAAGAAATCATCAGTTTGGATAGCGTAGATTACATTAGAGATGGAAAGTATATTCTCAAAAATGTGTCTTGGCACGTAAAACGTGGCGAACATTGGGTGATTTTAGGACCTAATGGTTCCGGAAAAACCACAACCTTGAATATGGTAAATGGCTATATTTTTCCGTCTAATGGTCATGTCAAAGTGCTAGAATTTGAATTTGGGCATTCATCTATTGTTGAGTTGCGCAAGCGTATTGGATGGGTAAGTTCTGCTTTATCGCAATTTATCCCTACGAACGACTATCCGCTCCATATTGTTCTTAGTGGTAAATTTGCCTCTTTGGGGTTATGGGAAAAAGTGGATGATGCAGATGTAGCGCGTGCAAATGAAATCCTCGATCTGCTAAAAATGCGACATATAGCCGACCGTAAATATGGCATGCTTAGTCAAGGTGAAAAACAAAAGGTTTTGATTGGGCGCGCATTGATGAATGAACCGGATATTATTATTTTCGACGAAGCATTTAACGGTTTGGATATTTTTGCGCGTCGTGATATGGAGCGCACTATAGAAGAATTGGCTAATAATGATATTACGTTTATCTTGGTAACGCATAATACTGATGAAATTCTTCCAGTCTTCAAAAAAGCATTATTGCTTAAGAATGGGCAAGTGCATTCAAAGGGCAATATTGAAGATATGATTCAATATGATAACCTGTCCGACTTTTATGGCGAAGATGTGGAAGTGTTCAAACATAAAAATCGTTTCTATTTGTCACTTCAGAGCGATAAATAGAATTGTTTCATCTTGGTAGAATAGTATGTTATAATAAATTCAATGCCTAATATTGAGAGGGTGGGAATGTGAATATATTGGAATTTCATTTGGACCATTTCGACGGACCAATGGATTTGTTAATGCATTTAATTGAAAAAAATCGCATTGACATCTATGATATTCCCATTAGTAACCTAACACAGCAATATTTGATGTATCTTGAAGATGCAAAGAGCATGAATTTAGAAATAGCTAGCCATTTTTTATTGATGGCTTCTCAGTTGATTCGTATTAAAATAAAAATGCTTTTGCCAAAGCGAAGAAACGAACAAAATGAAGAGGACCCACGTAATGCGTTGGTCGATCAAATCGTAGCTTATAAATTTTTCAAAAACCTGTCACATGATCTTGAGGAGATTCAAATTAGCGCATCAAAGTTTTATGCAAGACCGATTGATGTGAAAGCTTTGACCGCAAAATACAAGAAAATAGAGCCGCCCAAGGGTCTTGATGTGAATATCCTTTATAATGCTTTTAAGCTATTGGAGGATTATTCTAAAGAAAAATCACAGGTGATGGTTGTTGAAAAAATGAGCTTTTCAATTGAGGCTTTAGAAGAAAAACTCTTGGCTTTTTGCCAAGAATCATCTTATCCTACATTTCAGACGGTCCTAAAAAATTGTCAAAGTGTTGATGAGATGATTACCTTCTTTTTAGCGCTGTTGGAATGCATTAGAAGAAATGAAATTGTTGCAGTTCAACATGAAATGTTTGGGGACATTTGGTTGCAACGGGTAGCAGTATAGGAGTATCAATGCTCATAGATTTATCATATAAAGCAATTGTAGAAGGGCTATTGTTTATGGCGGATGCACCCATGAGTTCTGCCGAGTTAGCAAAAATTATGGAAATCGATGAAAGTGGTGTCCGCGAGATTATCGCCATGCTGGAAGAAGAATATTCGCAATCAGATAAAGGAATCGTGCTCAGAAAAGTAGGCGGTGGCTATCAATTTTTTACAGCACCTGCTGTAGAACCATATATTAATAGAGTTTTTTCTGAGAAAAAAACGAAGTTATCAAATGCTGCATATGAAACATTGGCAATTATTGCGTATAAACAACCGGTAACACGAAGTCAAATAGAATTGATTCGAGGTGTAAAATCCGATGGCCCAATTCAGCAACTGATTGTACGTGGATTAGTGGAAGAA
>Glacier_p2__coassemble_1029_pt1 | contig 42633 bp, 40 predicted proteins | sample Glacier_p2__metabat2_high_PE_021 | metagenome-assembled genome bin Glacier_p2 | reverse complement strand
GTGACAATGTGATCCAGGTCTGTTGCGGTTGCTGTGAGTGGTCGTTTGGATAAACGTTCAAATAAATCCGGTTGACCCAAAACGCCGTATTTGATGCTTTCTGCCACACCATCTGCAAAGCGGGTGGTGTCCATGGTTTGAATGAGATCCACATCGCAATATACGGCGAGTGGTTGATAAAAGGCGCCGACAAGGTTTTTGCCGGCGGAAATATCAATAGCAGTTTTTCCTCCAACGGAAGAATCAACAGCCGCTAAAAGGGTCGTTGGGACCTGTACAAAAGGAATACCACGCAAATAGACGGAGGCGGCAAAGCCACCTAAGTCACCGATGACACCGCCACCCAAAGCAACGACCAAGTCGCTGCGATGAAGGCCTGCTGTGCTCCATTCATTCATGAGCTGTTCTAATGAAGCAAAACATTTGCTTTCTTCGCCGGCAGGAACTACGGAGGCGTGGACGTCAAATCCCGCATCAATCAAACTTTTTGTTAAGCGTGTCAGATAAAGCGGTGCTACGGTGTCATCGGTAAGCACCGCAACTTTGCAGATGGGATGGATGTTGGTCAATTGCGTGCCAATCGCATCCAACATCCCATGACCGATGAAAACCTGATAAGGCTTGCCGGTTTTCACATCAACGGTTGCGCTTAGCATAAGGTGATTTCCTTTTTGCAGAAGTCGTGGAGTTTGATGGCATCAGCAGCCACTTCATCGAATGCTTCAGGACGCAAGCATTGTGGACCGTCGCATTTTGCGCGTTCAGGGTCATTATGCACTTCAATCATCAAACCATCGGCACCGGCAGCAATGGCGGCCATACTGAGTGGACGAACCATGCGACGAATACCGGCAGCGTGGCTAGGGTCGACAATGATTGGTAAGTGGGTCATTTCGCGAAGCATTGGGATTGCGGAGATATCGAGGGTGTTACGGGTTTTGGTTTCGAAGGTACGAATCCCGCGTTCGCAGAGGATAACGTTTTTATTACCGCCTGCCATGATGTACTCTGCACTCATGAGCCATTCTTGGTAGGTAGCAGAGAGGCCGCGTTTTAAAAGGACCGGTTTATCCATGGTGCCGACTTCTTTGAGAAGGTTGAAGTTTTGCATGTTACGGGCACCGATTTGGAGAATGTCTACATCCTTGAAGAGTGGCAATTGGGAAATATCCATGACTTCGGAAATGATAGGGAGGCCGGTGGCTTCTTTTGCCTTTAAGAGCAATTCAAGGCCTTCAGCGCCCATCCCTTGGAAGGAGTATGGAGAGGTGCGAGGCTTGAATGCACCGCCACGGAGAATGGTTGCGCCGGCAGCCTTCACACGTTGTGCTACCTCAACAATTTGTGCTTCACTTTCAATGGAGCAAGGACCTGCAATTAAGGTCAAACTCCCACCACCGATGGTGGCGTTGCCAACCTTGATGACGGTATCATCCGGATGGAATTTACGGTTAGCGTTTTTGAAAGGATCTTGGATACGGGTAACACTTTCAACGATTTCAAGGGCTTCGATGAGTTCGATGTCCACGCGGGAAGTGTCGCCGACAAGACCGATGATGGAGTAGGTGGCACCTTCGGAGAAATAGAGGTTTAAGCCCATGGACTTGAGCCAGTCGGTGAGTTGTTGGACTTGTACTTGTTCTGCGTCGGTTCTGAGTTTGATAATCATAATAAAAGTGCTCCCTTCAAAATAAAGATAAAAGAATAATTCCATTGACCATAGGGCATTTATTGAGGATACAAAAAAACTGCACGGGGGATATCCTCCGTGCAGTTGCTATCTCTCATTATAGAATGTCAGATAGAGCTGTTTTCAGGATAACCCAAATAGCCTTTACTGAAGCCAGTAAAGGTAAAGTAAGTAAAGTAATATCGGGTTGTCACTGAAAGGTTTCTATTAGACATTGTTATCACCTGTTATGGTATAGTTTTTCTAAAGGATAGCACAAATTATAACAGTTGTAAAGTGTAGCAAAATAATTACCGTGAATTTTTTTGCACGCCGTATGCGTTGACTATGGTATGATAGGAGCAAGCAATAAAATGGAGGAGGGGCACCATGCTGACGATTCGATGTTCCAAATGTAAGACCAAACTATGGAAGTATGACAAGATTGGTCAAGGCGAGGTCTTGCGCTGCCATAAGGCACGTATTAGTAAATGGTACGTGGAGGAAGAAATGCAAGGGGATAAAATTGTTTGCCCTGCTTGCAAGCAAGCCATTGGTATTGATAAGGGAAGCTTCTACAAAATGGATCCCAATGCCTTTCTATATAAAGGGACAAAGCGCAACAATTAACGGGATGAGCTAGAAAGGACGTAATGACGATGATTAGACAAGCGACAGTAAACGATATTGAAGCCATTGCGGCAAGCTATGAAGCGCTGTTGAGCTATGAACAAACGCACGGGAGCCACTCTAATTGGGTACAGGGATTGTATCCGACAGTGAAGGTGCCGGAGAAAAATGTTCCTTTGGGGACGATGATTGTGCTTGAAGAGAATGGAGAGATTTGCGCGAGCATGGTATTGAACCATGAGCAAGCAAGTGAATATGCCGATGTAGATTGGTTGTATCCAGGAGAGGGCGAAGGGGTATTGGTGGTGCATACCCTGTGCATTCCGCCTGCCAAAGCAGGGCATGGTTACGGGAGCAAGATGGTGCGATATGCCAAGGAACGTGCCTTAGCGGAAGGCTGTAGTGTGGTTCGCATCGATACCTATGCTTACAACGAACCGGCGAAGGCCCTTTATCAAAAGCACGGCTTTCGTGTTGCCGGTTATGCAGACAGCTTGTTAGAGGGCGTGATTCCGGAAAAAATGGTGTATCTTGAATGGAAAGTGGCCGACGAAACTTAACAACAATAAAAAAAGACGTATGATTCACATGGAGTCATACGTCTTTTTTTGTGTGAAATTAGATGCCGAACCAGAATTTCAAGATAAAGAGAATGGCAAGCACAATCATTACTACAGATACTTTCTTGCGCTTTTCAGCCGGTGCCATCACATTGTAAAGAAGGTTAATGAGCACATAGCTGAGTACGCCGAGAATCAAGCCGTCACCAATGGAATAGGTGAGTGGCATTGCAGCAATCGTGATGAATGCCGGAAGCCCTTCGGTAACATCGTCAAAGTCGATGTTTTTAGCAGCGCCAAGCATTAAGTACCCAACATAGATGAGTGCCGGTGCAGTGGCACAGGAAGGAATTGCGATAAAAATAGGGGAGAAGAACATCGCAACGAGGAAGAGCACACCGATGGTAATGGCTGTGTAACCGGTACGACCGCCGGCGCTAACACCGGTAGAGCTTTCTACGAAGGTGGTAACGGTAGAGGTACCGAGTGCGGCACCTGCGGTGGTTGCTACGGCGTCGGCCATGAGTGCACGGCTAACGTTTGGTACGTTCCCGTCTTTGTCGAGCATGTTGGCCTTGGAGCATACGCCGACCAGAGTACCAACGGTATCAAAGAAGTCAACAAAGAGGAAGGTTAAAAGTACCATAATAAAGGTGCTTGCATGTTCTGGGTGTAAAATATAGCTAAAATCAATTTTGCCGGCAATCGGTGCAAGTGATTCAAATTTCATAATCCCATCAGGCAAGAAAATCCCCATTTCAGCAGCTGCTGAAGGATTGATAAAGGCATAGCCCCAGCCAATGCATGAGCAGACCAAAATCCCAATTAAAATAGAACCGCGCACGCCACGTTTGTCGAGGGCACCGATGATGAGGACCCCGATGCAGGTGATAATACCCGGCAAAGCAAAGTGATTGAGGGTTACCAAGGTGGCATCGTCATTGACAACAATACCGCCGTTGATAAGACCGATAAAGGCAATAAAGAGCCCAATCCCAGCAGTCACGGCAAATTTCATGTTATGAGGAATTGCTTGGACAACGGCTTCACGAACCTTGCAAACTGTTAAAAGAATAAAGATAATACCTTCACAGAATACAGCAGTTAATGCAATTTCCCAAGGAATTTCCATACCCAGAACAACAGAAAAGGCGAAGAATGCGTTTAACCCCATAGCAGGTGCCAAGCCGAATGGTAGGTTGGCAACAAAACCCATTAGGAAACACCCCACGGCTGCCCCCAAGCAGGTTGCCGTTACTAAGGCACCGGCATCCATGCCGGTTTCGGACAAAATGCTAGGGTTGACGGCGATAATGTACGCCATGGTAAGGAATGTGGTAAGACCGGCTAAAAGTTCGGTCTTCATGTTGACATTTTGCTGACCGAAGACTGGGAAGAGCTTGGTCAACAAGGATGTCTGTTGTTTTTGACTCAAATCAAAACACCTCTTTTTTATTATTTATATTCAGGCTTTCGCCAAAATATACAAGAAAATAGAAAATTTAGCGAGACAAGGTTTTTAAATCCAACCAATGGCTCTTCAAGCTGCAAACCAATCGGGCATCGATGTATGCCTGATCACGCGTCAAAATGGTTTGGCCCTGATAATTTCCAGCCGGCGTGAGTTCGACAACAAGAACGTTATCAATGACTTCGTCGCTGGTGAGATGCAGTGGCAACATAAAGTTCATTGTATTTCGAGAAGGATAGTAGGACGGAATGGCTGTGTGGTAGTTCCAGCGTACTTCCTTGCGAGAAAGAAGCACCGCATCATCTAGACGGTTTTTGAGACGGTTGTAAAGCAGCATGTCGTCGCCTAAGAGCACACGAATGCGTTCATAGAATTGTTCGCGCTGCGTTTCATCGTTTGTGCGCTCAATATCGTTTAAAATTTTAATGGCCTTTTTATGGTCGTAGAATTGGTTTTTTAAGTAGGACAATGGAAAACGATCAATGTTTTCAATGAGGATGTGTTCATAATCGCAGTGAATTTCGCGTTCCAAATCAAAGAGCAAATCGCCTTGGCGTTGGAAATAGGTTGCCGGTTGTGGCAGCGGATTAAAATGCTGCACGAGCTGCTTGCCCAAGCCGTAGTGACCGGCAATGCAAAATTCTTTAAAGAGCCATGGAGACTCCCCGGCGTTGTTTGGCACAAAGCAGGCATAGATTTCGTCAAAATGACGGTCTACCAGCCCGGTATTAAAGGCAGCCAAGCGCCCGTCCTTAGAAAGCAAGACCTTGCCTTCCAATTGGATGCGATAAAAGGTATATTGGATGTATTTTTTTAAAATGTAGAGATTTTTTTTCTCAGCATGAGGAAAATCCCATTCTTCAGGGGTTGCCATATTGGCGAGGGCTTGCAGGAAATCCTCCCAACGCCCGAGAAAGGCAAAATTTTCCAAGGCTTGTGCAGGGCTGTCCCCTTTGATTTTATTGACCTCCAAGCTGGTGCTTGGCGTGTCGTAGTCATCGATGTATATCAGTGCATACGGTGGCAGATGTTTGCCTTTTTTAGGCGGGCGCTTAAAGGTGACGAAAATCGGTTTCCCGTTTTTTGCAGGGACATCCAAGCGGAAGCCGATTTTATCCTTGCTGTAATCTAAGGAATTATTGGCCTTGGCTTCTTGGTAGCTGCTTTCCAAAAGTCCCGGCAGAGAGGCTTGTACACGTCCTGTTTTGAGGGCTAAGAGCTCTAACATATGACTGTCAAGCTGGGTGCGCGCCAAAAGAGATTCCGGCGGCTCCGGCAGATTTTGCACCATATTATGATGCGGTGTCTGCACAGGCTTTGTTAGGCTGGTGCCACGAGCGGCACGGCGGGTTTTTCCGGGTAGCACAGTTTTGCCTTTGCTTTTGGCAGAAGCCTTTGGACGCTGCCAAATAGAAAAACGCACTTGCATTTCCTCGGATTCCTTTTTTGGTTGTACTAAGGCAATGAACTCCGGCATATCGCGGAGCATGTTTTTTAAACGGCTGTACCCGTAATCCTTGCTGGAGATGTGGTTGTTGGCAAAAAGCTGAGCCACATCGTTAATCGGATGGGTGCCGTAGTTGATATTTTTGCAGAGAAAGCGATAAATTTCGTCTTTCTGATCAATGGTTAACATAGTAAATCCTTTCTTTATCAGGAGGATGGTAGTATAGCGGTGATTATTCCACCGCCAATGACGCAGTCGTCATCGTATAGGACAACGCTTTGCCCCGGTGTGATGGCGCGCACTGCCTCGTCAAAGGTGACGGAAAGGGTGGTGCCGTCGTATTGCCAGTGCCCCATGCAACCGGTGTCACGGGAACGAATTTTAATACGTGCATGGCCTTCCTTTGGGGCATTGCAGTGAAAATTGACATCATCAGCAATCAAATCTTTATGCCAAAGCGCAGGGTCACGACCAACAGTGACGGTGTTTTGCTCACAATCGGTGGCAATGACATAGGCCGGATACCCTAATGCCAAGCCGAGACCGCGACGTTGGCCAATGGTATAACGCCATGCGCCGGCATGAGTGCCGATGCGTTCGTTGTTTTCATCGACAAAAGCGCCTTCCTTTGGCAAGCGCTTTGGACAATAGCCGTTCAAGAAAGTGGTGTAGTCATCGTTCGGGATAAAGCAGATTTCTTGGCTTTCGCGCTTGCTTGCGGTGGAAAGACCCATGGACGCGGCAATGGCGCGGACCTCATCTTTGGTATAATCGCCCAATGGACAAATGATATGTGGAAGCACTGATTGAGGAATGCCCCAAAGAAAATAGGATTGGTCTTTTTTGATATCCTTTGGTGTTGCTAAGGCGGCACCGAGTGTCGTTTCCTTGATGCGTACATAATGGCCGGTGGCGAGCTTTTCGCAACCTAGGCGCTGGGCTTCTTCCCAAAGGACACCGAATTTAATAAGGGCGTTACAGCGTACACAGGGATTTGGTGTTTGGCTGTTGATATAGGCATCGGCAAAAGGTTCGATGACCGTTTTGGCAAAGGTGTCGCGGGTATCGAGAATGTGAAATTCAATGCCGAAATGGTCGGCTACACGTCTTGCATCGGAGGCAGCATCGGCATCGCGACTGCTTTCCGGTGTGAGGAGGAGATGAATCCCCACTACTTCGTGACCGGCTTCTTGTAACAAATGGACGGTGACAGAACTGTCAACTCCGCCGCTTAAGCCAACGGCAACTTTACTCATGATGTGTTCCTTTCTGGGCGGTGACGGTATCGTCTTCAATATAATAATGGGTGCCGACGAGGCAATCCGGTAAGTATTGCTGTTCTACCTGGTGCATCGGATAATCGTGAGGATATTTATAGCCTAATCCGTGTCCGAGCTCGGCGGCGCCGGCATAATGGGCGTCGCGTAAATGGTTTGGCACGGCGCCGTTTTTCCCCTTACGCACATCGGCAAGGGCTTTGTCAATGCCAAGATAGGAGGCATTGCTCTTTGGCGCGGTGGCCATATAGACCACGGCTTGGCCTAAGATGATGCGCCCCTCAGGTATACCGACAAATTGTAGGGCGTTGGCAGCGCTTTGAGCGACCACCAAGGCCTGTGGGTCTGCCATGCCAATATCCTCGCAAGAGAGGATGACGATGCGACGGGCAATAAAAAGTGGGTCTTCGCCGGCGTCAAGCATTCTGGCAAGATAATAGAGTGCGGCATCCGGATCGCTCCCACGCATGCTTTTTATAAAAGCGGAGATAATATCATAATGTTCATCACCGGTGCCATCATAGCTGACGGCAGGGCGTTGGATGGACTCTTCAGCCACCGCCAAATCGACATGGATGGTACCGGTACTGTCTGCCGGGCTTGAAAGGACGGAAAGCTCGAGGGCATTCAATGCCATGCGTGCATCGCCTTGGGAGTAATTGGCGAAATGGTCGAGGGCTTCATCGGTAATAGCAACTCGATATTGCCCCAGCCCTCGTTCGCGATCGGCGAGGGCGCGGCGGCAAAGGCTGATAATGTCGCCTTTGGAGAGGGGCTGCATTTCAAAAATCAAGGAACGAGAGAGCAATGCGCGATTGATGCTAAAATAAGGGTTTTGCGTAGTGGCACCAATGAGAATAATGGTGCCGTTTTCTACTGCCGGTAACAAGCCGTCCTGTTGCGCTTTATTGAAACGATGCACTTCGTCGATAAAGAGGATGGTTTGACGGTTGTAAAGTTGAAGTTCCTCTTCAGCTTTTTTTATAAGTTTGCGAAGTTCCGGCAGTCCGTCGGTGACGGCGTTGAGACGTTGGAATGGGCGTTTGGTGACGGTTGCAATGACCGACGCCAAGGTGGTTTTTCCGCAACCGGAGGTGCCCCATAATATAATAGAAGAAAGTCGATTACTTTCGATGGCGCGACGCAAAAGTCGCCCTGGTCCAATCAAGGATTCTTGCCCCACAACCTCATCGAGGCTTTGTGGGCGCATACGGTCGGCGAGCGGTGCATGGGACTGATGACCCATATTGGCGCTTGCTGCTTGAAAGAGATTTATTTGGTCGGGCATTGGTGAATACCCCTTTCTAATTGAAGGACTTTACAAGTGCCTTGAGATACTCCTTTAAGGCAGGTGCAATGGTGTCACGTTTGAGGCCATATTCAATGTTTGCCTTAATAAAGCCGAGTTGGTCGCCGACATCAAAGCGTGTTCCTTTGAAATCGCAGGCAATCATGGTTTCCTGCGCTGCCAGAGTGTTTAGGGCGTCGGTGAGTTGAATTTCTCCGCCTTTACCTGGTGCAGTGTTTTCGAGAATGTCGAAAATGGCAGGTGTGATGATATAACGTCCCATAATAGCAAGATTGCTTGGGGCTTCATCCGCGTGCGGTTTTTCAACCAGGCTTTTCACTGTGCAATTGCCCTGATTGTCAAATGTATTCGGTGCGACGATGCCGTATTTGTGGATGGCTTCGCGTGCCACCTGTTGCACCCCTAAGACGGATGCACCGGAGTTGCTATAAATATCAATAAGTTGCTTTAAACATGGCACTTCCGCATCCACCACATCGTCACCCAGAAGAACGGCAATGGCTTCACCGTTTGCAAAGTCCTTTGCGAGAGAGACTGCATGACCCAGTCCAAGAGGTTCCTCTTGAATAATATAGGAAATTTTCACAATGGAAGGAATGGATGCGATGCGTTCGCAGAGTGCATCCTTGCCGTGGGCGCGCAGGAAGGCTTCAAGGTCGGGAGCGTCGGCAAAATGCGCCTTGATGGCATCTTTTTGGTCGCTTACCACAAGGAGCACTTCTTCGATACCACTGGCGGCAGCTTCTTCGATAATATATTGTAAGGTTGGAATATCTACAATCGGCAAAAGTTCTTTCGGCACGGCTTTGGTGACCGGTAAAAAACGTGTGCCGAGACCGGCTGCAGGAATGACTGCTTTTCTGATTCTTTGCATAAAAAATACCTCCGTAGAGAGTCAGCGTTGACTATAGTATATCATTTGTGATTTGTAGGTGTAAAGACACTGGGACTCTGTTGCGAGCGGGGTTTGGAGATGTTAGAATAAAAACGATTATTACAGCTATAAGGAGGTGAACAAATGTTTAATCCGTTTGATTTAAGAGAGCTTAAAATGCGCATTTGGAAATATCAGCGCTCGGTGGCTCGAAATATGAAAGCGCTTTCGGTTGGATCCTTTCATTTTGAATGGCACGCTCGTATGGAGATGTTGGAGCGCTTCTTTTTTTATGCGGTCACTTCAAGCTTGATTGGATTGTATGTTGGCGTGGTGACAGCTCTATTTGGAATGGGGCTGTTGTACATTAACGAATTTCGTAGCGCGCATTTATATTATCTGGTTCCATTTCTCGGCTTTGCCGGTTTGATTATTATGATTGTCAACATGCAATTCGGTGGCAAAGCACAGCGTGGAATGGGGCTTATTTTTGATGTGGGCTTAGGAAAGGAAGATAAGATTCCTTTTCGCATGGTGCCGTTGACGGTTTTTTCCACTTGGATGACCCATCTATTTGGTGGGAGCGCCGGCCGTGAAGGGGTGGCGGTACAGATTGGTGCAACCATTTCTATGCAGTTTGCGGCGCTTCGTCCAAAAGGTGCGAAGTATCATGTCGTTGTTACCAGCGGCATGGCGGCGGGGTTTGCCGGCCTTTTTGGCACACCAATTGCTGCGACGTTCTTTGCCTTAGAAGTCCTTGTGGTGGGCTCGGTGTATTATGAAGCCTTGGTACCGGCCTTGATTGCTGCTTATGTATCCAGTTTCACTGCGAGAGCCATTGGCTTGCCGGCAATGACCATGCCGATTGGCGATATCCCGACGATGGATGCACGTTTTATGATAATTACCATTTTCGCCGGCCTTATCTTTGGGATTGTCGGTTGGATTTTCTCGTGGTTGCTCAATCATTTGCGTCTGTATTTTGCGATTTTAATCAACGACCCTCGTTTGCGAATTTTTATCATTGGTTGCGTGTTGGCGGTGGTCTTTCTTTTTGTAGGGGATGGTCGATATTCTGGGCTTAGTGACGAGATTTTTACTGCGGCGTTTACCGGCGGTGATATTTATTTTCGTGATTGGTTATTAAAGCTCTTGTTGACGGCGGTGACCTTAGCGGCGGGTTTCCAAGGCGGGGAGTTGACGCCACTCTTTGTTGTCGGCGCGACACTTGGGGCATTTTTTGCTACGCAAATGGGCATGCCGGTGGCACTTTTTGCGGCGATGGGGTGTGTGGCGGTTTTTGGCTCTGCAACGAAAACCATGTTTGCACCGATTTTTATCGGTGCGGAAGTATTTAGCGCTCAAGCCATGCCGTTTTTTGCTCTTGTAGCGATTACATCGTTTTTTATAAGTGGACATTACGGTATTTATCAATCTCAACTTTTTAGTGGAGAAGCGCCGTACCATGTTGATAATCAGAATAAATAAATCTAGGCAAAAAAGATAAAATTTGCTACTATAAATTAGTAGACTATCATCGTTTTACGGCGTGTTCTTACGCTGTTCAACGTTTAAAGAAAGAGGCGTTAAAATTATGAGTAAAGTTATCGTTTTCGGTCATGCCAATCCGGACACCGACTCTATTACAAGTGCCATCAGCTATGCATACTTGTTAAATCAAACTGGCCATGAAGCAACCGCTTATGCCCTTGGTGCACCTTCCGAAGAAACCCAATTTGCATTGGATGCCTTCAAGGTAGATGCTCCACAAGTGATTGCAAAGGCTGCGGAAGTAGCGGATGCAGACACCTTGCTCGCATTGGTAGACCATAACGAAGCGCAACAATCTCTAGAAGACCGTGGTGACTATCGTATTTGGAGCGTAGTAGACCATCACCGCATTGCAAACTTTGAAACTGCAGACCCATTGAACTATCGTGCTGAAGCGGTTGGTTGCACTGGGACCATCCTTTACAAGATGTACAATGAACAAGGTGTGGATATTCCTCAACACATCGCTGGCTTGATGCTTTCCGCAGTCATCAGCGATACCTTGTTGATGAAGTCTCCAACCTGTACGCCGGAAGATGAAGCGGCCATCGTTGCATTGGCTGCACTTGCAGGGGTAGATTACAAGAGCTATGGCTTGGATCTCTTAAAGGCAGGGACCAACTTATCCGCAAAGAGTTGCGAAGAACTCTTGAACCTTGATGCAAAGAGTTTCCCAATGGGCGGCGCCACTGTTCGCATTGCGCAAGTAAATACCGTCGATGAGAGTGACGTATTGGCACGCAAGGCAGAACTCGAAGCGCTTATGCAAGATGTCAGTGCAAAGGAAGGTTACGACCTCTTTGTGCTTCTTATTACCAACATCCTTGATAGCAACTCTACTGCGATGGTTTGCGGCGGCGAAGCAGCAAAGGTTGAAATGGCATTTGGTGTGAAAGTGGAAGACGGTTTGGCAGCACTTGCCGGCGTTGTTTCTCGCAAAAAGCAAGTGGTTCCACCACTCACCAAAGCATTCGAAGGCTAATTTGATTTTGACAGACCGCCATAGTGCGGTCTGTTTTTTGTTTTTTAGAGTGGAGGGTAGAAATGAAAACATTAGATGTAAAGAAAATTACAGAAACCATCCGTCGCATGACGGTGGAGGTGAATACCGACCTACCGAAAGATGTGGAGCAAGCGCTGGTAGAAGGTCGTGCAAAGGAAGAATCTCCTTTTGGACAGTATTGCTTGGACCAAATTCTTGCCAATGCAACACTCGCACGTTGTGAAAAGCAAGCCATGTGCCAAGATACCGGTACCATGGTGGTATATTTGAATATTGGCCAGGATTTACACCTCATAGGCGGCGATTTAACCGAAGCGGTTCATGAAGGGGTACGCTTGGGCTATGATGAAGGATATCTTCGCCGCAGTATGGTAGAAGAACCGGTTTTTGACCGTATCAATACCGGTGATAATACCCCTGCCGTCATCCACATTAACATTGTGCCTGGGGATCAATTGGAACTGACCTTGATGCCAAAGGGCGGTGGTGCGGAAAATATGGGGGCACTCGGGATGCTCAAACCAACTGCAGGTAAAGACGGTGTAGTGGATTTTGTTGTCGATGCGGTTTCACGTGCCGGTGGGAATCCTTGTCCGCCGATTATTGTTGGCGTAGGGATTGGCGGTACCATGGAAAAAGCCACCGAAATTGCAAAAGAAGCCTTAGCGCGTCCAATTGGCTCTCACCATGCAGACCCACGCTATGCCGATATGGAAGCCGAAATTCTTGAAAAAGTGAATAAGCTCGGTATTGGGCCGCAAGGGTTGGGTGGTCGTGTGACTGCGTTAGCGGTGCATGTAAACACGCATCCTTGTCATATCGCATCCTTGCCGGTGGCAGTAAATATTAACTGCCACGCAGCGCGACATATGAGCACAGTGCTTGAAGGGGAGGAAATGTAACAATGGAAAAGAAAGTACAAGTTCCGTTTAACGCAGAGGCGCTTGCGGATTTGCGTGCCGGTGATACGGTGATGCTTTCTGGTGTCATCTATACTTCTCGTGATAAGGCACATAAGCGCATGGTGGAAACTCTAGATCAAGGTGAAGCCCTTCCGGTGGATTGGAACAATCAACTTATTTACTATGCCGGCCCAACTCCGGCAAAACCTGGACAAGCCATTGGCTCCGTTGGTCCAACCACCTCTAGCCGTATGGATGCGTTTGCACCACGCTTAATGGATGAAGCAGGTCTAAAAGGGATGCTTGGCAAAGGACCTCGTAGCCAAGCTGTTATAGATGCGATTATTCGTAACGGTGCCGTTTATATGGTTGCCATCGGTGGGACCGGTGCGGCCATTTCTAAGAGTGTCAAAAAAGCAGAAGTGATTGCTTACGATGATCTTGGCACCGAAGCCATTCGTCGCTTGGAAATTGAAAATCTGGCGGCAATTGTAGCGATTGACGCCCAAGGTGGGAATTTATTTGAAACCGGACGTGCACAGTACGCACAAGACTAAACAAAAAAGACGTTGCTTTTGCAACGTCTTTTTTTGTTCAAATGCTCACTGTGCACAAGATGGAAATTGTCTAGTAAAAATATGACAATGAAAAATGCAGCTTATGGGTGGAAGACGAGAAATGGCAGACTGATATTATCTTGAAAGGCTTAAAAAAGTGGATAATTATGCGGTTTTAACAATTTTGAAGAATGAATTGATAACATTTAAATTAACAAAAAATATAAATTGATAAATTTTTGGACAATATATGGCTTAAAGTCTTATAAAAAAACGATGTCTACCATATTTTGATGAAAAAGTCTAGTGAATAACACGCTGAAAATGATAATAAATAACAAAGGTGGTCGTTATATCTATTGTAAATCAAAAAACTTTAGAATTTTATTGACAATTGACTAGTGTAAGCTATAATTAAACACAAGGGAACGATAAACAACCCTAATGGAACCATAAATCGATTGATTTATATATGTAATAAATCTGATTTGTTCATTGGCTGTTTGTCGGATAATGACCGTAGCACTAATTATTCTATAATACGAAAAAGAATGGAAGTGGGCGTATGGGAGAAGACACGAGAAAAGACAAAGTTGTTGTTGAAGGTCTGACAAAACGTTTTGGCGATTTGTTGGTTTTGAATGACATCAACTTCACCGTAAAACAAGGGGAATTCCTAGTAATTGTAGGTCCTACTGGTTGCGGGAAGACAACATTCTTGAACCTGCTGTCAACGTTGTATGTTCCTTCTGAAGGTTCCATCCTTATTGACGGAGAACCGGCAGACCCTAAAAAACACAACATCTCGTTTGTGTTCCAAGAACCATCTTGCTTACCATGGCGTACTGTAAAAGAAAACATCGCCTATGGGATGGAAATCAAGAAATGGCCAAAGGACCAAATCGAGAAAAAGGCACAAGAAGTAATGGAAATTGTAGGGCTAACTCAAACTCAGGATCTCTATCCTGCACAAATTTCCTCCAGTATGGAACAGCGTGTAGCGATTGCGAGAGCCTTTGCGGTTAACCCGGACTTGTTGCTTATGGACGAACCTTATGGGCAATTGGACGTAAAGCTCCGTTTCTATTTGGAAGACGAATTGGTTCGTATCTGGCAAGAGTTCCATAACACCGTTATTTTTATTACTCACAACGTTGAAGAAGCTGTTTACATCGCAGAGCGTATCCTTGTTTTGACAAATAAGCCAACAACGATTAAGGAATCTATTCCAATTGATTTGCCAAGACCTCGTAATGCTCTTTCTGATGAGTTCGTAGAATTACGTAACTATGTTACCGATGCGATTAAGTGGTGGTAAGAAATTAATCGCAAAAAATAAAAAAACAAAAAGGTAAGATTGAAGGGAGTGTGTTTCTAATGAAACGTCACAAGAAAACATGGAGAGCGGCAACAGCGGTCGTGCTCTCAGTTGCAATGCTCGGTACTCTCGCAGGCTGCGGTGGCGGTGGTTCCGCTTCTAGTGAAGGCGATGTCCTTTCTGTTGAAGGCGGGTTCCAAGGCCAAATCGATGCATGGTCCGCTTATTATGCAACCAACACCGATCCATCCATCCAAGAAAAATACGGCATTGATATGAAGATGCAATATTTTGACTCTGGGATGCCTATGGTACAAACTGTTCCGGCTAACCAACTTGCAATTATGAGTAACGGGTCTGTACCTACTCTGATGAGTGCTCTTCGTTATGATACTCCAATTGTTGGTATTTCCTCAAACGAATCTCGCGCGAACGCAGTGTTGGCTCGTCCTGATGACAACGTATTCAAAACTAAAAATGAAAACGGTACTTTCGGTAGCGCAGCAGACCTTAAGGGCAAAACCATTTTGACCACTACCGTATCTACCGGGACCTATACTTTATCTAAGTATCTTGAATCCCTCGGTTTGACCGAAGCGGATGTTACCGTTAAGAACCTTGAACAAGCTCAAGCAATCGCTGCATTTGAAAGTGGCGAAGGTGACTACCTCGTTCTTTGGGCACCATTCCTCTACACCGGTTATGAAAAAGGCTGGAAGGAAGTTGCAAACGCTGAACAAGTTGGTGCAGAATGCTTGATGCTTTGGGTAGCAGACCCTAAACTCGCGAAGGAAGACCCAGAAGCAGTTGCAAGATTGTTGGCAATGGTTGACGAAGGTGCTACCAAGTTTAACAAAGACGGCAAAAAATTAGCTCCTGAAATTTCTGCTTTCTTTACTGATTGGGCGGCAATGAACGTTAGTGAAGACGACGCTGCACTTGATATCGAATCTCACGATATCTACTCTTTGGAAGATCAGCTTAAGATGATGGAAAGCGGCGAGCTTTTGAAGGCTATGCAAGGCACTGCAGCTTACTTTGAAGGTCAAGGCAAGTATACCCCTGAAGATGTAAAGAAACTCGAAGAAAAGGGTTACTGCATCGATTCCTCCTTCCTCGAAAAGGCTATTGAAGTAAGAGACGCAAAAGCGTAATAAGCTAAATAAGTAATTTTGTTGAACTGGAGGGGGTTGCGGATCAAGCATCCCCCTTCTTGTACTTTAGAAAGACATTTCTCTTTACTTGAATTTATTACACTGAGGATAAGAATACACTCAATGGAGGTGTAATTATATGGCTAGTGCGAAAAAGTTGAAACGCACGGAGCGAAAGCAGAGTACTTATTTAGCTATTTCTACAATCTCCGTTATCGCGTTTCTGGTTTTTTGGGAATTGATTGTAAAATTTGAAGTGGTGAGTCCGCACTTGTTGGCGTCACCAACTCAGGTTATATCGCTATTTATTGATAAGTTATCCAATCCGAATCCGGACGGGACAATCATTTGGGGCCATATCGCTTTGAGTTTGGAAGAAGCGGTTGTTGGTTATGTGCTTGCACTGTTGATTGGTATTCCTCTCGGCCTCGCAATGGGCTGGTTCTCTACCTTTGACGGCCTTGTACGACCAATCTTCGAAATTGTTCGTCCTATCCCATCTGTTGCATGGATTCCTCTTTGCATCATTTGGTTTGGTACCGGTTTATTCTCTAAGGTGTTCATCATCTTTATCGGGGCGTTGGTACCGTGTGTAATCAACTCTTGCTCCGGTGTTAAAATGACAAACCCAACTTACATCCGTATGGCGAAGACCTACGGGGCGGACAGTTGGGAAATTTTTAAAAACGTTTGCGTTCCATCTGCGTTGCCAATGGTATTCGGTGGTTTGCAAGTAGCGCTTGCGACTGCATGGACCTGCTTGGTAGCAGCAGAAATGGTTGGTGCGGATGCTGGTTTAGGCTTCTTCATTGAAATGGGTCGCCGTCTCTTAATGCCAGACATGATCATCCTTGGGATGGTATTGACCGCATTGACTGGGGTTGTTATTACCATTATTGTTGGTTTCATTGAAAAGCAGCTTGTTAAGGGCAGCAGAAAAGGTCAGTAAGGAGGTGGCGAGTTATGAGTGAAACAATTTCTGAAGCTAGAGGCGGTAACGCTCTAACAAAATTCTTACGTAACAAACGTGTACTGAATGTAATTTCTATTGTGCTCTTCTTGGCCATCTGGGATTTGATTGTTGTTGTTGGTGGTTCTGCTATGATGCCACGACCAATCGAAGTGGTTACTGAGCTGATTCACATGTTCCAAAGCAAGTTGGCGGGCTATACCTTGTTAATGCATACTTGGATTAGTTTCCGCCGTGTAATGATTGCCTTCCTTTTGGCAGCCTTGATTGGCATTCCTCTTGGGGTGCTCATGGGCTTTAACAAAACTGCGAATGCAATTGTTCGTCCTATCTTTGAATTCTTCAAACCAATGCCACCTATCGCATGGATCTCCATTGCAATCCTCTGGTTTGGTATTGGTGAAACCTCTAAAGTGTTCATCATCTTCATCGGTGCTTTGGTACCATTGATTTTGAACTCTTACAATGGGATTCGTCTCGTTGACCCTGAATTGTATGACTGTATCCGTAACCTTGGTGCAAGCTATTGGCAAGAACACTGGCAAGTAACCGCACCATCTTGTATCCCAGCGATTTTTGCAGGGTTGCAGATTGCACTTTCTACTTCCTGGACTTGCGTAGTTGCAGCAGAATTGGTTGGTGCTCGTGAAGGTTTGGGCTTTGTAATTAACCAAGGGATGCGTATTGACAACACTGCAATGTGTATTGCAGGGATGCTCACCATCTGTCTCGTATCCTTCTTGACCTCATTTGCACTCTCCATGATTGAAAGGGGGTTATGTCCATGGACAAGACACACGGGAATATAATCGAATGCGTGGATATCTCCAAGGAATTTGGCGAAAAGAAAGTATTATCTACGATGAATTTCCATGCTAAGGAAAACGAATTTGTCGTTATCCTCGGTCCTGGGCAATCCGGTAAAAGTACCTTGATGCGTATGATCGCAGGCTTTGAAGCACCTACCACTGGTCACGTTTATGTAAACGGTGAAGAAGTGGATGGGCCAAGTGATAAGGTTGGGTTTGTGTTCCAACGCTATACCCTCTTCTTCTGGAAGACTGTTATGGGCAACGTTGAAATGGGCCCTAAACTGAAGGGCATTGGTAAAGCAGAACGTCGTAAGATGGCTCAAAAATACATCGATCTCGTTGGCTTGACTGGCTTTGAAGATAGCTATCCTAACCAATTGTCAGGTGGTATGAAGCAACGTGTAGGGATTGCACGTGCATACGTTAATGAACCAAGCTTGTTGATTCTTGACGAACCATTTGGTCAGCTCGATGCTCAGACTCGTATCTTGATGGAAACTGAAATTGAACGCGTATGGCAAGAAGAAAAACGTACTATTTTGTTCGTAACCTCCAATATTGACGAAGCGATTTATTTGGCTGACCGTATTATCGTATTGGATGGGAAGCTCCCAAGTCACTTGGCGGATGAATATGTCATTGACTTACCTCGCCCACGTAACCTGACTGGGCATGACTTCTTGGAATTGCGCAAAAAGATTACTGACTCCATGAGTTTGGTTCTCTAATTAAAAGTGTTTTTGCTAGGAGGTGGTTGGCATGATGATTGGAGCAATTCCTGTAGAATGGGCGATGTTCTTTACTGGCGTTGTCGGTCTTGGGGCGCTGTTCTTCTTGGTGCGTGCCATCGTTTTTAAGACGGCGGACCACTTCCTTGGAAAAGACGAATAAAAACGAAAAAAAGGCGAAGCTTTCGAGCTTCGCCTTTTTGTTTTGTGTAGCGAGGGGATTGTGTGGAAATTGTGGGGGTGACGGAGATATTTGTTAAGAAGTCGAATAGATAAAGTGAAATGGACTGTGTTATGATAAGCATTGAAGAAAACCTTTGTTAGGAGGCGGTTAGATGCCAGCAATGTATGCCCATTATGTTTTTGGGGATGAAGTATTGCCGAAATTTGATTCGTCTATTAAGCGAATTGTAAATGATCACCGTGCGCTATATAACCTTGGATTACAGGGGCCGGATTTTTATTTTTATGACCAATTCTTTTATTTTAAAAAGAAATCGTTGGCGTTGATAGGGAGTGCCTTGCATAGACAATCCTGTGGTTCTTTGTTGCGGTTTTTTGAACGTCATGGGGCGAAACGATTGGATAGTGCGAGCTTGGCGTATGCGATTGGTTTGATTGGGCACTTTAGCTTAGATTCTACTTGTCATCCGCATATTGACCGTTGGGTGGAAACCTTGCCATACAATCATATGCGGTTGGAAACGGAATTCGACCGTTTGTTGTTAGAACGCAATGGTGAAAATGCTCGTTCTTTTCGATTGGGAGATTGCTTTGCATCAAATAAGCACCAGCGTGCCGTGGTAGCGAATATGTATGATGGTCATGGCAGTGCCAAGGATATTGCGCTTTTGGTGCGAGATTATGCGATTTTGAAAAATATCATGCGTACACCTTTTGATAAGCAGTATGACTTTTATCAAAAGGTACTTGCGAAGTTTAAGGCGGAAAAGCTTGGTGGCGTCTTTATGGGTGAAAAGGATACCTTGTCTGACTATACCAATCCTCGATTGATGGCGCTGTTTGAGGAAGCTAAGCCTGTTTTTGTTGATTTGGCATCGAATTTTATGGACCATCATTTTAATGGTGTACCGTTGGATCCATATTTTGAACGTGATTTTGAAGTGTTGCCGGAGGATGCATGAGCGGGTGTTTTGCGGAAGAAATAAGAACGGCGCTCTTTGAGGCGCGAGATGAACAATATAAGACATTTCACTCGAAGCTTTTGCCAACGATAGAGGCATCACGATTGATTGGTGTGCGTATGCCGATACAACGGAAAATTGCAAAAGCTTATCGACAGGATGCTCGTGTGTCGGAATACCTTGCGATGACTCATCATGATTATTTAGAAGAAATCAATGTTCATGGTTTTTTTATTGATGAATTGAAGGATTTTGATGATTGTGTGACACAGACACAGGCGTTTTTGCCACAACTTGATAATTGGGCGACTTGTGATACCTTCTCTCCGAAAATATTTAAAAAATATCCGGCTGAAGTTGAAGTGTTGGCATTTGACTGGATGGAAGATGCAGCGTATCCGTATACGGTGCGGTTTGGGATCAATACCTTGATGCGCCATTATTTGGGTGAGTATTTTAAACCGTTTCATTTGGAAAAAGTGGCGGCGTGTTGTTCGGATGAATATTATGTTAACATGGGAGTGGCGTGGTATTTCAGTATGGCGCTTGCCAAACGATATGAAATGGCGCTGCCGTGGATTGCGGAAAAACGGTTGCCTGAGTGGGTGCACCGAAAATCTATTCAGAAAGCGATTGAAAGCAGGCAGGTGCCTGTGGAACATAAGAAAATATTGAAAACATATCGATAAACAGAAAGACGATGGGCTAAGCGCTTATCGTCTTTTTTGTATGTGATTGATTTATGTTGTTTAGGAGATATTTTAGAGGTGATTTATAGGAAGGGATGGTGGACAGAAGAGGTGGTAAATGAGGGAGTAAAAATAAAAGCCCGAGCGATGCTCGGGCTTTTTCGGAAGGTGTATGGCAGATGGTGTGTATTATTTTGTCATGAGTTTAGAAATGCTGCGGGCGAAATTGGTTGGATCCTCTACAGGGAGACCGGCGATTAAGCGGGCTTGTTGATAGAGGAGTTTGGTATAAAGCGCGAGCTCTTCTTCGTTGTTATCTTTGTAGAGTGCTTCGAGTTTTGTATAGATTGGGTGATTTTTGTTGATTTCGAGCACCTTTTGCGCTTTGATGGCGCCGCCGTTAGGCATGGATGCGTAAAGTTTTTCCATGTCGACGGAAATTTGTCCTTCGGTAGAAAGATACACAGCGTCTTCGTCGGAGAGTAGGGTGCTGGTCTTAACACGAACCACCTCGTTGCCGAGATAATCGGCGAGCTTCTTAAAGAAGGTGGTTTGCTCTTCGTTTTCTTCGGCGTTGTCGTCCTTGTTGTCGTCTAAGCCGAGGTCATCGCCGGAAACGGAACGGAATTCCTTGCCGGCGTATTCGCCCAAGGTTTTGAGTACGAATTCATCGAATGCTTCAGTGAGGTAGAGCATTTCGTAGTTTTTCTTTTTGATGATGCCGACCTGTGGTAAGGTGTCGATTTGTTCAATGTTTGCGCCGGTGGCGTAGTAGATGTATTTTTGCTCTTCCGGCATACGGTCAACATATTCTTTCAATGTCGCGAGTTTGTTTTCAGTAGAAGAGTGGAAAAGCAGGAAGTCTTGCAATTTTTCTTTATTGGCACCGTAGTAATCATAGGTACTGATTTTGAGTTGACGACCGAAGGCGTGGAAGAACTTTTCATAGGTTTCGCGGTCCTTTTCGAGCATAGTATGCAATTCTTTGGTGATGCGTTCGTCGATTTTATGCTTGATGACGCGGAGTTGGCGGTCTTGCTGTAACATTTCGCGGGAAATGTTCAAGGATAAGTCTTCGCTGTCGACAACCCCTTTGACGAAGTTGTAGTAGCTTGGCAAGAGGTCTTCGCAGTTTTCCATAATCATAACACCGTTGGAATAGAGTGCTAAGCCGCGCTTGTAATCGTTGGTGTAGTAGTCGTATGGAGGTTGACTTGGAATGTAGAGGATGGCACGATAGCTCAAAAGCCCTTCGGCGTTGAGATGGATGTGCTTGAGTGGCTTGTCGAAACCGAAACGACGTTCATGATAGAAGTTTTCGTAGTCTTCATCGGAAAGTTCGTTTTTGTTTTTGCGCCAAATTGGCACCATGGAGTTTAAGGTATCGTCTTCGAAATAGGTTTCGTATTCTGGATTATCTTCGGTACCTTCTTTCATGCGGGTCTTTTCGCAGAGCATGAGGATTGGGTAGCGGATGTAATTGGAATAGCGGGTAACGAGTTCGCGAAGAACATGTGGATCGAGGAATTCGTCGTAATTTTCTTCGTCGGTGTTATCGCGTAATAATAATGTGATTTTAGTTCCTGGAGTGGTACGATCACTGTCGGAAATGGTGTAGCCGTCGGTGCCGTCGGAATGCCACATTGCGGCAGGTTCGTCTGCATTCCAGGTTTTGGATTCAACGGTGACTTCTTTAGCAACCATGAAGGACGCATAGAAGCCGACACCGAATTGACCGATGATATTGTGGTCGTCTTCGAGTTCTTTATCATTTTTAAAATCATAACTTCCGCTCTTGGCAATGGTCCCAAGGTTAGTTTCTAATTCATCGGCAGTCATCCCAACACCGGTGTCTTCGATGGTGATGGTGCGCGCTTCTTTGTTTGGTGTCAGACGGATATAAAAATCTTCTTTGTTAAATTCTCGATTTTCGTCGGTTAATGTTTGATAGTAAACCTTGTCGATGGCGTCGGACGCATTGGAAATCAATTCGCGCAAGAAAATTTCGCGATTGGTGTAAATGGAATGAATCATTAAATCCATTAAGCGTTGGGATTCTGCCTTAAAGGATTTCTTACTCATAATATGGTCACCTCTTGGAAATATTAGCACTCGCCGTTTTCGAGTGCTAATATTATTTTAGCACTTTATGAGTGCTTGTCAATACATCTTCTTCATGGTACCCTCAAACAAAGAGACTGGATTTGTACAAGGAGGAACAACAATGGCAGATTTTGATCAAAAAGCGCCGGAGTACGATGATTGGTATTGTACTCAAAAGGGTGCGCTGGTGGATACGTTGGAAACAGAATGTGCGTTTTCTCTCTTTCAACCGTCTGAGGGAATGACGGTGTTGGACGCAGGCTGCGGGACTGGGAACTTTTCAATGAAGATGGCGCGTTTAGGGGCAGTTGTAGAAGGTGTCGACCTTAGCGTGCCGATGATTGGCTATGCCAAGGAAAAAGCAGCGGCCTCTGAATACAGTACGCAGCTAACTTTTCATGTGGGTGACCTTTACGCGTTGGATTTTCCGGACGAGCACTTTGATGCTGTGTTGTCTATGGCGGCTTTTGAATTTATTCATGACGACCAAAAAGCGCTGGATGAATTTATGCGTGTCGTCAAGCCGGGTGGCTATGTGTTGATTGGGACCATTACCGGAAATTCTGATTGGGGCATCGAATATATTAGTCATATGCCAAGAGAAGACAGTGTTTTCCACCATGCTTGTTTTAAAACCGCTGATCAGATGCGTGCGCTTCTTCCGGAACAGCTCGTGGCAAGTGCAGAGAGTGTCTTTTTGCCGTTTGCTACAGCGGATAGAGAAGCAACCCGAGAATTGGATGACGCATACCGAGCAAAGGGTGCTGTAGGTGCTTTTGTCTGCTTGCTTTGGCAAAAGCCGATTGTTTAATAGATAAACAGATTTGACGGATGTATAAAGCCGGTGACCGTTTATGAGTCATCGGCTTTTTTGATGGTGATTTTTCATGTTAGAGCGTATTGAAATGGCTTGGTTGACAGCTTTTGAAAGTTTTTGTTAGGATGATAATGATGTTGCGAGGGGAAGCGGCATGAGAAATAAAGGAAATAGTGAAAAGGAAGTGATTTGTATGGGGAAAAGAAAACCAACTTTTCTTGGATGTTTGGGTTTGTTACTTTCAGGTGTGTTGATTGTTTGTTGCTTATTAGTGGGGCTTCGTATAGGACTTGCACCGGGTTACCTAGCAGGGTTTAATGTGAGCACGGATCCGTTTGGCGTCTTTGGAGACCGACATTTGCATTGGTGGTCTTATAATGAAACTCAAAATCCGAAGGTGGCGAAGTTTCAGTATTTGAAGCAACATCATGAGGAGTTTGATTCTTATATTATTGGTGGGTCTGAAGCTGGGGCGTATCCGGTGGATGCTTTCAATGATTTCTTTGATGCGCGGTTTTATAATTTGGCATTTTACGATAACGATATGCGTGTCAGTGAACAGTATTGTAGGTATTTGCTTGAGCACTATGAGGTGAAAAATATCGTGCTTAATGTATCCCCGGCAAATGGTGTGAGTAGCGATGGCAAACAGGATACCTTGGCAGAAACGATGCCGTATCAGTTGAGCGATGAGTCTGCGTTTTCGTTTTATAAAAAATATCTGTTTGCTGACCCGCGGTATGGCCAAGAAAAACTGGCGTGTCGGTCTCAAAATGATTACTTACGACAGGATTTTGATGTGTTTGATGCAAAAAACGGTGCTTTTGATACCAGACAAGAGGACAGTGGGCGCATTAGCGAGTTGTCGCAGTATGTACAGGCTCATCCTGAATTTGATGCTGGGACGGAGGGGCATTATAGACTGACGGAAACAACGCAATGTATGAAGCATATTGCTGCCATTCGTACGTTGTGTGATGAGCACCACGTAAATTTAGTGGTGGTTGCTTCACCGGTGTATTGGAAATATGTGTCGTGCTTTGATGAAGAGGATGTGTCTGATTTTTATACAAAGCTCGCCGCCGTGACGCCGTATTGGGATTTTTCGTGGAGTGCCTTGAGCCAAGACCCACGGTATTTTTATGATGACATGCATTTTAGAAAATTTGTGGGGAAGATGATTGCTGCACGCCTTGTTGATGCGTCAATGACCTATGTGCCGGATGATTTTGGCGCTTATGTGGACAAAGGTCGTACAAATAGCGAGACGATGCCGTATGGAGATGAGATGCCTGCGGCTGACGATAATAGGACTAAAAAAGTGCCGATTCTCATGTATCATCATCTAGTGGAAGGAAAAATTGCGGATAACTGGGATATTATGACGGTGGACCGGTTTAAGGCGCAAATGAAAGCCCTTTCCGAGGCGGGCTATACCGCTGTGACCTTTGATGATTTACGTCGGTATGTGAATGAAGGTGTGGAGCTACCGGAAAAATCGGTGGTGATTACCTTTGACGATGGGTATTCCAGCAACTATACGCTGGCGATGCCAATTCTTGAGGCATATAATATGAAGGCAACAATTTTTGCGATTGGTGCCACAGTGGGTCAGGAAACCTATAAGGATACGGGCAAGAACATGGCGCCACATTTTAGCTGGGCGGAAGCTGCAAAGATGGAGAAAACCGGTGTGATTGATATTGAGAGCCATGGCTATAATATTCATGAGGTCTTGGGCTTGGATGAAGACCCAATTCGTGATGGCTGTTTACAAATGGAAGGGGAAAGTGTAGCGTCATATGTTGATTTTCTTTCGAAGGATTGTAATACTATGCGCGCATTGTTTGAAGAACATCTCGATAAAACGCCACGGGTATTGGCTTATCCCTATGGGAAATACACAGATTTAAGTGAAATGGTGTTTAGTGACGAAGGCTATGATGTGACTCTTTCGGTAGAAGAAGGCAATAGCCTTCTTATTAAAGGGGTGCCACAAAGCTTGAAGACGATGAAGCGCCATTTTGTGAAAGAAGAACATACGCCGCAGGAATTGTTGGCAATGATGCAAGGTTAACAGTGAAACTCCCTGTGTGCACACCTTCATAGGCGTGCGCACAGGGAGTCTTTTTATATATCGTTACGGAAATTATGGTGAAGATTGTAGCGGATGTTATCATCGGCGTTCGATATTGGTCATTGTTTTCATTCCGGCAAGAATTAGTATGGTTTCGGCAATGCGAAGGTTGACAATAAGCGCAATTAACGCAATGGTAAATAATACAATGGAGTCTTGGAGCAGACTGCGACAAAACGCGAGTAGTATAAAGAGTGGCAACATGAACAGGCATTCTAATAGCAGGTTTCTGATGACTTTTTGAGGGTGAGAATCATCATTTTCAATGAATTCAACGCCGCAATTGCATTTATTAGGAATCATTCCGCATTTAATCGGGATTTGGCGGCCGCAATGGGTACAATATAGTTTTTTCATAGGCATGCCTCAAACTGATTTGTATTGGTGAGTTAATTGTAATATAGGTGGTGAAGCCGGGTTAATGTGAATGAGGTGATATACAAAAAACGCTTTCCAAAGCGGAAAGCGTTTTTTGTATATACTAGCTCATTAAGAAGTAGATAATCACGACAATCCCCAAGATGATGCGATAGTAACCGAAAATCTTGAAGTCGTTCTTTTGGATGTAGGATACCAAGAATTTGATGGCGATGATGGATACGACAAATGCCACGACCATCCCGAAAATAAGAATCATGAGTTCATTGGCAGTGAAGTGGAAGCCGAATTTAATCAGCTTCAAAAGGCTCGCACCTGCCATGATAGGAATGCTCATAAAGAAGGAAAACTCAGTAGCAACAGTACGAGAGGTGCCGACGAGCATCCCCCCGATGATGGTCGAGCCGGAGCGGGAGGTCCCAGGGATGAGAGAGAGTACCTGGAAGCAGCCGATTTTGAAGGCGGTCATTGGGGACATGTCTTCAAAGCTGTTGACGGTCGGTTTATAGTTGTATTTGGTTTCAATCCAAATAAAGATAATCCCATAAACAATGAGAGCGATGGCAACGACCACATAATTATAGAAGTGTTCGTCAAGCCAGTCGTCCAAAGGAAGCCCAATGATGGCTGCTGGGAGACAGCCAATCAGAACCATATACCAAATTTTCCAAGTGGCTTTTTTTTCTTGCGCTGTCTTCTTTGGTGAGAACGGGTTCAGCTTATGGAAGTAAATCACACAGACGGCAAGGATGGCACCCAGTTGGATGACAACCAAGAACATTTCCCAAAATGCATGGGAAACGTTGAGTCTGAGAAAGTTTTCAACGAGTATCATGTGCCCGGTGCTACTGATCGGGAGCCATTCAGTAATCCCTTCAACAATCCCGAGAATCAGCACCTTTAAATATTCAAGAAACATTGCTTCTCCTCCTGTAAGATAATCCACTCTATTTTACTGTATTCTAAAAAACACATCAAGGAAGAAGGGGGCGTTTTAACTATTTATTGATTATTGCCATTATTTCTGATTGGTTGAACTTGAAGGTTGTTTATGTTTATAATGGCGTTTGAGGGGTGGTAGTGCGACGCTTGCTCGAATTGTCGTGCAATGTGTGCGTGCTAGGGAACCGAAGATGACATGGGAGGGCTATTCTTTGATGAATAATGAAAAAAATGTGACCTTTTGGGCCATTGGGGATTTACACCTCTCAATCGGTTTAGAAAAGGATAAGCAAAAGCCGATGGATCGATTTGGCGCGCATTGGGTGCAGCATACGGCAAAGATTGCCCATGCCTGGTGCGAACGGGTGCAGAAGGATGATGTGGTGCTGCTTTTGGGCGATCTCTTTTGGGGTAATCGCTTAGAAGAAGCGATGTTTGCTCTAAATTGGTTGGGCTGTTTGCCGGGGCGTAAGGTGCTGGTGCGCGGCAATCATGATAATTGGTGGACGAGTATTGCGAAGGTACGTCGTGCCTTGCCGGAAGGAATGTATGCCATTCAAAATGATTGTTTAATGTTGGATGGTGTGGCAATTGCCGGCGCACGTGGTTGGACATTGTCAGACCCTGAAGGTGTGGCGCATCAAGAGAAGATGTTTCGTCGTGAGTTTTTGCGATTAAAGGCGAGCTTAGAACAAATTCCGGAGGATGCGGAGCTGCGCATTGCAATGATGCATTTTCCACCTTTTGAAGAGAACAAAATTATTCCTGAACTGGAGAAATTGCTGTTGGCGCATCGCATCAATTATTGTGTGTTTGGGCATTTGCACGGCCAGGAGGCGGCGCGTTTTCAATCGCGTGAAAAAAAACGCATAAAATATGTCCTCGCAAGTGCAGATAATGTTGATTTTCAGCCAATAAAGATTTATAATAAACAATATATTCGTGACAACATAAGGAATAATTAAAAACGGAGGTGATATCAATGACAAAGACAATCCTTGCAACGGAAAAGGCACCTGCTGCATTAGGCCCATATTCTCAAGGGGTGGTTGCAGCAGGTGAAATGATTTTCGTGTCCGGTCAAATTCCAATCGACCCAGCTACCGGTGCGTTGGTAGATGGGGACGTGGCAGCGCAAGCGACTCGCTGCATGGAAAACATCAAGGCTATTTTGGCAGAAGCCGGTGTGGGCATGGAAAATATCGTGAAGACAACCATTTACTTAAAAGACATGAACAATTTTGGTGTTGTTAATGAAGCGTACGGTAAGTATTTTGAAAAAGATGCGCCTGCGCGCGGTTGTGTAGAAGTGGCTCGCTTGCCAAAGGACGTTCAAGTAGAGATTGAAGCGATTGCAGTTCGCTAAGAAACGATTGAGATTATAGGAGAGAATGAAAAGGAGGTTAGACTATGTTTGATGCTTTATTGTTGGCGCGTTGGCAATTCGCGATTACAACAGTGTATCACTTCTTGTTTGTTCCGCTGACCTTGGGCTTGTCCATTATGACAGCGATGATGCAAACAAAGTATTTTAGAACAAACGACCCTAAGTACAAAACCATGACAAAGTTCTGGGGGAAACTCTTCCTTATTAACTTTGTAATGGGGGTTGTAACCGGTTTGGTTCAGGAATTCCAATTTGGGATGAACTGGTCTGAATATGCACGCTTTATGGGTGATATCTTCGGTGCACCACTTGCAATCGAAGCGCTCTTGGCGTTTTTTATTGAATCCACTTTCTTGGGAATTTGGGTATTTGGTTGGGACCGTTTGCCAAAGGCGGTTCACCTTGCAAGTATTTGGTTGGTAGCCATTGCTTCTAACTTGTCTGCAATGTGGATTTTGGTGGCAAACTCCTTTATGCAACACCCACAAGGTTATGTACTGAACAACGGCCGTGTAGAAATGGACAATTTCTTGGAAATCGTTGGGAATTCTTATTTCTTCCATCAATTTGCCCATGTATTTACTGCCGGTCTTGCCACTGCGGCATTCTTTATGCTTGGGATTAGCGCTTATCATTTAGTTCGTAAGAAGAACATCCATGTGATGAAGGCTTCTTTCAAATTTGCGGCAATTATGGCTCTTATCGCTTCCCTCGCTGTTGCCGGCGTGGGGCATATGCAAGGGCAATACTTGACTAAAGAAGTGCCTATGAAGATGGCTGCGATGGAAGCTCTTTGGGAAACTGAAGAAAGTGCACCGCTTGCGCTCTTTGCAAGTATTGATACCGAAAACAAAGAAAATAACTTTGAAATTGCTGTGCCAGGCCTTTTGAGTTTCATGGCACATAACAACTTCACCGAACCTGTACAAGGGATCAACGATCTTCAAGAAGAACTTGAAGCAGAATACGGTGAAGGCAACTACATTCCTGATGTACCACTCATGTTCTGGAGTTTCCGTATCATGGTTGGTGCCGGCTCCCTCATGGTGCTTGCAGCACTTGCTGCACTCTTTATGGTAAAGACCAAACGTGAAGTGAAGGGCTCTAAGTTAATGATGGTATTCTTGCCGTTTATGGCATTGCCATATTTGGCCAACTCCTTTGGTTGGATTCTCACTGAAGTAGGCCGTCAACCTTGGATTGTATATGGTTTACAAAAGACTGCTGATGCGGTTTCTCAAGTCGTAAGCGGTGGGTCTGTATTCATTACCTTGGTAGGCTTTACCTTGGTATACTTGGTGCTTGCAATTATCGACGTTGGTTTGTTGGCACGTGCTGCAAAGAACGTTGAAAACGAAGATGCGAAGCCTAAAGCTGCAGAGGAGGGATCGTTATGGATTTAAATGTTCTTTGGTTTATTCTCATTACGGTGCTTTTCGTTGGCTTTTTCTTCTTGGAAGGGTTTGACTATGGCGTAGGGGCGCTCATGCCAATCGTTGGTAAGGACGATGATGAACGTCGCGTGGCGCTTAATACCATCGGGCCTTTCTGGGATGGGAATGAAGTATGGTTGATTACTGCGGGCGGTGCAATGTTTGCGGCTTTCCCTCATGTGTATGCAACCATGTTCAGTGGCTTCTATTTGGCACTGTTCTTGATTTTGATTTGCTTGATTTTACGTGCGACTGGGATTGAATTCCGCAGTCAAAAGCCATCTTTGGCATGGCGTAAAAAATGGGACATGGTGATTGCTGTTTCTTCCCTCTTGTCTGCAGTGCTCTGGGGCGTAGCGGTAAGTAACTTGGTCATCGGTGTACCAATTGATGAAAATATGCAATATGCTGGGACCTTCTTCACCCTCTTGCGTCCGTTCTGCCTCTTGGGCGGTGTGATGCTCACCTTGATTTTCTTGTATCACGGTGCTTGCTACATGATGCTTAAAGTTGGTGAAGAAACTGTATTGAACCGTGTGCAAAAGATTGCCGACAAAATTGGCCCTCTCATGATTCTTGTCACTGTGGCTTGGGTGGTATGGGCATTCTTTGCAAGTAATATGTTTGATAGCATGATTGCACTTATGGCTGTTGCACTTGCAGCGGTATCTATGATTCTTTCGGTGCTCTTTACAAAGAAGCGTGCCAGTGGTAAAGCATTCGTCTTTATCGGCTTGGCAATCGCTTTCTGTGTGGTAGGTGTGTTTGCAGGGATGTTCCCTAACATCATGATTTCTACCATCGATCCGGCTTACAGCTTAGATATTTACAATGCGGCTTCTTCTCCAAAGACCTTGAGCTTTATGACTAAAGTTGCATTGACCTTGGTACCGATTGTATTGGCTTATCAAATTTGGTCCTTCTATGTGTTCCGCAAACGCGTGACCAAGAGCGATGTCAAATATTGATGGGATTCAAAACGCCTCTCGATTGGGAGGCGTTTTTTTGTTGCATGGGATGCATTGGCCTTATGAAAGGAGGGCGAATGAATGGTAGATAAAAAATTGTTGCGTGAAGCAAGCGCACATCGTGCGTTGTTTGTGTTATCGGTACTGTTTGGTTTAGGCTCAGCAGCAGCGATTTTACTTCAGACGTGGTGTGTGGCTGTGATTGTAAACGGCATGTTCATGGAAGGAAAGGGCTTGCAAGATTTGTTGCCTTCCTTTGGTGTGGCACTATTGGCCCTTGCGGTTCGTATTGGGTTGGATTGCGCGGAGGAAGTGTGTTCCTTGCGCTTGGCCGGTGCGGTCAAGGAATCGCTGCGCGAGCGTTTGGTGAATAAGCTGGGAACCTTATCTCCGGTGCAGGTTGAGGATGTTCAAAAGGGGAAACTTTTAAATCTTTTGTATGATGGGGTAGATACCTTAGAGGCGTACTTTAGTGGATACTTACCACAACTTTACAAAGCCGTGTTTATTCCTGTTTTGTTCTTGATTGTGATTTTTCCCAGAGATACCATCAGTGCCGTTGTTATGTTGGTGACTTTGCCGTTGATTCCTGTGTTTATGATTTTGATTGGGAAATGGACCCAACGTGAAAGTGTGCGTCAATGGGTGCTTCTAACGAAGTTCTCCGCTTTTTTGCAGGATGTTTTGCAAGGCTTGGTGACGTTAAAAGAGTTGGGCCGTAGCAAACGTCAAGGAGAAAAAATCGGCGAAATCAGCGATGCTTATCGCAAGGCGACTTTTCAAGTGCAAAAATGGGCGTTTATTTCTTCGTTGGCCTTGGAGCTTGTGGCGACAATTTCCATTGCCATGGTGGCAGTGGGGCTGGGGCTCCGTTTGTGCAACGGGACACTGACCTTTTTGGTGGGCTTCTATATTCTGCTTTTGGCACCGGAATACTATCAACCAATGCGTACCTTGGGCCAATATTTTCATTCTGGTATCAATGCCCAAGAGGCAAGTAAAAGCATTTTTGAATTTCTCGAAATGGAAGCCTGGGAAATGCCGGATGGTGAGTATACTGACAATCGTGTGCGTAGCGTGCGTTTTGACCATGTATCTTTCCGTTATCCGCAGGCGGAAGCGGATGCCGTGCATGATGTGAGCTTTACGGTGAACGACGGCGATAGTGTGGCCTTTGTTGGGGATAGTGGTAGTGGTAAAACTACGCTCATGATGCTTGCGATGGGTTTTTTGACACCAACGGCTGGAACGATTTATGTTAATGAGGTACCACTTCCTGAGTGGCGGTTGGCGGCGTATCAGAACTGCCTATCTGCAGTGTTGCAAACGCCCTATACCTTTCGTGGTACGGTGCTCGAAAATATTGCCTTTAAAACCGATTTAACGGCGGCGGAAGTGGCGCGTGCCACACGCCTTGCCGAACAAACCGGCCTTGTTCATTTGCTTCGTACGACAAAGGATGGACTCGAAACGGTCATTGGTCAAGGGGGGCAAGCCCTTTCCGGTGGGCAACGTGCGTTGATGCTTACGAGCCGTGCCTTGTATCGTGAGGCGGACGTGCTCTTTTTTGATGAAATGACGGACAACCTCGACCTGGAAAGTGAGCGTGCGTTGGTGAGTATGCTTGATGTGCTTTTGGAAGGGCGTACCAGTTGGATTATTGCGCACCGTTTACAGACCTTGCGTAAGGTAGGGCGTATTTTTGTGATGCGTGACGGTTGCTTGGTTCGAGAAGGATGCTATGAGGCGCTTGTCGATGCAGGGGGACATATCAAAGACATGGAGGTGAAGTGCGATGAATAAGACTGTCAAATGGTTGTTTCAATTATTAAAGCCATACCGTTGGCAGGTGATTTTGGGCAGTTTGTTGGTCGCTCTTACCGTGCTCGGGAATACAGGACTGTTGGCAACTTCCGGGCTTTTACTGTCAAAAGCAGCGCTGACGCCGGAGGTGTTGTTGCTCATGCCATTGATTACCGGTGTGCGTTTCTTTGGGATTGGACGTGCGGTGATGCGCTATGCGGAGCGTTTGCTCAATCATAGCATTGCTTTTAAGATTTTAGGCCATTTGCGCGAAGATTTTTATCGTACGCTGGAACCTTTGGTACCGGATGATTTTCCTCATTACAGCCAAGGTAAGCTCTACAATCAGTTTATTGGCGATATCAATGTATTGCAGTTTTTCTATCTTAAGGCGGTGAGTGTACCGTTAGGGAGCCTCATCATTTATACCGTCTGTGCGCTCTTTTTGGCGTTCTATGATGCCCGTTTGATTCCAATGCTGTTGGTCGGACAATTGATTGCGGGGATTATTGTGCCGTCTTGGGCGGTGCATCACGGGCGTGAGAAAAAGCATACCCTTTCAGAGGTGCAAACTGCTTTGAGCGAACAGTTTTTGGAATATAAGCAGGGATTGGCAGATCTGCACTTGTTTAGTACTTTGGAATCCGTGCAGCATGAAGTAAATGATAAACTGCATGCTATGACACGATTGCATATGGAGATGAGTCTTAAAAAGAAAATGGTGAGCCGCGTAGTTTTTGCGGTGAGTCACCTTTCGATGTTGTTGGCCCTCTTTATGCTCATTCCATCGGTACAAAGCGGTAAAATCGGTGGCGTTGATGTGGCGATGCTGGCACTTTTGGTGCTTGCTAGCTTTGAAGCCATCATGCAAATGCCGGAAGCGGTGTTACAAATGGATGAATCCCTCGCAGCAGCAAAGGACATTCATGAGGTTTACGAGAAAACCCCGCGTCACCGTGACAGTGCGGAAAAAACGCCAGAAGGCTTTGCAATTCGTGCCGAGGATGTGGCATTTTCCTATCATCAACAGGGACGTGCCTTTATTGAACATCTCGATTTGGACATTCCGGAAGGGGCGCATGTGGCCTTTGTTGGTGAAAGCGGCAGTGGTAAATCGTCGATTGCACACCTTTTGAGTGGCCTGTGGCAAGTGGATGGCGGACGACTGACATTAGGTGGTGTGCCGATGGACGCCATTGCACCGGCGACCCTCCATCAGATGGTTGCAACCGTTGAGCAGGAAAGTTACTTTTTCTATACGAGTATTCGCGAAAATATGCAACTTGCCAATGAAAACGTATCGGATGAAGACATCTGGCGGGCGCTTGCCATGGTCGAATTGGACGATGTGGTGCATGCAATACCGGAAGGATTGGATGCGGTACTTGCTGAAAATGCAGCTATGCTCTCGGGCGGTCAACGCCAGCGCTTGGCTATTGCGCGAATGATTGTACAAAATCCGAAGGTGGCTATTTTAGATGAGGCGTTGCAAAAGCTTGATAAGGATTTGGCGGAGCGTGTTTTTGGTCGACTCCTTGAATGGGGCAGAGGGCGCACCATGGTTGTCGTCAGCCACAACCTAGCCATGCTCGACGCACTTGACTTTTCTTATGTAATCTCGTATGGTAGAATCATTGAAAAAGGACCGCATAATTCCCTTATTATGCAACATAATGGGCATTATCGGGCGCTTTATGACATCGAACGATCTCAGTTTTAAGGGTGAGTAGTATGTATCAAATAAAAACAAATGGAGAAATGGTGTGGTTGGAAGCGGATGCCCTTACACAAGCTGATGGTGTTGCGCATGCCTTCAGCACTCGTCATGGCGGGTGTAGTGCCTTTCCGTACACCGATTTAAACCTGGGTCTTCATACCGGCGATGATCTTGCTGCAGTACGAGAAAATCGTAAGCGATTTATGTCTCATTTTGATATTTTGTCGGATGAAGTGGTGAGCTTGCATTTCATGCATTCCAATATTGTTTTGCGTGTTGAAAAAGCAGACGGCGGTAAGGGCTTTCTGTCGGCGGATACTGCTTTGGGGGATGCGGATGGAATGATTACCAATGTGCCCCATCGTGCATTGTTTGTGACTTTTGCAGATTGTGTGCCGGTGCTTTTCTATGATCCGGTGAAACATGCTATTGGCGCATGTCATGCAGGATGGCGAGGAACGGTTGCGGGGATTTGCATGGAGACGGTGAAAGCCATGCAACAGGCGTATGGTTGCGACCCTAAAGATTTGTTGGTCGCTGTCGGACCTGCCATCGACCCCGACCATTTTGAAGTGGGGCCGGAGGTCAGTGAGGCGGTACGTGCACACAGCCAGTGTCCGGAACGCTTGCTTAAAGCGCGCAAAAACGGGAAATACCTGTTTAACATCTGGCAAGCCAATGTGGATCAGTTGCTTACCGTGGGCGTGCCTCGAGCACACATTACCGTCCTTGATGTGTCTACCTTTGCAAGAGATGACTTATTCTTTTCTCACCGTCGCCGTTTGGGCGATGACGTTGGCCGCCAGGCAGCGTTTATCATGTTAAAATAATAGGAGGATGCCATGCTATCAAAACGCTTGGAGCAAGTGGCACAATTGGTGCCTGAAGGAACGCGCATGGCCGATATCGGTTGTGACCATGCCTATCTTCCGATTGAGCTTGTGAAGCGGGGGCGGGTGGCACATGCCATTGGCTGTGACATCAACCGTGGGCCGTTGGAAGCGGCTGATAAAAATGCGCAACGTGCGTGTTTGGACCGTAGTGTCCTTGAGTTGCGCTTGGGTGATGGGCTTAATGCCATTGCACCGGGGGATGTTGACGTTGTAACAATTGCCGGTATGGGCGCAGGGCTCATGGCAGATATTTTGTCGGCGTGTCCGGAGGTTACAAATAAGCTTTCGCGCATCGTGGTATCGCCGAATGTGGCGCCGTGGATTTTACGCCAATGGGCCATGGCGCATGATTTCAAAGTTACCAATGAAATGGTTGTTTACGAAAACGATCACTACTATGAGGTGTTTACCTTAGAGCCGAGTGAAATGCCGGTGCACTATACAGAGGCAATGTGTTATTTTGGTGTAGAATTGCCAAAAGCATGTGATGCAGTGACGCAGGCGTATTTTGTTGCGCGTAGAGAAAGTGATGAACGTTTGCTTTCGGCGTGGGAAGAAGTGCGTCATCGCCGTGAAGATGTTGCCGCGCAATACGATCGCCTAACAACGCTTTGGCAAGAATGGGAGGCGATGAATCCATGCAAGTAAAGGATCTTGTTCGCGCCATGGAAACTTTGGCGCCGACACATTTGAAAGAAGACTGGGACAATGTGGGGCTGCAAATTGGTGGCCCAGAGGATCAAGTGCAGCATGTGTTGCTTGCCTTGACCCCCTCCGAAAAGGTTGTAGAAGAAGCCATTGAACGTGGCTGCGATATGATTATCACCCATCATCCCTTTATTTTTAAGGGTGTAAAAACCTTGCGTACAGATACAGTTATAGGGCGCATGAGCCAGGCGTGTATCAAACATGACATTGCACTGTACTGTGCACATACCAATCTGGACATTGCCCAAGGTGGGGTAAACGATGTGCTTGCGGCACGTTTGGGGCTTGAACATATCAGGGGCTTGCAAAAAACAGCGGAGACACCGCGCTATAAGGTCGTTGTATTTGTGCCAACGAGCCATGTAGAGTCGGTCAAAGCAGCGATGTTTCAAGCAGGTGCCGGCGCGCAAGGGGACTATGAATCCTGTGCTTGGAGTGTTGTCGGTAGTGGGCAATTTGTACCGAAAATGGGAGCGAATCCATATCTTGGAGAAATTGGTAAGGTCGAAACCGTTGAAGAAGCACGTCTTGAAGTTTTAGTTGATCGTATCCATCTGCATGCGGTCATTGAAGCGATGTGTTGTGCCCATCCGTATGAGGAAGTGGCGTATGACGTTTTCGTCAACGAGGGCAGTGTATCCCGCGCTTATCTGGGGCGTGTTGGGGATTTGCCTGTGCCAATGCGAATGGCGGATTGGCTCTCAGACGTTAAACAGGCACTCAATATACCGGTTGTCAGCGTGGCAGGGGATACCGAGCGAATGGTCAAAACCGTTGCGCTTTGCGGTGGCAGCGCTTGTGACCTGTTGGGCGATGCTAAGTATGCCGGGGCGGATGTGTATGTGACCGGAGATATGAAGTATCATGATGCACAGCGTGCCGTTGAAATGGATATGGCGATGGTGGATGTATCCCACTATGGTGGCGAACGTCCGGTGCTCGTTGCGCTTCAATCTTATTTGTTGGAAACCTTCACGGAGGGACTTCGTGTTGACATTTCCGAAAAGGAAGAGAATTTTATAAATTATATTAAATAATGGGGGTTAAATGAACATGTTTAAGTGGACCAAGAAGTTATGTGCAATGGCGCTTTGCGGTGTGATGGCTGTGGGTTTGATGGCTTGCGGTAACAATGAGGCGCCTGCCGATAGTGCAGCAAAGGAACCGGCGTCTGTAGATTCTGCTGCTGTAGAACAAAAAAGCGATGCACCGATTCGTGTGGGTGTGCTTAATATTGCAGATAGCTTACCAATTTTTGCAGCCGAACAAGAAGGCATGTTTGAAGCTGCAGGCTTGAATGTGGAGATTTATCCGTTTAAGAGTAGCTCTGACCAATCCAAAGCGGTAGAAGCTGGTGAATTGGACATTGTGATGAATGATATGATTGTTCAAAGTTTGATGAAGAAAGCCGAAACGGATACCAAGGTCATCAACTTGGCCTTTGGTGCAGACCCAACCGAGGGGCGTTTTGTGGTTGTCGCTGCACCAAACAGTGGTATTGCAAAGCCGGAAGATTTAGCCGGCAAGCGTGTGGCTATTTCTACCAATACCATGATGGAATACCTCATGGCACAGTATGAAAATTATTTTGACTTGGATGCTGAAAGCATTGAACTTGTGAATATGCCGGATTTGATGCTTCGTGTAGAAACCCTTTTACAAGGGAAGGACATTGACGCCGCTATTTTGCCGGACCCATTGGCATCATTTGCCATTTCTAAGGGCGGTGTGGCAGTAATTGACGATACCACCTTGGATGAAAACTTCTCTCAATCCGTATATCTTGCAACCAACGACTTTATGACTGAACGCAAAGCGGATCTTAATGCGTTTGTGAAGGTGCTTCAAGACAGTATGACTGATATCAATGACAATCCGGATAAATACCGTACCCTTTTGATGGAAAAGGCAAAAGTGCCTGCTGAACTTCAAGATACCTATCCAATGCCAACCTTTACACCGGGGGCAGTACCTAGCGAACAAGAAGTGGCTCGCCTTGAAGCCTGGATGGTAGAAAAGCAAATGCTGGAAAAGGTGTATAGCTATGTAGACCTTGTTGACACCTCCTTTGTGAAAGAGTGAGTGTTGTGAGTTATCATTTAAATGACGTATCGTATACCTATGAGGATGGCAATGCCATCCTCAATCATTTTAATTGGGAAATTCGTCCCAAAGAGCGATGGGCGCTGATTGGACCCTCCGGTTGTGGTAAGACGACATTACTTTATCTTTTGGCGGGGCTAAAAAGTCCGCAAAAAGGTGAAGTCCTTTGTCGTGGAAAAAAAGCGCAGGCGCCAATGGAAGGTGTGAGCTTTATTCAACAGCAATATGGGCTTTTTCGCTGGAAAACGGTGGGGCAAAATCTTGCCTTGCCGCTTTTGCTCAAAAAAGTGCCGCGTGAAGAAATTGAAGCGCGGGTGGCTAAGGAATTGACACGATTGGGACTGGAAGGTATGGAAAAGCGATTTCCAAAGCAACTTTCAGGCGGTCAATGCCAACGTGTGGCAATTGGTCGGGCGTTGATTGACCATCCCGAAGTGTTGCTGATGGACGAGCCGTTTTCGGCCTTGGATGCACTTACACGAGAAAGTTTGCAAGAAGAAGTGTTGAGGTTATCGGTAGAAAGTGGCGTGACGATGGTACTCGTGACCCACAGTATTGAAGAGGCGGTATATATTTGCGACCATCTCTTAGTTTACGGAAAAGACAGCGCACAGCCGCTGGTTATCGATAACACCCACACACCCCATGATCGTTATGATCAAAAATTTGTGGCGCAGTGTGCAAAAGTAAAGGCGCTCTTGGAAGGGAGTAAGGCATGAAGAATAAAGCAATCTCTGTCACTATTGCCTCTACGGTGCTTTTATTGGTTTGGCACTTTGCCAGTGTGGCGCTCAATAAATCTTTTTTACCAACGCCATGGATGAGTTGTGAAGCCTTTGCTGAGCTTTGCGTGAAAGGTGAAATGTGGCCGCAATTTCGAATTAGTGCCATGCGTGTGCTTTTAAGCACGCTCCTAGGGGTGTGCTTGGCGGTGCCGTTGGGATTGGCGTGCGGTCGAAATAATACCCTCTATCATATTGCCAATCCGTTGGTTGCGATTCTCTATCCGTTGCCAAAAGTTGTTTTTTTGCCGATTCTCGTCGTGCTTTTTGGCTTAGGGAACCTTCCTAAAATTATCCTCATCACCCTAATCATTTTCTTTCAAATTTTTGTTGTCGTTTGTGATGCGGCACATCAGCTTCCGCAGGAAAGCGTGGATGCGATGCATACCTTGAGCAAAAATAAATGGGTGGTTTTTCGCCATTTACTCATGCCGGCGTGTTTGCCACAGATGCTCACTTCTCTTCGGATTAGTGTTGGGACTTCGGTGGCGGTGCTCTTCTTTGCGGAAACCTTTGCTTCCTTTGATGGTCTGGGGTACCTTATTTTAGATGGCATGGAATGTCGCGACTATCCGAACATGTTTGCCGGCATCATAGGCATGGCGCTTTTGGGTGTGCTTTTTTATGAATGTATTTATTTCATCGAAAAGCGTTGCTGTCGTTGGCTTTAAAATCAATACTTATCGACCTAAGCATGTCGTAAAAGGGCTTATTTTTTGTGGAAATGATTCGATTTTGTCGTTATTTAGTGTTAATTTGGTGGAAACACTTTCGCAATCGACCACAGTGAGATATGATATAGTAGAAAAATAGTGAATGGGAGGCAACATGAAGAAAACAGTTATAATATGTTTGATGACACTTTTTACAGTTGTCATGAGTGGTTGTTCCCTAATATTTGAAGAACCGTCGACACTGATTTTGCCTCCGGCGACGAGTCAAGAACAGTACACGGAACGAATGTTAATCAATCGATTCCTGTCTAATGATGAACATCTGGAAGTACCGGAAAATATGGACCATCCGGCAGCGTTTATTGATTTGGACGTTGATGGAGATAAAACCAATGAGAAGATGGTTTTTTGGTCAAAGCGCAACGGCTACGAAGTGGGGGCATTGATTCTTAAACAAGACGCTGCCGGTGATTGGATGGCGTTGGATCAAGTTCACCAATATGGGAACGCGATTGATTACTTTAAACTGTTAGACATCGATAAAGACGGCAAGCAAGAAGCATGCATAGGCGCTGATATGGGAAACGCCAATGTCCTTTATGTGTATCGAATTGGCCAAAAAGGATTTGAAGAGATCAATCAAATTAACTATTCAAAGCTGGAAATTGTAGACATTGGTAACACAGGTCACTCTGTTTTGTTGTGTGCGCTCAATGACAGTAACGAAACCAATCCGACAACGACGCTGTATAAATATGAGTTTAAAAAGGAATGTAAGTGTGTTTACGAAGAAACTTTTGATGGCAGTTGTGTGGATTTAAAATTCGGTAATGTTGGCAACAACAAGCAAGGTCTGTATTTTATGCGTACCGGTGACTATGCAAACTTTAATGTGGATTTGCTGCTGCCTAACAAAAGTGGTGGATTTGATGAGCAGATGACAGCGCGGGTATTAAATGTTAATTCCTCCAGTGACCTCATGAGCCTTATCGGGGATGCAACAGGCGATTCGGTGCTTGATATACGTACTGTCATTGAGCCGATTGATTCGCCTAAGCGTAATGTGGGGGATTATATTAAAGCTTGGAAAAGCTGGGATGGAGAAGGTGCGCTTGAATACGTCTACGGCGTATTGGAAAACAATACCGATGGTTACACCTTTGTATTGCCAAAAGAGAGTCTTGGACAATTGCGCTACCAATTCATCAATGAAAAAGGGTCGAGTCAAGTAAGATTTTACGATGGGGACAATACTGAGCCGGCGTTTGTTTTGTACGCCCAATCGGCATCAGAGACAGAAAAAATTAAGAATAAAGAAGGCATTATTTCGTTGGGAACCTCTCCAAGTCACCAGCGGTCATATTTTGCGTTGTGCAATAAACGTACTTTTGCAAATCAACCTATGAATGAGACCGTTCTTAGGGAAGCCTTCCAAATTGAAGGAGGTCAACAAAATGACAAATAAAATATTAGTTGTAGAAGATGAAGAAGCCATTCGTGGTTTTATCAAAGTTAATTTAAAACGCAATAATTTCGATGTCATCGAAGCGGCGAGTGGCGAAGAAGCCCTTGAAAAGCTCGATGACAGCGTGGATATTGTGCTTTTAGACGTGATGCTTCCGGGGATTAACGGCTACGAAGTTTGTGCAAAGGCGCGCGAAGCTTTTCCACAGTTGGGGGTTATTATTCTGACGGCTAAAGGACAAGAAGAAAATAAAATCGAAGGTCTTGAAGCAGGGGCAGATGACTATATTGTAAAACCGTTTAGTCCAAAAGAACTTCTGGCGCGTATCAACTCCCTTTTGCGTCGTCTCTCTATTCAAGTCGATGAAAGCACAGAGGACGCCAAGGAACTCGTAACCGGTATTTTTACCATGAATGTTGACGAACGCCGCTTCCTCAAAAACGGCAAAGAAATTGAACTCACGCCGATTGAATTTTCTTTGGTAAAATATTTCATGGAAAACGTCAACAAGGCGGTACATCGTGACGAAATATTAAACAATGTTTGGGGCTACAACTATGTAGGGGATTTTAAAATTGTTGACGTCAATATTCGTCGTATTCGCCAAAAAATTGAAGAAAATCCATCCAAACCAAAATATATTGAAAAAGTATGGGGCTACGGCTACCGTTGGTGGGGTGGTGACTGATTGTGACATCAAGACTCAGCACAAAGCTGACACTGAGCTATGTGTTAATTAGTCTGATTACATTGATCATCATGGAAGGCTTATTTTTTGTGGCGATTTATCAGTATTATGTGTCGGGGATGGAGCAGACACTGATGAACAACGCAGAAGCCAGTGCAACCATGTTTAACAAATACGCACCGGCCGGCACCATGAAGGATAAGCAGGATTTCATTTTTGAAAATCTGAGCACCGATGAAAATGCTTTGGTGGAAATTTATAATGCGGACAGCGACTTTTTAATAAATAACAGTGGAGACACCAAAAATGCCACAGAGCTGACACCGGATTATAAAACCGCATTGAAGGGGAAAGCCGATTCCTGGAAAGGGAAAATTGAAACCAGAGAACAGATTATATCTGTTTCTGTACCAATTTTAGACGGTGAAAAAGTCGTAGGGGTCATGCGTTATGTATCCAGTATGTCGATGGCACATGCTCTCTTAAAATCCAATTTCTTGGTTGTATTTATGATTGGCTTATTTATTTTGGCCCTTGCAGCACTGATTGGGCATGTGATGGGGTCGCTTATTTTGGTGCCTATTCATAACCTTATTCGCGTGACGCAAGAAATTGCCAACGGGAATTTGGAAATAAAAGCGAAAGTCTATAACAATGATGAAATAGGCCAACTTTCTAAGGCTGTTAATCGTATGACCGATGACATTGCACTTTCCTATAAAGCGAAAAACGACTTTATTTCAAGCATTTCCCATGAATTGCGAACACCGCTTACCTCTATCAATGGATGGGTAGAAACCTTGGAGGATTCACCCAATGATGTGGAAACCACGCAAATGGGATTGGAAATCATTTCACGCGAAACCAAGCGTATGATTCGCTTAGTAAATGATTTGTTAGACTTCTCCAAATTGCAATCCCATCGCATCGAGCTTGAAAAAGAACCGATTTGGTTGGATGAATTTCTGGAAGGCATGTACAATCAATTTTTACCGCGTGCGCAGCAAGAAAACATTGCACTCAGATTGCACTTGGGCAATACAGATGTGCTCTTGATGGCGGATGAAAACCGTTTGAGCCAAGTCTTTATCAATGTAGTGGACAATGCCTTTAAATTTGTAAAGGGGCGTGCTTGCCCTGAAATCGTCATTCAATCTCATCTTTTAGATGATCAGGTGGTCATCACTGTTGAAGACAACGGGCCGGGGATGAGCAGCGAAGAACTCATGCGTGTCAAAGAAAAATTTTACAAAGGTTCCAGTAAACAAAGCGGAACCGGTCTCGGGCTGTCTATTGTCAATGAGATTGTCTCTCTTCACGATGGGACCTTCTACATTGACAGTATTCGTGGCGTTGGGACCAAGGTATCTATTGTTCTTCCTTTTGAAGAAACGACCATGGCAGAGGAGTCTGTGGAATTTGAAAGTGAATCCACCGATGAGGCGTGTCGTTTGCAATAACTGCATAGAAAATAAAAGAGTCTGTCGAGCTGATATGTACCCTCTTTACTGGACATCCAGTAGAGAGGGTGTTTTTTATGCGATACACTTATGAATTTAAAAGAGAATG
>Glacier_p2__coassemble_997_pt1 | contig 45595 bp, 34 predicted proteins | sample Glacier_p2__metabat2_high_PE_021 | metagenome-assembled genome bin Glacier_p2 | reverse complement strand
TTGTGCTCGAAGGCTTTTTTGTTGAAATGGGAGTAGAGGGGAAGTGGTTTAGTCATCTAAGGACTCCAAATAAATTGCAAGTAGTTTCAGTGCTGTATCTTTGGTTTTGGGAGAACTGGCTTGCAATCGCTGTATAATAGTTTCTTCTTCAATATCGAGCTTGTTTTTATCGTCAGTCAATATATTGTCCGGTGTAATATGAAGTGCATTGCAAATAGCGAGGATGGTCTGCATTCTCATATTAACAGTACCGCGCTCGATATCAGCATACGCACGTTCTGATAAACCGGCTGCCTCCGCTACCTGTGCTTGAGTCATTCCCATATGCTTTCTAATGGAGAATAGTTTATTTCCGATGGTGCGATTATCTTGGATAAGCATTTATCTTCCTCCTATTTGTTATATATAGGAATGATACTTCCTGTTAAAGTTGACAAATAGGAAGGTTGGGTGTATATTTTTAGGAAGTATAGATGCGTTCTAGAGGTGCGTTTTAGTGTATTAGAATGTGTAGCATGTAAAAATCAGAGTGATTAAAATATGGCAAGAAAAAGGAGTTTGTGTGACTATGAATAAATTATTTTATGTGATTTTTGGTGTAATTTTAGTATCTGGATTATTATTTGGTTTTTCTGATAGTAATATATCTAATCATAAAGAAACTACAGTAGAGTCGAAAAGCGAAGGAATATCTTTTGATGAATATGCCGTAGAGGCTGCGCTATATCGAGAGGTTTCGGAGTCTTATTCTGATAAGGACGCGAGATATTCAATTGGATCTAGAGTAAAAGATGAGGATTTCTATGGCAATAAAATATTGAAAATAAATGGGAAAGTATATTTGTATGATAAATATGGGGATTTTTATGATGAAAGAAAATTTACTGTAGTGGTAAATGAAAATGGACGTGTGGAGTCGTGTGATTTGTTGTAAAGGGATTTGATGTAGATGGCAGATATGGGTACAAATGAAGCGGCGAAACTTTGGGGCGTTAAAAGGGATACGGTAAGTCGTTGGTGTCGTAAAGGTCTGATTAAAGGTGCGACTCAAGATAAGCCGGGATCGCCTTGGCATATTCCAAAGGATGCGGAATGTCCGATAATGAATAGACGTAAGAAAAATGATTGATGAATATAGCTATATTACAGGGTGCTTCACATTTTTGCATAAAGAATTTTAGCCGCGGGTGATTGCGTTCACTCGTGGCTTCTTTTATAATTAGAATATTGCTTGAGTTTATTTTAACTGGAGGTTATTGATTCATATGAGAATGAAGTATGCTTTGATTCCAACATTGCGTGATGTGCCTGCCGAAGCGCAGATTCCTAGCCATCAATTGTTGTTGAAGGCCGGCTATATCCAAAAGGTGGCTGCGGGGATGTACACCTATTTGCCACTCGGTAAGCGTGTGTTGGCGAATGTTGAACGCATTGTTCGCGAAGAAATGGATAGTGCAGATTGCCAAGAAATTTTGATGCCAATCGTTCAACCGGCAGAGCTTTGGGAAGAGTCCGGGCGCTGGGGCGCATACGGTGATGAAATGATTCGTGTGACCGACCGTCACGGTCGTGAATTCTGCCTTGGGCCAACCCACGAAGAAGTGGTTACCGACGTCTGCCGTCAATTTATTAAGAGCTACAAGCAAGTGCCATTGCGCTTGTACCAAATCCAAAACAAGTATCGTGACGAACGCCGTCCACGCTTTGGCTTGATGCGTGGTCGCGAATTCGTGATGAAAGACTGTTATTCCTTCGATATCGACGAAGCAGGGCTGGATATCGCATACAAGGAAATGTATGATGCATATTGCAATGTGTTCAATCGTTGCGGCTTGACTTTCCGTCCGGTGTTGGCTGACAGTGGTCAAATCGGTGGTGGTTATACCCATGAATTCATGGTGCTTGCTGAAAACGGTGAAGGGACCATTGCTTATTGCGATAAATGTGATTTTGCGGCGAACATTGAAATTGCTGAAGCATCCCCTGTGGCTGTTGAAGATCCACACGATACTGCAGATGTTGAAAAAATCGCGACTCCTGGGATTGCGACGATTGAAGATATTTGCAACTTCTTGAATGATAAGCCTGAAAACTCCATTAAGAGTGTGTTGATGCAGGCTGATGAAGAACTCATCATGGTACTTGTTCGCGGTGACCGTGAAGTGAATGATGTCAAGGTACAACATGTTCATCCATGCCTCACCATCGATATGGCGGAAGAAGAAGCCATTGTTTCTCAAATTGGTGCCCATCCGGGTTCTCTCGGCCCTGTCGGATTAAAGAATGTAAAGATTTATGCCGACCTCGAGCTCCAAGGACGTACCGGCTTGGCTTGCGGTGCAAACGAAGATGGTTATCACTATGTGCATGTCGATATGGCACGTGACCTTCCTGAAGTGACCTACCACGATTTGCGTATGCTCAACGAAGGTGAAAAATGTCCTGTTTGTGGCGGGACCATTCAAACCGCTCGTGGGATTGAAGTGGGTCAAGTATTCAAACTTGGTACCAAGTATTCCGATGCCCTTGGCGCAACTGTATTAAACGAAGATGGCAAGAGCGTGGTATTGCAAATGGGTTGCTACGGGATTGGTGTAAGCCGTGTGCTTTCTGCTGCGGTAGAACAACATCATGACGACCGCGGGATTATCTGGCCTAAGGCAATGGCACCATACCATGCGAGCTTGGTGGTTGTAAACATCAACAATGAAGAACAAATGGAAGCCGGCGAAAAGCTCTACAAGGAATTGCAGGATGCAGGCTTTGATATTTTATTGGATGACCGCAAGGAACGTGCCGGCGTGAAGTTTAACGACGCCGATTTGATTGGTTTGCCTGTTCGTATTACCGTCGGCAAGAAAATCAGCGAAGGCATTGTAGAATATAAGCTCCGCAACAGCGACGATATGAAGGAACTTCCTATTGCAGATGTGCTTGCAGAATTGACCGCATTTTATAATGAATAATTAGGTGATGACTATGGACACAGTACAGGAAACCTTGTCCTGTCCGTTCGATTGTCGTGACTTTCTCAAGCAATGTCGTATAGAAAAGGTTGAGATTTATAAGGAGCGACAGTTGCTCTCTGCGAGCATCGAGATGCCTCGGGTGGTGTGCCTCAAAGAATATGACCAAATGACCGATTATTTTCAGGCGCAAATTCGTGAGATGATTCCGGATTTGCCAAAGTCGATGACGGTACAGGTGGTGCCGGTGTATGCACCGCAAGATTTGACGGTGGTCCTCAAAGAACCCGATGTTATTTGGAAGCTCCTAGGGGTGGCTAATCTTCATGTTTTTTTAAAAATCCAAGAGATGCCTGCTGATGAGGAAAAAGCGCTTATCATTCGTTGCTCTAACGAGATTGCTTTTCGCACAAAAATCGATGGCAATGGTTTTAGCCATGCGTGTGAAGCGCTTTTTGCAAAAATGTGTCAGCAGACGGTTAAGGTATATACCCGCTTTGAAGAGGATGAAACCTTAGAAGAAGTGCCGGATGATTACTTTGGCCCTTCGAAGGAATGGGAAAAGATCCGCGCCGAACAGTGCCGAGTGACAAGTGCCCAACCACAGGCTTCCCGTGCTCCGCGTACTGCGCCAACTAACAGTGGTGGAATCAGTGGCAATGTCTTGAAGGGGAAACTCATCAAAGCGCCGGTGGTTGATATCAATGAGATAGAAGACGAAGAAAAGAGTGCTTGCTTAGCTGGCACTCTTTTTGACCTTGATAGCAGAACTTTAAAATCTGGACGTTCGTTAATCACGTTTTCTCTCACAGACCATACGGATTCGATTGCTTGCAAAGTGTTTGCGGATAAGGATGAAGCGGATGATTTACAAGCGGCGCTTAAAGGGGCAAGTGCCATTAAGGTGCGCGGTAAGGTCCAGTACGACACTTACAGCAATGAAATCGGTATGATTTGTAATGATATAAACCTGCATACTCTAGCCTGTCGCTTAGACCAAGCCAAGGAAAAACGTGTGGAATTGCACTTACATACCCAAATGAGCAATATGGACGGCATGAACGATGTTGGCGATTTGGTAAAACTGGCTGCCCAATTGGGCCATAAAGCCATTGCTATTACTGACCACGGGGTGGTACAGGCGTTTCCGGACGCCTATTCTGCCGGTAAAAAACATGGCGTAAAGATTATTTACGGGATTGAAGCCTATATCGTAGACGATGATGTGCCGGAAGTGAATTTACGTCAAAAGAAAACCTACCACTGTATTATTTTGGCAAAAAATATGGTAGGGCTTAAAAATCTCTATCGCTTGGTAACAGAATCACAGCTTCGCTATTACCATCGCAGACCGCGTATTCCGAAGCGATTGGTGAATTACGCTCGCGAGGGCTTGGTAGTAGGCAGTGCCTGCGAAGCGGGAGAGTTGATGCAATATCTCATTAAAAATCCGGACGATCGGGAGGGGCTTGAACAACTCGCTGAATTTTATGATTACATTGAAATTCAGCCGATTGCCAACAACTACTTCATGATTCGAAACGGCATGGCGGCGGATGAAGAGGCACTCAGAGATATGAACCGTGCCTTGTTTGATTTAGGCAAGCGCATGAACAAGCCGGTGGTGGCGACCTGTGACGTTCACTTCGCCAATGCCGATGATGCCATTTGCCGTGCCATTATCATGAAGAGTCGTGGCTTTAAGGATGCAGAAGAACAGGCGCCGCTTTACTATCGCACCACCGATGAAATGCTTGAAGAATTCTCGTATCTTGGTGAGGATGAAGCCTACAATGTGGTGGTAAAAAATCCAAATGCCATTATTGAAGATTTTGAAGAATTGGTGCCGGTCCCAACGGTGCTTCATGCGCCGAAAATTGAGGGGGCAGAGGAGCAAATTGAAGAGCTGACCTTAGAAAAGGCCCATCGATTATACGGTGACCCATTGCCGGAGCTCATTCAAAAACGTATTGACAAGGAACTTAAATCCATCATTGGGAATGGTTATGCGGTGTTGTATTTGATTGCCCATAAGTTGGTAAAAAACTCCAACGACAATGGTTACGTGGTCGGTTCCCGTGGTTCTGTAGGGTCGTCTGTTGTGGCGTACTTTACGAATATCACCGAGGTTAATGCGTTGCCGGCACATTATCGTTGCCCAAATTGTCAATACAGTCAGTTTGACGAAAGTGGTGAGTACGGTGCAGGGGTGGACATGCCGGATGCGGCTTGTCCAAACTGCGGGGCACCGCTGGAAAAAGACGGCTTTGACATCCCTTTTGAAATTTTCTTGGGCTTTAAAGGGGATAAGATTCCCGATATTGACTTAAACTTTTCTGGGGACTATCAAAGTGGCGCGCATGCTTACACTGAAGAACTTTTTGGTAAGGACAATGTTTTTCGCGCTGGGACCTTGGCGACGGTTGCGGAGAAGACCGCATATGGCTATGTGCGTAATTACTTCAACGACATCAATGAAAAGAAGCGCGAAGCGGAAATCAATCGCTTGAAACGCGGTTGCACCGGTGTTAAGCGCACTACCGGGCAGCACCCGGGAGGCTTGGTTGTTGTGCCGAAGGGCGTTGATGTCCACGATTTTACGCCTTTGCAACGTCCGGCGGATGATGTAAAAACCGAAACGGTAACCACCCATTTCGACTACCATAAAATTGACCAAGGCTTGGTTAAACTCGACATTCTCGGGCACGATGATCCGACCGTTATTAAAATGCTCGGTGACCTTACGGGCATTGACCCAACCACCGTGCCCCTCGATGACCAAGCGACCTTGTCGCTCTTTTCATCCACGGATGCTCTTGATGTAACACCGGAACGATTGAATTCGCCGGTTGCGACCTACGGAATTCCGGAATTCAATACCAGCTTCGTGCGAAAAATGCTTCAAGATACCATGCCGCAATCTTTTTCGGATTTACTTCGTATTTCCGGCTTTTCTCACGGGACGGATGTATGGCTGAACAACGCACAGGATATCATTGTCAATAAAATAGCGCCGGTATCACAAACCATCTCGACCCGTGACGACATCATGTTGTTTTTGATCCAACGCGGTATGGATGAAAGCCTTTCCTTTAAAATCATGGAAGGTGTGCGTAAAGGGAGAGGGCTCAAGGAAGATCAAGAGGCTGCTATGCATGAATCGAATATCCCTCAGTGGTTCATTGATTCCTGTAAAAAAATTAAATATCTGTTCCCTAAAGCCCATGCCGTAGCGTATGTGATGATGGCGTTTCGTATCGCTTGGTTTAAAATCAATGAACCGCTTGCATTCTATGCAAGTTATTTCTCAGTGCGTGGGATTGACGATTTTGATATTTCCATCATTCAAAATGGGGAAGAGGCGGTTAGAGAAGCCATCCTTGGTTTGTATGAACAAGGTAACGCCTTGAGTGCCAAGGATAAAAGTAAAATCACTGTCCTTGAAGTGGCCCTTGAACTGTATACCCGCGGGTTTAGAGTTCTGCCGGTTAGTATTGATGAATCATCGGCAACGGAATTCATCATTAAAGAAAATTGTTTATTGCCGCCGTTTATTTCGATTGACGGCTTAGGAACCTCACAGGCTGAAGAAATCGTAAAGGGAAGAGAGAAGAAGCCATATACGTCGCTCGAAGACCTAAAAAAACGCGGGAAATGCGGCGATACCATGATTGAGAAGTTTAAACAACTTGGCATTGTCTCTCATTTGCCTGATTTGGACCAAATCACATTATTCTGACACTTGAGGATTCCATAAGTTATACTAATGAATGATTGCCGCTTTATTAAACAAGCAAATTGTTTTCATTAAAGAATTATGTTAAAATCATTGATAAAGAGGTTTTTTAATTTTTGGGAGGAGGACTTTAAATTGTCTAATAAAACCATGAAAACCATGGACGGGAACACAGCTGCGGCTCATGTGTCCTATATGTTCACTGATGTAGCTGCTATTTACCCAATTACCCCATCATCTCCGATGGCAGAAAAAGTTGACGCTTGGAGTGCACAAGGTAAGAAGAACTTGTTCAACCAAACCGTTAAGGTTGTTGAAATGGATTCCGAAGCAGGTGCTGCTGGTGCAGTTCACGGTTCTTTGACCGCTGGTGCTTTGACTTCTACCTACACTTCTTCTCAGGGTCTTCTTTTGATGATTCCTGCAATGTACAAGATTGCTGGTGAATTGCTCCCTACCGTATTCCAGGTAGCTGCTCGTGCAATCGCTGGCCACGCACTCTCCATCTTCGGTGACCATTCCGACGTAATGGCTTGCCGTGGTCTTGGGTTTGCTCTCTTGGCTTCCAGCTCCGTTCAAGAAGTTATGGATATCGGTACTGTAGCACAATTGGCTACCCTTAAGTCCCGCGTTCCATTCATCCACTTCTTTGATGGTTTCAGAACTTCTCACGAAATCCAAAAGATTGAAATGATGGATGAAGACTTCCTCAAAGAACAAATCGACATGGATGCTGTTAAGAGATTCCGTGAAAACGGCTTGAACCCAGAACATCCTGTAACCAAGGGTACTAACCAAAACCCTGACATCTTCTTCCAACAAAGAGAAGGTGTTAACAAGTTCTATGAAGACGTTGTTGACATTACCGAACAATACATGGACGCTGTTTCTAAGGAAACCGGCCGTGACTACAAGCTCTTCAACTACTACGGTGCTGAAGATGCAGAATACGTTGTAGTAGCAATGGGTTCTGTTTGCGAAGCACTCGAAGAAGTTGTTGACTACCTCATGGCTAAGGGCGAAAAAGTTGGTCTCGTAAAGATTCGTCTCTTCAGACCATTCTCCATCAAGCACTTCTTCGCTGCTATGCCTAAGACTGTTAAGAGAATCTGCGTTCTCGACCGCTCTAAGGAACCAGGTGCAATCGGTGAAGCTGTTTACGAAGACGTTATGACCGCTTTCTATGATTCCGACATGCATCCAATGATCATTGGTGGCCGTTACGGTCTCGGTTCTAAGGACGTTACCCCTGCACAATTGATTGCAGTATACGAAAACCTCCAAAAGGATGCTCCTAAGAACCACTTCACCGTAGGTATCGTTGATGACGTTACCAACACTTCCCTTGAAGTTGGTGCTCCAGTTGTTACCAGCCCGGATGACATCATTGCTTGCAAGTTCTGGGGTTACGGTTCTGACGGTACTGTAGGTGCTAACAAAGACGCTATCAAGATCATCGGTGACAACACCGATATGTATGCACAAGGTTACTTCTCTTACGACTCCAAGAAGTCCGGCGGTGTTACCGTTTCTTCCTTGCGTTTCGGTAAGAGCAAGATTCGTGCTACCTACCAAGTTGACCAAGCAGACTACATCGCTTGCCACAAGTCCAGCTATGTACACCTCTATGATGTACTCGAAGGCTTGAAGCCAAACGGTACCTTCTTGTTGAACTGCACTTGGTCCCCAGAAGAATTGGAAGAACATCTTCCAGCTCACATGAAGCGTTACATCGCTCAAAACAACATCAAGTTCTACACCATCGACGCTTCTAAGGTTGCTGAAGAAGTTGGTCTCGGTAACCGTACCAACATGGTTACCCAAACCGCATTCTTCAAATTGACCGGCGTACTTCCTTTCGAAGAATCCGTTGTTCTTTTGAAGGACGCTATCAAGAAGACCTACGGCCGCAAGGGTGACGCTATCGTTAACATGAACTGCGCTGCTGTAGACAAGGCTGTAGAAGTACTTCACGAAGTACAAGTTCCTGCTGAATGGGCTAATGCTGAAGACGCTGCTAAGGCTGAAAAGCGTTGCGCTAACGAACCTGAATTCATCAAGAACATCTTCCGTCCAATGATTGCTATGCAAGGTGACAAGCTCCCTGTAAGCGTATTCCAAGGTCTCGAAGATGGTCGTTACCCAGCAGGTACCACCAAATACGAAAAGCGTATGGCTGCTCTCTTCGTTCCAGAATGGAAGCCTGAAAACTGCATTCAATGCAACCAATGCTCCTTGGTTTGCCCACACGCAGCAATTCGTCCATTCCTCCTCAATGAAGAAGAAGTTGCTGGCGCTCCTGAAAACATGAAGACCATCAAAGCTAACGGTAAAGAATTTGAAGGTCTCCAATTCAGAATGCAAGTTAGCCCTATGGACTGCCTCGGTTGCGGTAGCTGTGTAAACACCTGCCCAGCTAAGGAAAAAGCATTACAAATGGTTCCAGTTGAACAATCCGCTGCTACTGAACGCGACAACTGGACCTACATGACCCATAAGGTTACCAACAAAGCTGAACTCACCAACACCACCACTGCTAAGGGCAGCCAATTCAAGGTACCTCTCCTCGAATTCTCCGGCGCTTGCGCAGGTTGCGGTGAAACCCCATACGCTAAGCTCATCACCCAACTCTTCGGTGATCGTATGATGGTAGCTAACACCACCGGTTGCTCCTCCATCTGGGGCGCTGCTGCACCATCTACCCCATACACCACCAACGCTAAGGGTCAAGGTCCAGCTTGGCAAAACTCCCTCTTCGAAAACAACGCTCAATTCGGTCTTGGTATGTACACCGCTGACCAACAAATGAAGAACAAGGTTCAATACCTTTGCGGCGTTCTCGCAGAAGGCGACTACTCTGCAGCTATGAAGGAAGCTGCTTCCAAGTGGCTCGCAGGCTATGAAGCTCGTGACGTTAAGGCTGTAGCTGATGCTAGTGATGTAATCGTTGCTGAACTCGCTGCTGTAGCTGATAAGGACGAATACCTCGCAGACCTCGATGCAGTGAAGGGCTTCTTGAAGATTCGTTCCCAATGGATCTTCGGTGGCGACGGTTGGGCATACGACATCGGTTACGGTGGTGTTGACCACGTTCTCGCTTCCGGCGAAAACATCAACATCTTCGTATTCGATACTGAAGTATACTCCAACACCGGTGGTCAAGCATCCAAGTCTACCCCTCTCGCAGCTATCGCTCAATTCGCTGCTGACGGTAAGAAGACCAACAAGAAAGACCTCGGTCTCATGCAATCCACCTACGGCAATGTTTATGTAGCTCAAATCGCTTTGGGCGCTAACATGAACCAAGCTGTTAAGGCAATTCAAGAAGCAGAAGCTTACAACGGTCCATCCCTCGTAATCGCTTACGCTCCTTGCATCAACCACGGTATCCGCAAAGGCATGGGCATCTCCCAAGCTCACGTGAAGGAAGCTGTTGCTTGCGGCTACTGGCACCTCTGGAGATTCAACCCAGAACTCGCTGCAGAAGGCAAGAATCCATTCGTACTTGATTCCAAGGAACCTAACTACGATGCATTCGAAGACTTCCTCAAGAGCGAAGTTCGTTACGCATCCCTCGCTAAGGCTCATCCTGAATCCGCTGAAGCGTTGTATGCTAAGACCAAAGAACTCAGCCAAAAGCGTTACAACAAGTATGTTGAATTGGCATCCAAGTAATTTGGTTTAAATTCTAAACATTTCAGCCCCATCTATCCTAGATAGATGGGGCTGTTTTTTATTTATAAATCCTGTAAAGATGAAATTATCAAAAACGACACACAATCGTGACCTTTGCGATATAGACATAATTTGTGATATTTGGTATCATAACGGATGAATGAATATTAATAAGAATGGAGAATTTACATGTTAACAGGCAATGAAATTAGAAAAATGTTTGTGGAATACTTCGAAAAGAATGGCCACACTCATGTAAAAAGTTCTTCGTTAGTACCATACAACGACCCAACCTTGTTGTTTACCAACGCTGGGATGAACCAGTTCAAGAATGTATTTCTTGGTCTTGAAACCAGAGAATACAACCGTGCAACCACCGTTCAAAAATGTGTGCGTGCCGGCGGGAAGCACAATGACTTGGAAACTGTTGGGAAAACCGCACGTCACCATACTTTCTTTGAAATGCTCGGTAACTTTTCTTTTGGCCAATACTTCAAAGAAGATGCAATCAAATATTGCTGGGATTTTTTGACCAACGAATTAAAGTTGCCAAAAGAAAAACTCTATATTACCATTTATGAAGATGACGATGACGCCTATGAAATCTGGCATCGTGTGACCGGCTTTGACGAAAGCCGCATTTATCGTCTTGGTGCAAAGGATAATTTCTGGCAAATGGGGGATGTAGGTCCATGCGGTCCTTGCAGTGAAGTGCATTATGACCGTGGTGAAGATCATGCTTGCGATTGTCCTGATGGTTGCAAGCTCGGTGTTTGTGACTGCGACCGTTGGTTAGAAATCTGGAACCTTGTATTTATGCAATATAACCGCGATGAAGATGGTGTGTTGACCCCACTGCCAAATCCTAACATCGATACTGGGATGGGGTTGGAACGTATTACCTCCATCATGCAAGGGGTAGAAACCAACTTTGATACGGACTTATTTGTTCCTCTTTTGAAGTACGTAGAAGAAATTTCCGGCAAGACTTATTATCCGGATGAACGTGGTTTTGCTTTCCGTGTTATTGCGGACCATGCACGTGCTTGCTCTTTCTTGATTGCGGATGGTGTATTGCCATCCAACGAAGGGCGTGGTTACGTATTGCGTCGTATTTTGCGTCGTGCGGTTCGTTTGGGCAAGACCATCGGATTGGATCAACCATTCCTTTATAAGTTTACCGCCAAAGTGGTTGAGTTGATGGGTGAAGCCTACCCTGAACTCGTGGATAATCAAACCTTCATTGAATCTATTATTCGCAATGAAGAAGAACGTTTCTATCAAACCCTTCAAGATGGGATCAAGATTGTTAATGAAACTGTTGCCGGCATTAAAGCAAAGGGCGGTACAGTTATTGATGGTAAGAGTGCATTTAAGTTCTATGATACCTATGGTTTCCCAATTGATTTGACGAAGGATATTGCCGATGAAGAAGGCATGACTGTTGATATTGAAGGCTTTGAAGAAGCGATGGCCGAACAACGTCGTAAGGCGAAGGAATCCCAGGATGTGGCAAACGTTTGGGATTTGGCACAAAATGTGACAGATGCTTATCCGGACCTTGAGGCAACCACTTTCGTTGGTTATGCACAGGCAGAAGCGGATGTTAAAGTAGAAGGGATTCTCATTGACGGTAAAGGGGCTGAGTTTGGTTATGACACCCATGCCAGTGTGATTGTCGATGCAACACCATTCTATGCACAAGGCGGTGGCCAAGTGGGTGAGCAAGGGCAAATGCTTGGCAAAGACGGCGTATTTAATGTTGAAAGCACCTTGAAACTTGCTGATGGCAAATATGTTCATCAAGGTTACATTGATGGACGTTTGAGTATTGGCGATGCCGTTCATGCTGTTGTTGATGCTGAAAAGCGTTTGGCATCTGCTCGTAACCATACCGCAACACACTTGCTTCATTATGCATTGCGCCAAGTGTTAGGCGAAAACGTTCACCAAGCAGGCTCCCTTGTGGATGCTGACCACTTACGTTTTGACTTCTCCAGCTTGAATCCTGTTAGCAAGGAAGAACTTGCTGAAATCGAACGTATTGTGAATGAAGAAATCATGACTGCTGCAGGGGTTCAAACCTATGAAGCAACCATTGATGAAGCTAAGGAAAGCGGTCATATGGCACTCTTTGGTGAAAAATACGGCGACACTGTTCGTTGCGTTGATGCCGGTTTACATAGTAAGGAATTATGTGGCGGGATGCACGTGCAAAACGTTGGCCAAATTGGTCTTTTTAAGATTTTAAGTGAAAGCTCTGTTTCTGCCGGGGTGCGTCGTATCGAAGCAGTAACCGGGATGACTGCTTATCAAAGAACTGTGGCGCAAGATGCGCTTTTAGGTTCTATTTGTAAGCGTGTGAAGGTTCAAGCAGAATGCGATATAATGGATAAAATCTGCTGCATGGAAGACCAAACTAAGGAACTTCAAAAGCACATTGATGAAATGAAACTTGAACAAATGAAAAATGCTGCTGCAAATGCCGAAGATGCCATTGTTGAAGTGAAGGGCATTCAAGTGGCTGTACAACAAGTAGCGGCTGAAAATATGGAAGACTTGCGTAATCAAGCAGACCTTTTCCGTAACAAGTTGGACGAAGGGGTTGTGCTCTTAGCTGCTGTCAACGGTGACCAAGTGCAATTGGTTTGCATGTTGACCCAAGGGGATGTACGTAAGCATCTGCATGCCGGCAACTTGATTAAGGAAGCTGTTGCAATGGTTGGCGGTAAGGGCGGTGGTCGTCCTGATATGGCGCAAGCCGGTGGCAAGGATCCACAAGCATTGCCTCAAATGCTTGAAGCGTTTGCAGGTATTGTAGAAAGTCAGTTTAAGGAGTGATCTTTTTATGAGAGACGATCTTGATCAAACCATGTATTTTGATAAAAATATGCAGCAGGAGCTTGGTCCTAGAGAAGTGCTTCGTCAGGTATATAATGCATTAGAAGCAAAGGGCTATCAGCCATTAAACCAAATCGTAGGGTATATTCTTTCCGGGGACCCTGCTTATATCACTAGCTACAACAATGCGCGCGCATTGATCAAAAAATATGATAGAGATCAGTACATCGAAGAAATGTTGATTAACTATCTGGATGAACGCTGATATGGTTGGACGTCTCATATGCTTTGACGTCGGAGAACGTCGTATTGGTATTGCAGCCAGTGATTTGTTGGGAATTACCGCGCAACCGGTGGAAACCTATCATCGCACCGGCAATCTGGAAAAAGATTACGACTATCTTGCTAAGGTGATTAAAGAGCAAGAGGCTATCAAATTGGTGGTCGGCCTTCCGAAGAATATGAATAATTCCTTGGGCTTTAAAGCCGAAGAAATTCAAAATTTTATTGAAGGTTTTAAATCCTATCTTCCGGATGCATTTCCGATTGATTGGATTGATGAACGCCTGACAACGGTTCAGGCTGAAAATGTACTGTTGGAAGCAAATGTTTCCCGTAAAAAGCGCAAAAAGTTCGTGGATAAGATTGCAGCTGTCTTTATGTTGCAAACCTACATGGACATGCATTAAGGAGAATGAACATGGACGAAAACAAAGATTTAACCCCAAATGAAGAAGAATTGGAAGACGGTCTCGTTGTATTGATTGACGAAGACAACCATGAACACACCTTCCAAGTATTGGAACGCATCGAGCTCAACGGTCAAGAATATGCTATTCTCGTACCATGGGATGAAGATGACGATGACAGCGCTATTCCACTTAAGATTGTTGTGGAAGACGGCGAAGAGTTGCTCTATGATATCGACGATGACGACGAATGGGAGGCCATCGTTGAATTCTGGAACAACTACGTAGACGAAGAAGAATAATTTGATTGCTTACTTGAGGCACCTCTTTTGGAGGTGCCTTTTTGTTGTGGGTCGTGACCCTGTTGAGCGCGCGAGAGCGCGTGAAATAAAAAACCACCCGCTATGCGGGTGGAGTCAAGGCGATATTTTGGTGTTTGCCGAGGGCGAGCGGTGCATCAATGGAGAGTAAGTCACATGTGAGCGAATTTAGAAAATGTGACGGGGGGAGATGAGAGGAAGACGTTAGAAGACGAACAAAATATTTTAAAAAAAGTGCGATTTTCTTAAAAAACTTTTCAAAAAGGTGTTGACGAAATCGCAATCATCGCATATAATAAATATCGTTGTAGCGCACTAGTGCGAAACACGAAACGGCGACATAGCCAAGTGGTAAGGCAGAGGACTGCAAATCCTTCACCCCCAGTTCGAATCTGGGTGTCGCCTGTCGCCGGAGTGGCGGAACTGGCAGACGCACAGGACTTAAAATCCTGCGGAGGTAACACTCCGTACCGGTTCGATTCCGGTCTCCGGCATAAGAAAAGGACTTTCTGAAAAGAAAGTCCTTTTTGCGTTATAGCGGGTTCTTTTGCATCAGCATCTTGCAGTCTTGAAGAGAAAGTGATATCATGAACATGTGATGTAATTATCGAAACTAGATGCAATATGCTTGATAAGGAGTTGAAACAAATGTCGCAGTATTTAATGAAAGCGCGTGAACCGATAAGCAGTTTTAGTCATATGATAGGCGCTGTTGTGTTTGCGTTCGCGACAATACTTTTGATTGCGAAGACTTTATTTGTTGATGTGTGGTCACCAAAGATTTTGGTTGGCGTCATTGTGTTTGGGGTCTCCTTGGTCGCCTTGTATTCTGCCAGTGCCATATATCACTATTCTAATGGCTCAAAACGCAAAATTTTGGTGCTACGTAAGCTCGACCACTCAATGATCTATGTTCTTATTGCAGGCAGTTACACGCCGATTCTGCTTAAATATATGCCACAAAAAGAAGGCTTCATTTTTGTGAGTGTCATGTGGCTTTGTGCTGCAATCGGTGTTGTTATTAAGCTGTGTTGGTTTAATGCGCCGCGATGGTTACAAACAGTGCTTTATATTGCAATGGGCTGGGCGGTGCTTTTTGATATTTCCATCTTTAAGGAAATGAGTGGTGTAGCGTTATTCCTCTTGGCTGCTGGTGGGATTAGCTATACTATTGGTGGAATTATCTATATTGTGAAGAAACCAAATATTTCCAATCGATTTGGCTTTCATGAGTTGTTTCATATGTTTATCTTAATGGGGAGCGTGTTCCATTACTTAATGATTCTTTTTTACGTGGCTTGATAAAACGGTCGGATTCTTACATTTCCGATAACCTGTTGCAGGTTGGACGATTTTCCTGTAAAGAGGATTATTGACAGGGATAAGTTTCACTGATAGAATCTAATATGTAAGATATAACTAAATACAAATCGGGAGCTTGTAGGGCAGGCTGAGAGGAAATCATAGATTTCGACCGTACCTGATATGGATAATGCCATCGTAGGGAAATATAACAACAATGTACTCAAAGTGCCTAACAAGTGTTAGGCACTTTTTTTGTGCATCCTGTCATATTTGTTGGGAGTTAGAAGGGAGTATTAAAAGAAATGACTTATCACACTCAGATGGAGGCGGCTCGCCAAGGGATTATCACCCCTCAAATGGAAGTCGTTGCCGAAAAAGAACATCTTGATGCTGAAGTAATTCGTGAACGTGTTGCAAGAGGGACGGTATGTATCCCTGCCAACATCAATCACAAAAACTTGTCGCCGGAAGGGATTGGCGAAGGCCTTTCTACCAAAATCAACGTAAACTTGGGTGTTAGTGGTGACGCTCATGATTACGATGAAGAATGGGAAAAAGTAAAGGTTGCGTTGGAATTTGGCGCGCACGCTATTATGGACTTGTCCAATTACGGCAAGACCGTTCAATTCCGTACTCAATTGATCGAAGAATCTACTGCAATGATTGGTACTGTGCCAATGTATGATGCAATTGGGTACCTTGAAAAAGAACTCATGGATATTACTGTGGATGATTGGTTTGAAGTGGTGGAATATCATGCACAGCAAGGCGTTGACTTTATGACCATCCATGCAGGGATTAACCGTCGCGCTGTATCTGCGTTTAAAGAAGCCGGTCGTATCATGAACATCGTATCTCGTGGTGGGAGCTTGTTGTTCGCTTGGATGGAAATGACCGGTAATGAAAACCCATTTTATGAACACTACGATCGTCTCTTAGATCTCATGTATAAGTATGATGTTACCATTAGCTTAGGTGATGCGCTTCGTCCAGGGGCTACCCATGATGCCTCCGATGCAGCTCAGCTTTCTGAGTTGATTGAATTGGGCCTCTTGACCAAGCGTGCTTGGGAACGCAATGTTCAGGTAATGATCGAAGGTCCTGGTCACATGGCATTGAATGAAATTCAAGCAAACATGCAAATTCAAAAGCGTCTCTGCCATGGCGCGCCTTTCTATGTGCTCGGGCCTTTGGTCACCGACATTGCACCTGGTTATGACCATATCACTTCTGCAATTGGTGGTGCAATTGCAGCAACTTATGGTGCAGACTTCTTGTGCTATGTGACCCCAGCCGAACACTTGAGACTTCCTGACTATATGGACGTACGTGAAGGTGTGATTGCTTCTCGCATTGCTGCCCATGCTGCAGATATGGCAAAGGGTGTGAAGGGTGCGAGAGATTGGGACGATGAAATGAGCCGTGCAAGAAAGCAACTTGATTGGGAAAAGATGTTTAGCTTGGCCCTCGACCCAGTAAAAGCACGTAGCTACTTTGAAAGTAAGCCACCGGAAGAACGTCATAGTTGCTCTATGTGTGGCAAGATGTGCGCGGTGCGTACCACTAATGCCATCTTAGAAGGGAAAACCATTCATTTACATGAAGGAAACTGCTAAGCGCGTTTTTTTAAATCTATAAACACCCCGTATTCGACGAATACGGGGTGTTTTTTCATTTATAAAGAGATTATTCATAATAAGGCGGTTATTGAAGGTGTGTGTGTTATAATACAGAGGACGATTCAACAGCTGATCAATGACAAAACAGTCCGATTTTAGTTGGTATTCAACTGAAATAGCATCGGATTTGCAATCATTAGAGTTGGTGTTGTAGTACAATAAAAATTTCTTTCTTTGCTCCGAGGACATTTTGATGCTACAATATGAATTGTAGAAAAGTTTCGAAAGTTTAATAGGCGTTTCGAACATTGAAAGGGGGAACTCGCGTGGAAACTAGAGTTGCTACATTGGGCATTATCGTTGATGAGTCTGCGGACACTGAAGCGTTGAATGCTATTTTACATGATTTTAGAGAATACATTGTAGGTCGTATGGGCATTCCATATCGCCAAAAAAAGATGAATGTTATCTGCTTGGTTGTAGATGCGCCGCAAGATCAAATCAATAGCTTGACCGGTAAGGTCGGCAGCTTGGACGGCGTCAACGCAAAAGCCTGCTATTCACAGGTATAAGTGCCATGTGCAATCAATCGGTGATTGAACTTATTGATGTGTTGCGCGCGAACCAAACGTTGGGTGATGAAGCCTTTACGCGGCTGTATCGAGAACGCAGTGAGGAAACAGATGCGTATCTATATGCACAAGCTGATTTGGTGAGAAAAGAAGTTTACGGCAATAAAGTGTATCTCAGAGGTCTCATTGAAATTTCAAATATTTGCAAGAACGACTGTCTGTATTGTGGTATTCGTCGTAGCAATTCTCACGCAGTGCGCTATCGTTTGAGTTTAGAGGATTTGCTTGCGTGCTGTGAACACGGTTATGGCTTAGGGTTTCGTACCTTTGTGATGCAAGGGGGAGAAGATGCCTTTTTTACCGATGCAGTGTTAGAGGAATGGGTAGGAGAGGTACACCGTCGTTTTCCGGATTGTGCGATTACCCTTTCGTTGGGAGAACGGTCACGGGAAAGTTATGAGCGCTTGTTTAATGCCGGCGCTGAGCGGTATCTTTTGCGACATGAAACCTCCACCCAAAGCCATTATGAAAAATTGCATCCACCGGAGATGCGCTTAGCACATCGCTTGCATTGCTTGGCGGAATTAAAGGATATTGGTTTTCAAACCGGCTGTGGTATTATGGTGGGCTCCCCGGGGCAAACTTGGCAAGAGCTGTTGGCGGATTTGCGCTATATGAAAGCCTTTGATCCGCAGATGGTCGGGTTAGGCCCCTTCCTACCGGCGAAGCATACGCCCTTTGAACAAGAACAGGCTGGGACCTTGGCGGATACCTTATGGATGCTGGCAGTGGTGCGACTCATGCTACCCCATGTGTTGCTGCCGGCGACAACGGCCTTGGCAACCTTGAGCCCGGCAGGCAGAGAAGCCGGGCTAAGAGCTGGTGCCAATGTGTTGATGCCGAATCTTTCACCACAAAGCGTACGAAAAAAATATTCGCTCTACGATAACAAAGCAACGTTAGACGGAGAAGCCGCTGAAAATGTAGCGGCATTGTCGGAGTGGCTTCGAGCAATAGGCTATGAAGCTGTGATTGACAGAGGAGATTACAAGATCTAATGAGTAAGCTCGAACAGGCTGACTCAAAAGAGAGGAGAACAAAAATGACTACTATTTACAATCCAAGTTCTTTGAAGGCAGAAGAATTTATTAACCACGAAGAAATCCTTGATACTTTAGCTTATGCCGATGCCCACAAAAATGATATGGCCCTTGTTCGTCAAATTCTTGACAAAGCAAGAGAACGCAAGGGCTTGAGCCACAGAGAAGCCTCCGTGCTTCTGGCTTGCGATGATCCGGAACTGAACAAGGAAATCTTTGCCTTGGCAGAACAAATCAAGAAAGACTTTTACGGTGACCGTATCGTTATGTTTGCGCCATTGTATTTGTCCAACTACTGTGTCAATGGTTGCGTTTATTGCCCATACCATGCAAAGAACAAGCACATCACTCGTAAAAAATTGACCCAAGAGGAAGTGGCAACCGAAGTCCGTGCCTTGCAAGATATGGGGCATAAGCGTTTGGCCATCGAAGCCGGCGAAGACCCGGTGAATAATCCAATCGAATACATTCTTGAATGTATCAAAACCATCTACAATACTACTCACGACAATGGTGTGATTCGTCGTGTAAACGTGAATATTGCTGCGACCAATGTTGAAGAATATAAGATGCTCAAGGATGCCGGAATTGGGACTTACATCCTCTTCCAAGAAACCTACCATAAGGAAAGCTACGAAGAATTGCACCCAACCGGGCCAAAGCACAACTATGCTTGGCATACCGAAGCCATGGACCGTGCCATGGAAGGCGGCATTGATGATGTTGGCTTGGGCGTACTCTTCGGCTTGGAACGTTATCGTTATGAATTCGCCGGCATCTTGATGCACGCGGAACACTTAGAAGCGGTACATGGGGTTGGCCCACACACCATCAGCGTACCACGTATCAAGCGTGCTGATGATATCAATCCGGATGATTTTGATAACGGGATTGATGATGATACCTTTATTAAGATTATTGCCTGCATTCGTATTGCAGTTCCATACACCGGTATGATTATCAGTACCCGTGAAAGCCAAAAAGTGCGTGAACGTGCCCTCCATGTAGGGATCAGCCAAATCAGTGGTGGCTCCCGCACCAGCGTGGGTGGCTATGCTGAAGCCGAAAGCGAAGATGAAAACTCCGCGCAATTTGACGTTAGCGATACCCGTACCTTGGATGAAGTGGTCCATTGGTTGATGGATTTTGGGTACATTCCTAGCTTCTGTACTGCATGCTATCGTGCCGGCCGTACCGGGGACCGCTTTATGAGTCTTTGCAAGAGTGGGGAAATTCAAAACTGCTGCCATCCAAATGCGTTGATGACCCTCAAGGAATATCTGTTGGATTATGCATCTCCTGAGACAAGAGCAATTGGTGAGAAACTCATTCAAGACCAGTTGGTAAATATTCCAAGAGATAACGTTCGTCAAAAAGTCACCGAATATTTGGCGCAAATGGAACACGGGGAACGTGATTTCCGTTTCTAAGAAGGAGGTCCACAATGAGCTTGCAAGAAACACCGGTTGCAAATCGCCTTCATATTGGATTCTTTGGGCGCTGCAATAGTGGAAAATCAACCCTCATCAATGCCTTCACTGCTCAAGAAGTAACGATCGTTTCTCCGGTGGCGGGAACGACCACCGACGTTGTACAAAAAAATATAGAGCTGCATGGACTTGGTCCATGCACGCTCTTAGATACTGCAGGTTTTGACGATGCCTCCGGCGAATTGGGAGCACTGCGTATTGACAAAACCAAACACTGCGCAGAAAAAGTGGACCTTGCCGTTATTGTTTTTGACAAAGAGGATATCACCGAAGAAGAACAATGGGTCTCGCGATTTAAAGAAATGCAGACACCGGTTATTGGCGTGGTGAGCAAATGTGATTGCCGAACTCCTGAGAAAACGTGGCTTCAAAAGGTGCGTGGATTGATTGGCGATGAGGTTCTTTGCGTTAACATTCATGAAAAAAGCGATATGGAAGCATTGAGATTAAAGTTGATTGCAGCCAATCCTGCTGCGGAAGAACCAGATATCACCAACGGCTTAGTGCGTGCCGGTGATGTGGTCATGCTAGTGATGCCACAGGACATTCAAGCGCCGAAGGGACGATTGATTTTGCCACAGGTGCAGACCACTCGTGAGCTCTTAGACAAACAGTGCGTGATTCTATCAGTCACCCCTGACCAGTTTGAAACGGCACTCGCAAACCTTGTTCAACCACCAAAACTCATTATCACAGACTCTCAGGTTTTTTCTTTTGTTGCACAAAACAAACCGGAGGAATCAGCGCTCACATCGTTTTCGGTGCTCTTTGCGGGACAGAAGGGGGACATTGCGACTTATGTAGAAGGTGCAAAAGCCATCGATGGCCTACCAAAGGATGCCCATATCATGATTGCGGAGCTTTGCAGTCATGCTCCATTGGAAGAAGATATCGGTCGCGTGAAGATTCCTAAACTGATGAAAAAACGTTTGGGCGATGGTTTGACCTTTGACGTGGTTGCCGGTCCTGAATTTCCGGATGACCTTAGTGACTACGATATGATTATTCAATGTGGCGCCTGCGTGGTGAATCGTAAGTTAGTACAGAATCGAATTGTTAAAGCCAAGAAACAACAAGTGCCAATCAGTAATTACGGTATTACCATGGCATATTTAAATGGCATACTAGATAAAATTTGTTTTTGATAGAAAGACAAAAGTATTAGAATTTGCACACAGTTATAATAAATAGAATCTTAATTTTGCGGAAAACAAAATGTTTCGAAAATTCAGGATGTAGTGTATAATATGGGCATGAAGCAATAATTAAGAGTGTAAGGTTGTTTTTTTATAAACAGGCATTGAACTCATCGTGCAAGATGTTAAGGGGTGTTACAATGAATTACGAAATGTTAGATCAAAGTAAATTAAATGAGCTGGATGCTTATATTAATTCATTTGAAGATAAGCCAAGTCATTTGATTATGATTCTCCATCGTGCCCAAGGGTTGTTTGGATATTTACCAAAAGAATTACAAATCTATGTCGCTGAAAAAACCGGCGTACCTTCTGCAAAGGTATATGGCGTTGTTACTTTCTATTCCTTCTTTACCATGAAGCCAAGAGGTCGCCACACCATTTCTTGCTGTATGGGGACTGCGTGCTTTGTAAAGGGCGGCGAACGTATTTTAGATGTTGTAAAGGAAGAACTTGGTGTTGAAGTCGGTCAGATGACTGAAGATGGCATGTTCACCTTAGAACACGTTCACTGCCTTGGTGCTTGTAGTTTGGCACCGGTTATCGCTGTTGACGGTAAAATCTATGGCCATATGACACGTGATAAGGTCAAAGAAGTCATCCGTAGTTACTACATCGAAGAAGAGGAGGAAGCATAATGAGTGAACGTTTAAATTCTTATGAAGCGTTGAAGGCAAAACGCGAAGCATTGCATGCAGAACAAATGTCCCAAGAACGTCGCGTAGAAATTCGCGTGGCATTGGGAACTTGCGCAATCGCTACCGGCGCTAAAGAAGTATATGATGCCATCGAAGCAGCTGTAAGTGACAACCAATTAGACAACGTTGTTGTTAAACCAACCGGTTGCATGGGCTACTGTTATGCTGAACCTACCGTCGAAGTTGCTGGGATTACCGTAGATCCGGTGATGTTTGGTGATGTCGATCCAAAGATTGCACGTGACATCGTAGAACAATATGTCATGAAACAGGAACCAGTCGATGCAAGAATCGAAACCTGTCACGTGAATGCGTAAGGAGGATCATTATGGGAACTACTAAGCCTGTTCAACAGTTGCGTATTGCATTAAAGAATTGCGGGGTTGTAAACCCTAGAGATATTGATGACTGCATTGCACATGATGCCTATATGGCACTTGGCAAATGCTTGAGCGAAATGACCCCTCAAGATGTTATTCAAGAAGTGCTTGATTCCGGCTTGCGTGGTCGCGGTGGTGCCGGCTTCCCTACCGGGAAAAAATGGCAAATTGCATCTACCTATGATGCCGACGTGAAATATGTTGTATGTAATGCCGATGAAGGGGACCCAGGTGCATTCATGGACCGTTCCATTTTGGAAGGGGACCCACACAGCGTGCTCGAAGCAATGGCTATTTGCGGTTATGCAATTGGCGCTCATGAAGGGCGTATTTATATTCGTGCCGAATATCCACTCGCTGTAAACCGTTTGGAACATGCGATTGAACAAGCCACCGAATACGGTTTGCTCGGTAAAGACATCATGGGGACCGGTTTTGATTTTAATATCGAAATTACCCTTGGTGCTGGGGCGTTCGTTTGTGGTGAAGAAACTGCGCTTCTTCACTCCATGGAAGGGAAGCGTGGCGAACCATCCACCAAACCTCCATATCCAGCAGAAGCAGGGTTCATGGGTAAGCCAACCAACGTTAATAACGTAGAAACCTTTGCCAATATTCCTACGATTATTAACAAAGGTGCAAAATGGTTCTCTAGCATTGGCACCGAAAAGAGCAAAGGGACCAAAGTATTTGCTCTTGCAGGGAAGGTTAACAACGTTGGTCTTGTAGAAGTACCTATGGGTACAACCCTTCGTGAAATTATTTATGGTATTGGCGGTGGTTTAAAGGGCGGTAAGAAATTTAAAGCCGTTCAAACCGGTGGTCCTTCCGGTGGTTGCATCTCCGAAAAGAACCTTGATTTGCCAATCGACTACGACAACCTTGTGTCCATTGGTTCTATGATGGGTTCCGGTGGGATGATTATCATGGACGAAGATGACTGCATGGTTTCCATTGCAAAATACTACCTCAAGTTCTCCGAAGGTGAATCTTGCGGTCGCTGTACCCCATGCCGTATCGGTAGCCGTCGTATCTCTGAATTGCTCAATATGATTACCGACGGTCGTGGGAAGATGGAACATATTGAAGAATTAAAACGTATTTCTTATACGATGAAAGATACTGCGCTCTGCGCTTTGGGTCAAACCGCGCCAAACCCTGTTCTTTCCACGATGGAAAACTTCTGGGATGAATACGTGGCCCACGTTGTGGACAAACGTTGCCCAACCGGTACCTGCCGCAAGATGACCCGTTACCAAATCGACCCAACCCGTTGCACCGGTTGCTCCTTATGCTCTCGCAACTGCCCAGTCGATGCGATTAGTGGTGTACTCCGTTCACCGTTTACCATCGACCAAAGCAAGTGCATTAAGTGCGGCACCTGTATGGAAAAATGCAACTTTGGCGCGATCTCCATTGGTTAAGAGAGATTGGAGGAAAGAGAAGTATGAGCGAAATCACCTTAACAGTTAACGGTCGTGAAGTCACCGTTCCGGAAGGCAGCACCATTTTAGATGCTGCAAAGAAACTTGATATTTGGATTCCAACTCTCTGCCACATGCATCTTCATGGCACTGAAATGGATAACCATCCGGCATCCTGCCGTGTCTGTGTTGTGGAGGTAAAAGGCAGACGTACCCTGATGCCATCCTGTGCAACCCCTGTTGCTGAGGGGATGGAAGTCATCACCAATTCTGCCCGTGTACTCCAAGCACGTCGCACCATTGTAGAACTTTTGATTTCCGACCACCCTAAAGCTTGCTTGACCTGCGTGAAGAGTGGCGACTGCGAATTGCAAGATGTAGCTATTCGTTTGGGGATTGATGATGTACGCATCACCGGGAAATCCCAATCTACTTATAAAATTGACAGCACCCGTTCCTTGGTACGCGACATGAACAAGTGCATCATGTGCCGTCGTTGCGAAACCATGTGTAACGAAGTACAAAAAGTTGGGGCACTTTCAGCCGTTGGTCGTGGTTTTGATGCCGTGATCCAACCTGCATTTGAATCCCCATTGCTCGAAACCCGTTGCACCCATTGTGGTCAATGTGTGGCGGTGTGCCCTACCGGTGCATTGGTACAAAAAGATGCAACTTGGGAAGTGATCGATGCCTTGGCTGACCCTGAAAAGGTTGTTGTTGTTCAAACTGCGCCTTCCGTTCGTGTTGCCATCGGTGAACCTTTTGGGATGCCAGCAGGCAGCATTGCTACCGGTAAAATGGCCACTGCATTGCGCATGATTGGTTTCGACCATGTTTATGACACCGATTTTACCGCTGACTTGACCATCATGGAAGAAGGGACCGAGCTCTTGCAACGTCTCAACCGCTACTTAGATGGTGAAAAGGAAGCCCTTCCTATTTTGACCTCTTGCTGCCCTGCTTGGGTGAACTTCTTAGAAACCCAATATCCGGATCTTCTCAACGTTCCATCTACCGCAAAATCTCCACAGCAAATGTTTGGTGCGGTTGTGAAGAACTACTTGGCAGAAAAACTCGGTGTACCACGCGAAAAGCTTGTTTTGGTATCCGTCATGCCTTGTTTGGCAAAGAAGACCGAAGCGGCACGTCCTGAATTCTCCGTAGACGGAAATCCAGATGTCGATATCGTACTCTCCACTCGTGAATTGGCACGCTTGATTAAGCTCAAAGACATTGACTTGGCTGAGCTTCCTGATTCCGAATTTGACAGTCCACTCGGTGAATCTACCGGGGCTGCGGTTATTTTCGGTTCCACCGGCGGGGTAATCGAAGCTGCTGTACGTACCGCTTACGAACTCCACACCGGAAAGCCACTTCCTAAGATTGATTTCGAAGAATTGCGTGGCTTTGAAGGCATCCGTATCGCGGAAATTGACGTGGATGGCGTTATGCTCAAGATTGCCGTTGCTCACGGTCTTGGCAATGCAAAGATTCTCATGGACGAAGTACGTGCCGGCAACCCTCGTGGCATCCATGCCATCGAAGTCATGGCTTGTAAGGGTGGCTGCATTGGCGGTGCTGGGCAACCATACCACCATGGCGATGAAAATGTTCTCCTCAAGAGAATCGAAGCCATCTACGAAATTGACAGAAACATGCCAATCCGTAAATCTCACGAAAATGCCTCTGTATTGGCTCTCTATCGTGACTACTATGGCGAACCGGGCAGTGAATTGGCACACCATCAATTACACACCCATTATGTGGCACAAGATAAATTCTAATTTCATAGCTAAAAAAGGTCGTCCGATGGGGCGACCTTTTTTGAATGGATGAGAATCTGAGGTTAGATTTTTATAGAGACACAAAGGAAGGGCATCATTTAATAAGATGGGCTAATTCACACGAATAGGACAATGGCGGATGCGATGAGGAGGTTTTAATATGGCGAAAAATCAGATGTCTCATTTTTTGAGCTTTGTTTTGCGGCACAAGCCGGAAGTGCTTGGTTTAGAGATGGACCGCCAGGGATGGGTTTCCGTGGAGGCGTTGCTTGATGGCATCAATGCACAGCCTGATAAATCACTTTCGATGGCAGAGCTGGAAGCCATTGTGGCGCAGGATGCCAAGGGGCGCTATCGATTTAACGAGGACCGTTCTAAAATCAAGGCCTGTCAAGGGCATACGATTCCTTGGGTGGAACCGGTGTTGACGGTGATGTCACCGCCGGCGGTGCTTTATCATGGGACGACGGCTGAGGCGTGGGCGCAGATTCAAGCGAGCGGTGCTGTGCACAAGATGAAGCGCCATGCCGTTCACATGCAGGCGGAGCTTGCTAAGGCTTGGCAATCAGCACGGCGTTGGCACAAGACGCCAGTGGTACTAGAGATTGATACCGCAGCCATGGCGCGAGATGGTTTTTGTTTTGGCGTGACGGAAAATGCGGTTTGGTGCACGGAAAAGGTGCCGGTGCAATATATTGCGTCGGTTCATAGAGAAAAAGGATTGCACCAGACGGAGCAGAAGGATAGAATTGATTGAATCTCACTAATGATGTAGAATACTCGCTGGGAGGCGAACGTCAAATGAACCATAAGGATTATTCCATTATTTATAGTAGCAATACCGGTAATACAAAGCTGCTTGCAGATGTACTTCATGCGCATTTGCCTGAAGCGTCATGCCGTTACTTTGGCATTCCTGACGCGGATTGCGTATCAGGCGAGGTGGTGTATGTGGGTTTTTGGACCGATAAGGGGACTGCTGACGAAGCTGCATTGTCATATTTAAAGCAATTGAATAATAAGAAAATCTTTTTGTTTGGGACAGCGGGCTTTGACGGAGACGGCTATTTTGAGCAAATTTTAGCAAATGTTGAAGCAGCTATTGATCCTAGCAACGAGGTGGTTGGACGCTTTATGTGCCAAGGTAAGATGCAAATGAGTGTGCGTGAACGCTATCTTACTTTAAAGGCACAGGGTGCAATGCCAAATGCTGATGCGATGATTGCAAACTTTGACAAAGCCCTCAGCCATCCGGATACAGATGACCTTGAGGCATTGAAAAAAGCCGTTGATGCGCTTTAAGCGTATCCTAAAACGCGGACAGTAAACTTGTCCGCGTTTTTGTTTGCAAGCGGATGGATGGGATGCACCTACAAATGCGTTGTGGTATAATCAAACAAGCAATTTACGGAGGAAAAGCCTTCTGAGACCTTATAGGAGATGACGATATGACCGAACAACAACTCAAGGAAGAAATTGTCAAAAAGCTTGTGGAGATTCATCGAAACAAAACCTTTGTAATGGGAATCCTATGTGCTTTGAATACAGAAGCCCAATGCCGAGCGTTTTATGATTTTCTCGAAAGTGATGCGGATGTGACCACCCTTTCGCCGGATGAACTGATGACCAAAGCGCTCACGCTGGCAAATTTAGATTGCACCAAAGGTGAGGAACGTGTACACCACCATCATTGATTTTATAAAGAGTCAAACAACGACCCGGACATGTCGTAAAAAGGTCTTTTTTTGATGGGGTGAGCCGGGCTTATTGTTAGGTATAAATGTCATTATGAAGTGAGTTCACATTTAATTACACAAAGAATGTGAATTGTGGTAAAATATAGAAAATATTCTAACAATCATGTGTTGAGTAGATAATCGTCAAAATGAAGAGGGTGACAGTATGTCTGTAGAAATAAAGGTTTGCATGGGCAGTGCGTGTCATATTAAAGGGGCGCCGCAAATTGCTCAAGCGTTTGATGAAGAGCTTAAAGCGCGTGGTCTTGAAGACCGCGTGAAATTGATGGGAAGCTTTTGCCGCAAGATGTGTATTGACGGTGTGAATGTGGAAGTCAACAAGGTTTTATATTCTCATGTGACCGTCGATGATGTGAAGCGATTGGTTGATATTGCAATGGAGGGAGAACGATGAAGCATTTTCCATTTCCAATCGTCAATAAAAATAATTCTAGTTGTTTGGACTGCTATCGCTGCTTGAGAAAGTGCCCGCTAGAGGCGATTGAGTTTTCAACAGGGCGCGCGCGTATTATCACTGAAGCCTGCGTGGTATGCGGCGAGTGTATTAAGGAATGCCCACAAAAGACCAAGCGTATTATCAGCGACATGGACTTTGTAATCAAGGCACTTGAAGAAAAGACCCCTTTGGTATTGAGTTTAGGGGAAGTGGCCTTGTTGTCCGTAAAAATGCCAATTTATGAATTGGCACAAAAGGCCTACAATATTGGCTTTGACTATATTGAAGAAAGTGACATTCTCGAAGAAGATGTCATTCATGAGATCAAAGAGCATGTGCGAAGCAAACCGGATTTGGTACTTTCCAGCCATTGCCCGGTTATTGTGAACTTGGTCGAACAGCATTATCCTGAGTGGTTGGACAATCTGCTTCCGATGGCGAGCTTGGCCTCTATGCATGCCAAGGATTTAAAGTCACGTTATCCCGACCATCTCGTGGTTCATGCGTCTGCATGTCCGGCAGAATTCTATAATCGTCAAAACGATGAGGACATTGATTATCTGATTACCCTGTCTGAGTTAGAGCGGATTATTCGTTTTACCCCGGCCTATCGTGACGCTGAAGAAGCGACAGAACCGTACTATCTTGAATTCCAAGGGGGCTACGGTTTGTCTATTGTCGGTAATGTATCTGCACGCTTGATTGAAGATGGCGTGTGTGACCGCGACGCCATTGAATGGTATTCCGGCTTGGAAGAGTGTATCGATATTTTGAAGCAAAAGGATGAAAGCCTTTGTCAAAGTGTTGAATATTTGGAACTGATGGCATGCAACAGTGGATGTGTGAATAGCATTGATATTCACAATCCTGACAGTGTTTTTGGCAGATGTCTACGAATTAAGCAATACAACGGTGATCGCGTGTATTTGCCATCCTATAAAATGTCCATACCACCGTCGGAAGTGACCTTCCGAAACAGTTTGTATGTCCGTGAAAAACCGGATCCTGCGGCAGTGCGTGCGGAAATGGATATTTGCTTTAAAGATACCGATGCTAAACAGCTTAACTGTGGCGCCTGTGGGTATGACACCTGCTATGCCAAGAGTGCGGCGGTTGTACGTGGAGAAGCCGACCGTGATATGTGTATCAGCTACATGAAGGCAAAGGCAGAATCCTTCGCCAACTCTGTTGTTAATAATATTCAAAGTGGGATTTTGGTCTTTGACAAAGACACGACCATTTTACAATTGAATCCATACTTGAAAAAAATGTTTGAACCTTATGCGTTGGATGTCGGTGTGAAGGTATCGGATTACTTCGATATCAGCTACATGCGCAAGACCATTGATAAAGGGGAAATCATTAAAAATATTCGTATTTCCTACAAAGAATTGGGGCTCTGGACCCAACAAACCATTCAGCCTCTCGACAGTGAAAGTTATGTGGCCTTCATCGTTGATATTACCGAGCGTGAAAAGCAGCGCGAACAATTCAATAACGTCAAGAGAGAATTGCTGATCAATGCAAACCAGGTTATTGACGAGCAGATGCGTACCGCGCAGGAAATTGCCAGTCGCTTGGGTGAAACCACCGCTGCCACAAAGATTACTCTCTTAAAGCTGATTCAGGAATTTGAAAGGGAGAAGGAGTTGAGCTAATATGTCTACAATTATTGGTGAAGTTGGTATTGCTCAACTGAAACACCACGGCGAAGAGCTCTGCGGAGATACGGTGGAAATTATTCGTAATCCCGATGAAACCGTTGTGGTATTGTCCGATGGTTTGGGGAGTGGCGTAAAGGCCAACATTTTAAGCTCTTTGACCGCAAAGATTTGCTCAAAAATGATTGCTGCCAATATTGCTCTGGAAGACACGGTAGACACCTTAGTCAATACACTGCCAACCTGCTCCGAACGCGGCGTGGCTTATTCGACCTTCTCCATCATGCGTTTGTATAACAATGGCGTCATGTATATGGTAGACTTTGACGGCTGTCCGATGATTCGAATCACCAAGGATAAGAAAATTTCTGCCATTGAAACCAGCCAATCCGAAGCGAACGGAAAGATCATCAATGAAACCAGTTTCCGTGTAGAAGCGGGCGAAACCATTGTCATTGTCAGTGACGGTGTCGTACAGGCAGGGTTGGGAGAAATGTTGCCGTTTGGGCTAGGAACCGATGGCCTCATTGATACCTTAGAGCGCTTTGTGGACTTGGATGCCAATGTGCAAACCATTGCTTGGCAGATTGTTAATATTTGTAAGAGCTACTATCTGGGGGAACCTGGGGATGACACGACTGCTGTGGTGGTGCGCCTCAAGGAAGAACAAAAGATGTGCATCATGACCGGTCCGCCAGTACATATGGAAGACGATGCTCGCATGGTATCGCGCTTCGATGCTTTTGACGGGATTAAAGTGATTTGCGGAGGCACCACCGCACAAATTTATGCCCGTGAAACCGATAAAAAGATTCTCTCGGAATTTAAGTACGTCAATAAAAAAATTCCGCCGATTTCGTATATCGATGGCGTTGATTTGGTCACAGAAGGGATTATCACCCTCTCTGCCGTCAAGCGTATGCTTGATGAGCAAGAAATTCAAACCGGCGAGGACGGTGCGTCTCTGCTGCTCAACAAGATTTTAGAAAGCGATCGCATTGTCTTTTTACAAGGCATGCAACGTAACATCGCCATGAAAGACAATTTACCGTTGGATTTGGATTTGCGCGATGTGATTGTAGAGAAATTGGCAGTGAAGCTCAGAAGCATTGGCAAAGTGGTTGAAATTGTGAGATATGATTAAAAAAGATGCGCTACAAACGATAGCCCGTTTGTAGCGCATCTTTTTTGTTATGAAGCAAGGTGAGAACGTTAAGGAATTCAAGAATAGAAAATATAATAAAGAAACGATTCTCGCCTTAAAATATGTGATTGGAGTCTAAATGATTGTTTGAAGTTAAACGTCAGATTAAACTATAAGTGATATTCGAAAAAAGCAAATAGCGTTTATAGTGAGCGTGAAATGAAAAGGTGAATCTGATGCTTGGCTAGCGTTTGTATTTAATCACCGGAAAGCGGCTGCACAATTTGAATAGTAAACCATTGATTGTTGACTTTATAAGTGCACGTTGCATGATGTTTTTCGCAATAGCTAGCGATGCTTCGTGTGCCCAATCCATGGTGTGGGTCTATGGCAATTGGTCTATGATGAGCATCGAAGGTGATTTTTCCTGTATAAGTGTTTGAAATGTCAAACATGAGCTGTGGTTGACAGATACAGCGACAACGGATTCTGCGTTTTCAACAGAAAGCAGATTGGATGCCTGGAGGCATTTTACAAATGTATACAACGGAAATGAGAGTATAAAAAAGTATTGTCGAAATTGCTTGAAAATTCGGGGGGGGGTATAGTATTATATATTAAATAGTAAAGTAATGATTACTATGCAAAAAGGAGAGGAGAATCATGTTTAGAAAATCAATAGCATGGATTGTGACGCTGGCAATGCTTGTGAGCCTATTTCCGGCAACAGCGTTCGCAATACCGGATTTAGACAATAATCGCATACCGACAGCCACACAGGCTATTTACGTAGACAGCGAGGGGAATGATGAAACCGGTGACGGCTCAGAGGCGAAGCCGTACGCCACTTTGGCGAAGGCGGTGAGCGCCGTTTCTGAGGAGGCTGCCACTATTTACGTGATGAGCAATCTGGAAATGACAGAAAGCGCACGTTTTTGGAACAAGCACATCACCATCACCAGCGGTGACGGCGGGCCTTATACCGTCAGTCGCGGCGATGGGATGGCGCAAGTGCAAGATAATGCCAGAAGCACCTACAACCCGGCGATGATTGAGGCCAATGGCAATGCCGGTGAAAAGTGTGCCTCGCTGACTTTGAAGAATATCGTATTAGATGACGGTGGTAAAAAAGTAGGAGCTTATTATGTGCAGGCGGCATCAAATAATAATGGACAGACAAGCATTGGAGAAACGTCTGTTGCTAACACTGAGATTGTACAAGACGCCATGATTGCGACCTATAACGGCGTGGCAGAAATCATCTTAGACGAAGGCGCTGTTTTACGTAACTACGGCGGGATGAGTGCCGTGCGTGTGTCAGGTGGCACCTTGACGATGAAGGACGGCAGCGTGATTGAAGACACGACTGTATCTGAGCGAGAAAAAGGCGAACAGGGCAGTTTCGGTCCTGCCGGTGCCGTATGGCTACAGGGCGGTGACGCGATTGTTGAAGCGGGTGCAATCATTCAAAATATTATAGGACGTGCTGTTTATGCCGATGGCGGTCAAGCAATTGTTGGCGGCACAATCCGCAATATCAAAGGCGATGGCCATATGTGGCAAGGTGCTGCGGGGACGGCGTTACATTTGCGTAATAGTGCCCATGCCGCTGTGAGCGGGTCCATTGATGGTTGTACCAAAGGGGTGAATATCGAGGTCATTGAAAGTACCCTCACCATGACCGAGGCATCGGTACTAAAAAACGGCAAGGATGCTATCAATATTTCATCATCCGAAAAAGTGCAATTAAACGGTGAAATCACCGGCTTTACCGGTGGTGGCCATGTGTTAAATATGCAGGGTGTTGGAGCACCGATGAATTGTACCATTGGCGCCACTGGGAACATCCATGATAACGCATGCAGTTACGGGGTCATTTACATTCAGGCCCCTCACGGCAAGCTGGATATTTATGGTAAAATCAACCACAATACCACCGCGGACCGTGCCGGCGCCATTGCGCTGGCGCATAATTTCCGTGGACATGTGGTCACTATGTATGACGGTGCCGAAATGAATGGTAACAGTTCCACCGAAACCGGTGGGGCGGTGATGGTTAGTGGCGGAACCTTTGTTATGGAAGGCGGTACCATTGAAGGAAATCATGCTGCTCATGAAGGTGGTGGAATCTATATTCGAAATGGCGGTCAGTTTGTGATGAAAGGCGGTGTTATCACCGGCAATACGTCCGATAAAATTGGCGGTGGTGTGGCGTTTTTAGCAACAGATTGGGGCGATAACACGGATACACATATGGTGCCGTATTGCGACCTCCAAGGGGGCACCATCAGTGACAATATCGATAAAAACGGTAGCAATGATGTGGCTGTTTTGGGTAGTGGTAGCGGTCATAATTCACGTTATTTCAAAGTTGGGAATAATATGAATATAGAGACTACCAATCTCTACTTTGAAAAAGGCGGCATGACCTTTAGGAAACCGATGCGTGATGTAAAATACGGTAATGCTTCGGACGCTAGTGAGAAGGCTCTTGAAAAAGCCATGTCTGAAAAGAATTTACCAACGAAGATTGCGAGCTTTTGGTTCAATAGTGGCGAGCGTCCATTACCACTGACCGTGTCCCTTCCGGCGGATAAGGTCATTGCAGAGAAATCTGTTTATGCCGCTGTGGTGCCAACAGATGCAGATGGAAATCCTGCACCAGATGCAGTTGTGGATTTATTTGCGGTGACCAAAGCCAAGGATGGCACCTATCGCGTTGCCTTGCCGGGGGCGGCGGATTCGAAGCATGCCACTGGTTTTGCGGTGATGTTTGTGCAGGAAGGTACAACACCGTCTAATATTCTCACCATCACCCCAGCCAACACGATTGTTTATACAGAAGCTGTGATTTGTCATGACGGTGTCGTTGGCGAAGATGGGAGCATCAATGAGAGTAATCTGCCAGAGCCGGGGTTCTATATTGAAGGGTTAGAAGACGGACAAAACCCCGAAGACATTGTCTTTGTAGGATCGAAAAAAGACGGGGTGAATTCCTGGAAAGTAGAATCATACGATGGCAAATCAAATCGTGTGTTCCGTATTGTTCCTATCGCCACAGAGCAACAAGCCCCTCTACGTTTAACCTTTACTGACGAGGAAGGGACAGAGCATATTAACAGTGATTTTGATGTTTCAGAGTCGACCTATGATAACTTGTTTATCAATCTCTATCGTGGCAATGATGGCCCGGTAACCGCAAAAATTGGCGACACTAGCTATGATGTTATCGGCGGTACCGGTTTACTAACTATTCGTGCAGTCAGTGATGAGGTCGATGTGGTAGAGGTACAGACCGAGCCACCTACTGCAACCGTTGACCAAGCCACGGCAGTAGTGCCGGAGGGTGTATACTTCACTATTAACGGTGGGGATGTACAGGTGACAGAGCGTGGTCCTGCACTCCTATCCGATTATATTGCAGCAGAAAGTTATGACGATTATGGTAAAGCTTGGACTGAGGCGATGGTTCGTCGTGTTGATAAAGAATTAGGTGGTTCGAGCAGCACACGTCAGCATGATTTCATGTATTTGGATTTTGTTGATGCAGCAAATGGTCGTCTTTGGTTAACGCCGAGTGATGACGTAGAAATTTACTTCCCTTATCCGGAAGGCACCGATCAAAACACCGATTTCACCTTTATGCGATTTAAAGGGCTTTATCGCGGGGCCGAAGTAGAGGATGTTGCCGGGTTGATTGACAACAGTGAGGTGCAGACCTACGAGGACTCTTTTGAAACCACGCCACAGGGCATAAAATTCCGAGGTAATATTTTAGGGCTCTTTGCTGTTGCCTGGGATAAAGGCGGTGGCACCGGTACCGGCGGTGGGACGACGACCACTCGATATATCATTGACGCCGATGCAGGTGAAGGTGGTACTATTAGTCCGAGCGGTCGAGTGAAGGTGGCACGTGGCAGTGATAAAACCTTTACCATTCAAGCCGATGAAGGGTATAAAATTGCGAATGTCTTGGTTGACGGTCAAAGTGTGGGGGCGGTCTCTCAGTATATCTTTGACAATGTCCGTCAAAAGCACACCATTGAGGCCATCTTTACAAAACAAGGCGACTTGCCGGATGAAAATGAAACCGGTGTGTCTCAATGGTTAGACACTAAAAATCATGATGCCTATCTTTATGGCTATCCGAACGGTCATTTTGGGACGAACAATACCATGAGCCGTGCCGAAGTGGCGCAGATGTTCTACAACCTGTTGTTGGTCAAATCCGTGCCGATGACCACAACCTTTAAGGATGTCAAGGACGATGCTTGGTATGCCGAAGCGGTGCATACTTTAGCGTCGTTGGGGATGATTAAAGGGATAGGTAATGAGCAATTTGCACCAACACGTGCCATTAGTCGTGCAGAATTTTCGGCGATGGCATTGCGGTTTGCATCCTTGGAAGCGACAGGCGAGGATACCTTCTCCGATGTAGTACCGACGGATTGGTTTTATGATGCGGTGCTCAGCGCATCTGCTTATGGTTGGGTCGTAGGCTTTGAAGACGGGACCTTCCGTCCGCAACAAACCATCACCCGTGCGGAAGTAACGGCGATTTTGAATCGCATGCTTGGGCGTAACGGTGACAGTGCATACATTGACAGCAACTTGTCCGAACTGAAGTCCTTCCCAGATGCGCCAAAGAACCATTGGGCTTTTTATACCATCATGGAAGCCACCAACAGCCATACTTATCATAAAGAGAATGGAAAAGAAAGTTGGACAGCTTTGAAGGATGAATAATAAGAAAAGGCAGTCTCCCGTTGTGGGTGACTGCCTTTTTGTATGGAGGCATTTAACGATGGCTGGCCATCAGTTGTTTGACGTTTGGAATAGCAGATAATGCCGGAGAAAGCACCAAGGCAATAATCAGACCACTGACACCTTGGATGGCATTGGATGGAATGCTTGCCGCTGCGGCGAGGCCGTAGAAGAAATATTCAAAGATAAAATAGCCACCGCAAACAAGGAGGATATCTAATGCGCCGCCGGCGATAACGCCCATGAGGTGGCCTTTTGTGGTATCAGGGAGACGTTGGGCAACCTTTGCTGTCAGATAGGCGATGGTGCCTTTTATGAGGAAGGTGGCAGGCACATAGAGGAAGTAGCCGCCAAAGAGGTCGGCGGCGCAGGAGCCTAGGCCTGCGGCGAGAAAGCCGTAACGTGGTCCGAGGATGAGTCCGCAAAGAATCACAATTGCATCACCGGGATGAATATAACCGCTGGTAGCCGGTGTTGGAATGCGAATCACCATGGTTGCGACACAAGCAAGAGCCGCAAAAAGTGCGGTGAGAACAATTTCACGGGTGGTAATTTTCGATGACAAAGCAATCACTCCTTTTTCTTAATGTATTCATCATAATCCATTTCTGATATTGTTAAAATAGCCAGTAAATGAAAATGTAACAATGTCAGTTCATGCCAGTTCTCCGCATCTGGTCTTGTCTGGCTTTCTTGAAACACGATTGCCCATGTAGTCAGATATGGAAAAAAGGCGTGGGGCAAGGTTTTAATAGTTCACCAAAAGAAAAACACGCCACTGACGTGGCGTGTTTTTTGCAAAATTAGTGATGGTCGCAATCGTGATGATCGCAGGTGATTTGGCTGTCTACGAGTTTACCTGCCAAATAATCTGCCAATACATCTTCGATTGGGCCTTGGCAACCGCGAATGACTTGGATCCCGTTTGCACGGAGTACGTTTTGTGCGCCTTCGCCCATGTTGCCTGCTAAGAGTAAGCGAATCCCCATTCTTGCCATGGTTGGTGCAATGTCGGACTTGCAACCGCAGCCCTCAGGGGAAGCCAATGTATCTGTCGCAACCACTTTACCGTTTTCTACGGTCACAACGGTGTAATGGTCACAGTGACCAAAATGGTCGTCGATTTTTCCATCTCTGGTTGGTAATGCAATTAACATTTGAGCATAACCTCCTTCCAAACGCATTATACCCGAGAGCGGGGCTAATGTACAGGGGGTTCTATCGCTTGCACCACCTTCTGTTGTCGTGTAAAATACTTGTATATGTGTAAGAGTGAGGAGTGGATAGAGTGAATCATGATAGACAACAACACCTCGCAAGCTTGGTGCAAAAATTAAATATTGAAGGCATTGACTTGGCGCTGCTCGATCAAGCGTTGATTCATCCTTCTTATGCAATGGAACAACAAACCGAAGGCGATAATCAGCGTCTGGAATTTTTGGGCGACGCGGTTATCGATCTTTTAATGGGTGAATATTTATATCGCACCTTCCCGAATGATGATGAAGGGAAGTTGACCAAAATGCGTGCGAGCTTGGTCTGTGAAGAGGCCCTTGCCGGTGCTGCTGAAAAGCTCGGCTTAAACGAGTATCTCTTGCTTGGTCGCGGAGAGGCGGCAACAGGTGGCGCAACACGTCCTTCCAACTTAGCAGATGCTTGGGAAGCAGTGTGCGGTGCGATTTATTTGAGCTGCGGCATTGATGTGTTAAAACCAATGGTATTGGAATATTTAGAGCATTCCATTTCGCTTGTAAAGGGCGGATACTACGGGGACTATAAGACCCGTTTGCAGGAATATATTCAACGTGAGCCGGACCACGAGATTTCTTACGAAATGCTCGAGGAAGTGGGTCCTGCCCACGACCGTGCATTCCACGTGCAAGTATGTATCGATGGCAAGGCGTGTGGTCGCGGGTGGGGTAAATCTAAAAAATCAGCCCAACGAGAAGCAGCACTGGCAGCCTTGATTGCATTTGGAGAATTGCCTCCGATGGATGCGCAATGATGAAAAAAGTCATTGTTCCGATTTTTGTTCCGCATATGGGGTGTCCTCATGCGTGTGTGTTTTGTAACCAATATAGAATTACCGGTCAGTGGCAGCCTCCGAGTGCTGCCACTTTGGCTGAGAAGGTAAAAGCATGGCGCGTGTCAAGTGACACTGTTCCGGGGCTTGCCTTTTACGGCGGAAGTTTCACGGCCATTGATTTGGATGTGCAAAATAGTTTGTTGGAAAGTGCGGTTACCCTTAAAAAGAAAGGCGCGATTTCTGAGATTCGTCTTTCTACCAGACCGGATGCTTTGGACGATGCGGTTCTTGCACGTTTAAAATATTACGGCGTGGATACCGTTGAAATCGGCGTGCAATCCTTGTGTGATGAGGTTTTACAGGCTGCCGGACGCGGACATACCGCAGAAACAGCGATAGAGGCCATAAAGCGTGTCAAGGTACACGGTTTTCGATGTGGTGCTCAAATGATGGTGGCGCTTCCAAAGGATACGCCGGCGCGTAGTATTGAAACGTGCAGAAATGTCATTGACTGTGCACCGGATTTTGTACGCATTTATCCAACGGCAGTGATTCGCGATACAGCGCTGGAAACCATGTACCAAAATGGGTCCTATGTGCCGTGGGCTTTTGAGGATGTTATTGATACGGTGGCAGAAATGGTGGAGTTATTAAATCGGGCAGCAATTCCGGTGATACGGATTGGGCTTCAGGCAGAGGACCGTCTCAGTGGGGGCGATGTTGTGGCAGGGGCCTATCATCCGGCATTGGGTGAACACGTCAAGGCGCGATTGTTTCGCCGTCGTATGGAGGCACGGCTTGATGAGAATGAAACAGCGCCGATTATTTTTGCAGTAGCACCGCGTATGGTGTCTCAAGCGCGAGGGCAACATCGCGCAAATATTGCATATTTAGAGGCGCGTACGGGACAAAGTGTTACCATCATTGCTGACGATGCATTACATGAGCAAGAAATAGAGAGAAGGTGAAAAATGTTTTTAAAGTCATTAGAAATTCAAGGCTTCAAGTCTTTTGCAGATAAGGTGCATTTTTCCTTTTCGCCGGGGGTAACGGCGATTGTCGGTCCGAACGGGAGTGGGAAAAGTAATGTGGTGGATGCCATTCGTTGGGTGCTTGGTGAACAAAGTGCCAAAACCTTGCGTGGCGCCAAGATGGAAGACGTTATTTTTTCTGGGAGTGTCGATCGAAAGCCAGTCGGCATGGCGCGTGTGACGATGATTTTAGATAATAGTCAACGTGTTTTTGCGATGGATTGTGACGAAATTGAGGTATCACGTACTTTGCACCGTTCCGGCGAAAGTCAATATATGCTTAACAAGAGCAGCTGTCGCCTAAAGGATATTCAGGAGCTTTTTATGGATACCGGTCTTGGTAAAGACGGGTTTAGCGTGATTGGGCAGGGGAAAATCGAAGAAATCTTGACCCTTCATGCCGAAGAACGACGTGGACTGATTGAAGAGGCTGCGGGGATTAGTAAATACAAGTATCGCAAGCGCGAGGCAGAACGTAAGCTGGAAGCGACCAACGATGACATGACCCGTTTGGATGATATTCTGTATGAGCTTGAAAAACGCTTAGGACCGCTTTCAAAACAAGCCGAAAAGGTGCGCGTGTATCGCTCACTGAAAGCGGAAAGTGACGCCTTACAACTTGCTCATCTGACCAAGCAATATTTGCAGGATAAGGAATCCTTAGGCGCGCGGGAAACAGCGTTGCAAGAAAGTGAGCAAGACGCACTGGCGGCACAGGTGAGATTGAATCAATTGGAAGCGGATGTGACCGAAGAAAAATTGACGTTGGAAGAAGAACGCCACGCGATGGAAGCTGTCCAAGTTGCGTATACATCAGCGCTTCGTGAAGCTCAGGAGCATGAACGTGCATTAGGTATTTTATCGGAACGTCGCCAACATATTGAAAAACGTTACGAGGATTTGGGAAAAGTCTTGGAATCGGAGACGTCATCACTTCATGCCTTGCGTGCGCAGTGTGAGAGTGCCCAAGTGGCGGCACAGGATAGTGCGCAAGCAGTGCAGGATGTCAGTGCAGAGGTGAAGGTGGCTGAGCAAGCCTTAGATGCATCCGAAAAGGCACTGGTGCAATTGAAGCATGACATTGAGCACCTTCAAAGCGAACAATTTTCTGTACTGTCTAAGCAAGCGTCTACCAACAACGAAATGACACGTCTGGAGCAATCGCTGAGCGGCGATTCAGCACGAAAAGAACGCTTAGAACAACGCTTATCAGGTCTTGCTGGGCAAAAAGAGGCGTTACTTGCGGATTTGGCGAAGGAGGATGCAGCGGCGCAAGCGTTGCAACAGGCTGATTCCGCCACTCATGAGGCGGTTGATGCGCTTCGTCAAAACCTACAGCGTGCTCAAGAAAGTGTGAAAGTCGTTGACGAAAAAGCGCATCAAACCGCTCATGCGTTGATGCAGGCAAAAAGCCGTTTAGAAACCTTAGAAGAATTTGAATCCAGTGGTGAAGGCTATTTTCAAGGGGTACAGGCGGTGCTTCGTGCTAAAAAAGAAGAACGCCTTCGTGGGATTCAGGGCTCGGTTTTGCAGTTGTTGGAAATCCCATCGGAGTACTTGACTGCCATAGAAAATGCATTGGGGAGTGCCTCTCAGAACGTGGTCGTCGAAAGCGACAGTGATGCGCAAGCCGCTATAGGATGGCTAAAGAAAGAACGTCGTGGACGCGTGACCTTTATGCCGCTTAATTTGGTGAGAGGAAAACGCCAAGATATTGCGTTTGATGACGATGCAGTCGTTGGCTTGGCTTTGGATCTTGTTCAATTTAATCAAAAATATGAACCAATCATGGCGCAGCTATTAGGGCGTGTCTGGGTATTGCGTGATTTGGAAAGTGCCACTCGTCTTTCAAAACGTACCGGCTCCAAATATCGGTTTGTCACCTTAGACGGAGATGTCATTGCACCCGGTGGGACAATGACCGGGGGGCATCTCAAAAAGCAAAGCTCCATTGTATATCGCAAGCATGAGATGGGTGTATTGCGTGAGCGTATAGAGGCATTAAATACTGCCTTAAAAGGGCTGGAATCCGAGCAAGAACAATGGCGCACCCAGATTGCCGTGATGAAGGAAAAACTTGAGGGCTTACAGGGTGATTTACAAGAGCGTCAACTAAAACTGCGAGAAGTAGCGGTTGTAAAAAATCAGCTTCAAGAGCAACTAAAACGCTTGCAGCGTGAAATGGACTTGGAAATTCTTAATCAACAGGAATTGCATGCGGCCAATGAAGATGCTCGGCAAACCTTACAGGGATTGCAAGCTGCGGCTGAAGACATTGCGGTGCAGTTGGCGACTATTGAAGCGGATGCACAAGAAAAACGCTTGTATTTAAAAGACTATGAGGAAGCCAGAGATACGGCGCAACGTGACGTGCAAGCAGTGCTTGTGCGTAAGGCGACTGTTGATGAGCAATACCAAGCCCAACAAAAAGAAGTACAGGGCCTGCAGACAAGACTGCAAGTTATGACCACGCAGTATGACGCTAAAAAAGCTGAAATCGAGTCCATTCAAATTGAAAAAGCGCAATTGGATGAAGAGCTTACAACGACAAAGGCAGCATGGCAACAAGCCATGGAAATTTATCAAACACAAAGTCTGCAGATTCAAGTGGCTAAAGACCGCATTGACCAAATGGATGTTGCGGTGCGTGAGCAAGAAAAGCAAATTGTTGAAGCACGCAAAGCGTACGATAAGCTTTGGCGTATCTATCAAACTGCCGATTTGCAATTGGAACGCCTCAAAGAACGTGTGTCTCAGTTGGAAGCGCAGTTTTTGGAGTTGTTTGGGTATTCTGGCGATGAAGCTGTTGCACAGGCGGATTTGGAGATGGATACCACGCATGCGGTAGATCGACTTAAGACGTTACGTAAAAAAATGGAGATGCTCGGTGAAATTAACTTCACTGCCCTTGAGGAATATGAACAGGTCAGTGAACAATCTACCTTCCTCCGTGGTCAAATAGAGGACCTAAACCAAGCCAAAGAAAAATTGGAAGCGGTCATTCATGAAATGGAAGTGACTATGGCCAGCCGCTTCAAGGAGGCTTACGAGAAGGTTAATGAACAATTCTCGCAGATTTTTACGGCCATGTTTGGTGGCGGGAGTGCCCGTTTAGAACTGTCTATGCCTGGGCGCTACCTTGAAACAGGGGTTGAAATCATTGCCCAACCGCCCGGGAAAAAAGAACGTGTCTTGACGCTTCTCTCCGGTGGGGAGCGTGCCCTTACGGCAGCGGCCTTGCTCTTTGCACTGTTAGAAGTGAGACCGAGTCCGTTTGTTATTTTGGATGAAATCGAAGCGGCATTGGATGAAGCCAATGTTGAACGTTTTGCATCCTTTATTGTGCAATATACCAATAAAACCCAATTTATTATTATTTCGCACCGCAAGGGTACCATGGAGGCTGCCAGCGTGCTCTATGGGATTACCATGGATGCCAACGGTGTTTCCAAACAAGTATCGGTGCGCTTGAGTGATTTTAGTGAAGCTTAGAAGGAGTGAATCGTATGGGATTATTTGATCGTCTTTTTAAAAAGAAAAACACAGAAGAAAAGACCGATGCAGAGGTCTTAAATAAAGAGCTGAACGAAGGCCTTTCAAAAACACGCAAGGGCTTTATGGAAAAGGTTTTTGGGGTGCTTTCCGGTAAAGAAATCGACGATGATTTGTATGATGAATTGGAAGAAGCCCTCATTCAAGGGGACGTGGGTGTCAATACCGCGTTGGATTTGGTAGAACGTCTGCGTGAACGCGAAAAGAAGGATAAGCTCAAAAATAGCGTTCAATTGCAAGAAGCCTTTGCGGATGAACTCGTTGAACTTCTCGGCGAAGAGGAGCAACCCCTCAATTTGGTAGACGGTGCCCTCAATATCGTGCTCTTTGTCGGTGTAAACGGTGTGGGTAAGACCACAAGCATCGGTAAGATTGCTTATCAATTAAAGGAGCAAGGTCATAAAGTCATTCTCGGCGCGGCCGATACCTTCCGTGCTGCCGCTGCCGACCAGCTTAAAATTTGGGGTGAACGTGTCGGCTGCGATGTGATTGCCCACCAAGAAGGTGCCGATCCGGCTGCTGTCGTCTTTGATGCCATTGCTGCGGCTAAATCTCGCGGTTGTGATGTGCTCTTAGTGGATACTGCAGGTCGCCTGCAAAATAAAGTAAATTTGATGAATGAACTTGGCAAGATTCGTAAAATTATCGACCGTGAAGCACCGGACTGCTTGCGCGATGTACTGCTTGTATTGGATGCAACCACCGGTCAGAATGCGTTAAACCAAGCTAAGGTGTTCAAAGAAACCGCTGGCGTGACCGGTGTTATTCTCACCAAGCTCGACGGTACCGCAAAGGGTGGTGTGGTCATCGGTGTAAAAGCTGAATACGATCTTCCAATTAAATACATTGGTGTCGGTGAACAGAAAGAACATCTTCAAGTCTTTAACCCTCGTACCTTTGCCGAAGCTTTGTTCTTAGATATTGGCAATGATGAGGCAACAGCTGAAACATCCGAAGAATAAGGAGGGCCCTCATGGAAAAATATTTATTTCGTGGTGTTCATTATTTAGCAGGCGCAGCGCTTGATTTAGCATTTGGTGATGTATTGGTAGAAAATGGCCGCATAAAAAAATGCGGCACAGTTTCTGCGGAAGAAGCGCAGGGGGCTATAGAATTCGCAAGTGGTAGCCATTACGTATTGGTGCCGGGTTATGTCAATACTCACACCCATGTGGCAATGAGTCTTTTGCGCGATTACGGCGGCGACCAGCCATTGGATACTTGGTTAAACGATTATATTTGGCCGGCAGAAGCCAAACTTACCGATGACGATGTGTATTGGGGAACTTCCTTGGGTCTTCTTGAAATGATTGCCTCTGGGACCACCTGTTACATGGAAATGTATGACCACTGTGATGCCATCGCACAAGCCACTATGGATGCAAAAATGCGTGGTATTTTGAGTCGTGGGAGTGTCGGGATGTTCGATGGCGAAAAACGCGGGATTAAAGAAAATGATGCGGTTTTTGATCGTTGGCATCATGCAGGCGATGATCGTATTCGTGTGTGGTACGGTCCACATGCGCCAAATACTTGCCCGGCTGAATACATTCAAGAAATGGCGGCCCATGCCCGTGAGCGTGGAACTGGGGTGCATATTCATGTGGCTGAAACCCAGGGCGAAATTGCTTATGTGAAAGAACAATATAGCATGACGCCGGCGCAATGGTTAGAAAGTTTAAATGTTCTTGATGTGCCAACCTTGGCTGCACATAGCGTATGGATGACCGAGGAAGATATGGACATTTATGCGCGCAATCATGTGGCAGTGGCACATAATCCAATTAGCAATCTTAAACTGGCAAGCGGGATTGCGCTGGTTGAAGCCATGCAAAAGAAAGGGATTGTCGTTGGTCTTGGGACAGACGGCGCATCCAGCAATAACATCATGAGTATGCATCGTGAAATGCAGGTGCTTAGCTTGCTTCATAAAGTAAGAAACTTCGATGCAGAATGTATTGGCGCGAAGGCAGCATTGCAAATTGCAACCGTAGAAGGGGCGAAGGCAGTGCGTTGGGACGATGCCATCGGCACCATCGAGGAAGGTAAGTTTGCAGACCTTACGCTTTATAAGTTAGACCAACCATGGAATATGCCGCTTCACGACATAATCAGTAACCTTGCTTATGCTGCACAAGCAAGTGACATTGATTCTGTTTTTGTGCAAGGGGAATGCCTCTATAAACACCGTGAGTTCACCACCTTGGACAAAGAAAAAATTATGGCAGAAGCCACTGTACGTGCAAAAAGCTTGATTCAGGACTGACAAACTGCAATTAAATCATATTTATTTGTTTGGTATTAACGCAAAAAGACACCATCGTCTGAATGATCGATGGTGTCTTTTTTGATAGATGGTCTGTATTCAAGGAGAAGCCCTTATGAAATAATTTCTGTGGATGGTTTTTGAAGTCTGGAATGATGTCATGGAGAAAAGAGCGGATATTTACCTGAAAATGGTATCCTGTCTTTTCTGAGGCATCTCAATGGATTTTGAATGATTTTATAAAAAGACAGTCTCTTCGTGTATAAATTTTTAGTGCGTTTAATCGATGGCCTACAGGTTTTATTTTGTGAAGGGGTTTATGGTAAAGCGCATGTAGAGATAATAAGTAAATGACTAGCTGGAGAAAAAGCGTGACGATGTTTCTAGATGGTTCAAATGTCTTTTGCTTCATATATCCTATATAATGAAAGAAAGAGTAGAGGGGAATGAATAAAAAGTAAAACACAAAAAAACCGAGTTCATTGAACTCGGTTTAAATCTGCGCCATGCAGGACTCGAACCTGCGACACCCTGATTAAAAGTCAGGTGCTCTACCACCTGAGCTAATGGCGCATACTGGGGTAGCAGGATTCGAACCTACGAATGACGGAGTCAAAGTCCGTTGCCTTACCGCTTGGCGATACCCCAATGTGTATACTATATAAGTGGTGGTACAAGGGTGGATGATGGGAATCGAACCCACGAATGCCGGAGCCACAATCCGGTGCGTTAACCACTTCGCCACATCCACCATAATTATTTAATTAACGTGCCTGGAGGGATTCGAACCCCCGACCCTCGGATTAGAAGTCCGATGCTCTATCCAACTGAGCTACAGGCACACAGCGGGTGATGGGAATCGAACCCACGTAGCTGGCTTGGAAGGCCAGAACTCTACCATTGAGTTACACCCGCAATGTTAACAAAATGTATCGGGGCGGAGGGATTCGAACCCCCGACCCCATGGTCCCAAACCACGTGCGCTACCAAACTGCGCTACGCCCCGACAACAGTTAAGATATTAACATATCTCAGGAAGCTTGTCAACACTTTTTTGAGGTGTTTCTCAATTTTTTTCACTCAGTTTCCAGGTGAAGAAAAGATGTTAATCGGGGCGGAGGGATTCGAACCCCCGACCCCATGGTCCCAAACCACGTGCGCTA
>Glacier_p2__coassemble_990_pt1 | contig 46879 bp, 35 predicted proteins | sample Glacier_p2__metabat2_high_PE_021 | metagenome-assembled genome bin Glacier_p2 | reverse complement strand
TGAAGATACTTAAACCAAAGTTTTGCATGTTCCATTTCATTGCGTGCGGTTTCTTCAAAAATCTGTTGAATTTGAACGTACCCATCTTTTTTTGCTTGAGACGCATAATAGGTGTACTTGTTACGTGCTTGAGATTCACCGGCAAATGCTTCCATCAGATTCTTCTCGGTTTTGCTTCCTTTTAAATCCTTCATAGTAACCCTCTTCTTTCTGCACCAAGGTGCTACACATAGTAAGAACAAACGGTGACAACCATTGCGTCGCTACGCTATAGGACAATGAGTGTTTAGATCTGATTCCACAAAGGGGCACATCATCAGTCATGATGCGCCAAACGATACGTGTGTCCGTTTTTATGGAGCGCCACCACGACATTTCCGGTCATCAAATCCACATAGTTGAAGGACAAACGACGTTCGTCATGATCTTCCACCTTCACGACAAAGACATTCTTGTAAATCGACTCTAACTCGCCCTTATGGTTCACAATTCGATTGCGACCAATATTGACATCCAATTCAATCTCACACCCTACAAATGGTTGTAAAGACTTTTTCACGCGTTCAACAGTTAGCTTTGTCATAATGATCATCCTCTCTGGTATGTTCATTATAACACAAACCACCACTAATAACAAAGCAAAATTCAATATTATATCTGTTGCGCTTTTCTTTGTCAATATTAAAAACCGATTTAACATGCCCTTCATCTACTGATTTTAAATCATTCAAAAAAAGCCGCTCAATGAGCGGCTTTTTTATCAATCATCTTTTTCTTCTTCGTCATCGTCCGTAAACAGGTCCTTCATTTTATCAAAGAAGCCCTTGTCTTCTTTCTTCTTGTCGGACTTATCATGACCCTTGGATGATTTACTGTCTGTGGTCTTATCATCGAAACGATTCAATGATTCAGACAGTTTTTCAAAGAGTTCACGTTGTTCATGTGTCAGGCTCTTTGGGGTTTCAACAATAACGGTTACATATTGATCCCCCTTAGCGTAACTGCGCATACTCTTCACGCCTTTACCCTTCAAGCGGAAACGAGAACCGCTCTGTACACCGGCAGGAATGGTAAACTTGATACGCCCTTCCAAAGTAGGCACTTCAATTTCATCCCCCAAGGCTGCCTGAGCAACATTGATTTTTTGTTCCATATAAATGTCGGTATCATCTCTGGTAAAGATGGCATGTGGACGCACACGGATATAGATGTACAAGTCCCCACTTGGGCCACCGTTTTCTCCGGCTTCCCCTTCACCCGCCATACGCAAGCGAGTGCCATTGTCCACCCCAGCCGGGATGTTTACTTCGAGAGATTTGCTTTCACGACGGCGACCTGTGCCACCGCAATCCGGACATTTTTCCTTAATGATTTTACCGGTACCACCGCAATCCGGACAGGTGGTTTGACTTTGCACACGCCCAAATGGGGTTTGTTGCATAGTCGTTACACGCCCAGTGCCATGACAGCGAGAGCAAGTTTCCGGACTGGTGCCCGGTTTCGCGCCTGTGCCACCACAGGTTGAGCAAGAAATCCAACGATCGACGGTAATCGTCTTCTTGCACCCAAAGACAGCTTCTTCAAAGGAAATGGTCAAGTCATAACGAAGGTCATTGCCTTGACGTGGGCCGTTTGGTGCGCCACCGCCACCACCGAAGAACATGTTGAAAATATCACCAAAGTCTCCGAAATCGGCGCCGCCGCCACCAAAACCACCGCCAAATCCGCCACCACCAAAGTTTGGCGCATCATGGCCAAACTGATCGTATTGCTGACGCTTTTGAGCGTCACTCAATACTTCATAGGCTTCGTTGGCTTCTTTAAATTTTGCTTCTGCTTCTTTGTCCCCTGGGTTCACGTCAGGGTGATATTTACGCGCCAGCTTGCGGAACGCTTTTTTAATATCCGCATCGCTGGCGCCCTTATCTACCCCTAGCACTTCATAGTAATCGCGCTTATCAGCCATTATTTATTGTCGTCCACTTCAGTAAAGTCAGCATCATAGGTACCGTCGTTGTTCCCTTGTGCTTGAGCACCGTCTGCGCCTTGTTGCGCTTGTTGTGCTTCAGCAGCTGCTGCATACATTTTTTCACTTACTTTGTAGATGGCTTGAGTCAAATCTTCGCTCTTCGCCTTAATATCTTCGGTATCATCACCTTCAAGTGCGGTGCGCAATGCATCTTGTGCTTGAGTGATGGCGTCCTTATCTGCTTGGTCGATGGCTTCGCCAGCATCCTTCATGACCTTTTCACTTTGGAAGAGGAGAGAGTCTGCATTGTTGCGAGTATCGATTTTTTCCTTCATCTTTTTGTCTGCTTCAGCATTCAATTCAGCATCCTTTACCATGCGTTCGATTTCTTCATCGGAAAGACCGCTGTTGGATTGGATGGTGATACGTTGGCTCTTGCCGGTGCCTTTGTCCTTAGCAGATACGTTAACAATCCCGTTGGCATCAATATCAAAGGTTACTTCGATTTGTGGAATGCCACGTGGAGCTGGTGGGATATCCATCAAGCTGAAACGACCGAGGGTCTTGTTATCCTTCGCCATTTCACGTTCCCCTTGAAGAACATGGATATCGGTAGAAGTTTGGTTATCGGCAGCAGTGGTAAATACTTGGCTACGGGATACTGGGATGGTGGTGTTACGTTCAACAATCTTGGTCATCACGCCGCCCAAGGTTTCAATCCCCAAGGACAATGGAGTAACGTCAAGAAGGACAACGTCTTTAACTTCCCCAACGAGTACACCACCTTGGATAGCAGCACCGATAGCAACACATTCGTCAGGGTTGATGCCCTTGAATGGATCTTTACCGGTGAGCTTCTTCACTGCATCTTGAACAGCTGGGATACGGGTAGAACCACCAACGAGGATAACCTTATCAATGTCACCTGCACTCAAACCAGCATCTTGCAATGCTTGGCGAGATGGAACCATGGTCTTTTCAACAAGGTCAGCGGTAAGTTCATCAAATTTAGCACGGCTCAAGGTAAGGTCTAAGTGTTGTGGTTGACCATTGCCGTCCATGGTGATAAATGGCAAGTTGATGTTAGAAGTGGTAACGGTAGAAAGTTCCATTTTTGCTTTTTCAGCAGCTTCTTTCAAACGTTGCATTGCAGTCTTATCGCCGCTCAAATCGAGACCGGTTTGTGCTTTGAATTCTTGGATTGCCCAGTCGATAATCTTCTTGTCGAAGTCGTCCCCACCGAGGTGGTTGTTACCACTGGTAGCAAGTACTTCGAAGATGCCGTCGCCAATTTCCATCAAGGAAACGTCGAAAGTACCACCACCAAGGTCAAATACCAAAATCTTTTGGTCAGAATCATCTTTGTCTACACCGTAAGCCAATGCAGCAGCGGTAGGTTCGTTGATGATACGCAAAACATCAAGGCCGGCAATTTTCCCAGCGTCTTTGGTTGCTTGACGTTGGCTGTCGCTGAAGTAAGCAGGTACGGTGATAACTGCTTGGGTAACGGTTTCGCCGATGTAAGCTTCTGCATCAGCTTTCAATTTTTGAAGAATCATCGCAGAAACTTCTTGTGGGCTATATTGCTTGCCGGTGAGGGTTGCCTTATAATCGGTCCCCATGTGGCGCTTGATACTTGCTACAGTGTTATCTGGGTTGGTGATTGCTTGGCGCTTTGCAACTTGACCTACAAGACGTTCGCCGCTATTGTTTACACCAACAACGGATGGAGTGGTACGATTGCCTTCGCTGTTAGGAATAACAACCGCTTCGCCACCTTCCATTACTGCTACACAAGAGTTTGTAGTCCCTAAGTCAATACCAATTACTTTTCCCATTGTTAAATTCCTCCTAAAAGTCTCTATATCAATATAGTAAGTTAATCTTAGTTATTGCCCGTTACACGACAAACGGTTGGGCGAATGACTTTGTCTTTAAATTTATAGCCGGCACGCAACTCATCAATAACGGTATTTGCCGGTTGGCTGGCATCGTCAACCACCATAATGGCTTCATGGAAGTTTGGATCATATTCCTTGCCGAGCGCTTCAATGCGTTCGAGACCGGCTTTCCCCAAGTTATCCATAAGTTGACGCTGAACTTTTTCAAAGCCGTCTTGATAAGCCAAAACGCTTTCAGCAGCATCTGCCGGTGGATTCTTTAATGCCAATTCAAAGCTATCTAATACCGGTAACAATTCCTTAATGAGATTCATTGCACCGTATTTATAGATGTCTTCTTTTTCGTTGGAAGTACGGCGTTTGTAGTTATCAAAATCAGCAAGCAATCTCAAATAGCGCTTGTTGAGTTCATCGTATGCAGAATCTCCCGCTTCCGCCTCTTCTTCAACCACTTCCGGTTCTACAACCTCTTCCGGCTTGGTTTCATCCTGAATCGGATCCTTGGCTTGTTCTTGTTCTGACATTCACTGCACTCCTTATCAATAGTTTTTATGAAAGATTGCCAGCTCTGCACAGCCGTTCCAGTCGCCGTCATGGGCCACCACCGTAGACAGTGCATTCTTTCTGGCTTCATTTTTCTCAAGTCGTTTAAATAATTGCTCAAGACCGCTTAATGCCGCCTCTAACATCGCCACACATTTTGCATAGTTCATACGCTTCGGTCCAATCAGTGCCAGATGACCGACATTCTTGCCAACTGAATAGTTGGCTACAATCATGCTACAATCACGGATACAGCTCGCTGTATTTTCATCGCCAATACGAACCGCAATCCCTTCATCCGGCATATTTCGGAAGAAGCTCACGACATCATCCTCGTCGCCAAAGGCTTGAAGCAATGTTTTAAGTAACTCCATTTCTTGAAACTCAACATGTGACAACAAGTTTAAAGAACCCTCTACAATAACCTGCTTCTTTTGGCGGCGGCTGAGAATCTCATTAAGTTCATCCAAAAGATTGTGAACAAACTCAGATGCCGTTCCCATTTGATCCACCAAGAACTCAATCAACGGGCGATGCCAATGGGCCACCGAAAGACCTCTCAGGTAATGACTGAGCACGCTGTTGACAACATTCAGCTCCTTCGGACCAAAGCCCTCCGGCAAATCAATGAGTCGTTGTTCAACACGCTCATCGTCGGTCACAACCACCATCAGTCCACGCTCCGGCATGAGATAAATCAAGTCGAGCATACTCAAGAGTGGCTTGGTGTAACCCGCCTCCGGCACAACCATCATGGCCGTGTAACCGGTCGCCTCCGCCATGTGCTTGAGCAATTGATGAAAACGCGCATCATCCATACTACTCTGCGCACAAATATCATCATAGAGCTTCTTCTCATCGGAATAGGCTTGTAGGTTATGAACCATCAAGCGATTGACATAATAGCGGTAGCCTACATCAGTTGGAATACGTCCGGCAGAGGTATGAGGCTGAACAATATACCCCATCTCTTCCAAATCAGACATTTCGTTTCTGATGGTGGCTGAGCTAAAACCGATATCATATTTTTTGGAAATGGTGCGAGAGCCTACCGGCTCCGCAGTCGCTATAAAATCTGTGACAATCGCAGCTAGAATTTTTTCTTTTCTTTCATCTAACATGCTCTCGCCTCCTTTATTAGCACTCTATCAACTCGAGTGCTAACTCTTGATATAGAATACCATTTTATTTTCAGAACGTCAAGGGATTCACAAAAAAAGTCCGCTTCTTATGCGCCTTCCCACAAAAAAAGCAACAGTTCTTAAAACTGTTGCTTGTCAATTTCCTTCTATAAAAAAAGTTCGAAAACCCAGTTGCCCATTCGGCGTCCGTCATTAGTCAGATAGAGCGCCTCCGTGTCCAAAACAAGCCATCCCTTATCGATGCCTTCGCAAATTGCTTCATTAAATACCGCTGCCACATCGACGCCGTACAAGGATTGAAAACGCGCACGACCAAGCCCCCGATTCATCCGTAGTGCCATAAAGACACTCTCGCTCATTTGCTCGTCACGTGCGAGCTGCTCCTCATCCACCGGCGGACAGCAACCGGCTTCCAACGCGCTTAAATAATCTTGGAAGGACGACGTATTGCTTCTGCGCACCGGTCGCATCCACCCTGTTGCCCCTAGGCCCAACCCCAGATAATTGTCCAAGTTCCAATAGAGCTGATTATGCTTGCTATCATAGCCTTCACGTGCATAATTGGAAATTTCATATTGGTGATAGCCTGCCACTTTCAGCCAATCACGCTGCATCTCAAACCATTCAGCAGCACCATCCTCATCTACCGGCGGCACCACACCCGCTTCCATTTGTCGCACCAAAAGCGTGGATGGTTCAGGAATAAGTTGATACAACGAGAGATGTTCCGGCTCCAAAGAGATTGCGCGTTCCATGGTGTGACGCCATTGCACTTCGGTTTGACCGGGTAAACCATACATCAGATCCAAGTTGATATTATGAAAACCTGCGCGACGCGCCAAACAAAATGCTTTTTCTGCCTCATTCGCCGTATGAATACGACCAATACGCTTTAATAACACATCATCAAAGCTCTGCACCCCAAAGGACAGGCGATTGACACCACCCGCTAATAGCACAGAGAGCTTTTCATCATCCACCGTTCCCGGATTGGCTTCCACGGTAAATTCCTTCACCACCGAGAGATCCACGCACTGCTCAAGGGTATCCAAGAGCATTTTGAGCTGAGCCGCGGAAAGGGCCGTCGGGGTACCACCGCCAATAAAGATGGTATCGGGCATTTGCCAAATATCCGTTAAGCGCAGACGCATTTCCTTGCAAAGGGCTTCAATATATCTCGCTTTATTTTTTTCTTGATGACCGGGAAATGACAAAAAATCGCAATAAGCACATTTCTGTTCACAAAAAGGAATATGAATATAGAGTCCTCGCATACCTTCATCTCCTTATAAAAAAACAGCTGTGATTGACACAGCTGTTTCGCTCTATTATTCGTCGTCTAAGCTCAAAACTGCCATAAACGCTTCTTGTGGGATTTCTACACTACCCACTTGCTTCATGCGCTTTTTCCCTTCTTTTTGTTTTTCAAGGAGTTTGCGCTTACGGCTGATGTCCCCACCGTAGCACTTATCTAATACGTTTTTACGCATTGCTTTTACGGTTTCACGAGCAATAACCTTATTACCAATCGCCGCTTGAATTGGTACTTCAAACATTTGACGAGGAATGAGATTACGGAGCTTGCCGACCAAAGCACGGCCACGATAGTACGCCTTGTCCTTATGAACAATACTGGAAAGGGCGTCAACCGCTTCACCATTAACGAGCACGTCAAGTTTCACAAGATTGCTCTTACGATAGCCATTCATTTCGTAGTCCATGGATGCATAACCTTTGGTCTTGGTCTTCAAAAGGTCAAAGTAGTCGTATACAATTTCAGCAAGTGGAATATCATAGATGACTGTGACACGTGTCTTGGTCATGTATTGCATATCAATGAAGATCCCACGTTTATCTTGGGACAATTCCATCACGGCACCGACATAATCCTTTGGCACCATCACATTCACGCGCACAAACGGCTCTTCAATGTGATCAATACGTTGTGGCGGCGGCAATTGTGAAGGGTTATCCACTTCAATCATGGTATTGTTGGTTTGATATACATTGTAAATTACGCTAGGTGCAGTAGTAATCAAAGATAAGTTATATTCACGTTCCAAGCGTTCTTGGATAATTTCCATATGGAGCATCCCCAAGAAGCCACAACGGAACCCAAACCCCAATGCTTGGGAAGTTTCCGGTTCAAACTCTAAAGAGGCATCGTTCAAGGAAAGCTTCGCAAGTGCATCCTTCAAATCCGGATATTGTTCGTTGTCAACCGGATAAAGCCCACAGAACACCATCGGTACTGCACGCTTGTAACCAGGAAGCGCTTCCGGTGCCGGACGATTTTTATCAGTAATGGTATCCCCTACACGGGTATCACTCACTTGTTTCATACTTGCTGCCACGTAACCTACTTCACCGGCGGCAAGCGCTTTCACCTTCTTCTCTTTTGGCGTATGCACGCCAATTTCGGTCACATCAAAGGAACGATTGTTGTGCATCATATGGATGGTGGTGTTATCACGCAGGGTCCCCTCCATGACACGAATGTATGCAATCGCACCACGATAAGCATCATAATAAGAGTCAAAGATCATCGCCTTAAGAGGCGCCTTTGCATCCCCAACGGGAGATGGAATACGTTCAACAATCGCTTCTAAAATATCTTCAATCCCAATGCCGGTTTTTGCGGAGCATAAAATCGCATCAGATGCATCTAAGCCGATGACCTCCTCAATTTCATCCTTTACCACATCCGGTTGGGCACTTGGAAGGTCAATCTTGTTGATCACAGGAATAATTTCCAAATCATGTTCCAATGCAAGATAAACGTTTGCCAAGGTTTGTGCCTCAATCCCTTGCGCCGCGTCTACCACGAGCAAGGCCCCTTCGCAGGCCGCCAATGAACGAGACACTTCATAAGAAAAGTCAACGTGCCCTGGGGTATCGATGAGGTTTAACACATATTCTTGGCCATCCTTCGCCTTATAGTTAATACGAACGGTTTGGAGTTTAATAGTAATCCCACGTTCGCGTTCAATGTCCATGTTATCCAACAACTGCGCTTGCATTTCGCGCTCAGTCACCGCACCGGTGTATTCAAGCAAACGGTCGGCCAAGGTGGATTTCCCATGGTCAATATGAGCAATAATACAAAAATTACGAATCTGTTCTTGTTGCATAGAATCTCCTTTCACTATTATGAACGGTGCAGTTTTCGCTTCACCAACGACAAGGCCGCCTGCATTTCTTCAATGCGGAGCACCGCTGCCATCACAACAAAGATGACAACCCCAACACCAATGGCCCCAAAGAGCTCAATCAACTGCTGGGCCTTGGAGGTAATATCAATAAATAAATCGCTGACCTTCAGGAACAACACCACACCAACCCCCATCACCGCAGAAGCGATGGTTGTTTTTACCAACGATGTCATAATCGCACGACCACCCAAATCCCCGACCTTTTTGTAGAGGATCATATACAGAAGCACCATAGAAATCAAGCCGGCAATGGAATATGCCAACGCCAATCCTTGCGCTCTGAGAGGTTTCACCAGTAACAAGCTCAAAATAATATTGATGATGATAATCGCACAATTGACAATTACAGCGCGCTTTGAATCACGCAACGCGTACATCCCGCGGTTGAGAACCTGCTGCTGACTGTACCCTAAAATCCCAATACAATACACCACCAACACAGATGCTGTTACCGCCACATTCTCTTCAGTGAATTTCCCCTGCATAAAGAGGGCACGAATCAGTGGTTCTGCCACGACCATCAAACCGACGCTCGCAGGAATCAAAATAAAATTATTCAGATTAACCCCTTCTACGAGCTTTGCCTTGAAGTTCTTAATGTCATTCTTTGCAATCATTTCAGTTAAAGTCGGAAAGAACGCAGAAGCAATCGCTGTCGCAAAAATCCCTACAGGCAGTTGCATCAAACGGTTCGCGTTATTGAGTGCTGTCACGGTACCTTCATCCAATTGACTGCCCAAATTTTGAGTAACAAAGAAATTCAAGTAGATGACGCTTAAGCCAAGCACCACCGGAATAGACAAACGGAAAAACTCCTTCACACCCGGATGTCTAAAATCCAACACCGGCTTCCATTTGACACCAATCTTTAAAAGAATAGGAAAATGGGCAATAACGTTAAGATAACTCCCTACAACCACGCCAATCGCAAAACCGGTAATCCCAATGCGAGGCATGAGCCAAATTCCTAAGACAATAATAGCAATGTTGTAAAGCAGTGAGCCCACTGCAGGCGCGGTAAATTGTTGATAGACGTGACAAATGCCCTGAAAGACCCCACTCAAGCACATAAAGAAACTCTGAATCAACATAATACGCGTAAGATAGATGGCAAGCTCTTTTGTTTGTTCGGCATAGCCGACCGCCAGAAACTCATCCATAATGAACGGCACCGAAAAGTAAAAAAATGCCATCCCGACAAATACAGCAATCAACATCCCATTAAAAATGGTGCTTGCCACCTTCCACGCCTCATCCTCTTGGTCCTTATTGACATATTCACTCAAGACCGGAATAAACGCCGTGGAAAAAGCCCCGCCAATCAAAACGAGATACAGAAAGTCCGGAATCAAAAACGCCGCCTTATAAGCATCGGTCATCCACCCCTGTCCAAAAACAGTGGTCATAACAATTTCACGAACATAACCGAACACGCGAGACAAGGCACTCATAATAACGAGAAAGCCTGTAATCTGTGCCAAAGAACGACGTTTCAGTTTCGTTCCACTGCCCATTCTAACACCCTTTCATCATAGCCAAAGCGACTTTCAACAAAAAGAATGGGGACTCTCATAGCCCCCCATTCTTTTATAATCGTTCAATTAGCACCCCAGTAACAAAGCTGTATAATCCGGAATACCCCACTCGTCTACCATAGGTTCGATGGCATCACTGTAGGCACGCAATACATTCATTGCAGGCAATACCTTGCTTTGATACAAACGCGCTTGACTTTCAAGATTTTCGTCATTTTGCGCTTCTGCCAATTCCTTTTCAAGCACTGCAAGTGCATCATTTAAATGGCTGAGTGCTTCGGACAGGTCGTTGATAATACCGAATTCGACGGTCTTTTCAATGTCTAAGCCGATGCTCTTTTTATTTGCCAAGAGCTTTGCGAGCATATTTTCATAACGCAATACACATGGAATGATGTCCTTCTTGGACATTTCAATCATAGTAAGCGCTTCAATATTGATGGTACGGCTGTAAGTTGCCATGTGGATTTCCATTCTGGAGTATACTTCTTCTTCAGAATAAATGCCGTTTCTCACGAACAAGTTCATGGTTTTTGGCTCCACATATTTTGGATATGCTTCGATGGAATTTGCCAAGTTTGGCAAACCGCGACGTTCCGCTTCTTCTACCCAATCTTCGGAATAGTTGTTGCCGTTAAAGATGACACGCTTGTGCGCTGCCAATTCATCGCTTAAGAGATGCGTAAGCTCTGTCCAGAAATCTTCTGCATCTTCCAAACGATCTGCATAATCACGGAGAATGTCGCCAATCGCAGTATTGATAGCAATGTTTGGACCGGCAGTGGACAAGGAAGAACCCGGCATACGGAACTCAAACTTGTTACCGGTGAAGGCAAACGGAGAAGTACGGTTACGGTCGGAAATATCTTGTGGAAGTGGTGGCAACGTATTAACGCCAAGTTCAATGTAACCCTTGTCAACAGCGTTGTATTTAGCACCAGCTTCAAAGTTTTCAAGAATGTCGGTCAATTCTTGACCCAAGAAAATACTTAAAATAGCCGGTGGCGCTTCGTGTCCGCCCAAACGGTGATCGTTGCCGGCACTTGCAATGGTCAATCGAAGCAATTCAGGGTATTCATCTACCGCATGAATCATCGCGCATACAAACAACAAGAAACGCGCATTTTCCATCGCACTAGAACCAGGACTCAAAAGATTTTCATTCTTATCAGTTGCTAAAGACCAGTTAATGTGCTTACCGGAACCGTTAATACCGGCAAACGGTTTTTCATGCAAAAGACATTCTAAACCATGCTTGCGTGCCACTTCTTGTAAGGTCGCCATGAGCAATTGGTTTTGGTCGTTCGCAACGTTGCAAGAATCATAGTTAGGTACAATTTCAAATTGGCAAGGTGCCACTTCGGAGTGCTTCATTTTGATTGGCACACCCATGCGCCACAAGGTTTCATCCGCATCCTTCATGAATTCAGCCACACGGGTATTGATAGCGCCAAAATAGTGGTCGGAGAATTCTTGTCCCTTCGGTGCCGGTGCCCCAAAAAGAGTACGACCGCAAATCACCAAGTCCTCACGTTTTTTGAAAAGGTCCGCATCAACAAGGAAGTATTCCTGTTCCGCGCCCATAGACGGAATAACACGTTTGGTATCTGTATCCCCAAACAAACGCAAAATACGTTGTGCTTCCTTATCCACCAACGCCATAGAACGCAACAATGGCGTCTTTTTATCAAGCACATAGCCGTTGTAAGAAATAAAAATAGTTGGGATATATAAGGAACCATCTCTCACAAACGCAGGAGAAGTCGGATCCCAAGTTGTGTAACCACGTGCTTCAAAAGTGTCTCTCAAGCCGCCGGATGGAAAAGAAGATGCATCCGGTTCCCCAACAACAAGATTCTTACCGGAGAATTCCAAAATCGCAGAACGGTCACTTTGTGGAGAAAGGAAACTGTCATGCTTTTCTGCTGTTGCACCGGTCAACGGATGGAACCAATGCGCAAAGTGGGTTGCACCCTTTTCAACCGCCCAGTCTTTCATTGCAGATGCAACCACATCAGCAATTTGAGGATCCAAATCAGACCCGGTTTGAATGGTCGCCTTTAAGGATTGATAGACTTTCTTTGGCAATCTTTGCTGCATCACCGCGTCACTAAAAACGTCAGATGCATAAATATCCAGAAAATTTTCTTTCATTGTCGTTCCTCTCTTATCTACTATCACTAATAATTGATACGGCCCAATTGCCACATCATTGGCAAATCCATACCAATATGATATTTACCAAAAAACAATATATAGATTATATCACTATTGCCCTCTTTTGTCATTACAGAATAGCGTCATGAAGCCGTTTCCGCCCACTTTTTTTCATAATATCACAAGAATGATTTTACTCGCTTACTTCTTATATAAATGCATATTCTCGCGTAAATACAAAAAAACGCGCACTCTCGATTGAGAATACGCGTTTTATAATCAAATTTACGAAACAGGAGTATAGCCCATAAGCATCGCACCGCCAACAACAGCAACAGTAATGATGCTTAAAATAATCATCGGTAATGCATTGGTACGAATAATTTTACCTTCGTTCCCAATGGTCCCTGTTGTCGCGCAAGCCGCAACCACATTGTTAACGCAAACCATGTTACCAATCGCACCACCAATATTTTGAAGCGCTACGATAAAGACAGTAGGCATCGTCAAAAGGGAAGCAGTTTCATATTGAAGGGATGCAAACAAAGTATTAGATACAGTGTTAGACCCAGACATGAAGGAACCGAGCACCCCAATAAACGGTGCAATCACAATGTATGCCTTCCCTGCAACACTAGCAAGTGCTTGTGCCATAACGAGCAACATTGGGTTCTTAACAGCTTCCGCAACACCGGTCATGGATGCAGAATCGATGTTGGTAAAGCGGAACAAGTTAACCATTGCAACCCCAAATAAAAGGGCAATTGCAGCACCGGTTACCTGCTTGATTGTATCTTCAAATGCACCCTTGATTTCTCTGGAGCGCATACCGTGTAAGAAGAAAGTAATCACCGCAACTAAAATAAAGACAATACCAGGGCTCCATAAAATTGCCCAGTTCCAGTCAAGCCCTAAAATAGCGCCACTTTCACCGGTACCAATGGTCATGGTTTTTAAAGTATTAGACCAAGCAGCACCCTGGGTTTGGGTAACACGAGTAGCAACCAAAATGATTGCAATGATGAAGTATGGGATCCACGCCTTTACCAAAGACATATCACTGGTTTTTGGCGCCGGTACATCGGTTGCATTGAGCCAGCTCTTATCCCAAGCCTCCTTTTTATCAAAGGTCCAAACATTCTTTGGTACCAAGAAACCTTTTTTGGTGGTAAAGATAACCACAAACAAGGTAATAACAGAAGATACCAAGGAAGTCAATTCAGGACCTACGAAGGTTGCAATCAAAAGATAAAGTGCGTCAAACAATACGCTGACATAGATGATGAACGGAATAACCGGCACAACATCGCTGAATTTCTTGTTTTTACCAAAGGTTTTGGTAAGAACTGCTACACCAATGATTAAGATGATTGGAGCGCAGACAGCAAGTGGCAAGGCAGACCATTGAGTAAATGCAGTCTTCCATGCATCCGGATTTTCCAATGCACTTGCAACAGTGGTAAACGCAGTATTGGTAGGAGTCCCTACAGCACCGAATGGCACAGGAATGGAGTTAAATTGAAGTGCCACGATTGCAGCTGCCAACGGAGGGAAGCCTACGCTGATAAGAAGTGGTGCACAAAGAGCAGCTGGGGTACCAAAACCTGCAGCCCCTTCGATAAACCCACCAAAGATGAACCCGATGATAATAGCCTGTAAACGCGCATCCGGAGTAATACCGGTAAACATGCGGTTAATGGCACTCATCGCACCGGATCTGGATAAGGTATTCATAATAAGAATCGCACCGAAGATAATAACAAGTACTTCGAATGCACTAAGGAAACCGGTTAAAGTATAACCGATAGCATGGGTAGGGGTCATTTTCCACAATGCGATTGCAGAAACAAAAGTAATCGCCCATGCGAGTGGCAGCGCCTTTTTAGCCGGCCAAGAAAAACCAGTCATCAAGACCACTGTCAAAATAATTGGAACAAAAGCAATTAAAGCGTACATGTGTGTCCTCCTCTTTCTCTTTAAATTTTTCCCACCATTCCAGTATACAGATAAGAACGAGGCTGACAAGTTATTTTCAGATTTTTTCCAAAGAAAAAACTTATAGAAAAGTTTTATATATTGTCACATGTTTATGACAATTTACTTAAACCAGCTTTTATCACTTTATTAGTTTCTATATTTCCTAATCTATGATTGATTATTTAATATCAAGAATCACCAATTCCGGACGATTATTTATACGAGGGATTTTATTGTCTACAGCAAACCCGGCACTGAGAACCATATGATACGGATGTTTTTTGCAACGCTTGTAAATGCCTTTGCTATATTTTGGGAACGCCCCTTGCCCCGGTGCAAACACCCCTTTTTTAAAGATACGCCATTGCCCACCGTGTGTATGCCCACTCAACACCAAATCCTTCTTCAGCCCGTCAAAAAGCACTGTCGGTTCCGGACGATGACAAAGCACGATGCGATAAGCATCGGTAGCACCCGTATCTTCCAAAAGGACTTGTTGTACATCATGAAGCCATTCATTTTCGCTCTTATAGGCGCCTTTATCACGCACCCCGAAAATATCAACCCACGCATCCTTCACACGAACCATGACGTTACGATTATCTAATACATGAACACCGTAACGGCTACTCATGATTTCTTTAAGACCTTCAAGATGTGGTTCCCCTTCATCATGATTGCCACTAACATAATACACCGGACGCCAGGCGTTGATGTCTTCCACAAAGGTCATAGCTTCTCCGTAGCTGCGACCCGGTTCAAAAAAGTCGCCCACAATACAAACGAGATCCACCTCTTCTTTGCGCACCAGACGCGCTAATGCGCGCCCACTCCAAATTCCATCGCCTGCATGAAAATCTGTAATGAGCGCAATACGCAAGCGCCCTTTCCCTTGCCATGATTCGTCATCAATCGTATAACGTGTCACCTTTGCTTCGTAACTAACAAGTTCTTTAATTGGAATACTTGTTGCCGCAAGCGCCATACCGGCACAACCCCAGAACCAATTCATCACTGTTCCCTCCTACTATCGGTCCCCACTTAACGACCTGAGACCGTTATGCTCTTTTTAGAAAGTATAGCATTTGCACCGCTCACACGTCAAAACCATCATGGGCGCAAAAAAAATGATTTTCAATGCATCCACTATGTGCATGCATTGAAAATCTTCAATAATCATTTTATTTTTTTTTCATATCGTCAATAGATTTCACAACCGTATGCTCAATCGGCGTCCATTCTACCTTTTGATACAATGCCGCCACGGCGATCGGCATATAGGTGAACATAAAGAGTGGAAAGGTAAACATCGTTCTGATTTTCATCCAAGTAGATGCCGGAATCTTTTTCCATTCGCTCACCGTCGTCACAGCACCCAATAAGAAGAGCATACAATAATAATAGCCAAAGGAAAAAAGTACAGCAACAAGACAAGCACTAAAGAGCGTACTTTGTGTTCCAGCGGCCGCAAATAGCCCGATATAAACGAGCATCCCAAGATTAAAAATCAAGGTTGCAAGCATCACCAAAAGGGCAGGCGTCAAGTTCATCAGCATATCGAAAGAACCAAAAAATCCGGATTTAAAGCGGAAAAACGTTTTTACCAAATCCACACCATGCTTGCCCAATACCTGATAAAAGCCTTTTGCCCAACGCATACGTTGATTCCAAGATTGCTTAAAAGTAATTGGCTGCTCATCGTACAACATGGCATTGGCCGCATAACCAATGCGTTCACCGGTTAAAACTGTTGCTACCGAAAATTCAATATCCTCAGTTAACAAATGATAGTTCCAGCCACCACGTTCCTTGATTAAATCAGCTGCCACTAAAAAGCCGGTGCCACTGATGGCGCAACTGGTGTGAAGCATGAATCGTGGTTGATTAAGGTATTCTGCTTCACGCAAGAACCACAATCCATATCCGGAAGAAATCCAATTTTGTGCATAGTTCTTGGAATTGCGGTAGCTGGTACAAGCACGATACCCTTGGTCATACACCTTATTCATCTCGCTCATATAATTTTCTGTCAGTAAATTATCCGCATCTAAGATGACAAATGCCTCATAGTCATTGGCAGGATCCGCAAAAATCCTATCAAAAGCAAAATTCAATGCATAGCCTTTTCCGACAAATTGCTTATTAAAACGTTCAAAGACCGTGCAGCCCAAATCACGACAAATATCAGCGGTATTGTCGGTGCAGTTATCAGCGACCACAAATACATGAAGCTGATCCTGCGGATAATCCTGTGCATGAATACTCTTAATCAGCTCCCCAATAACCTTGCTTTCATTTCGCGCTGCAATCAAAACTGCTAACTTATGTGTTTTCTTGGCAACATAAGACGGGCGTTTTCGACGCAATTTGTTGTAAATCCCTACCGCAAGGTAAAACATCTGGTAGGCATACATAATCGTAAACAATAGCCCGATGCTAAAGTTCACGCCATAGATTAACGATGATACCACAATGAACCTCCCCACTCGTTCTATTGGCAAAGTACAACTTTACTTAGTATAGCTATTTTTACACTTTTTAGCAATAAAAAACAAGCGTGAGACAATTCTCCCACGCTTGCAATAACCATTCAATTATTTAGAGAGCAGTGCATCTAAATCGCCTTCACCACGCAAAAACGGTGCAATCACACTGTAAAGTGCTTCATCGCCGCAACATAAGACGGCTGCACGGTCCGGTGTAAAGAGGGGCTCGTCATAGAGCGCATGCATACAGCCACCACTCGCTTCCATAATCACACGACTGGCTGCATAATCCCACGGATAAAGGCGATAGCTCACATAAGCGTCTAAGGTTCCTTCAGCAATATGACACATCGCAAGTGCTGCAGAACCGATGGCACGATGACCACGAATTGCTGTACTCATCATATGCAATGGTTTGCCGGCACGACGTGACAAAATATTCATCGTCGTCAAGCTGGTATCGATAAGCGCATCTTGAAGAGCTTGCGGCACTCGCTTTGGCAAGACACGGTCGTTGGCATAGGCAGGACCACCGACAACAGCATGATAACATACATCCGCTGCCACGTCATAAACCACACCAAAAATCGGCATCATTCCATCATACAACGCCACACAAATTGCAAAATTACGACGGGTAGAAATAAAATTGGTGGTGCCATCGATTGGATCGACAAACCAGGTCAACCCTCTAACAAGTTCATTTTCCTGTTCCTCTGCAAATACCGTTGCTTTTGGCTCAATGTCTTCCAAGCCCATTTTCAATTGCTCTTGCACCCAAATATCAAAATCCGTCACAAGGTTTTGATGGTTGTTGTCCTTTCGCTGTACATTCAGTTCAACGTGAGAAAGGCGCTCTAAAAGCGCCTTTCCTACTGAACGAACCAACGCGATTGTTTGCTTGCACTGGTCCATTGTTCTCTCCTTTACGCGTTCACAGCTGTGCGCACATGCTTCAAAATATTAGAAGCCCCTGCAATTTGCTTGCCATCCGGCAAGACGAGGGTAGGCGCTGCTACAATGCCGAGTTGCTTTGCCAATTCAGGTTGATCTTCGGCATATACTTGAACATATTGAATACCAGCTTGGTCTAATGCACGAATGGCAATTTGACAATTTGGACAAGTATGAGTGGTAAAGAGCATTGGCTGTACCACAGTTTGTGCAGGCGCCTGTTGTGCGTCTTCTTCAATCCCTAAATCACCGGCAGTTACCTTCATTACAAAGCGGCTCTTTGAAATATCATAGAGCTTACGGTCTTTGTATTCTTGGGTCTTCCCATCATTCCAGTTTTGAACCGGACGATAATAACCAGTGATACGGCTATAAACTTCGGTCTTATTGCCACAATGTGGACAAACAAATTGTTCACCATTCAAATACCCGTGGTCCTTACATACAGAGTAAGTTGGAGACAAGGTATAATATGGCAATTCGTAGTTTTCCGCAATCTTACGAACAAGATTTGCCGCAGCCTTCCAATCAGGCAACTTTTCACCCAAGAACGCATGGAAAACCGTTCCAGAGGTATAGAGGGTTTGCAATTGATCTTGAATATCCAGTGCAGAGAAAATGTCTTCGGTATAATCAACCGGCAAGTGAGAGCTGTTGGTATAGTATGGGGTATCGCCCTCTTTGGCAGCAGTGACGATATCCGGATAACGCTTGCGGTCATGCTTTGCAAAGCGATAGGTGGTGGATTCAGCCGGAGTTGCTTCCAAATTATAGAGGTCACCGTACTCTTCTTGATAGTCAGAGAGACGGTCTCTCATATGGGTCAATACGTCTTTTGCAAATTTTTGAGTTTCTTGGTGGGTCAAATCCTTGCGCAACCAATTTGCATTAAGACCCACTTCATTCATCCCAATCAACCCAATGGTAGAGAAGTGACTGTCAAAACTACCAAGATAACGCTTGGTGTAAGGATAAAGCCCGGCATCTAACAGGTTGGAAATAACGGTACGTTTAATCTTCAAAGAACGTGCCGCAATATCCATCATATGGTCGAGACGTTCATAGAAGTCTGCTTCATCCTTTGCCAAATATGCAATACGTGGCAAGTTGATGGTTACAACACCAACAGATCCGGTGCTTTCCCCACTTCCGAAGAAACCACCACTCTTCTTACGAAGTTCACGCAAATCGAGGCGCAAACGGCAACACATACTACGCACATCGCTTGGTTCCATATCGCTGTTAATATAGTTAGAAAAATATGGGGTACCGTATTTTGCAGTCATTTCAAACAAAAGACGGTTGTTTTCATTATCAGACCAATCAAAGTCCTTAGTAATAGAATAGGTTGGAATTGGGTATTGGAAACCACGGCCTTGTGCGTCCCCATCAATCATAATTTCGATGAAGGCCTTGTTGACCATATCCATTTCCTTTTGGCAATCGCCATAAGTGAAATCCATGTCCTTACCACCAACAATGGCAGGCATGTTCTTTAAGTCTTCCGGCACGGTCCAGTCCAAGGTAATGTTAGAAAACGGCGCTTGAGTGCCCCATCTGCTTGGAGTGTTCACACCGTAGATAAAACTTTCAATGCATTTTTTTGCTTGATCATAGGTCAAGTTATCCACCTTAATGAACGGTGCAAGATAAGTGTCGAAAGAAGAAAAGGCTTGTGCACCAGCCCATTCATTTTGCATAATCCCAAGAAAGTTAACCATTTGATTGCACAAGGTCGCCAAGTGTTTCGCCGGCGCAGAGGTAATTTTGCCAGGAATCCCACCCAAGCCTTCTTGAATGAGTTGCTTTAAACTCCAGCCAGCACAATAGCCAGTTAACATAGATAAGTCGTGGAGATGAATATCGGCATTTCTATGCGCTTCGGCAATTTCCTTATCATAAATTTCGCTCAACCAATAGTTTGCGGTAATCGCGCCGGAATTGGAAAGAATTAAACCGCCCACAGAATAGGTTACGGTAGAGTTTTCTTTTACACGCCAGTCTTCAACATTCACATAGCTGTCTACCAACGCCTTGTAATCCAAGATGGTATTGGATACGTTACGAACGGTTTCATGCTGCTTTCTGTACAAAATATACGCCTTTGCAACATCAGCATAGCCGCTTTGACTCAAGATGCTTTCTACGCTATCTTGAATGTCTTCTACGCTAATCAAGTGATCTTTCACCTTTGGTTCAAAATCAGCGGTCACACGCAACCCCAACAAATCGATAACATCTTGAGTATAGTCTCTTTGGCAAGCATCAAAGGCCTTTTTAATGGCATCGGTAATCTTATTCAACCCAAACGCTACAATACTGTTATCGCGTTTAATCACTTGATACATGAATAATCGTCCTCTCTTTCAAAATCACATCGTCATTTCATTCGTCTTATCATAGCAAACAAAAACAGGACTGTCAACAGTCCTGCACTATATATTGTAAAATATGACAACAAGAGCACTATATACCATACTAAAGTCCGCGTATTTCTGTACACGGTAGAAACACTTTCGCCGCTTTCAGAATCTCCTCCAGTTCAGCCTCTGTGTATGCCGACAGAGAGCGGTCACGCACCTGATCGCGGTCCACGAAACCCTGAAGATAGTATCTTTTTGCCCCTTTGAGCCATTTTGCAATGTTTATAATATCTTCATTTGTATGAAATTGTCTGACAATCGTTGTACGGAATTCATACGCCACGCGTCCCTCCTGGAGCAATTCCTTACTCTGTATATAGGGACTTACATCAAGATTTTCTATACCGCATGTGATGCCGTATTTTTCAGGCACATTTTTAATATCCATCGCCACATAATCAACAAGTCCTTCATCAATCAAATGTCGGAGTTTTTCCGGGAAGCCGCCATTCGTGTCGAGCTTCACTTGATAGCCCATTGCTTTCACATCGCGAATAAAAGCCTCTAAATCCGCTTGAATCATTGGCTCACCGCCGGTAATAGCCACGCCGTCCAACAACCCCTGACGCTTCTTTAAAAAGGTTAGCACTTCCTCTTGGCCGATACCTTCGGCAAATGGACCAGCAATTAGTTCACTGTTGTGGCAAAACGGACAATCCAGCTGACAACCGCCGGTAAAAATCGTACAAGCCACATGTTCGGGAAAATCCAATAACGTCAATTTTTGTAAGCCTTGAATGTTCAATACCTTCACCCCTCATTTGACAATGTTTTCAACTTTGGTCCATAGGGCCTTTTTTATGCGTTCCGATTCACCCTGGCCTTTAAGTTTGTTCCAGGTTTTATAGTTTTTCATGTATTCGTTATGAGTACGTGCATCTTCCTCACTTGGCAATTCCGCCATACTCATCCGCTCCCAATGGCCTTTCATATCGGCGGTATAAGAGGTTGCCGCCGATATGGTAGAAAAAGCCATCAACCCACAGTTTAAAAATGCAAGAATCAGCAAGCCTTTGGCGACATTGGATTTGCTATTGCCGCGACGCACACATAAAGCCACAATCGCAAGCGGAATCAACGTCCAAAACACAGCCACTGTTCGCGCCCACCATGGAGTGGCGCAAAGAAGTACCAACAAGCAAATCGGAATAGCCATCCATAACAACGCCACACGTTCACTGAGGTAGTTACAGTACATCGGTTCTTCTTCATCGCTGTCAAAATAGATGGCATCATCTTCTGTATCGGGCTTTCTGCGAATAAGCAGAGAAACCACCAATAGCATCAACGCAACCAGCAAAAGCGCACCGCCGATAAATCCAAAGCCACGTAAGCGCACATCTGCAGCCGCATACGCCGAGTTTACCACCGCCGTCAATTGTTGAAGCACGATATTCAAATCAAGTACAGCGGTATCCGGAGATGAGAGCATGCTTACAATAAATTGTCCAAGCTGAGTCTTTCCTTCAAGCACCCATGGCATATAAGCCGAGGTCACATTAACAGCATGGTCACCAAACAACAAGCAAAATGGGTTACCGTAATCAAGAAGATTTTGCATAAAAGGATTAAAGCCTACAATTGCAAAGCCAACCGTGACCACGGCCGCAGCACGGATGCACAGCCATTTCACGGCCTGCTTTTTATAGAAAATCGCAACAAATACAATCAATGCAAAACCTAAAATCAAGGCCGTACGCAAGCCCCCCATTTGCATGTTTAAGATAAAAACCCATACAAAACCCATTGTAAGCAACAAATCACTGTGCAAATAGCCTTCATTTAAAGTAAGGTAAGACAAAATCAAAAAGCACACGCTTAAAAAGGCCAGCACTGCATCGTCGTAATAGGTAAACATTTGAGAGAGGGCCACCGGATTGGCAAGCAACAGGAGCGTCGACAAGGTCGCTAAACGCGTATGCCCTTCCAACAAACGCACAAAGAAATGTCGCGCCAATAAAAAGGTCGGAATGGCAAACATCACCGTATGGAGTTTCGCCATCTCATAATGCCCCAAGAAGGTATAAAACGATGCATCCATCATCCAAACCGCTTTTCCGGAGCGATAAACAATCTCCGGCGCGCCGTCGGCACCGGCATAAATTGGATTCCAGCCATCGGCGAGCTTAACCACCGCATCGGTATAAAAGCCTCGACCCCAATAAGAATATTCCCAAATCCAAGAAACCACATATCCCAATAACACGGTTGCAACCATATAGGTCACACCGATGACAAGCAAGCGCTTTTTGGTGATGGCTCTCCCATCTCGTTTACTCACCCAATAGAGCAAAATTAGCGCCACCACAACACATAGCGGCAATGAAAACGCTGTCACATGCAGACCAAAAAGGGCCGCAAACGCATTGACTACAAACAATGAGCAGCAAATCATCAGCCACCCTATTGCCCATTCAACTGAGCGTGGCAACGGTGCCACAGTATTGTCGTTAGTACTCATTCCGTCACCTTCCTTCTCAAACAATCTTCCGTTTATTATACACCACTGTCCCCAAGATATACAGCCGCCCTCCTACAAGCCACAAAAAAACACCGTTGCTGTAAAAGCAACGGTGTTGTCTTCGATTCTTATCGCCCTTATACAATTTAGTGCAAGGACTCTTCTTTTGAAATCACGTGACGGCGTTCCATCAGCATACGTTCGCGCATACTCCACAATGCAGAGGAATAGTCCACATAATAATGGTGTGGATTTTCAAAGCGTTTCACTTCATCCCATAAAGTATCCAATTCTTTTTCACAGTACGCGCGAATTTCTGCCACACTAGGGCACTCATAAACGAGCTTCCCATGTTCAAAAATTGGCACTTGCAATTTCTCAGCACGGAAATTTTTCACGGTTTTACGTTTCCATACCGCATTTGGATCAAAGATTTCGTACGGACGGCTATCATCAATCACTTCGTCCGCCATGGTTACCACATCGGCAATGGCCTTATTGGTTTCCTTATCAAACAAACGCCAAGGCATCTTATAACCTGGGGTAGTAATTTTACCGATATTTTCACTGATTTTGATACGTGGTGCAATGATGCCTTCTTCTTCTACAGCCACCATTTTGTATACGCCGCCAAAAATCGGGTCACTCTTACATGTAATCAAGCGTTCCCCGACACCAAAGCTATCGAGTTTCGCGCCTTGAACAATCAAGTCTTGAATCAAGAACTCATCCAAGCCACCGCTTGCTACAATAGCACAATCCTCAAAGCCTTCTGCATCAAGAATTTCACGCACTTTTTTGGAAAGGTACGCAATGTCACCACTGTCGATGCGAACCCCAGCCGGGCGATGCCCACTTGGCACCACCACTTCCTTAAACACCTTAATGGCATTTGGCAAACCGGAGCCAAGTACATCATAGGTATCAATCAGCAAGGTGCAGGCTTGTGGATATGCTTCGGCATATAAACGGAATGCCTTTTCTTCATCATTAAAGAGCTGTACCCAGCTATGCGCCATGGTACCCAAGGCAGGGACACCATAGTCACGGTCGGTAGAGGTATTGGCAGAGCCAACCACCCCACCGATATACGCCGCACGCGCACCGTAGTTGGCAGCATCCGGACCTTGTGCTCGACGAGAACCGAATTCCATCACAGAACGCCCTTGTGCCGCACGCACAATACGATTGGCTTTTGTTGCAATCAAGCATTGATGGTTGATGGTTAGAAGCAACATGGTTTCCAAGAATTGTGCTTGAATGACCGGACCACGAACGGTTACCAACGGTTCATGTGGAAAAACCGGACGTCCTTCCGGTACTGCCCACACATCACATTCAAACTTGAAATCACGTAAATACGCCAAGAAGCCCTCATCAAAAAGCTGCTTGGAACGCAAGTACTCGATGTCCTCATCGGTAAACTTGAGATTTTTCAGATAGTCAATCAGTTGATCCAACCCCGCCATGATAACAAAGCCGCCATCATCCGGAATGTCGCGGAAAAACATGTCAAAATATACAATTTGATCTTTCAGACCGTTAATGAAATAGCCATTGCCCATGGTAATTTCATAGAAGTCTGTCAAAAGCGTTAAGTTACGCTGTTCCATTATTCGCTCCCCTTAAGACTGCCATAAATCCAAGGCGGACAAGCCGTCCTGCAGGCAATAGTTTTTGTTGTATTCGTAAATTTGGTCAAGGACGCTACAGCCTTCCGGTTGATTGTCGCCACGCTTAATCAGAGGCTTCACATGTTCGAAGAAGGTCGTGCGCAACAATTCATTGCCAATGACCGCTTCGAACACCCCTTGCAAATCAGCAATACGGAATTCATCCTCTACCCAATGAAATGCAATCGCAGTACGATACATTTTCGTACGCAAAGTTTCAACAGCACAGCCAATCATTTCTAAGTGGTCAAAAGCCAACCATTCGGCATCCTCACTCACCTCGCGGTGCCAGCCCCCATTGTCATCTGCTTTGAGGTCAATGCTTCCCTTAATTTCAAGGTCGCCGTTTTTCAAGTACACATGTGCACGATAATGACGCGGGTCGATGGTTTCTGTTTTCATCGACACTTCAAACCATGCCGCTTCTGCTGCATCATCCGCGCACTTTACTTCGCCACTTTCTCCATACGGCACCACAGCCAGAAAAGTTTGAGTAATGACGCGGGTGCGTGGATCGCGATTCACACGGCTGTAAGTCGAAACCTCACCGCAATAAATCGGTTTTAAACCGGTTTCTTCTTCACACTCACGTGCCGCACACTCAGCAAGGGTCTCATCCTTATTCAAAAATCCACCCGGTAACGCCCAACCATCCTTATAAGGATGGTTGCCACGTTTTACCAAGAGCACCTCGAGCTTACGCACAGGATATTTCTTGGTTTTATTTTCCGGTGTATCCAAACATCTGAATACCACACTGTCTGCGGTTACTGACGGATGCCAGTACATGGAGTCGTCATACGCCGCCGCAAACTGTAAATCTTCATTGGTTAGTTTCATACCAACGCCTCATTAAATCCATGCATCAGTGTCTTCGGTTGGTGCCAATTCCCAGCCGTCGTAAACACCGATGTTTTCATCCATGGCTTCAAAACATTCATAGGTCTTTTCGGTCAAGGTTGGATAGGTTAAGTCATGCTTTGCCATCATTTTGAGACCAAGACTCATCGGTTCGAGTTCCTCAACATACATGTGGCTATCAATCACTTCATAACCGAGTTGGCTCAATGCGGATGCTGCCTTCACGCGACTTGCCCCGTCTTGGAAATAGAAGAAATGATATACACTGTACTCATGTTCCACATCCACACCGGATTCAATCAAGTTCTGAACCATGTATCGGTTACGGATGTGAGCCATGTCCAAATCGGTTGGATAAATGGCGTTAAAATAGAAGGACCAGTTCCCGTCGTTGTCGCTCATATAGTTGAAATCGTAGTCACCGTATTCGGAAGCAATCTTCCCTACAAGCGGTGCCACATATTCCGCATCCGGACCATAAAAATAAAACATTCTGGTGCCGGCATAGGTCACAGCACCAACAAAACGAGCACGCCCTTCTTCGTTCATGACCTTAATGATGTAGTCTTGGATTTCCATAATGGTGGCTTCTTCTTCTTCATCGTAGAAACCATCTTCGGTTGGATTCAAAAATTCCATTTGAATCCCCATCAACCAGTGCAAACGTGGAATCGGAGCCTTATCAGCAACTGCAAAGTCAACCGTAACAAGCGCACGACCGTCATCCATCGCAGTCACATACATTTCATATTCAGGTGGCAACTCTAAAATCAGATCTCTTTCCGCATCATCGTCTGCAAAGGTAAATTCAATTTTATTTCTAATTTCTTTATCTACTGCTTCCATAGCATATCCTCACTTTTAAACAATATTTTCATGATTTTGCATGACACATTATAATCTACAGTATAACGGATTCCCTTCACCTCGTCAAAGATAGATAATAGCCATCAGTGTTCTTTTTTCCTCTATACAGTGCACCTCTCAGCCATGAACAATCAATTGACAAGGTTCATCCCCCGTTTTATACTTAATGTGGATTCTAGCCAATGGTGTATGATGTATTGAACTACCTACATCGCCTGCTTCGGCGGGCGTTTTTTATTACTAAGAGGAGGACTAAATTTATGAGTGATAACACCTTTTATGTCACAACCCCGATTTATTATCCTAGTGCAAAGCTCCATATCGGGAACGCTTACAGCACTGTTTTAGCCGATACCATTACCCGCTACAAGAAGATGCGCGGCTTTGATACCTACTTCTTGACCGGGAGTGATGAGCACGGCCAAAAAATTGAACGCGCAGCTGAAAAAGCCGGCGTTACTCCAAAGCAATATGTTGATAACATCGTTGAAGGCGAAGGTGGTTTCAAACCACTCTGGAAAGCCCTCATGATTGATTATGATAAATTCATCCGTACCACCGACGACTACCATGTCAAAGCGGTACAAAAGCTCTTTACAAAAATCTACGAAAAGGGCGATATCTATAAGTCCTCTTATTCCGGTCACTATTGCACTTCTTGCGAAACCTTCTTCACCGATTTGCAACTCGTAGACGGTGACCACTGCCCGGATTGCGGCAAGAAAACCGAAATTCTTTCCGAGGAAAGCTACTTTTTCAAGATGAGCAACTATCAAGACCAGTTGCTCCAATATATTGAAGACCATCCTAGCTTCATCCAACCGGAAAGCCGCCGCAATGAAATGATCAACTTCATCAAGGGCGGTCTTGACGACCTCTGCATCTCTCGTTCTACCTTCAACTGGGGGATTCCGGTACCGGTTGACGAAAAGCACGTCATCTATGTATGGTTTGATGCCCTCTCTAACTACATCTCTGCCTTGGGCTGGAGCAGCGACGACCATGAACTTTTTGATAAGTTCTGGCCTGCTGATGTACATATCGTAGGTAAAGACATTGCTCGTTTCCATGCCATCATTTGGCCAACCATCTTGCTTGCGGCAGACATTCCGCTTCCTAAGCAAATCTACGGTCATGGCTGGGTGCTTTCCAACGGTGGGAAAATGAGTAAGTCCAAGGGCAACGTTGTAAATCCATTTGAACTCATCGACAAATACGGCGTTGACGCTGTTCGCTACTATCTCCTCCGTGACATTCCATCCGGTCAAGACGGTAACTACACCGAAGAGCTCTTCATCACCCGCTATAATGTAGACCTTGCAAATGACTACGGTAACCTTGTAAGCCGTACCATTTCCATGATTGACAAATACAATGGTGGCATCATCCCTGCCCCTGAACAAGAAGAACGCATCGATGAAGACCTCGTTCGCCTGGCAACCACCACCCCAGCCCATGCGGCAAAGGAACTCGATAAACTCAATTTCCCAGGCGCCTTGGAACAAATTTTCGCCCTCGTTGGTCGCGCCAACAAATACATCGATGAAACCACCCCTTGGGTCCTTGCGAAGGACGACAAGTATCGCCCACGCCTCATGAGCGTGCTCTACAACTTGGCTGAATGCATCCGTATTGTAACCATTCTCTTGAAGCCATTTATGCCAGCCCTCGCACCACGCGTATCTGCACAGCTCGGTGTTGACTTGACCAATGCAACTTGGGCAGATGCCACCACCTGGGCAATGACTCCGGCCGGTACCAAGGTTAGCAAGGGCGATGCCCTCTTCCCACGCGTCGATCCAGCTAGCATTGAGCTCCCTGTGGAAGAAGAAGTTCCGGCAGTGACTTTCAAGGATGAAATCAGCTTTGATGATTTCTCCAAGCTCGACATCCGCGTAGCCGTTGTAAAAGATTGCCAACCTGTGGCAAAAGCAGACAAGCTCCTGCAATTTACCCTCGACATCGGCGGCGAAGAACGCACCGTTGTCAGTGGCATCCGCAAATTCTACAGCGAACCTGCCGATATGATTGGCAAAAAGCTCGTTGTCCTCGCAAATCTTGCGCCAAAGAAAATTCGCGGTATCAAGAGCCACGGTATGATCTTAACTGCAGCAACCGACGACGACAGTGCCCTTGAAGTATTGCAAGTGGCAAGTAACGCCATCCCATCCGGCGCAACCATTTCTTGAGGCACGCCATGCAGTATTTAATGGATACCCACGCCCACCTCATGGACCCTGCCTTCACCGAAGACTATGATGAGGTCTTGGCGCGCACCCTTGAACTCCATGCAACCATCAATATCGGCTGCAATTTTGAGGATGCGGAAAAAGCGGTGCAATCCGCTGAAGAACATGCAAAAATCTATGCCGCCGTTGCCCTCCACCCTGAGGATGCACGCAAATACGACCCACAGAAATGGGACCGTTTGGTAGAACTCGCACACCATGCGCGCGTTATTGCCATCGGCGAAACCGGCTTGGACTATTATTGGGACACTGCGACACCGGAAGAGCAAAAGATTCTCTTCAAACGCCATATCGATCTTGCAAAGGCCCTCGATAAGCCGCTTATCATTCACGATCGTGAAGCGCACCGCGACTGCTTTGATACCCTCTGGGAAAACGGTGCAGAGGCGGTTGGTGGGGTCTTCCACGCCTACTCCGGTTCGGTGGAAATGATGCGTGAAGCGGTTGAACACGGATTTTACATCGGTCTTGGCGGTGTGGTCACCTTCAAAAATGCAAAAACTGCCAAGCAAGTGGCCGCAGAAATTCCCCTCGACCGCTTAGTCATCGAAACCGATTGTCCCTACATGACACCGGTGCCATTCCGCGGTAAACGCAATGAACCAAGCTATGTGCAATACGTCGCCCAAGAAATTGCCAAGCTCCGCGACATCAGCGTTGAAGAAGTGTGCCGAGCCACCTACGAAAACGCTTGCCGTCTTTTCAAAACCACTTTCTAAAAGCAAAAAGCCGCTATCAGCGAATATGCTGATAGCGGCTTTTTTGTTTCTCTTATATCCCCTGCACTTCCTCGACAATTTCATGCTTGAGCAAACTGCGCCCAACAGCCAATACGACTCCCACGCAAACACTAACATTGAGCGCAGCAATCACTGCCAGCCACTGCCATGAAATCCATGAGAGCGGATGCAAATACAGCGCCACATGCACCATGTAATAGTACAGTACTCGCTGCACCACGAGATACAACACCAGCGTCACGATGGTCGAATATACACCGTAACGAGTGCCTTCCTTTGAAAGCATTCTATAGAAGTCCTTGTCGGACATACCCATTGCACGTAAGATGCCCAGTTCACGACGACGTGTCACAATAAGATACCTCATACTATTCATGACATGAAGCATGCTAATCCCAAAGAGCACCCCTGCAATTCCATAAAAGAAAAACATTTTCTGTGCCAAAAACGTATTTTGGGTGTCGATGGCGGCGGTATAGTCTGTCACAACACATTGCGGCACTGCCTTGATGGTTTGCTGAAGCAGTTTTGCCACGTCTTGGTGATTGACATCTTGCGCTAAGGTTACACTCACGGTTTGTGCACCGGTCACGCCAAAATGTGCCTTCATTTGCGCTGCGGTCATGATAATATCCACAGTCGATTGGCCATTATCGCCAATAAACGTGTCAACCTTACCGAGGGGACGACTTACAACCGCATTCACAGGAAACTCATGGTCCTTATACATAGCACCCTCCCCTTGGAAACGTAGTGCTTCTTTTGGAACCTCATCACTCTTCGGTGTTTTCACAGAAAGTGTGTCTCCCACACCCAAGGAAATGCCGTCGTAATTACCTTGCCCATCCATGAGCGTTTTGAAAATGACAGTGTCCTCACGTCGCATGGCATCCGGGTCAATGTGACCCTCTAGGAGATATTCATCCAGTGCCTTGAGCATGACATCGTCATAGCCGTAAATATTGACCTTCAATGCGACATCATCGTCGCCGGTGCGCACAGCCATGCCGTTGTATTTTTCCATGATGATTGGGTCCGGTTCAAAGTCCGGTTCTTCCGCCACTTCTGCATAATACGGCCACCAAGAAAAGGCTCCGTCTTGAAGAGATACTTCCCCTAACATATATTGCACCGGATGCACTGCGGCTACACCGGAAATACGTGCCATCTTATCAAATGTGGTTGCCGGAATACTTTGCGATAACACATCCGATTGCATACACACTGTCATGTCCGACCCTAATCCGTCGTCCGCTTTGAAGGTCAGATTGTTATGCACCCGCGTATTTTCAGTGAAATAGGTCGCCCCCAAGAAAATGACGCTTCCCACGGAAAGGGACAAGAGCAGTCCAACAAGCAGCCCTTTGCGCTCAAACATAAATTTGTGTGCAAGAACACTTGTCATATTCCCACGCTCAGTACTGTAAGTTTTTCGAGCACGACGGCTAATATGTGATTCATTGACCATGAGCTGACGCAAGGTGCGCTTACGCATCCTTCTCACCAATACAATGCTAATCAAGCCCAACACCACAAGAAAGAACACCGCGCCCCATATAACAGCCGCCCCATCCACCGAAAAGTCTCCGATTGGCGTGCGCTGAGCACTTGTTTCTATTTCTACCCGTTGTGCCGTTGTAATTCCAGAATGCATGGTTTCTTGCGTTGGAACAAAAATCTTCCCCACCTTGTGATAGAGTCCCTTAGCCACAATGTTGCCCAAGAGACATCCCAACGGATATCCTACTACAAAAACCATTGTAAGCTCGGCAAATAATAAAGTAAAAGTGCCGCCCTCACTTAACCCTAAGGTTTGCATGATGCTGTACTGACTCATCCGTTTGGTAACAGAAATCTGAAAAAGACTGTAAATGATAAACGCACCAAATAATGCCAATACCGTTAAGAGCAGGCCTTGGTTGAAGGCACCTGTGCTATTGAGCATCCCCCAAATATACGGAATACCCAATCTCGGATTCTGCAAGCCATCTGAAATGGTTTCACCCACATTACCGATTGGCTCACCACCCACATAGGTCATGATCCCTTTATTACTTGCAATCCGTTCTTGTTCGACGCCAAACCGGCTACAAAAGACTTCCATTTGTTTATAGACATTCTTTGATTCGTCAAACTTCAAGTACAAAAAACTGCCATTTTGACCGTAATCCAACGTTGGACTCACAAAGGCCTGCATAAAATCGCCCTGTTGCTCGGCAATTTTTTCCGGTTGTGGTGATATCATCCCACTTAAAACAAAGGATTCTCCATCTAATACAACCTCTGTACCCAACACCGCCGGCACACCCAAGTTCAACAAACATTTCTCATCAAGAGCCACTTCGTTGTCCTTGGTTGGATAGTGCCCTACTAATAGCTTTCGCCCCATCTGATTTAAGTAGCCTTGGTCAGCGTAAACCAGCTGAATATCAAAAGGCGACGCAATCGCCTTTCGCACCGTTTCCATGCCATAGGCTTCAAGCGTGTAGCCTTCGCCTTCTGAATCGTCCAGAAAATCCTTTATCCATGGTGCATCTCCTCGCGTAGTGTAGTGCCAGTCACCGTAAGCGGCACGCGTATTTTCTCGCGCCGCCTCTTCGCCACTTTCATAAAGGGATGCCACACCGGAAAGCATCGCCGCCGACAGCATTACGCCCAATAAGAGCACCGCCGCTTGGCGCCTATCGCCACACACATACGAAAAAGCAAGTCGGATGAATCGCCGCATCTCACTCACCACCCTTGTCGCCTTTTGACAAATGCGCAATGCGACCATCCTCTATACGAATGATGCGGTCGCAATACTGGGCAAGTGCTTCGTTATGCGTCACCATGAGAATGGTTTGATGGTATTTGCGACTATTTTCTCTCAAAAGCCCCATGACCTCGATGGATGTTGCGGAATCCAAATTGCCGGTGGGTTCGTCAGCCAATATCACAGACGGTTTATTGGCAAGGGCACGTGCGATTGCCACACGCTGTTGCTGCCCGCCTGAAAGCTCACGCGGAAAACGTGTGCGTTTTTCCCATAACCCTAAATCCACTAAGAGTGCTTTGATATAATCATGGTCCACATGATGACCCCGATCAAAAGTCACCGGCAAGGCCACATTATCATACACATTCAACACCGGCATCAGACTGTAATTTTGAAAAACAAAACCAATGTGGCGACGTCTAAAAACCGTCTGTGCCTTGCGTGATAATTGCGCAATCTGATGACCGCTTAATACAATTTCCCCCTCAGTCGGAACATCCAAGCCACCAATCAAATTAAGAAGTGTACTTTTGCCGGAACCAGATGTGCCAACAATCGCCACAAACGCGCCCTTCTCTACTGAAAAAGACACATCGCATACAGCATGAACAGCAGTGTCACCGTCGCCGTAGCATTTGGAAACATGATGAAGTTGTAAGATTTCCATGATTGGTCCCTCCTAATCTTTTGATGGTATTAGTCTAACAAACCAATCTTTCAATCATCTTGCAAAGCCATACTTTCTTTATGACAGTTTTGTAAGAATACAGAAAAAATGCTGCCACCGCATGGATTAGGCTGCACCGTTAGCATCCCCTTCTCCTTTTCTAAAATGAGGCGTGCCAAATATAAGCCAATGCCCGCGCCCTCTTGCCCCTCCGCATCCGAACTGCGATAAAAGCGCTTAAAAATCTCCGTTTGTTCTTCAGTACGTACGCCCATTCCATTGTCAACAAATTGTATTTCCGTATAAATTTCTAATGGACGCACATGAATTTTAATTTCTCCCCCACACGATGTATATTTGACAGCATTTTCAAGGATATTCGTAAAAACCTCCGCCGTCCATTTTTTATGATGCCATAGTGAGCAGTCCTCAAAGGGCGTTAACACGATGGCAATGTCCTTAGCCAAGGCTTTGGCATACACAGCATTGACCGCTTCGGTGATGGTTGCTTCTATCGGCAGTGGCATGGCCTCAAATTCAATCACATCTTGTTCAAGCTGTACCATCTTCAACAAAGATTGCATCACCCAATCAATTTTTTCCAACTGTTGGCGCTGCTTTTTCAAAAACGTGGTTCTTTGCATTGGTGACAGCGCCTCATCGGTGAGAAGCTCCTGATAAAGCATCACATTCGATAACGGCGTCTTCAACTGATGAGACAGATTAGATACCAGACCCTTCACTGCTTCCTTTTCATGCTCTGCTGTTTCAACATCCGAAGAGCGACACCCTTGAATCTGTCGGACCTTATGTGCCAAGGCTGACAACGCATGGTCATCCAAATCGGATACGTCCACCTCATGATTGTCTAAAAGTGCATCAAGCATTCGATCCATTTGCGCCAATCCTTGTCGCTCATGGCGACGTTGCCACAGCCAACCAACGGTGGCGATGATGGCCAAGCCCATCCATACAAACACACTCATCCCTCTTCCTCACGCCACATATAGCCAAGACCACGTACCGTATGAATCCATTGCGGTTCTTTGGGATGGTCCTCTATTTTATCTCGCAGACGCTTAATGTTTACGGAAACCGTATTTTCATCCACAAATTTTCCATGACTGTCCCAAATTTTATCCAAAATTTGCGCCTTGGACAAAATCGTATTTTTATTTTCCACAAGCAAGCACAGCAACTGATATTCAATGCGACTGCAAGCAATTTCCCCTGTTCCCTTGTAGACCTTTCCACTTGTCACATCAATATGAATACCATTCGAACGCAACACCGTTGGTGCGCTCTGAGAGAGCAAGAGTTTTTTAATACGCAGCTTCAGCACTGCCAAAGAAAACGGCTTACGCATGTACTCGTCCACACCGAGCTCCAAGGCTTTAACCTCATCCATTTCTGTATCTCGTGCCGTCAGCATCAAAATCGGTAGGGTCGGATAGACCTCCTTGAGCCGCGTGCACAAATGATAGCCACTTCCGTCCGGTAGGTTACAATCCAACACCACGAGATGGATTTTCTGTGATTCTATAATCGCCCAACCTTGCGCCAAACTAGAGGCAGTTTGTACATGATAGCCCTCTAGTTGTAAGGAAAACGCCAAGCCATCCTGCAAATCAAGGTCATCCTCTATAATCAGTAAATTTTCCATGATGTCCCCCCTTTTCTATAAATTCCGTCTAAGAACCACCATATCCACCAGTTGCACTCCATCTTCAATGATGGGATGGTCATAGTTATTGGTAAAAAAGTTCTTAATCGTATGATGGCGCACAAAGCCACAACGTTCATAGAATGGCATGGTTGCGGGACTGTCACCGGTGCCAACCTGCAGGGTATGACAGACACCACAGGCACGGTTTGCCACCTCATCAATCATGGTTCGTCCAATGCCCTGCCGCCGAAAGTCGGGATGAACCGCTAAATTTTTTATTTCCAGCACTCCATCCCCCCCGTTGGTCACCACACAAACAGCAATAGGTTCTTCGAACTGCATCACAAAGAGGCGTCCCCGTTCTAAATAGCGATCAATCATATCCTCCTGCTCATCGCCCAAAAGTAGGAGTGGTAAATATTGTTTTTTGTTTTCTGTGACTTCTAAAATAGCCATATTGTTCCTCCGTGAATCATCGTGTCTTCACTTTAACACGATTCAACTTCTAACGCCACTCACATGGGACGCTTTTCTTTTTTAAGGCCGTTGCTTATAATAAACGTAACATTTCCTTGCAAAGGAGGTTCTTCTATGAACCATTATGATATGATTGTCATCGGTACCGGCGCAGCGAATATTGTGCTCGAGGCCGCACAGCTGGCCGGCAAGCGTTGCGCACAAATTGAACGTGGTAAATTTGGCGGCACTTGTCTGACCCGTGGCTGTATTCCAACAAAGGTGTTGGTCACCGCTGCAGACCGTCTTTATGAAATGAAGGAAGCCGGCGACCTCGGACTACATGCAGACAACATCCGCTTTGATTGGCAAAAAATCTCTGACCGCGTCTGGCACAAGATTAACGATAGCATTGCTTTGCGTGAATTTTACTTGAATGAACCCCATACCGATGTCTATGAAGGCACCGCCCATTTTGTGGATAATCACACCATCGAGGTGCATCACGCAGATGGCACAGTAAGCGAACCGATAACCGCCGATAAAATCTTCATCGCAACCGGTGGTAAAACCAAGATTCCTGCCATGGAAGGTGTGGATGACATTGCTTACTACACCAGCGAGCGTTTCTTTGGCGATATGTATCCGAAGGAACCGTTTAAAGACATCATTGTGGTTGGTGGCGGCGCCATCGGCTGCGAATTTGCCCATATCTTCCGTGCCTTCGGTGCCAAAGTACAGCTTGTACAACATAATGTGCGCCTTTTGCCAAAGGCAGATGCGGACTGCTCCGAAGCCTGTTTGCAAAATCTTCTTGCCGATGGCATCACGGTGTATTTCAACAAAGAAACCCCTGCCGTCAAAAAGGTCAACAGTCGCATCATGCTCACCATGGAAGACCGTGCCACCGGTGCATTGGACGACATCGAAGCAGATGACCTTTTCATCTGCCCAGGGATTGTCCCTGCAACCGATGGCCTTGGCTTGGAAAATACCGATATTTCCTTAGATAACCGCGGCTGGATTCGCACCAATGAATTTTTAGAAACGTCTGTGGAAAATGTCTATGCCCTCGGCGATATCAACGGTCGCCAGCAGTTCCGCCACAAGGCCAACTACGAGGCGGACATCCTTGCCTACAATCATTACAAGAGCCAAGGACCGACAGACAAGCGTTGGGCACGTTACGACCTTGTACCGGCAGTCACCTTTACCCACCCTGAGGTCGCCAATGTCGGTATGACCGAAGCAGAAGCCATCCAACGCGGTCATCATGTGCGTATCGGTGTAAATCCTTACGCCGCCACTGCCAAGGGCTATGCCTTGGGCTTTGAACCTGAAAGCAGCCATCGCGCCTTTGCTAAGCTCATTATTGACGCCGATACCAATGACATCCTCGGTGCCCATGCCGTAGGGCCCTTTGCCTCTACCTTGATTCAACCGTTTTTGAATCTTATGAATAGCGGCGACACGACCATCGTGCTATTAAACGAAGACATTTGTTCCGAAGAAACCAAACGTCTCCGTCGCATTCATCTGACGCGTACTATGAATCCGCATAAAGCACAAACCGTTCGTGAAACCATGGTGCCGCACCCTTCACTTTCTGAAGTGGGGATCTGGACCTACTACCCACTTGAAGAACAAGACCAATAATAAAAGCCCGATGCTACCATGCATCGGGCTTTGTTGTATGATTTCATGCTTATAAAAGCGCTCTTATCATCATCTAAAGCGCTCCTATTTTACGCAACGCTTAATTGCCAAGCAATAAAGCGTTCTAAGATTGCTGCAGTTTGGGCACGAGTTGCTGTTTCTTGCGGTGCAAGGGTATCGGCGGTGATCCCATTCATAATGCCTTCCGAAACCGCCCATTGAACGGCATCCACCGCCCATGCGCTCACCTGTGAACCGTCACTGTATGCGGTTAAATCACTATTCACTGCAGGACTATTTGCATAACGATACAGCATGGTGACCAACTGTTCACGACTGATCTCGGCGTTTGGATTGTTACCATCTGAAATAGCAGCGTCCACTGCCCATGCTTGGCTCGATGCATACCATGGGGTTGTTTCTTCTAATTGCACGCCCTCAAGCCGCGCCAATATACTCCAAGTCATCGCACGTGAGGTTTGCATCGATGGTGCAAACAGGGTATCCTCTACGCCGATAAGCAAGCCACGGGCTGCAACATAGGTAATCGGCGCCTTCGCCCAATGCTGATCCGGTACATCGGTAAAATTCACCGTCTTTTGTACAAGCTCAATGGAATCACCGTCATGCACCAAAATTGTCATCCCCATTTCGGTCACCGCCGTACGCATTTCCAATCGACACATCCCATTTGCATCGGTCACATACGCAACGGTCTCCGGTCCAAGCGCTTCTACAGGTATGGTTACCAAGCGCTCCTTCGTCCCTTCGAATGTCACATCCATCTCACCACTTGGCGCAGTGGATAGAATCATGCAATCCCCATTTGGATACTTGGTAGTTGCAACCACCATGCCGTTCGGTTTCGTCACTGTAGTCGTCACAGAGCCATCCGGATTGGTTACCGTTTCCCCCGGTTGTTCAGTCGGTGGCTTTGGTTTACTTGGACGATCCGGTGAAACAGGACGTGCGTCCACCATAACCGTCGCCACTGCAGACTTCACAGACTGAGCTACACCGTCACGATTGGCAGTCACCACACAATAGTAGTAGGTGATACCAGCAGGCGCATTTTTATCAATGGCAAGGCTTGCATTGGTCGCATCCTTTAGAAGTGTCCCGTTTTCAGTGCTTGTTGCGTCTTTTGCTTGATACCATTGATAGCTCAACGTTGCATCCTCTTCCGCTGTGGCTTCAACAGACAACATACCTCCATCGCCTTGGGTTAATGTCAGAGATTGAGGTTGCGTCTTAATAACCGGCGCTTGCAATGCCGGTCTTTGCACCGTCACGGTTGCGATATTTGATGTCGCTGTCTTAGTCTCACTACCGCGAGACGCAGTCACCACACAATAGTAGTGGGTCGTACCGGCAGGCGCATCCGCACCAATAGTTAGGTTTGCATCGGTTGCACCTTTAATTGCTACACCGTTTTCAGTGCTTGCTGCGTCTTTTGCTTGATACCATTGATAGCTCAACGTTGCATCCTCTTCCGCTGTGGCTTCAACAAACAACATACCTCCATCGCCTTGGGTTAATGTCAGAGATTGAGGTTGTGTCTTAATAACCGGCGCTTGCAATGCCGGTCTTTGCACCGTCACGGTTACAATATTTGATGTCGCTGTCTTACTTTCACCATCGCGAGATGCGGTTACCACACAATAGTAGTGGGTCATACCAACAGGAGTATTTTTATCAATGGCAAGGCTTGCATTAGTCGCACCATCTAAAAGGGTACCGTTTGCAGTGCTTGTTGCGTCTTTTGCTTGATACCATTGGTAGCTTAACGTTGCATCCTCTTCCGTCGTTGCTTCAACGAGCAATGCGCCACCTTCGCCATGCTTCAAGTTCAAATCCTGAGGTTGCTTAATAATCTCAGGCGCCTTTATTTCAGGCTTTTGCACCGTCACGGTTGCAATATTTGATGTCGCTGTCTTAGTTTCACCATCGCGAGATGCAGTCACCTCACAATAGTAGTAGGTGATGCCAGCAGGAGTATTTGTATCAATGGCAAGGCTTGCATTAGTCGCATCCTTTAGAAGTGTCCCGTTTTCAGTGCTTGTTGCATTCTGTGCTTGATACCATTGGTAGCTCAACGTTGCATCCTCTTCCGCGGTGGCCTCAACAGACAGTGCGCCACTTTCCCCTTGGGTTAATATCAGAGATTGAGGTTGCTTGGCAATTGCAGGCGCTTTTAACGCCGGCTTCTGATTGGTCAAAATAGCCTCATCGTTCTCCTCGCTCACCCAAAGACCTGTTTGATCAGAGGAAAAGTATTTCGATGGCGCTTGGCCACTCATATGGGTTTGCCATCCATTTGTAATGGGTCCAAGGGTTGCCATGCCAATACCTATCGGCGCGCTCGATTGCAGTGCACCGGTTATTTCAATCGGCTTTTCTTCAAGATAAACATTGTTGCGGCCGTCTTTCCCGATATTATTCTTAATTAAAGGATTACCGCTAAGTTTTAATGTCGCATTCTTCGCACACAAAATACCACCGGCTTGTTCGGTTGATTGGTTATCAGTGAGTTCACCCCCGGTGATGGTAAGGGTTCCTCTATTTTTAATAGTGGCGTATGATGACTTATTATTTGAAATAATACCACCATTTATTTCACCGATACCACCATTTGTTTTTCCACTAGTATCTGTGTCTACTTTAATAGCCGATGCCGCATTACCCATAATCATCCCACCATTAATAACAATGATACCTTGTTCTTGGGTCCTCATAATAGCTGTCGCAGAATTTGTGTTACCTACAAGATTACCTGATTCCAAATAGAACGTACCGTACGACTGTATCAAGGGCATTGTAGATACGGCCCCAATAATCGCACCACCATAAATAGGCATATCAACCTCATTTTGCTCAGCCTTTCCTTCTTGCCACAATCCATTAGCGTCAAGGTGTCCTTCTCGCAGTGCATTGGAACAATCAAATATTCTAAATTCATATCCTTTCATTATATTTATTTGAAGCTTATGTCCATCAGCATCAATTTTAAATCCATTCAAACATAAACTAGCATCTTTCCTAAAGGTAATTGTAGTTGGTCTTGATATGATTAAATCTTCATCTAAATAATAATTATTACCATCTAAATTAATTACACCAGAATCTGGCAATTTCAACTTCTCTCCATGCTTACACCCTGTCCCCTCTCCTTCTGCCAAAGCCGGCATGGCACTCCAGCCCATGGTGCTGACAAGCAAGCACAGTGCCATAATGGCACTCATCACCTTTCTTTTCATAGTTACGCCTCCCTCTCCATCGCATTGTTCCGAAATATGATAACTTTACTATATCATACTTCCATGTATGATTCATCTTTTTTTCATACAATTCTTACTATATTTTTAGATATTTGTTTTGAAGACACACAATCAACCACGAATTTGCCTTTATAAAGCCAAACCGTGCCCCTTTCTATTGAGAAAAAGCACTTTTAATGCTATAATTTTCACGTTGTCTATTGATAGGCAACATGATTGAAGCCAATCAGCTGCCACACAAGCGGCAGCATCTGATACACTTTTGACAAATATCCAAGGGAGTTGTGAATTAAACATGAAATTAGGCATCGTTGGTTTACCAAACGTTGGTAAGAGTACACTTTTTAACAGCATCACCAAGGCAGGCGCAGAATCTGCAAACTATCCATTCTGCACCATCGACCCTAACGTGGGCGTCGTATCTGTACCTGACAAGCGTTTGAACGTTTTGGCAGAAATTTCCAAAGCAAAGAAAATTATGCCGGCAGCCATCGAATTTGTTGATATTGCAGGCTTGGTAAAGGGTGCTTCTAAAGGGGAAGGCTTGGGGAACCAATTTCTTTCCAACATTCGCGAATGTGACGCCATTGTGCACGTAGTACGTTGCTTCGAAGATTCCAATGTTGTTCACGTTGACGGCAGCGTGGATCCAATCCGTGATATCGAAACCATCACCCTCGAATTGATTTTCTCCGACATGGAAATCGTTGAACGCCGTATGCAAAAAACCGCAAAAGGTTCTAAAATCAACGACAAGAAATTGCTCCACGAGGATGCGATGCTCAAGCGTCTCTATGCACACCTCGAAGCCAGCCAACCGGCACGCACCTTTGAATGCAAAGACGAAGAAGAAGAATTCTACTTCAACCAAATGAATCTTCTCACCGCAAAGCCAATCCTCTACGCTGCAAACGTCAGTGAAGACGATGCCGCTGAAGGCAATGAATACGTTGAACGCGTGCGTGAATTTGCCGCTAACGAAGGCAGCGAAGTATTCATCATCTGCGCACAAATCGAAAATGAAATCGCACAGCTCGAACCGGAAGAAGCCGCTGAATTCCTCGAATCCCTCGGTCTTACTGAAAGCGGCTTGGATCGCTTAATCGCTGCTTCCTACAAGCTCCTCGGTTTGATTAGTTATCTCACCACCGGTGAAAAGGAAACTCGCGCTTGGACCATCACCAAAGGCACCAAGGCACCACAAGCCGCAGGGAAGATTCACTCCGACTTCGAACGCGGCTTCATCCGTGCAGAAGTCGTTGCTTATGATGACTTCGTTGAAGCAGGCAGCTACGCAGCAGCTCGCGAAGCAGGCAAAGTTCGCCTCGAAGGGAAAGACTATGTCGTTAAAGACGGCGACATCATCGAATTCCTCTTTAACGTATAATTTCATACACACAAAAGCCACTCTCCAAACGGAAAGTGGCTTTTTTATCATGCTATTTTACCATATACACATCTCTATTCAGATAACTTTTCTGGAAACTGTACATAGGAACGAATGACAGTCCCACAGTGTCTGCAAATCACATGAATGAGTCCTTGTCCCTCATCAACAGTCATCCTTTTCGCCGGCCTCACCTTGCCTCTATCTGACTGCACGCCATATACGACCTCATCAGACCCACAATAAGGACATTTGTATGTCATCTCCATATTATCCACTCCCCTCATAAACAAAAATATTTTCTTTATTCTATACTTTATCATTTATAGTATTTCATTGCAAAAACTCCCTCTGCCAAGACTGGCAGAGGGAGTTTTCAATTATTTATTCTTTTGGTTAAACGCGAGCTGCTTTGCCGCTTGTTGCTTGAGCCATGCATTGATGAATTCATCAATTTCACCATCCATGACAGCGCCAACGTTCCCTTTTTCAAAGTTGGTACGATGGTCTTTAACCATGGTGTATGGGTGAAATACATAGGAACGAATTTGGGAGCCCCAACCGATTTCTTGTTGTTCCCCTTGCAAACGAGCGATTTCCGCTTCTTGTTCCTTGATTTTTTCTTCAACCAAACGAGAAGTCAACATCTTCATCGCAGTTGCACGGTTTTGAATCTGAGAGCGTTCGTTTTGACATTGTACCACAATCCCAGTTGGCAAGTGGGTAATACGAACCGCAGATTCGGTCTTATTAACGTGCTGACCACCGGCACCGCTGGCACGATAGGTATCAACCTTGAGGTCTTTATCTTCGATTTCGATGTTGGTGTCGTTGTCAACTTCAGGCATGATTTCAACAGCAGAGAAGGAGGTGTGACGGCGACCGGACGCATCGAATGGGGAAATACGCACCATACGGTGTACCCCTTTTTCACTCTTGAGATACCCGTAAGCATTTTCACCGCTAATAAGCATGGTCACACTCTTAATCCCAGCTTCATCACCATCAAGATAGTCGAGCACATCGACCTTATAACCGCGACGTTCTGCCCAGCGCACATACATACGGTAAAGCATTTCAGTCCAGTCCTGACTTTCGGTACCACCGGCACCTGGGTGGATGGACAAAATCGCGTTATTGTTGTCATATTGACCATTCATAATGGTTTCAAGTTCGAAGGCATCAAGTTCCTTATTGATTTCTGCCAAGGTATCGATGATGTCTTGCTCCATGTCCGGATCGTTTTCTTCCTTCGCAAGCTCAAACATCACGTCCAAATCATCAATTTTTTCGGAGAGGGCTGCATGGCGTTCGACCTTGCTTTCCAAACGCTTCTTTTCCTGCATGATCACTTGCCCTGCTTCCGGGTCATTCCAGAAATCTGGGGAGGAAATAATTTCATCAATTTCAGCAATGCGCTTTTTGCGCCCTTCAAGGTCGAGGGATTCGCTCAAGTCGCTTAAGGTTTGCTTTGCCTCTTCAAAGGCTTTGTGTACTTCGTAGTCCATAAATGCACTCCTTTTTCTTATCAAAAAGACAAAGCCAGAAACTCCGGCTTTGTCCGCTTTCAATCATTACGCATTTTTGCCGCAGCAATGCTTATATTTTTTACCGCTACCACATGGGCATGGGTCATTACGCCCTACCTTTTGCACACTAACAGGCTTTTTCTTCACAGGTTCTTCATCGCCGTGACGCGCGTTCAAAATATCTACGCGTTCCTTTTGCTGTTCTTCTTCCTGTTGTACTTCTTCTTGACGCTTGATGGTCACCGCAAAGAGCATACGAATGGTGTTGTACTGAATGTTATAGGTCATTTCGTTGAACATATCGTAAGATTCATTGCGATATTCGTCAATAGGCTTATGTTGCCCATAAGCACGCAAACCAATTCCTTGACGCATTTGATCCATCGCATCCAAGTGATCCATCCAGTTGGTGTCTACATTGCGTAAAAGAATATTGCGTTCAAAATCGTGGAAGATTTCCGGCCCGATTTCTTCTTCTTTTTCTGCATAGCGCGCATGAGCCTTCGCCTTCAACTCTTCACGCACTTCGCTGCTATCCATGTTTGGATAATTAGAAGTATCTACACCATCTGGGAAATTGAAGATTTCCATCAAACGCAATGCCAATTGCTCCAAGTTCCATGCTTCAGGGAAGGTTTCACCGTGTGCCGCTTCATCGCAAACGGTATCAACCAATTTATCAATCATCCCGGAAATACTTTCAGCCATGTTGCGGCCTTCAAGGACTTGGCGACGTTGAGTATAGATAATTTCACGTTGCTTGTTCATCACATCATCATATTCGAGGATGTTTTTACGGGTTTCAAAGTTACGAGATTCTACACGCTTTTGGGCATTTTCAATGGTGCGGCTTACCATGCGGTTTTCGATTGGCATTTCATCATTCATACCAACCTTATCCATAATCGCCGGCAAGGTTTCAGCACCAAAACGACGCATCAAATCATCTTCCAAAGAAATGTAGAATTGGGTATGACCTGGGTCCCCTTGACGACCGGAACGACCACGAAGCTGGTTGTCAATACGGCGAGATTCATGACGTTCGGTCCCGATGATATAGAGCCCGCCCACATCAACAACCTTTTTCTTGTTTTCGTCACAGATTTCCTTGGCCTTCGCCGCAGCTTCCTGTCTCATTTCGTCAGTCACTTCTTCGTCTGCCTTATGGGACTTGCGAAGAAGGTCGTCGGTAATAAGCCCAGGGTTCCCACCCAAGATAATATCGGTCCCACGACCTGCCATATTGGTTGCAATGGTTACGCTCTTTTCTTGACCGGCTTGGGCAACAATGAGTGCTTCCTGCTCATGATATTTTGCGTTCAATACCTTATGTGGTACACCACGCTTGTTCAAAATATCGCTGAGTTTTTCACTTTTTTCAATGGAAACGGTCCCGACAAGCACCGGTTCACCTTTTTCGTAGAGTTCAGCTACCTTGTCAGCAACTGCTTCAAACTTACCGTTTTCAGTACGATATACAATGTCCGGTGCATCTTCACGAGCAACCGGTTTATTGGTAGGCACAATAACAACGTCCATCCCATAAATCGCACGGAATTCATCTTCTTCGGTCTTTGCAGTCCCAGTCATCCCAGCGAGCTTTTTATACATACGGAAATAGTTTTGGAAGGTGATGGTTGCCAAAGTTTGGCTTTCCTTTTCAATGTTTACGCCTTCCTTCGCTTCAATAGCTTGGTGCAAGCCTTCGCTGTAACGACGACCGTACATCAAACGACCGGTAAACTCGTCAACAATGATGACTTCACCATCTTGAACCACATAGTCACGGTCACGCTTCATGAGAACCTGTGCCTTCAAGGCTTGGTTCACGTGGTGTGCCAATTCCACATTGGCTTCATCGGTCAAGTTATCAATGCCAAGCAAACGTTCAACATGCTTGGTCCCTTCTTCAGTCAATGCCACGGTTTTGAGCTTTTCGTCAAAGGTATAATCTTCTTCGTTCTTTAATTGGCGAACAACGCCAACCATCGGTGTATAAAGATCCTTCGCCTTTGCAGCAGGACCGGAAATAATAAGCGGTGTACGTGCTTCATCGATGAGGATAGAGTCCACTTCGTCGACAATCGCAAAATTCAATGGACGTTGAACCATGTTATGCTCATGCATCACCATGTTATCGCGCAAATAGTCAAAGCCAAATTCATTGTTGGTCCCATAGGTAATGTCGCAAGCATACGCATCCTTACGTTGCACGTAATCTAACCCATGGACAATCAAACCAACGGAAAGCCCCAAGAAATTATAAAGTGGTGCAAGTTGCTCAGCGTCACGACGAGCGAGATAATCGTTGACAGTAACAACGTGCACACCCTTGCCTTCTAATGCGTTCAAATACACCGGCGCAGTTGCCACGAGGGTTTTCCCTTCCCCGGTTTTCATTTCCGCAATACGCCCTTCATGGAGCACATGCCCCCCCATGATTTGCACATCGAAATGACGCAAGCCCAACACACGGTCGGAAGCTTCACGTACCACCGCAAAAGCCTCAGCCATGATGTCATTTAAGGTTTCACCCTTTTCCAAGCGCGCCTTAAATTCATCGGTCTTCGCTTGCAACGCTTCGTCAGACAACTCTCTGAAAGGTTTGTCGTATTGGTTTACTTGTGCAGCAAACTTTTCAAGCTTTTTAACATCTTTTTTATTGTCATCTAAAAATTTTTTTAAGAAAGTATCGATGCCCAACCTATTCACTCTTTTCTGTTTAGATCATTCAGGTTATTGTTTCAGCAGCAAATTTCATGCTGTTAAATATACTATTTAACCAAATTATTATAACACATACCCCCAAAAACTCAAATGATTATACAGTTACAAAGCTGCCGTCACCAATTTTTAATACTTACATTCAAAACATTCAATAACCAACCATTTTGTTATTACAAAAATATTGAATATTCTTAAAGAATAAATATTGTATTTTTCATCTTTGTCTATTATAATATACCTAAAATAAAAGAAGTTATAGCAGTCATAAATGTTTTTTGTCATCAGCTTGTTTCAAAAGGAGGTATCCAAAATGACCACACCTGATGCAAACGTACTGCAGGATTTATTAGAGGATAGTGAGCGCTTCGTGAAGACCGCGTCGATGTTGAAATTACTCAGCAATCCTAATCGCCTCATGATTCTTTATATTTTATCCGTCGCACCTCGGTCCGTTAACGAAATTCACGACATTTTGACCCAAGCGTCAAACATTTCCCATAGCTCCCTCTCGCAACATCTTGCATTGTTACGAGCACACAAAATCGTCACCTTCAAGAAAACAGGCCAGATGTCGATTTATAGCATTTCCGATCAAAGATTTGTCGAATTGATTAAAATGCTGAGAGAAATCAATGTTTAGCAAAGTTTTACTTGCAATAATTAGAAATATTCTTATAATTAGTAGTAAGGATTCGACCAAAATTCGAATCTTCTAAATAAAGCAACTGCTGAAAGGATGGTCTATATGAACATCACTATTAAAGGACGCAATACCGAAGTTACCCCTGCATTAAAAGAATATGTAGAAAAACGCTTCGTAAAACTTGAAAAATACTTCTACAATGAAATGCAAGGCACCGTCACCCTTGTTGTAGAAAAAGATGATCACAGAGCAGAAGCTACCATTCCACTTGGCCGCTACATTCTTCGTGCCGAAGAATCTTCCGCTGATATGTATGCTTCTATCGATGCTGTTGTTGACAAAATCGAACGTCAAATTCGCAAATATAAAACCCGCATGAACCGCAAGGGCAAACAAGCGAAGGCTGAACCAATGTTCAGCGCAGCTGTTGAAGCTGAAATTCCGGATGACAACGTATCCGATGTTATCAGCAAAAAGAAATCCTTCACCTTGAAGACCATGGATGCTGAAGAAGCCATCCTTCAAATGGAATTGGTGGATCACGATTTCTACATCTTCCTCAATGCGGACACCGATGAAATCGGCGTGGTTTACCGTCGTAAAGACGGTAGCTACGGTCTCATCGACCCACAAAGATAACATTCCAAGTGCAGCAACTTACGTTGCTGCACTTTTTGTTTACACAAAAAAGAGAGCAGCCGATTAACGTCTGCTCTCTTTTTATCGTTTTCCCTGCAATTATAGACTGCAAAGCGCTCTGTGATACTAGTATTTTCATTATACAATATATCCCTTAACATTGCTCTAAATACCCATTAAAACGAAAATAAACAGCGCTGGCAGCCTCCCTTCTTCTTATAATCCTTCCTTAAAATTTCAATGCATATAAAACAAAATGATTCCCTTTACAATCATAACCACCCTTCAAAAGGGTGGTTTGCTCTGGGGCTATAAGCCCATGA